>ERZ832317.3906-NODE-3906-length-15011-cov-129.785212_pt1 | contig 15011 bp, 14 predicted proteins | sample MGYA00519695_ERZ832317 | MGnify/ENA primary metagenome ERZ832317 (study PRJEB31850, sample SAMEA3708726) | human gut metagenome | biome: human gut; feature: human-associated habitat; material: faeces | place: China | collected 2014 ...
AGGTGAACCACACATGTATTGCCCAGTGTGTTTAACTGGCGATAGCAGAGTTATTGAGACTACGAAACTTGATGATATGACTTTACGCTATCGTGAATGCAAAAACTGTAAACACCGATTTTTCACAAAAGAGATTGACACCACACCCGAAGAAGGCAGAATCTTATTCAATATTAGAAAAAACAGAGGGCGGAAAAAAGCGAAAGGAGAATTAAAATGATTGATTGCAAATGTTCATGTATTGAATGTTGGAATCATGTATTGAATGTTGGAATCATTCCATAGATTAATAATTCTTGCTCTTCACAAAGTCAAGAAATCAAATAATACAATTGCAAATTTAAAATGAAAGGAGATGCTAAAATGCCACGAGCAAGAGTTGTTAGCAGAACTATTTCAGTTACAAGATGTGAAGTTGTTGTTGCAAATATGAAAGATTTTACAACACAGACAATTTTCGTTGAAATTGCTGGAAAGTTCACAAACGAAAAAACTCTTAAAAAGCGCATAGAACATAAGATAGGAAACACTATCATTAAATATCTTGCACTGAAAGGGTACACCGAAATTAAAAGGCATTATGAAATGCCCGAACAAGAATTTATCGAAAAAGCGACGATAAAAGAAGAATAATAAAGGAGATATTGACATGACAAATTACACAACATCTATTACTGAAAGTAGCAAGGAACTCAGCACAAGAGAAAAAATCAAGCTGAAAGATTTGACCTCAGCAATTGCAATTGACAAGGTGGTTGAACCTGAAAAGCCACTTGTTATTGCTCCCGATTTTTATGCCTATTTGAGCATACACAACGAAAAACTTCCTGAAAATGAGCAGGACTATACAACAATGGTTATTGTTGATAAATCGGGAACAAAATATTACACAGGTTCGGACAGCGCTATTTCATCATTTGTTGGTATTTTTGATGAAATGATTGACACAGCAGAGCCGTTTGAAATCGAATTTTACAAAAAAGAAAGCAAGAACTACAGCGGAAAGCATTTCATCACTTGTTCATTGGTATAAGCGATGAAATAATCACAAAAGCCCCGTACATTAAGTTGACGGGGCTTTAATTTTCAAAAGGTTGGTGGATATGATGAAAAAGAAAAAAACATTAAATCAACTGGAATACGAAAAAGCACTTAAAAATCTAAAGCGAAGAATTAAAGCGGCTGAAAAAAGGGGCTTTCGATTTGATAAATCAGAAATATTGCCCATTGAAAAGCCGAAACGAATCACAAAAAAGAGAATTGAAAGCCTTAAAAAATTAAATATCTATTCTAAAAAGGGAACAACTTATTTAAACGATGAAACTGGAAAAGTCGTGAGTGGTAAAGCTGGGCAATCTATTGAGCGTAAAGCAAGAGCGAAAAAAGCCGCACAAACACGAAAAGCACGAAAAGAACAAAAACAACAAGAAATACAGTTTCCTACTGACACTAAAGAATATATCCCGTCCTATTCTGCAATAACAAGCGTTGAAAATAGGCTTGATGAAATTATTGCTGAAAATGATTGGCGTTATTTACATTATCGCAGTGCGCATGGCGAAAACTCAGCAATAAAACTGAAAGAAATTTTTGAACGAACAAAGCAAGCATATGAAAATGTCAACGCTTTAAGCGATTTTGAAAAATATTTGGAACAAAATGCTGATGTTATAAACGAGGCGTTAAACACTGTAATGTATGCAAGTGCGCAAGAAGATGAAGAAGATTATAACGCCAGTTATAGCAAATTGGCAATGATTTTCAATGGTGGCGAAATTCCCAGTCAACAAGACATGATGCGAAGTGATTAAATATGAAAGAAAGAAAATTTAAAATCTATGTGGCAGATTTTGAAACTACTGTTTTTAAGGGTCAGACTTTTACAGAAGTTTGGTCGGCTTGTTTCTGCGAATTGTATAAAAAAGATGTTAAAATAATGCACAGCATTGAGGACTTCTTCAATTATTTTTTTAGTCTAAATGAAAATATTAAAATGTACTTCCATAACTTAAAATTTGACGGTAGTTTCATTTTATCGTATTTGCTCAAAGATTTAAAATATGAGCAAGCATATGAAAAAATGAATGCTGACGGGTCACTTGTACGCTGGCTTGAAACAAAAGACATGAAAAATAATACAATTAAATACAGTATAAGCGAAATGGGTCAGTGGTATTATATAATCATAAAGAAAAATAATAAAATTATTGAAATTCGGGACAGCTTGAAATTATTGCCATTTAGCCTTGAATCAATCGGTAAATCATTTGATACAGAGCATAAAAAATTAAAAATGGAATATGAAGGATATCGTTATGCTGGTTGTGATATTACACTTGAAGAACAAGAATATATAAAGAATGATGTACTTGTTCTTAAAGAGGCACTCGAAATTATGTTCGATGAAAAGCATGACAGTTTAACAATTGGCAGTTGTTGTCTGAATGAATATAAAACTATCATGACGAAACCCTTAATTGAAAGACTATTCCCGAACATTGCCGAATGTACTATTAATGTTCCGTTAGAATTTAAGAACGCAGATGAGTATGTGCGAAAATCATATAAAGGCGGTTGGTGCTATTTAAAAAAGGGGTGCGAAAATAAAATCTATAATAACGGAACAACAGCAGATGTAAACAGTTTATATCCATCGGTCATGCATAGCGAAAGTGGGAATTATTACCCCGTAGGATTACCAACATTTTGGATTGGAAATTATATTCCTGAAATTGCAAAGGAAAAATATTATTTTATCCGAATTAAAACACGGTTTTATTTGAAAAAGGGATTTTTGCCATGTATTCAAGTTAAAAACACATATCGTTATAAAAGTACGGAATGGTTAGAAACATCAGATTTTTATGATAAAAAAACAAACAAATACTATAAAAAATATTTAGACATAAACGGAAATGAACAAAATACGCAAGTTATATTAACATTAACTATGACCGATTTTGAATTAATCAAAGAGCATTACAATTTGATAGATTTTGAAATACTTGACGGGTGTTATTTTAATAAAGCAATCGGAATATTTGATAGCTATATAAATAAATATAAAAAAATAAAATTAAATAGTAAAGGTGCTAAAAAAACATTGGCAAAACTATACTTGAATAATTTATACGGAAAAACAGCGACTAACACTGACAGCAGTTTTAAGGTTGCATACATTAAAGATGATTTGTCACTGGGATTTTATGGCGTTTATGCTTGCGATAAAAAGCCGTTTTATATTCCTGTGGGTTCTGCGATTACTTCATACGCAAGAAATTTTACAATTCGTGCGGCGCAGAAAAATTATAGTAATTTTATTTATGCTGACACAGATAGTATTCATTGTAATTGCAATCCTAATGAAATTAAGGGAATAAAGGTTGATGATAAAAATTTTCTCTGCTGGAAACTTGAAAGCTGTTGGGATAAAGGATTATTTGTTCGACAGAAAACATACATTGAACACATTACGGCAGAAAATTTGAAACCGATTGATAAACCTTTCTATAATGTCAAATGCGCTGGCATGCCAGAGCAATGCAAGGTATTATTTTTAAAATCAATCGGCGCAGATGTTGACATTTCTGACCTTAATATGAACGATGATGCAAAAGAATTTTTAAAGAAAAAACGCACAATAAATGATTTTAAAGCTGGGTTGAGTGTTCCTCTTAAATTGCGACCTGTTCAAATTAATGGCGGTGTTGTGCTTACCGAAACATTTTATACTATGACATGAAAAATTAAAAAAGCACTTGCAATTTGCAAGTGCTTTTTTGTATTATCGAATCATTTTTAAAAATTAAAGCGGTGTGTAAAGCCGAAAGATACACGGCTGAACTCAATCAGTACGCCCCGCGTGTCACATTAATTTTATAAAAATGTGATAATCAATAAGATAATGCCGATAAAATACATTCTTTGCACAACAAATTTTTGAAACGAAAACACCCGTTATCAAAATAATAGCGTAAATTTGAAATGAATAAATCATTTTTCTTAATCATTACATAATTTATCCTTAAATCCTCGGTTGTGATTGCAAGTTTAAGCGGGTACGAAGTATCAGCGACATCAGAACAAAAAATAATTCCTTCTTCTGCAAATTCAAAAACGCCGAAATTTTTATGTTTAAATCGTATAGTACACAAATATTTTGATTTGCCTTTTGGCGAATCAATAAAAGCCGTGTTATCGTTTAGATATGTTTTTTGAGAGGCATACTTAACATAGTCCGCCTGTTGAAACGCCTGATTAAATGCAGAAGTTTCAAGCGCTTTAGATGCAGATGCGTTATAGCCTTGTTCGAGAACAAACCCATTTCCCCTTAAAAAATTAGTGTTTTCGCGCAATCGGGTTGACACTCCTAGCGCTACAAAGTACGGATTTAACAAGCTCACATTATTTGATAACATGAAAATTGGTAAATAACGGCATTGCTTGCCCTCTCCACGAGCAAGCGAAGTATGCACGCTGATTAATTTATTCAATTCGTTTGTGGCGTAGTGATTTGTTTCGGATTGAAATTCATCAAATAACATTCGTTGCGAATCATTCATCAAATGTGAATATTTTTTGATTTGGTCTGCACAGTTTAAAGCAATAGCATAGCCGCACACTTCACTTTTTGAATCACCGTTTTTTGATAATAATAAATCGTAATACATGCCTCCAGCTTTAGATTTAGCATTCATATTGTAGTCAGCAAAAAACAAAGATTTTACGCCGTTAAAAAATTTTTCCGCAATTGAATCCAGCTCATATTTAAATCGGTAAATTAGCACAAATTTTTCGCCGTAGTTTAAAAAGCGTTTTACAAAATACCGATTAAAAAAGGTGGTTTTACCAGCACTACGATTAGAAGTACATAAATAGATTTCGGGTTTATTTCCGTTAATATCTTTCATTGAAAGCAGTTTTGTGCCATCATAAAAAGTACACATTTGTTCTGTTTCACCTCGATTTATTTAATCTATAATTTAATTATAAAGGGGTGTTGTAAAAAAGTCAATACCCCTTTATAATATAAATGAAAAGGTGGTGATTAAATTGATTTTCTTGTACATTGTACCATTTGTTTTAATTTGCTTTGATTTTCTTACTGGATTTATTAAAGCAATTTATAACAAAAAACTTGACAGCACTATTTTACGCAAAGGCTTATTTCATAAACTGGCAGAATTGCTAGCCCTAATTGCTTGTGGCGGAATTGACTACGGCGTTAAATTTGTAAATTTACCATTTGATTTGCCGATTCTTCCGTCAGTCGCAATTTATATATGCCTTATGGAGATTATAAGTTGCTTTGAAAATTTGTGTGAAGTGAATCCCGCATTGAATAATTTTTTTGCACCATATTTGCAGAAGTTAAAAAATGAAACGGAGGACAAAGAAAAATGACACACGGAATTGATGTTTCAGCATGGCAGGGCAAGATAGATTTTAACAAAGTTAAAAAATCAGGCTATGAATTTGTAATAATTAAAGCTGGCGGAAATGACGACGGGTATTATATTGACCGATATTTTGAAACAAATTACACAAAAGCTAAAAAAGCAGGGTTAAAAATCGGCGCTTATTATTTCGTTAACCGTGATTTTTCTGCAAAAAACGCACAAAAAGTTGCAAATGTTTTTTATAATATTGTAAAAAATAAAACTTTTGATTTGCCTCTGTTTATTGATGTTGAAACAACACCAACAAACGAAAAAACAACAGTGACAACAGGCATTAATATTTTTTGCAATTATTTACAGAAAAAAGGTTACATGTCAGGTGTCTATGCATCAGCGATTAGCGGATTTGTTGACCGAATAAATATTAATGATTTATCAAAAAATATTTACAAGTGGGTTGCAAGCTATAGTTATAAACCTACAAATGTTGGTAAAAATGCCACTTTTTGCATGTGGCAGTTAACGGCAAACGGTAGCGTTAATGGAATCAACGGAAATGTTGATGTTAATGTGTGCTATATTGATTTTAAATCTGCTGAAACTACGCCTACGAATAAAACATTTACAATTGACAATATTCACGATAAATACTATACAATATATAAGCGCTACGCGCGTGAAGTAATTAGCGGAAAATTTGGAAACGGTACAGAGCGCAAAAACAAACTTGTTTCGCTTAATATTGATTATAATTATTGTCAGTCAATTGTTAATGAAATGATTAGTAATTCAACTGAAACAGCAAAAACAACAGCAAAAACAAAATATAATAAAATTGCAAACGATATTATAAGCGGTAAATATGGTAATGGCGAAAAACGCTTTACTAATTTAAAAAATGCCAACTTTGATTATACATATGCTCAAATGTTGGTAAATAACATATTGAAAGGTTGATAACATGAAACTTGAAGAATTTATTAAAATCGTTCATGACTTCATCGGAGACGACACCTCAGAAAGAGCGCTTAAATTTGTTGACGATGTAACAAATGCCTTTAATTCGGCGGTTAATTCGGATAATTCCGATAACGAAAATTGGCGTAAGAAATACGATGAATTAAATGAATCGTGGCGCAAGAAATACATGCACAGATTTTTCAATGGTGATGTAAATTTTGACACTGACGATGCTGACGATGATGAAACTCGTGAAACAACTGCCGAAACAATCACAACAGAAGATTTATTCGAAAAGGGGGAAGAATAAATGCCAACAATTCCAAAAACACAAACACTTAACGCAACAAGCGTTGAGATTCTGAACGCAATCAGAAATTCAGCAAGCACAAATTACCGTGATTTTGTCCCAACGGCAAAGAGTACACCCGAAAGCATTCGCAGAATCGGCGAAATTATTATGCAATACACACCGTTACAGAATGAATTTTTGAACGCCCTTGTAAACCGTATCGCACGGGTAATCATTACTTCAAAAATGTACAGCAATCCGCTTTCAATGTTCAAAAAAGGTCTTATTGACTTTGGTGAGACCATTGAAGAGATTTTCGTGAACATTGCAAATCCTCACCAGTACGATGTTGAAGAAAGCGAAAGCAAAGTTTTCGCACGAGAAATTCCAGATGTCAGAGCGGCTTTTCACACATTGAATTACAAGAAATTCTACAAGCAGACCATTCAGAATAAAGACTTGAATCAGGCTTTCTTGTCATGGGACGGAATAACGGATTTGATTTCAAAAATCGTGAATGCCATGTACACCGCGGCGAATTATGATGAATTCGTCACAACAAAGTATATGCTTGCGAAAGCTATTCTTGACGGCAGACTTTCAGCAATTACCGTTGACGCAAATGACGCAAAAGGTGCGGTCACTAAAATTAAAGGTGTGTCAAATGCTTTGACATTCATGTCAAACAACTATAATGTTGCGGGCGTTCAGACTTTCACTGACAAAAACGACCAGTATTTACTTGTCAATTCGCAGTTTGACAGCGAAATTGATGTTGAAGTTTTGGCCTCAGCTTTTAACATGTCAAAAGCTGAGTTCATGGGACACAGAATTTTGATTGACGGGTTCGGAACTCTTGATGTAACAAGACTTAACGCTCTTTTCAAAGACGACCCGAACTATGAAGAACCCTCACAGGACACACTCACAGCGCTCAACGCTATTCCAGCCGTTCTTGTTGACAAGAATTTCTTTATGATTTTTGACATCATGTACGAATTTACAGAAAACTACAACGGTCAGGGGCTATACTGGAACTACTTCTACCACACATGGAAAACATTTTCGATGTCGCCATTTGCAAATGCGCTCGTATTTGTTCCAGCCGTTCCGACCGTCACTTCTGTTACTGTTTCGCCGACTGCAATAACATGCAAAAAAGGTCAGAGCGTTCAGCTTTCTGTTTCTGTAAAAACTGAAAATTATGCGCCAAAAACGGTAAACTGGAAATCTGACACGGACGGTGTAACTGTTGACATTAACGGACATGTAACTGTTGCAACATCGGTTACAGCAAAAACGGCAAAAATTACAGCAACATCAACTTATGACGCAACAAAGTCAGGTGAATGCACTGTGACCATTACAGATTAAATTTTTATAATGTGTGTCAAGCAAAAAACTTGACACACATTACTTGTCAAACGAGGTGATTAAAATGTATGTCGAGCCGTCAACAAATATCAAACTGCTTTCAAATGTGCCACTTGACCCGTCATATGAACATACGATTTATTTTTCATCAAGTTCAGCACAATCTGCTTATTTTTCAGGTCTTGCAAAACATAGTTTGACCGCTCAAACATATCAAAGAGTGAATAAAGGGACTATGCGTGTCGGTCTATCGGCTGATGCATGTTATGATTGTAATTATTTAATGTTTCAAAATTCGGGCTTTGGCTCTAAATGGTTTTATGCATTTATAACATCGGTAGAATATGTGAACAATGCCGTAACAGAAATCACATTTGAAATTGATGTAATGCAAACATGGTTTTTTAATTATTCAGTCGGCGAGTGTTTTATCGAGCGTGAACACTCGGCAACCGATGAAATTGGTGAAAATCTTGTTCCCGAAACTGTGAATGTCGGTGAATATGTTTTTGGAAATCGAACAACAAGCGACTTGACGCTTAATTATGTTGTTCAAACAACATGCGACCCGAACACATATGAAGATATACTCGGCTCAGTTTATACAATGATGGATAAAAAAATTGTATCAGGAACTTACACATTTGAAACCGATGCAGACAGTCTTGTTAATTATTTATACGGGATAGGGCTTGACGGACAGCATTCAGACCATCAAGCAGAACATCAAACGCAAGTCGCAAATTCGACAGTCGCTATCAACATAGCACCGACTACGATTAAAAAATTGATAACGCATTCGGGAGCGATGATTTCAGGGTATGCTCCGCGAAATAAAAAACTATTGCAATATCCGTACACATTTATATATGTGTCAAATAATCAGGGCGGTTCAGCTGTGTATAAATTTGAATATTTCTTAAATTCAACACCAACTTTTTATGTATGTTCGGATAGGTCAGGCGGTTCACCTGCAATTCTTTATCCGTCAAACTATAAGAATCTTGGCGAAAACACTGACGAGGCAATCACAATGAATTCTTTTCCTGCAATTTCGTTTTCATCAAATTACTATGACCAGTGGTTGGCGAGAACACAAACACAGACTTTGCCGAACTTATTAAATGGCATGATTACAAGCGTTGCTGGCGGAGCATTGACGGGCAATGTTGCTGGCGCTGTTGCTGGCGCTGGACTTAGCACGCTTGGAGCAATCGCTAATTTGATGAATGAAGGCGAACAAGCAAAATTGCAAGGGTCGCAGACAAGCGGTCAAACAAGTGGTGTGATTTCTTATTGGCTCGGCTTACTTAATTTTGTAATCACAACAAAATGTATCACCCCACAAATTGCACATACAATTGATGATTATTTTGATAAATTCGGGTACGCTACACACAGAGTGAAAACGCCTAACAGAAATGTTAGACCGCACTGGACTTTCACGAAAACAGTCGCATGTACAATAAAGGGAAGTGTTCCAGCTGATGATGCTAAAAAGATATGCTCTATTTACAACAACGGCATAACTTTTTGGAAAAACGGTTCAGAAGTTGGCAATTATTCTCTTGATAATTCAGTGTAAGGAAGTGAAACAAATATGCGAAAGAAGAAAAAAACATTAACAGGGGAATCAATGTTTGATAACTCCCTTAGCTATATGCAGTATGTCAGACGCTTAACAGAGCTTTCAATCTCAATGTTTAAATGGACGGGATTGCCTGATACTGTTGATGAACGATTTCTTGAACTGGCTTTATTCGGAAACGGTTCAGCGGTCTTTTTCAAAGATGATGTTGTCGGTTTTTTGTGCTTGCGTTGCATGCTCGGCGGAAATTTTAATGTTTATGATATACCGACAGATATAACCGCCTATGCCTCAAATGGCTATAACATGCATTTAACACTTGAAAACAGTGTTCCGATTTTCAACAACATGTTGCGAACTAATTCGGTTGATGATGTTACAATTTTTGCAAAACGCTTGTACAATATCGACAGAACAATTGATGTTAATGTGAATGCACAGAAAACGCCCGTACTTATTAAATGTAATGACAATCAGCGGTTGACAATGCAAAACATGTACATGCAATATGACGGCAACACTCCTTTCATTTTTGCTAATGACAAATTCGACCAGCAAGCCTTGTCAGTTCTAAAGACTGATGCACCCTTTAATGCTCCATTGCTTTATGAACTAAAAGAAAAAATTTGGAACGAGGCTCTAACCTATTTAGGTATTTCAAATATCACCTATAATAAAAAAGAGCGATTGATTTCTTCTGAAGTTATCAATAACATGGGCGGTGTTATAGCCAGCCGATATTCACGATTACAAATGCGACAACAGGCATGCGAAAAAATAAATGCTATGTTTGGGCTGAATGTAAATTGCGAATACCGTAGCTCCGATTTAAGCGAAGGAGATACAGAAGATGAGTAAATATACTACAGAATTGCGATTTATCTGTGAAAATCTGTGCGGTTTCACAGATTCGCAAGGTCTTTCAAAAGTTGATGAAATAATTTCAAAATCTGCACCGTTGATTTTTGATTTTGATTACCCGATTTTTGATGAAGATTATAAAATTCCACTTGAAAAGAAAATTCTCCGTCATTATTATTTAAGGGAAATCGGCTTTGAAACTGTCGGTGTGTGGAAATTAAAATTGAATGACAAGTTAAATGAAATAATGCCATATTTCAATCAGCTGTATAAAAGTGAACTGCTGAAATTCAACCCATTAATTGATGTTGATGTTAAAACGACTTCTAACACGGCGGGCACAGGCAATACAGATTTTTCGCAGACAGATACAAAAAACACAACCGAAACAGAAACTAAAAAAGATGTGTTCGCAAGTGCCGAACATTCAGCATTTGAATTGACAAAATCGGGGACTTCATCAGGTGAATCAACATCAGAGAATAAGAATGACGGAACGCTGACTAATTCCTCATCTTCTTCAAATTCGGGCTCAACTTCTGATAGTTCGACTTCATCAAAGACTTATAATGATAATGATGATTATTCCGACACTCCACAAGGTTCGGTTGGGAATTTGAATAATCTTACTTACCTAACTAATGCAAGACATAAGCATGGTAATTCGGAGGACGCAACAACCGCAAAAGGAACTTCATCGGGGGAGTTAACTTCTTCATCAACAGACACAACAAAAAGCACAGCTAAAAATACAACTACAAACAAAGAAACAACATCAGGGACAGAATCGTCAACAAACGATAAAACTTTTAATTCTACTGATAATGTGGACACATCAAGAAAAGGAACTGCAACGGGTGATTTAAGTTCAAACACAAACACAACAAATACACAAGATTATGTTGAAAACATCATAGGAAAAAGAGGTTCACAGACTTATTCTGCAATGTTAAATGAATTTAGAAGAACTTTCTTGAACATTGATGCAATGATTCTTGATGAACTCTCTGACTTATTTATGACGATTTATTAAAGGAGTGATTTTTATGTCAATCAACCTACCAATTCCGCAGACCTCAGCGCCGTTCATGTTTTGGTGTCAGAAAGTATTACCGCTGGTATATGACGATTCGCTTTCTTATTATGAAGTGCTTTGCAAACTTGTAACATATGTTAACGGCTTGCGTGATGATGTTATCAAACTGGGCGAAGATGTTTCAGAACTCAACAAACTTTACAATGAACTTGCAAAGTTGCTTGATGAATATTTCAACCGTGGCGTACAGGATTCAGTCAACAAGAAACTTGATGAAATGGCAAGTGATGGATATTTTGATGATATTCTTTCAAAGTATATCACACCCTTTTTTTCAGTCAATTTTGACACCACGCAAAACGCTCTTGATTATCATTTTTCAGTAGGTCAAACTGTTCACACAAACGGTTATTATTCCGTTGGTGACGGCGGAGCATGTACCTTTCAAGTTATGAGAAATGCGCCAATTTCAGGTATCGAAACCGTAAATGGATTATATTTAATGCCGACAAATGTAAATGAAGTTATTACGCCCGAAATTTACGGCGCAAAGGGTGACGGCGTCACCGATGATAGCGTAGCTTTACAGAAAGCGCTTGACTGCTGTTTCAAGAATCCGTCAAATTTTACTTTTAAAGGTACACGGTATCAAAATTACGGTGTTGCTACCCCGATTGATATTGACATGTCAAAAGTGCCTAATAGTGACGGTCTTGTCGATTTCAATGGTGCTAAAATTACAGCTATCGCTGATAACATGCAGTATGTTCTGTCGTATAAAACAACAGGCACAGAAAACGGCAGTTATATTCACCATGCAAAAACCACTTTGACAAATGTCGTGATTGAGTGTAACCATGAAAAAGCTCATACAGGCTTGTATATCCCGTATAGTGCAGGCACATTATTTTCAAATATCAATGTATTCGGTTGTAGGCGTGGAATTTTACTCGCTGGCGGTTTTGAAAGTACAATTACTCATTGTTTTGTACGCCGAAACGGTGATGATGATATCGTTGCAAAAATGGACCCGAACGATGATGGAATCCCAGATGATAACTGGAATGACCCAGTAAAAGATGTTTTTCCAGAGCATAACCGTGGCGAATCAATGATTGACGGAAAAATTGATTTAGTCAAAACTCAGTGTGTCGGATTTGAAATGCGTGTGAGCGATAGCTTTTTAAATGATTGTATTGCCGTTGACTGCATTGTTGGCGCAAGAATTACACAAGGTGACAACAAGATTACAGGTTTTCACCCGTGGAATGCCGCATGCGTTAAGCAGTTAAAGCATAGCTGTTGCGTTCTCACAACAGGCAACAACTATTTTTCCAATTTGACCTGCGACCGTTTTTATATCGGTGTGTATTGTTTGTACAATATTCCGAACTTTTTCAGCAACACGCTTTTTACAAACCAACCTACCACAGATTTCAATGGTGATTTTGACACTTACTGTTGGTATATAAATCCTGATTATGCGATTCGCTCAAACGGCGGTGTTATTTACGCTGAGAACACAAGCGTTAAAGGCAATATTAATACAACAGGTTTAAAATTAAATTTAAACTGGTGCAATGTCACATACAACTGTATTCATGATATTAATACCCACGGTAAAAATGTTTTGAATTATATTCCGCATATTGATTCAAGAAACAAAAAGAACGGCACAACAAACAATATTGCAAATGTTACGACTGACACTTATGGCAGAATCAGAAGTAGCACTGATACAATAAAGTTAGATGAAAAATGTAAAAATTCGCTTTTTACTGCTGGTACTACAAATGCGGGTTCATCAAACAACACAGTATATGCCGGAAACTGTTCATTTGACTGTACTTTTGAAAATTCCGAGGCTTGGTTAACAATGGGTGTAGCTAAAGACCCCACGCAAAGCGCATTTCTGTTCATTCATTCAGCAAGTCCGAATAAATTTACATTAGTTAATGGGCACAAATATTTAATCAGTCTAAAATATAAGACTACAAATGCAAACGGCGTAATGTTTACAAATGCTAACGATGTTATTTATCCGACTACTAAATTGAATAGTGACGGCGCAGAACATTTGTGGTGGAACATGTTCGAGTATTCAAATTCATTGCGCTGGACGGTTGGCGTGGCTGACGGTTCAAAAGCTGGAAATATTTCAATTACTGACATTCGCTGTTATGACATTACAAACATTCCCCGTTATTTTCTTGAAAACACGGGAGCATATTTCAAGCGTGTTACTGATTTTATCGGCGGAGCGATGCAGTCTGTTACAGTTCCAGTTAGAAGTGATATTTCTTTCATCTCTACCCCTATACCGTTAGAATTTGGAAAAAACCCAACTGTTAATCAGTCAGCGAAAAATTATGACGCTCTTTCTGATTTCTATACAGTTCGCTATACAGCAGAGGGCAAGCCCATGATTTGGTGTCACAAATCCACAATAGTAAATCCGCCCGAACCGAATTTGTACTTTGAAAACTGGTGTACAGTGCAATTTAACAATGCAATGTTCGCATTTTTCAGCGTTTACATGACCGATTACAAGAATAATTTTTCGTTCTACCTTAATAAAACCAATGGAGAAGTTACAACACCCTTGTACATTTTAAGTGGCGACCCGAACGATGGTTCTTTTGCTATTAATAGATTTGATGGCGATAGTTTTACGCTGAAACTTAGGAGCAAAATAAACACGAATGACGAACCGGCTATTTTAACCTCATTTCGTGCAAACTATGACGACGGGTGCGATTCGCCAGTAATTGACAATGGTAATGTTATTCCGATTTTTGAGAACGGTGGTATTTATCCGATTCTAAAAGGCTCGGGCGAAAATGAAGATTATATGCGAGAATTGCCCACGATTGCTTACACCGTTGATTATTGATGTTGTTCACTAAAATCAAAAGGAGCAGAATTTTTTCTGCTCCTTTATTGTTATTAAATGATTTCTGCGCCCTTTATGTCATTAAAAGTTACATTCGGATTTTCTGTTCCTAATGCAAATTCACTACTATCATCAGATGCCATTGTTAGCACTTCTGAAAGTCCAACACATGAATTGCGTTCCATATATGCGGTGACAACTTCATATATTCCTGTATGGTCTTCAATCCATGTTCCTTTTTTAAGATTTTTGAAATCGTTGAATGTTCTGATTTTCATAATTTTTTCTCCTTTTTTATTGCTCAATCATAAGCGAATGCATACCGTCTAATATCTTATTACACACATATGTGAAATCGTTCATACTTAATTCATCGGTATGCGCAATAATATCAATTGCGGTTTCTACAACATCATCGCTTGTAATATCTTCTTTTCTTGTCACCTCAAGCATTTTTTCATATTCTGTATTGTCGCCACTCTTGTACCAACCTTTTTCAATGCAAATCGCTTGTAACTCGTATAGTGACATTTTTCTAATAACTTTATACTCATATTTCATTTTAATACCTCTTTTTTCTTTCTGCAATCTTGTAGGTGTTGCGTTCC
>ERZ832317.3918-NODE-3918-length-14991-cov-11.863283_pt1 | contig 14991 bp, 11 predicted proteins | sample MGYA00519695_ERZ832317 | MGnify/ENA primary metagenome ERZ832317 (study PRJEB31850, sample SAMEA3708726) | human gut metagenome | biome: human gut; feature: human-associated habitat; material: faeces | place: China | collected 2014 ...
TGCGAACCTCCAGCTCGGACACCGTCGAGGTGTCCAACTTTTTGTCCGCAGTCCCTTTTGATCGAATTACGGTATTGCGCGCGGCAATCCGGCAGCAAAACCCCAGGTCGCGCAAAGCGAGCAAAGGGCGTTCGACGTGATTTGAGCCAAAACCTTCCCCAAAACGTACACCTTGAGTTTTTCGAGTGCCCGCCTGACAATTTCAGCAAGATGAGAGCACCCTGCGGTCAGGAGCGAAACATGGAATTCACCCAGGTCGATTACATCGTCACGTCCACACGCGTGTTCACGAGCGCCCCTGCGGAGTGCGCCGCCCGGCCCCTGGCGTTCGCCGTAGCGGGGGAGCGGGTCGTGGCGACGGGCTCCCTGCAGGATGTGATCGCCTCTTGTCCCGCATCGACTCCCGTGCTCGATTACGGCGATGCCCTCGTATGCCCCGGCTTTCACGACGCTCATCTGCATTTCTTCCATACGGCCCTCGGGGGGTCACCCTACCTGCTCATGCACATGGGGGAGAGCGAGGCCGAGCTTGTGGAGCGGACGGTCGAATTCGCGAAGGGGCTTCCCGAGCATGCCTGGGTGGTCACCCAGGGCTGGCGTGATTACCGCTGGGACCCGCCCGTGCCGCCCACCAAGCATTCGCTCGACGAGGCATTCCCTGACCGTCCCTGCGTGATGTACTCGGGCGACGGTCATACGCTCTGGATGAACACGTGCGCCCTCGACGCCCTCGGCGTCACGCGCGATTCCGTGCCCCCGCAGGGCGGCAGTTACGACAAGGATGAGAACGGTGAGCTCACGGGCATCATCCGCGAGGCCGCGGCGATGGAGCTCTTACCGCGCTGCCTCGAGTGGCTCACCGAGGAAGACATCGCCTCCGCCTACGAAGCCCAGATGGCGCGCATGGCGGAGCAGGGCATCACCTCGATCTGCGACATGGCCCTCATGCCGCATCCCGGCTGCGATTTCATCCGCGACGACGTGTATGAGAAGCTCTCGCGCGAGGGCAAGCTCACCCTGCGCGTGCACATGTACCCCACGCTGCTCGACGATCAATCGCGCCTCGAGGATTTGCAGGACCGTTATGCGGGCGATGAGTTCCCCCTGCTGCGCGCTCCGGGCTTCAAGCAGTTCTTCGACGGCGTGAGCAGCCAGCACACCGCGTGGCTGACCGAGCCTTATACGAACGCGCGCTTCGACGGCGACTGCGGGCGTCCCACGGTGCCGGCCGATCGCATGCGCGAGCTGGTCCTCGCCGCTGCCGAGCGCGGCCACTCCGTGCGCATCCACACGATCGGAGACCGCGCTATCCACGAGGCGCTCGACATCTTCGGTGAGGCGATGGCCTGGTACGGGGCGCCCATGCAGGGCCGTAACACGCTCGAGCATCTCGAGAACCTGTTGCCCGAGGACATCGATCGTTTGGCCGAGCTCGGCATTTTGGCGAGTTCCCAGCCCGGTCACATCACACTCGACCCGGGTGGCCCCGAGCGCGACCTGGGCGAGGAACGCAGCCGTGTCATGTGGCCCTTTGCGACTTATGAGGACCGCGGCGTTGAACAGGCCTTTGGCACTGATTCTCCGATCACGGCCGTGACCAGCATGAACGTGCTGTACTGCGCCGTGACGCGCCAGGATCCGTTCACGCATGAGCCTGCGGGTGGATGGCTGCCGGGTGAGCGCATCAGCGCCGCCGAGGCCCTGCGCATCTACACCGCCGGCAGCGCCGCAGCGGCGGGCCGCGAGGATGAGCTGGGGCAGATTGCGCCCGGATACCTGGCGGACTTCGTGGTACTGGACCGCGATATCACCGCGTGTGATCCGAGCGAGATCCAGGGCGCTCGGGTCGTGGCCACGTATGTGGCGGGCGAGCGAGTGTACGAACGGTAGGAGCAGGCTCCCTGTTCTGGGCATACTTCGCGCTTTCGGCAACGATAGTCGAAAGTGTTTTCGTTCAGTCCTCTGTCGACCGCCTGCCGCTGGTAATTCAACGCTCAGGAAATCTAAGTGCCGCTTTATAAGATTTTTTGAAGTGACGTTGTATAAGTCCGTACGGCTGGGTACTATTCAACGCGTACACAAACCGCATGGATCGCCGGCGTGTGCCGGAGTCCAGCAAAAGGAGGAGACAAGCATGTCTTTGAAGCCGCTTGCAGATCGCGTTCTGATCAAGCCCGACGCCGTCGAGCAGAAGACCGCTTCCGGTCTCTATATCGCCAGCAGCGCTCAGGAGAAGCCCCAGCGCGGTACCGTCGTCGCCGTGGGCGCCGGCAAGATGAACGACCGCGGCGAGCGCATCCCGCTCGACGTTCACGAGGGCGACGTCGTGATCTACGGCAAGTTCGGTGGCAACGAGATCAAGGTCGACGGCGAGGAGTACCTGCTCATGCGCGCCGACGACATCTACGCCGTCGTCGAGTAACTTTCGCGACCCCGAACCTCAATTTAGGGACAGTCCCCAAATTGAGGTGTCGCCTGCGGCACGCGACTCAGCCGCAGCCGACAAACCGCGACCTCAAATTGGGGACTGTCCCTAAAACGAGGTCCTGAGACGGATATGTAATTTGCACCCGTCCCTAATAACACATTTGGAGGAACATCAAATGGCTAAGAACATCACGTTCGACACCGACGCTCGTGCCAAGCTCGCCAAGGGCGTCAACACCCTGGCCGACGCCGTGACCGTCACCATGGGCCCCAAGGGCCGCTATGTCGCCCTGCAGCGCTCCTTCGGCGCTCCCATGATCACCAACGACGGCGTTTCCGTCGCCAAGGAGATCGAGCTCGAGGACAACATCGAGAACATGGGCGCCCAGCTGGTCAAGGAGGTCGCCACCAAGACCAACGACACCGTGGGTGACGGCACCACCACCGCCACGCTGCTGGCCCAGGCCATTGTGAACGACGGTCTCAAGAACGTCGCCGCCGGCGCCAACCCGCTGGCCATCCGTCGCGGTATCGACAAGGCCGTCAACGCCGCCGTGGCCGAGATGAAGAACCTCGCCAAGCCGGTCGAGACCAAGGAGCAGATCGCTTCCGTCGGCACCATCTCCGCTGGTGACGCCGAGGTCGGCAACAAGATCGCCGACGCCATGGACGTCGTGGGCAAGGACGGCGTCATCACCGTCGAGGATTCCCAGACTTTCGATATCACCATCGACACCGTCGAGGGCATGCAGTTCGACAAGGGCTATGTCTCTGCGTACTTCGTCACGGACAACGACCGCATGGAGGCCGTGATGAAGGACCCCTACATCCTCATCACCGACCAGAAGATCTCCAACGTCCAGGACATCATGCCCGTGCTCGAGGCCGTCTCCCGCGCCGGCAAGGGCCTGCTCATCATCGCCGAGGACATCGACGGTGAGGCTCTGCCCACCCTGGTCCTGAACAAGATCCGCGGTGCCCTCAACGTCTGCGCCGTCAAGGCCCCCGGCTACGGCGATCGCCGCAAGCGCCTGCTCGAGGACATCGCCATCCTCACCGGTGGCCAGGCTGCGCTCGACGAGCTCGGCATCAAGGTCGCCGACATCACCGCCGACATGCTCGGTACCGCCAAGAGCGTGACCATCACCAAGGACAACACCACCATCGTCGACGGTGCTGGCACCAAGGAGGCCATCGCCGACCGCGTGGCCGCCATCAAGGGCGAGATGGAGCACACCGAGTCCGAGTTCGACCGTGAGAAGCTCCAGGAGCGCCTGGCCAAGCTCTCCGGCGGCGTGGCCGTGATTAAGGTCGGTGCCGCTACCGAGACCGAGCTCAAGGAGATCAAGCACCGCGTCGAGGACGCCCTGCAGGCCACCCGCGCGGCCGTCGAGGAGGGCATCGTCGCCGGCGGCGGTGTCGCCTTCATGGACGCCCTGCCTGCGCTCGAGAACATCGAGATCTCCGATCCCGAGGAGCAGATCGGCATCGACATCATCAAGAAGGCCCTGACCGCTCCGGTGGCCACCATCGCCAAGAACGCCGGCTTTGAGGGCGCCGTCATCGTGGACAAGGTCTCCGAGCTCCCCGCGGGCGAGGGCCTGAACTCCGCCAACGGCGAGTGGGGCAACATGATCGACATGGGCGTGCTCGACCCGGTCAAGGTCACCCGCACCACCCTGCAGAACGCCGCCTCCGTGGCCTCCCTCATCCTCATCACCGAGGCCACCGTCTCCGACGTGCCCAAGAACACCCAGCTCGAGGACGCCATCGCGGCCGCTACCGCGAACGCCCAGGGCGGCGGCATGTACTAAGCCGTAAAGGCCCGCATACGCGCTGATTTCCCCCGGTTGGCCCAGCGCAGCTCTTCCGTTTCACGGTTGTGAGGCTGCGCGCGGGCTGGCTGGGGGATGTTTGTTTTGATGCGATTTGAGCGATATGCCGTGCGGTGTTCACGATGTCAGTATGTTCGAAACCCATTGTGGCAATAGGTAGAGAACAACACTTCTACCTGCAAGAATAGAGATTTCGAAAATACCTACCGCTGCGGTGAAAAAAAACCGTTAGTCGAATTGAAGCCGAAATGTTCGAAAATGTTTATTACATTTGTTTGGATATGTTGGGCTGTGTATACAGCAGGCTGATAGGAGACAGATGGGAAGGACGCAAGCTCAGAAGCCGGCACAGCTGTCGCTTCGCAACGTGTTGCGCCATCCGGGGCGCATGATTGCGTGTGCGCTCGCCGGTGTTGCGGTTGCCACTACCTGCGCGGTGGCGGCGCCTGTGGCCATGGCCGATCAAACGGTTGGCCCCAAGTCCGCTCAGGGCTACTGGTCGTTTGACAAAACGGCCGAGAACGGTACGTACGTTAACGAGGGCACCAAGAACGACCTCAAGCTCACGGTGAGCGGTGAGGGCGCAAAGGTGGAGCAGAGTGACCTTGCTTCTTTGGGAAACGCCCTGAGCCTGCCCGATAAGAATAAGGACTTTGATGTAAAGGTCGAAAAGGCTGTCGACTCGCAGAAGAAGTACTCCATTTCCCTGTGGGTCCAGTCGACCGATAAAGCGCCTGCGGCTAAAACTGCCGTTCTGCAGTTTGCGGGCGAGGGCCGCACATTGCTGTACCAGCGCGACAGCGGGGAGTTCGTATCCTATGTGGGTGGCAACGACATCTCCTTGGGTACCGACCCCAAGCGCGGCAGCTGGGAGCACCTCGTTATCACCAAGACGGGCGATCCCAAAAATGTCACGCTGTACGTGAATGGTGAGAAAAAGGGTGCTGGTGCCTGGACCGGGAATTTGCCCGCAGGCATGATGGACCTCATCATCGGCGAGCATAAAAACGCATCCGACATGTCCCGCTTTCAGGGAAAGATCGACGAGCTGTGCGTGTTCGATCGTGCCTTGAGCGAAGACGAGGTCAAGCAGCTCTATGCGTCCTACGGCGACGTGACCATTGCCGATGAGCTTGGCAAGGACATCGAGGCGGCAAAGAACCTCTATGATGAGACCGCCCAGAAGGACACCGCCGAGCACAAAGCCCTCAAGGCTGCCATCGACAAGGCATCTGCCGCGCTGGAGGGCAAGGACGTGGAGGCCATGAAGGTCGCCAAGTCCGAGCTCGCTGCCGCCGTTGCCGCTGTGCGCGCACTGGGCGCCACGGTGACCGTGGACCCAAAGGCGGTTGGTCGCGAGATCGATGAGTCGCTCTTTGGCATCAACCACCGCTACTCCAATTTTGGATACGGCACCGTGAATGCCGATGGCACCGTTAAGGACGATTTCGCAGCGCTCTACAAGGAGGCGGGCTTTGGCTCGCTGCGCTACCCGGGCGGCACGATTTCCAACAATTATGTGTGGACCGAGTCCATTGGCGACCTCGATCCCAACACCAAGGAGATCGAGCGCACCCCGCAGATCCACGGCTTCTACAACAATAAGGGTCAGGCGGGCTTTATCCCTGCGTTTGGCCTGCTTGAGGTTGCCGAGTTTGCCGAGCAGATGGGCTCCGAGATCATCATGGTGTACGGCATTGGCCGCGGTGACGCGCTTGACGCCGCCGACATGGTCGAGTTCCTCAACGCCAAGCAGGGTACCAACCCCAACGGGGGCGTGGCCTGGGCCGATAAGCGCGCCGAGCTTGGCCATCCCGAGCCCTTTGGCATTCGCTATTTTGAGATTGGCAACGAGAACAACCAGGGTGGCGACGACGGTACGGCCTCGCAGCAGTACTGGATGCCCAGCGTCTCCGGTGGAGCCCTCGAGGGCTACGTGGACGGCGGCACGGCGACCTTCTCCAAGCAGTATGCCGTGGTGCGTGGCGACTGGAATAAGGACAAGTCCTATTCCACGGGCGAAAAGAACCAGGAGTTTGCGTGCCGCTACGCCCTTATTCCCCGTACCGATGACAAGGGCGTTGCCCGCGACGCGGTTGTGAAGGATTCTGTCAAGGTCTACGTGGGCGACGAGGAATGGAAGGCCGTCGACGACATCAAGACCGCTGGCGCCGATGCCAAGGTGTACCAGCTCGACATGAAGACCGGCTTTTTCACCTTTGGTGATGGCGAGCACGGCGCGATCCCCGAGAAGGGCAAGCAGATCAAGGTAGACTACAAGGTCGAGCGCGACGGCTTTATCGACATCTCCAAGGCCATGCGCGAAACCATGGATCAGATCAACAAAACCGCCGGCTCCTCTGACGAGATCAGCATCTACACCTCCTGGGAGGCCGATAACTTCGTAGACAAGATGCACGAGAAGAACGCCGACGCACTGTATGACGGCATGGCCGTGCACCCGTATACGAACAAGGTGGGCAACCCCGCCAACAACGACAACACGCCCACCGTAGAGAACAAAACGCAGTGGTACCTCGACGTGATGCGCCTGGGCGACGGCGTAGCCAACAGCGTGCAGCACCATGTGGACTACATGCGCAAGGTGACGGGCGACAACACCAAGGTGCCAGTCATCTCCGAGTACGGCATCTTCCGTTCTGTGAACCCGATGGTGCGCTCGCAGGCGCATGCGCTCTACATTGCCCGCGCGATCATGGAGTACGCCGAGCAGGGCAGCCCCTACATCCAAAAGCACTGTCTGGTGGACTACTATTCCAGCGGCGCCGACTCGCTCGGTCCCACTCAGCAGGCGGTTATCCAGGCGGTTGCGCAGGGCAACCTGGACAATCAAAAGGATGGCACTGGCGTGTTCAAGTTCTTCTCCACGCCGAGCGCCCGTATCTTTGAGATGCTCAATAACAACTTTGGAAACAAGATGGTCGGCGCTACGCTCAGCAACGAGGCTATGCTCTCCAACGGGGTGTCGCAGCATTCTGTGATGGCGTCCACTAGCGAAGACGGCACGGTCTATATCGCCATCGTCAACTTGGGCCTGAACGATGTCGAGACCGCCGGTTCGAACGCGGCGCTTTCGCAAAAGGTGACCCTGTCGGTTGCGGGCATGGACCTCACGGGTGAGACGCTCAAGATCAAGACACTCTCCGGCGATACCTTCTATCAGGAAAATGACCTGGATCATCCCAACAATGTGGCCATTGAGGAGCGCACGGAGCAGGCGACTGGTGCCACGCATCAGCTCGAGCTCGATCCGCATTCGTTCACGATTGTGACGATTGGCGACGACACCGAGGATCCCGAGCCCCCGGTGGACCCCGATCCCGAGCCGCCCGTGGACCCCGACCCCGAGGTGAAGGTCGACCTCATGCTCGACGGCGTGCTGTACGGCAGCATCGGCGTGAAGGATGGCAAGCTCACCGGTGAGCTCCCCGTGCCCATGAAGGACGGTTGGAACTTTGAGGGCTGGTATACCGAGGACGGCGCCAAGTTCGATCCCACGCAGCCCATCGAGGGCGGCCTTGTGCTCGTTGCCAAGTGGAGCCGTGCGGCCACGCCGCTGGAGCCCTCCATACCGGTCGAGCCCACTCCCAAGCCTAAGCCCAACACGACCACGCCGAACGGCCTGCCTCAAACGGGCGACGCCGCGATGCTGCTCGTTGCGGGTTCGGGTATCACGGGCGCGGCATGCGCCGCGGCAGGTGTGTATGCTGCAAGACGCCGGCGCTAGTCGCTGTGTGTTATTAGCATATTGATACCGGTGATACGCGAGATGGGCAGCGCGTCTTTGCAAGCGTTGCGCGGGTAGTCACAATTGCACTGTTTCAAAGGAGGCCGAGAGGGAGATTGCCCTTTCGGCCTCCTTGCGTAGGAGCGGTCGCATCGCCATTCCCACGCGGCCATATCGATTAGCGCTGCGTCCTCGTTACCGTTGAATACTCCGAGAAGAATTCGGGTCTTTGACGAGTCTCCGTGTATTCGAGCATGAGGCCCTCGTTGTCGAACGTGTGGCTGCGCATGACCGCTACGGCGTTGAACTCGCCCAGGTTGATATTGTTTCGATCTGCGTCGGTGGCTGCTTCCACGGTGATGATTCGCCTGCTTGTGGCGATGCCCAGCCCCAGCTCGCCTTCTAGATATCTATAGATACCGTTCTCGACAATCTGGGGAGTGAGGCCCGACGCGATGCTCTCGGGGATGTAACTGTCATCGGTCGACACTGCCTGCTCATCGGCGCAGCGCGCGCGAAGCGCCCTCATGAGTTTGGTTCCAATGGGAAAGCCCGTTTGTTTTGCCAGCTCTTCGTCTGCGGTGACTCGCTCTAAGGTGAGACAGCGAGTATGGGGAGTGAAGCCCAGGCGTTCCGCCATCTCGGTAAATGTTTCGAGGCCGTTGTAGCCACGGGTCACGTCGAGCGACGGATCGCGGATGACACGCACACCTTTACCTTGCTGCGATTGCACGTGGCCGTCTGCGGCAAGTTGCGCCAGCGCGCGCCGAACCGAGCTTCGCGAGCAGGAGTACGAGCGGGTCAATTCGCTTTCAGACGGAATAAACGCACCGTAGGCGATATCCCCTGCTTCGATGCGCCTCTTGAGGTCTTGATAGATCTCCTGATAGACGGGCTTGGGCATTTCCCTCCAATCTCGGGATACCTTGAAGGCATCCGGCGTAACATCATCACTTGTACGAATAAGTATGACCGCAAGGCGCCAGCGGCGTTCGATGGAGTGGGAAGCGGCATGTCCGCATATGAGGGGATAGTTAAGAGGGGAAAGGAATTTCCTGCCATGATGCAGAAGATTCAAAAGTTTGGGGGTGTGATGTTCACCTCGGTCGTGTTGTTCGCGTTTGCGGGCATCGTGATCGGTTTCGGCACGCTCTTCACTACCGAGGTCATATTTGGGCCTCTCGCCGCGCCCGGCACCATGTGGTACGGCGTTTGGAATGTCATCCTTCAGGGTGGCTGGACCGTCTTCAACCAGCTTCCGCTGCTATTCGCCGTTTCGTTGCCCATCGGCTTGGCGAACAAGCAAAACGCGCGCTGCTGCAATCCCGAGGAGCAGATCGGCATCGACATCATCAAGAAGGCCCTGACCGCTCCGGTGGCCACCATCGCCAAGAACGCCGGCTTTGAGGGCGCCGTCATCGTGGACAAGGTCTCCGAGCTCCCCGCGGGCGAGGGCCTGAACTCCGCCAACGGCGAGTGGGGCAACATGATCGACATGGGCGTGCTCGACCCGGTCAAGGTCACCCGCACCACCCTGCAGAACGCCGCCTCCGTGGCCTCCCTCATCCTCATCACCGAGGCCACCGTCTCCGACGTGCCCAAGAACACCCAGCTCGAGGACGCCATCGCGGCCGCTACCGCGAACGCCCAGGGCGGCGGCATGTACTAAGCCGTAAGCGCGCCTAGCTTTCCGGGAGCCCCCTGGGAGAACCCCGCGAATGTCCTCGGCCTTTGGCCTGTGGAATGTTCGCTCGGGGTTCGCCCGGGGGGGGGTTCCTGCGCGTATGGGGGAGTGGGCTCGGTGCGTTTGCGGAACCCGGCGCACTTAATATCTTCGGTGCGCTTGTGAAACTTCGGAGCACCTGGGGACCATTTTCAGGCAGAGAAATGGTCCCCAGGTGCTCCGAACTTGTGAAAGTGCACCGAGTTTGCGGGAGTTAGCAGGCTTCGTAAGCCGGACGGGCGAATGCGTGCGGCATGCGAAAAGCAGGTTACACGGCCGGGAAACAAAGCGCAATAAAAACGGGGCCCCGCACGTTGCGTGCAGGGCCCCGGTGCTGTTATACGGTATTTTGACCGTGTCTTACGCGAAGAACAGCTCGGAGAGGGTCATCGGGTCGACGTACTCGCCGTCCTTGTAGACGCGCATGTTGCCGGAGGCAATCTCGTCGATCAGGATGACGTTGCCGTCGGCGTCGTAGCCGAACTCGAACTTGATGTCGTAGAGGACGAGGCCCTTCTCGGCCAGGTCGTCGGCGACGATCTTGGTGATCTGCTTGGTCATCTCCTTGAGGGAGTCGTACTGCTCGGCGGTCATGACGCCCAGGTCGACCAGGCCGTCCTTGGTGACCAGCGGGTCGCCCAGCTCGTCGTTCTTGAAGGTGGTCTCAACGTAGGACGGCAGGTCGTCGCCCTCGTTGCAGTACTGCTTGTAGCGGCGGTAGAAGGAGCCCACGGCCTTGTTGCGGCAGATGACCTCGAGGCCCTCGCCAAAGACCTTGGCGGGCAGGACCTCCATGGTGGTGTCGTCGAGGTTGGCGGACACGTAGTGGGTCTTGATGCCGGCGGCGTTGATCTTCTCGAAGAAGTAGATGGACATGCGGAGGTTGACATCGCCCACGCCCTCGATGGTGAGGCCGACCGCGTTCTCGCCCGGATCGAAGACGCCGTCCTTGCCGGTGCAGTCGTCCTTGAACTTGAGCAGGTAGTTGCCGTTCTCGAGGGCGAACACGTCCTTGGTCTTGCCGGAGTACACGAGTTCCTTGGTCATGGCGGTAAGTCCTTTCACACAGCGCCGCATGCTTTGACGGTGTGAGTGTACAACATCGTCAAGGTGCCTAATAAGGTCATGCGCAAACTGATTTATTGTTACAGAAAGATTATGCATGGGTGTCATTTTGGCGAACATGGCATGCTCGAACATCGCGTGGTGGGAAGCGTGTTTACATGGCGAAAAGGACCCATCAGAAACGGTGGCCGCGCAGGTCGGTTGCCGCGTGCGAAAGGCTGTTTGACGATGGACGATCTTTCCATGTGCGCGTATCGCGCAGCATCGGCGCGCGCGGCGTGCGAAGACGATCAGAACAGGGCCGATCGTGCCCTCGACGTCGCAGTGGCGGGCGAGCCGCTGGCGGCACTGGGGGACCCAACTGTTCTCGGCGGCGGCGCTCATGAGCCCACACCCACTCCGTACTGGATTCTCGACGACTTGCTGGGGGGATTGTCTTTTGAACGGACCGACCACCTGCTCGACGTGGGCTGCGGGGCGGGCCGTGTCCTGGCATACGCCGCGGCGACACAGCTGCCGTGCCGTGTGACGGGGGTCGAGCTCGATGGGCGGTTGGCCGCGCGGGCGGCGTCGTGGACGAGGGGCCGCGACGGGCTCGAGGTCATCGCGGGCAGCGCACTCGACATCCCCTTGGGGGCCTATACGCATTTCTACCTGTTCAACCCATTCGACCAGGTCTTGCTCGTCGAGTTTCTCGATCGGCTCGAGGCGCAGGTGCGCCGTTCCATCACGCTCGTGCACATGTCGGATAACGGCGAGAGCTTTGCGTATCTGGGCCGTGCGGGATGGATACGAGAGCGGGAGGGTTCGTTTTATGCGCATCCGGCTGGTGGTTTCCCGGTTTTCGGGTACCCTCAGCACTACTCCATTTGGCGTTACGTGCCAGATGCGAACGGGGCGGAGGGTGCGCCTGTGGTATAACAGGGGGCGTCGTTCCAGTGCGATTACAACGAAATGACCTCACGCGTTCCGTCCGGGGCACCGCCGCCGGGCGTTTTCGCGTGTCCATTCGCCTGGGCGATGCCGCACGCACATCAAGAGTAGAAAGCCGGGAAGCACCCATATGACGCGCGACAAGATCAAGCCCATCCTCTTCAGCATCATCAAGCATCAGGACCCCGAACAGCTCAGGCGCCAGATCCCCCGCGATATCGTCGCCGGCATCGTGGTGGCCATCGTGGCGCTGCCCCTGTCGATCGCCCTCGCCATCGCTTCGGGCGTCGGGCCCGAGCAGGGCCTTTATACCGCCATCGTCGCGGGCTTCATCATCGCGTTGCTCGGCGGCAGTGCGGTGCAGATCTCGGGTCCCACCGCCGCGTTCGCCACCATCGTGGCGGGCATCGTCGCCTCGAGCGGTATGGACGGCCTGGTGGCCGCGACCATCATCGCAGGCGTGCTGCTGATCCTCATGGGCGTCTTTCGCCTGGGCACGCTCATCCGCTTCGTGCCCTACACCATCACCACGGGCTTTACGGCGGGCATCGCGGTGACCATCGTGGCCGGCCAGCTCAAGGATCTGTTCGGCCTCACGTACCCGGCAGGCACCCCCACCATCGAGACGATGGACAAGCTCTCGGCCGTGGCTGCCAACTTCTCCACTTTCAACGTCGAGGCGCTCATCGTGGGCCTCGTGTGTCTGGCAGTGCTTGTGTTGTGGCCGCGCGTGAGCCAGCGCATCCCCGGCTCGCTCATCGCGGTGCTCGCAGGAATCGCCATGGTGAGCGGTCTGGGCATGAACGTGAACACCATCGGCGACTTCTACACCATCAACGCCGGAGTTCCGCAGCTGCAACTGCCCCAGCTGAGCTTCGGTCTGTTCCGCGAGCAGCTGCCCAACGGCTTCACCATCGCGATCCTCGCGGCCATCGAGTCCCTGCTGTCCTGCGTGGTGGCCGATTCCATGATTAGCTCGCATCATCGCGCCAACATGGAGCTCGTCGCCCAGGGCGTGGGCAACATCGGTTCCGTGATGTTCGGCGGCATTCCCGCCACGGGCGCCATCGCCCGCACCGCCGCCAACGTGAAGGCCGGCGGCCGCACGCCCATCGCCGGTATGGTTCACGCCGTGGTGTTGCTCGCCGTGATGGTGTTCCTCATGCCGTATGCGGCGCTCATCCCCATGCCTTGCATCGCCGCCATTCTGCTGCAGGTTGCCTACAACATGTCCGGCTGGCGCACCGTGGTGCACCAGGTACGCACCGCACCCAAGAGCGACGTGGCCGTGCTTGTGGTCACCTTCCTTTTTACCGTGGTGTTCGACCTGGTTATGGCCATCGGCGTTGGCATGATGATCACGCTCGTGCTGCTCATGAAGCGCCTGAGCGATGAGACCGAGGTCCGCGGTTGGAAGTACTACTGCGACGAGGACTCCGAGGTCACGCACCTGCGCGAGCTGCCGAAGAGCGTGCGCGTGTACGAGATCAACGGCCCGATGTTCTTCGGCATGACCGACCAGATCGCCGAGATCTCGGTGAAGGAGTTCACTCGCTACCTGATCATCCGCATGCGCGGCGTGCCTTCGCTCGACTCCTCGGCCATGAACGCGCTCGAGAACCTGCGCGAGTATTGTGCCGAGAATGACGTGCAGCTCATCATTTCGCATGCCAACGAGCAGCCCATGAAGACTATGGAGCGCGCCGGCTTTGTGGAGAAGGTGGGTCGCGAGCACTTCCGCACCAGTATCGACGACGCCATCGCCCACACTCGTGAGCTGCTGGGGGAGGACGCGTAAGGCCCATTTTGAAGGCAGGCCCCACTCGGGGGCAGATGCGAATGAGGCGTTTGCGATTCGGTGCGTCTTCCTGCATTAAATACGAAGAATCAGGCGCCCTGGACTCATGAGGTCCAGGGCGTTTTAGTGCCCTCGGCAAAACTTGACAACAGAACAAATGTTCGTATACTGGCTGTTATGGGAGCTTGTCGACTGAAGCGGCTGTTTGCGTCAAGCACGGACAAGCTCTATCCGCGTGAGAACCTGTGGCTATACGGGGCCGTTGATTCGGCTTTCATTTCCCCAGTGAGCGTGTTCTACATGGGCGTCTTTTGGCGTCGCGATGGAGCTGCTGGGAGGTGGACAGGGCGCGCAGCTTTTGCGGTTAGTCCAAATTTGGCCGGAGGCTATCTGGAACAGCACCAAGCCAAATCTCTCTCATGTCATTTAGTAGTAGAATATAGTAGTATAAAATGGATGACAGGTGGAATGCCATGCTTGAGCTCGTTGTTCATCCTAGAGTGAGTGCGCGTCACCCCCAGCTTTCCGATGAAGATGTGCGCGTCGCTTGGCAAAACTCGTTTTTCCAGGCGTTGCGGACCGGTTCGAAGAATTCACCGGAATATCTCTGGATTGGAATCGATGGAAAGGGGAGAGAGGTAGAAATGGTTGGCGTGCCGACGGCGACGGGATATCTCATCTATCACGCGAACACTCCGCTTTCAAAGCGCGTGAGAGATGAGGTCAAGGGAAGGAGGACTTGATGGCTACGTATAAACTCGCCGACGGGAAAGTTTTAACAGACCGCGACATCGAGGAAATGGCTCGTGAGTGGGAAGAGGGCACTTGGGAAGGGCCTTTGGTTGAGCTGCGCGTTGGGAGGCCCCGTTTGTCTGAGGAACCGAATGCCAACCTCTCATTTAAATGCCCGGAAAGCAGCGCCGCGCTCATTGCCGCGGCGGCAAAGGAGCTTGGGATCAAGAAGTCTGCGTTCATGCGCGAGGCCGCTGTGGAGAAGGCTGTGCGAATCTTGGCGGCAGCTGGTTGATTAGAACGAACGGATCCACACGGCGTTTTTCGGCCTGTGAGTTCCCGCATTCGGAATGCTGCAAGTTCTGCGGTGGAAATCCCCTGCATAATGCGTTTGCGGGGGAGTCCGGCCGGGATGTAGTGCTTTGTGCCGCTACAATACGTACGGTTCAAATCACGATACATGGAACGGCGTGCGCATCTGCGCCGCCACGTTAGAAAAGGACGCACGCGCCCATGGCCTCTTACGCCCCGCAGATCTCCTCGCGTCGCACGTTCGCGATCATCTCGCACCCCGACGCCGGCAAGACCACCCTTACCGAGAAGCTCCTGCTCTACACCGGCACCATCCAGTCCGCCGGTTCGGTCAAGGGCAAGCAGAACTCCCGCCATGCGGTCTCCGACTGGATGGACATCGAGAAGCAGCGCGGTATTTCCGTCACCTCCTCGGTGC
>ERZ832317.3922-NODE-3922-length-14974-cov-6.586836_pt1 | contig 14974 bp, 9 predicted proteins | sample MGYA00519695_ERZ832317 | MGnify/ENA primary metagenome ERZ832317 (study PRJEB31850, sample SAMEA3708726) | human gut metagenome | biome: human gut; feature: human-associated habitat; material: faeces | place: China | collected 2014 ...
TCCTTAATTAATATACTTAGTAACCTATTTTTTATTACATTTCAATTATATAATAGTTATCATTTGTAAACAAGTAGTAATTTTTAAAATAAAGTCATCTGGCTAGATTCTGGTAAATCTTTTAAAATACCCATAATACGCATTTTATCAATTAAAGTCTGTGATATCTTAGCACGTTTTTGTAAATCTTCAACACTTAAAAATTCTTTATTTTGTCTTTCAGCTACAATGTTTTGTGCAACAGTATCACCAAGTCCATCAATAGAATTAAATGGTGGATATATTTCTGTATCACTTACTGCTTTCCAAACAGTTGCTTCACTTTTATATAAATCTACATTTAAAAATTTAATACCACGGGCACTAGCTTCTAACGCAATCTTTAAACTTTCAAGTTGGCCATTTTCTTTATTCGTTGCTTCGTAACCTTTTTCTTTAATATCAATAATACGATTTTTAATTGGAGTATAACCACCTATCATAGCTTCAACATCAACATCAGTTGCCTTAGATGAATACCATGAAGCATAGAAATATACTGGCATATGAACCTTATACCATGCAATTCTAAATGCACTAATAACATAAGCAGCTGCATGCGCTTTTGGGAACATATATTTAATCTTACGACAAGATTCAATAAACCACTCTGGAATAGAAGCTTCTCTCATGGTTTCTACATGACTCTTCCAAGTTTCTGGATCTTTACTAGCTTTTCCTTTACGAACAAACTCCATAATTTTGAAAGCCTTAATAGGTTTTACGCCATGATACATTAAATAAACCATAATATCATCACGACAGCCAATTGTTTCTTTAAATGGTACTTGAATATTACCATTCTCATCTGGAGTACATAAATCTTTAGCATTACCAAGCCATACATCAGTACCATGTGACAAACCTGATATTTTAATAAGCTCGGCAAAGGTTGTTGGTTTAGTATCTTCAACTAACTGAATCGTAAATGGTGTACCAAATTCAGGAATACCTAAAGTACCAGTATTACACATAATTTCTTCTTTCGTAACCCCAAGAGCTTTAGTTGATGTAAAAATACTCATAGTTTCTTTATCATCAAGGGGAACTTTCATAATATCAGTACCAGACTGTAGTTGAATTAAACGAAGTTGTGTAGGATCAGAATGACCTAAAATATCTAGTTTTAAAACACATTCTTCAATAGAGTGATAATCAAAATGAGTTGTTCTCCAAGCTGAGGTTGGATCTTCTGCTGGAAATTGGAATGGCGTAAAATCAAAACAATCTTTATAATCCGGAATAACGACGATACCACCAGGGTGTTGACCAGTCGTTCTTTTAACACCTGTGCAACCAATAGCTAAACGTTCTACTTCAGCAGTACGCATATTCATAATACCTTTATCTTCTAAATACCCCTTTACAAAACCAAAAGCTGTCTTATCAGCAACAGTACCAATAGTACCAGCACGATAAACATTATCTTTACCAAATAGTACCTTTGTATAAGCATGGGTAGATGCTTGATTTAAATCAGAAAAGTTTAAGTCAATATCAGGTACTTTATCTGCATTAAATCCTAAGAAGGTAGCAAACGGCATATCTTGTCCATCTTTTAATAGTGGAATATGACAGTTAGGACATTCTTTATCTGGTAAATCAAATCCTGAAGAATAAGTAGCTCCTAATGGATTACCATCTTCATCTTCAAAAATACTAAGTTTACACTTACTACAACGATAATGAGCTGATAACGGGTTAACTTCTGTAATTCCCATCATGGTAGCTACGAAACTAGATCCAACAGAACCACGGGAACCAACTAAATACCCTTCATCATTAGAGTGCTTAACAAGTCTTTGAGCAATTAAGTAAATCGGATCAAATCCAGCACCGATAACGCCACCTAAAGAAGCTTTTAATTTTTTCTCTAAGCTATCATCATCTAATTCTTCTTCACTAGTTTCCTTTAAATACTTTCTAACTTGATTAAAAACACTATCTCTACCATTTACGATTACTTCATGAAGTCTTTTGAATGATTCTGCTTTTAATTCTTCACCCTCTAAATCTTTTAAATCATATTTAATAGAAGTTAAAACAATATCACCATAAAGTTCAGTTCCTAATCTTTCTTCAATAGAATAAGGTAAAGGATCTCCATACCAATCATTAGCTTTGGTATAAACTAAATCTGTAACTACTCTAGGGCAATCCAAATAACTTTTTTCATCATCACTTTTAACACGAGGTGAAAATGGCGTTCCACCTGTATCAGGAATAATCTCTATTTCATCTACCATATCTAAAACTTTATTAGTGTTTTCTACTACTATTTTATAAGCTAAATCTTTATCAAGGAAAGAAAAGTCATTTAACATTTCTTCTGTCGTTCTAAAGTGTTGAGATGGAATCGAAGTAATATCTTTTTTTGCTAAAGGATGTCTTCCACCACCTGGCACTTTTTGATTTACGATTATTTCACGGTAAATCTTATCTCCTCTTTCAAAATGATGAACATCACCTGTTGCCACAATAATTTTACCAGCATCTGTTGTAGCATTAATAATTTTTGTTAAGTGATTCTTTAACTCAATATCATCTTTAAAGTCTCCCATTTGTAGTAAATGATCATATACTTCAGGAGGTTGTACTTCTACATAATCATAAAAGCTAATAACATTAGTTAATTCTTCTCCTTCTTTACTTCTAGCTTCTGTAAATACTTCTGATTCATAACAGCCACTACCAATTAAAAGCCCTTCTCTTAATTCATTTAACTTACTTCTTAAAATACGTGGTGTTTTATATAAATAAGTAGTATTTGCAAGAGAAATAATTTTAAATAAATTTTTAAGTCCTACCTGGTTTAGGGCAATTGCATTAAAGTGGAAAGTTCGACCAAATTTATAAATCTCGTCTTTGGAAACTAGTTTCTCTAAATCACTAATTTTTTCAAACTTTTGCATCTCAAGTTTCTTTAACATTTTACTAAATACATAAGCAGTTCCCTCAGCATCATAATCTGCTCTATGGTGAGCATCTTCTTCCCAAGGTACATCATATCTTTTAACAAGAGCTGATAAAGAGTGTCTACTAAATCCTTGATCTAGAGTACGAGAAAGTTCTAGAGTATCAATAACTGTATTTTGAAACTCTCCTAAGTTATACTTTCTCATAGCCATTTCAATAAATGAAATATCAAACTTTGCATTATGAGCAACCATTGGTAAATTACCAGTCCACTCTAAAAACATTTTTGTAACTTCTTCTTCTGATTTTTTACCTCTTACCATATCATCTGTAATACAAGTAAGTTCTGTAATTTTATCTGGAATATGTCTTTTTGGATCTATTAGCTCATCAAAACGACCAATAATTTCGCCATCTTTAATCTTAACGGCACCAATTTCAATCATTTGATCAGCACCACCTGCATTAAAACCAGTTGTTTCTGTATCGAAAACTACATAAGTATTATGAAGTAAATCATCATCAGTTGGTCTTACTACAATATTAACAACATCATCTACTAGCGTTAATTCTGTACCATAAAGTCCTTTAAAGATAGGAGGATTTTTTAATTCTTCTTTTTTCTTTTCTAATTCATTGGTAAGTTCTAATTTAACACTTTCCTCTGTTTCCTCACTAATTTTCGTTTCTAATTCCTCAATACTCTCTTTTATTTTTTTACGAATTCCTTTATTATGACTCTTAATAATACCAAAGGAAATAGGAAATGCTTGACAACCACTATGATCTGTAATTGCTACTCCCCTATACCCCATTTGAATAGTACGCTCTACTAATTCACAAGTATGCTTTCCTAAATCAAGTTTCGTAACTCCGTCCATTTGACTCATCATGGTATGAGCATGAAGCTCAACTCTTTTAACAGGAGCATTATCTTCTATTTTACTTGTTTCTTTACTAACAATATTAATATCTCTAGCATTTAATACTAACTCTTTAGAAAATTGATCATTTTTAGTATAGCCTCGTATAATAAACCATTTTCCATCTTTCAAAGCCTTTTTCTTCGTATTAAAATCTTCTTCACCACGACAAAAAACTTTACAGTAAATACTATCAGAATAATCAGTAATTTTTAAGGTAATAATTTTAAAATCCGTCTTACTAGATTCAAAATAATCTACTCCAAAAACATAACCTTCTACAGTAATAGGATCCATTTCCCCTACTATGTTTTTAATTTGGGTAGGAGTATCTTTAATCGTTCTACCAACAATGGCATTTGGATTATCATCTTTCTTTTCTCTACGGTAGTTATTATTTCCAGTATGATTATTATTATAAACAGGTTTTTCTACTACAGGTTCTACACTAGGAACTACTACATCTTTTTTGATATTATCTAAATCTGATAATATAGCATCTTTTATATTATTATTTTTAGTATTTAAAACATATTCCAATGGAGTATCAAAGCCTCCTAAAGATAAGATATAATTTAATTTTGGTAATATTTGTAGCAGTTGTTTTTCTTCTTCTTGATTCGTAATTTCTATTTTTAAATCATCAATTAGTAGACTATCATTAAAGATACTAGAAAAAAGTAAGATATCTTTACATTTATCAAGTGCATATAAATAATAATCTTTTAACTTTTTTAAATCTTTCGTATCAGAAACAATTTGAACATATACTTTTTTCACATTTGAAAAACTATGTTCTGAAAGTTCTACTAAATGTTTATAATCATTAATATCTAATATTTCTGGGTTATGAATTACGAAAGTCCAAGAACCATTTTTTTCATTGATTTTCACTTTATCTAAAATCATATTTTGAAAACGATTTCTTGTATCATAATCTAGATTAATTTGTTGAAATAATATATTGATTTTATTTTCCATAACTGCTGCCCCCTACAAAAAAGATTTCTACAAGAGAAACCTAAATAATTTCTAATTGATTAATGCGTACAATTCTTTTTTGATTATGAATACAAAATTCAATAAAATCAAATAGGTTCATTTTTTTCAAACTAGAATCTACTACATATCTATCAATTTCAAATGGTAATCCATCTCTCATCATATATCTAGGGAAATCTTCTTTCTCACAACCTAAATACATTAACCAATAAGGATAGATTTGTCTTTTTAAAAAGGTCAAGGTTTTATCTCCTTGTAAGTAACTACTTTTACCACTAATATTGGTATAAAATTCATTTTGGATTGCTAATTCTAAAATAACATCTACAAATTCTTTATAATTTTTACCAAAGTCACCTAACTCACTTTTTACAATATAATAAATAATGTTAGTTAAGGTACTATATGAATTTTCTAAATCACATCTATTTCCCCAACCGATAGTAGTACAGTCTTTTTTATAAAGAATAGAATCCATAACTGGAGGAAGCACTAGTATCTGGTAATCATCTTTTAATGGAAATTTTAAGATTTCTTTTAAATACTTATCAACTGTTTTTTTCTGTTGATCCCATATTTTTAATAAAGCTAAGCGATGTTTCTCAGAAGCATTTTTTAGTTTCGTAAATAACTCTGTTTCAAAAACTAAATTATATAAAGTATCATCATCGGGAATAAAATTTTTAATATCTTGAAGCATTTCATCTTTATCTTTAGATAAATGATTATACTGATTACGATAAGTTTTATAAAGTCTTTGCTTAAAGGTATGAACAGTCTCAGAAAAAGAACTTCCAAATAATAAGTTCCATGTTATTAGATAATCATTTGTTGAAAAATGAAGTCTCATTCTACCACTACCTTTTCTACTAATACAAATATATCATAAAATTATGACATAGGAAACTATTTTTCCTAGTTTTCATGACTTTTTATTAGAAAATAACGATATGAAAACTAGTTTTTACCTACATAATTTTAATCATTATTTATAATTTGTATCTAAAATTTTTAATTTAGCTTCTCAAGCTTACTTACTACAATTTGAAAAGAATCATATCTTCTTTCTACTCTACCAGTTATTTTTAAAATATCACCTATTTTAATATCTGAATATTTCATAAGCACTTTAGGAAACAAAGTAAAATCTATCATGCCATATTCATCACTACCATCAAAGAACATCATTTCTTCTCCACGCTTAGTTATTATCTTTTTCACTTTTTCTACTAGTACAACAAAGTTAACTATCTTATCAAAATAATCACCCACTTGGTTTAAAGAAACAATTTGATTAAATTTAGCTTTATAGAAAGTAACTGGATGATTACTTAAATAAACACCAAATAGTTCTTTTTCCATAGCAATTAATTCAGTATTTGAGTATTCTTCTTCTTTTATAAGTTCAGGTTTCAAAACAAATTCTGGATTTAAATCATGAGCTAAATCACTATAATTGATAATGCTTTCTAAATTTTCAATATAAGTTTTTCTAGTAATACCAAATTCATCAAAACAACCAGCTTGAATTAATGACTCCAACACTTTACGATTAATACCGTTTACTCTAGCTAAAAAGTCAAAAATATCAGTATACCCATTTTCTCTTTTATCAACAATTTCATTACAAATAGTACTACCAATATTACGAATACCTGATAAAGGGTAATAAATTCCTTCTTCTTTTACAACATAACTACAACTGCTATGATTAATACTAGGTTTTAAAATAGAAATATTTAATAATTTTGCTTCCATCATATAATCATTCGTTTTACTGTCACTTCCAATTACAGAAGAAAGTAAATTACTATAGAAATATTTTGGAAAATAATATTTTAAATACGCCATCTTATAAGCAATAACAGAATAAGCAACCGAATGACTACGATTAAATCCATAATTAGCGAAACTTAAAATTAAATCAAAAATTTGCTTACTAATTTCTTTAGAATGACCATTTTTCATACTATTTGAAATAAAGTGTTCCTCTTCGCCTTTTAAAACTTCCATTTTCTTTTTACTCATAGCACGCCTTAATATATCAGCTTCTCCTAACGTATAAGAAGCAAACTTATTAGCAATTTGCATGATTTGTTCCTGATAAATAATAATACCATAGGTACTTTTTAAAATAGGTTCTAAAGAAGGATCAAGATAAGTAATTTCTTCTTCATGATGCTTTCTTTTAATATAAGAATCAATATTTTGAGCAGGACCAGGTCTAAATAAAGCAATTGCTGCAAAGATATCTTCAAATGTACTTGGTTTTAATTTTCGTAAAAAGTTTTTCATACCGACACTTTCAAACTGAAAAATACCTGTTGTATTAGCAGTAGCAAATAAACTTAAAACCTTGGTATCATCTAATGGAATCTTATTAAAATCTATCGTAATATGCTCACTTTTTTCAATATCAGCTATGATATTCATAATAGTCGTTAATGTTTTTAACCCTAAAAAGTCCATTTTTAAAAGACCTAATTCTTCTAAATACTCCATAGGAAATCCAGTTAAATACATACCATCAGAAACTGTTAAAGGAATCACTTCATCTAAATCTTTTTGACACATCACAATACCTGCTGCATGAATAGAAGTATGTCTAGGAAATCCTTCTAAAAAAGAAGATATTTGATATAGTTTCTTTAATCTACTATCACTATTAATCATTTTTTTAAACTCATTATCTTGCTGATAAAAATCTATTAATTTTAGTTTCGTTACCGTAGGAATTCTTTTTGTAATCATATCAATTTGATAACTAGGAATATTTAAAATTCTACCTACATCTCTTAAAGCTTGTTTACTAGCAAGCGTACCAAAAGTAACGATACCACAAACCCTTTTTTCACCATATTTAGAAACTACATAATCAATTACCTTATCACGATAAATATCTGGAAAATCAGTATCGATATCAGGCATAGTTACTCTTTCAGGATTTAAAAATCTTTCAAACAATAAATCATATTTTAAAGGATCAATATCTGTAATACCTAATGAAAAACATACTAAAGATCCTGCCCCACTACCACGACCTGGCCCTACTAGTATTTTATTTTTCTTAGCATAACGAATAAAATCATATACCACTAAAAAATAATTAGAAAATCCCATTTTTTCAATAATATTAAGTTCATAATAAAGTCTATCAATATAATTTTTAGTTAAATTACTTCCAAGTCTTCTTTTTAAACCATAACTAGCTAACTCTTTTAAATAAGAATGACTATCTAAGCCATTGGTATCTTGATAAATAGGCAACAAAACATTAGTTTTAGGAAATTCTAAATCACACATATCAGCTATTATAGTTGTGTTATGTAAGTGTTCATTCGTTGTATATTCATAAACATCATTTATCATTAAATGATAATTTTTAATATCATAATGAGTATCATCACTAATAGTTTTACCATCACGAATCATGTATAAATATCTTAAATACTCATTATCACTTTCTAAAAAATAAAGATTTTTTCTTAAAAAGACAATTTTTTCTGTAAGGGAAGATGCTACTTTCTCTTCTTCTTTATCTTGATAACCTAAATAAAAATCTTTAAAATATTCTGAAAATAGTGAAAATTTTTCTTTATAGGAAAAAGGTAAGATACCTATTACTTCATTATGATAATGTAAAATATCGGAAATAGTTACTTTTCTAGTTGCTTGAATGGTAGAAAGTTTAATCAAAGTCAAATACCCATTATAATTTTTAGCATAAAGAAGTAAAACAGAATCTTCTACTTCTACTTCTAATCCTAAAATAGGTTTAATTTGATTCTTCTTACATTTTTTATAAAATTCCATAGCTCCAAACATATTAGAATCAGTAATAGCAAGAGATGAAATATGATTTTTACTAGCGTATTCAATTAACTTATCAATAGAAATTAAACTAGATAATAAAGAATAATTTGTTTTTACATAAAGTGGTATATACATATTCATCTCTCCTTTCGTTAATATCTTACCACAAAACTTAGTATTTTACTTACTAAACTCCCATTTTTTTTGAATATTTTTGCCTATTCATTTGACTAAAATTAAAATATATGATAAAGTTATAGGGCAAGTTAATTATGTATCAAAAAGGAGGAATTACAAATGGCAGTTAAAATTACCAATAAAAAACCTTTATTCGGAAATAAACGCTCTCATGCTTTAAACGCTACTCGTAAAAAACAAGGAGTTAATCTTCAAGTCGTTAGATTAGAAGACGGAACTAAAGTAAGAGTTAGTGCAAGAGAATTAAGAACAGCAAGAAAAGATGAAAAAGTTACTGAAGTAAGTGAATAATATCACTTATTTTTTTATTAAAAAGGCCATTACTTATTTTTTGGTAATGGTCTTCTTTTTATTTTTATGATTTGTTTTTTTTACTTTTACTCTCTTTTTTTATTTCGTTTTCTTTTTTACTATCTAAAGTAGTTTTACTTATCTTACTATTTTTACGCAAAATATTTATCTTTTCTTGATAATTATCACTAGAAGTAATAAAAGATCCAGATACTAACATATCTACAAGACTACCTACACTACTAACTGTGGTATCATTGATACCTCCATCAATACTAACAAGAACTTTACTTTTCTTTGCCTTTAGTAGTTTTTCTAAATCTTTTAACTTATTAACAGCATCAGGAATAAATGATTGTCCTCCCTTGCCAGGCGCTACACTCATAACTAAAACCATATCAATATCATTTACATAAGGCTCTATTTCTTTAATACTAGTATCAGGATTAACAGCTAGTCCACATTTAATACCATAACTATGAATAAGAGAAATATATTTACTAATATCTTTTGTTGCCTCTACATGAAAAGTAATATACTCACAATTTAATAACGCAAATTTTTTAATATATTTATCTAATTTATCTGTCATCAAATGTACATCTAATCGCTTAGAAGAAAACTTAGTTACTTTTTTAATTTTACGATAAGCTATCTTAGTACCACTAACAAACTTACCATCTATAAAATCAACATGAATATAGTCAACATCTGTAACAGATAACTCATACACAGTCTTTTTTAAATCACTACTAGATAGAAAAGAAGCTGATATTTTCATAAACACCCTCCTATTTTTTTAATATAAAATTTTGATAATTTTCATATCTACTAGGTAAAATATGATTATTTTTTACCTCTTTTTTAATTTGACACTCTTTTTCTTTCATATGCATACAGTCTTGATAAGGACAACTATAATTTGAAAACTCAATAAAACTATCACGAATTTCTTCTTTACTAATATCAGAAAAATCAATAGAAGAAAAACCTGGAGTATCTAAAACTTTTCCTTTATAAAGTTCTACTAACTCAACATGACGCGTTGTATGTTTTCCACGCCCTAATGCTTTAGAAATCTCTCCTGTTTCTAGTTTTAAATTTTTATCAAGTTTATTAATTAGAGAGCTTTTACCTGCCCCTGTTTGTCCTGTAAAAACCGTTGTTTTTCCCTTAAATAATCTCTTAATTATAAATAAATTCGTATTTTTTACTACTGTATACCCAATTTTACGATAATACTTTTGAATTTTTTTCATTTCTTTTTTTTCTTGTTTCGTTAACAAATCCATTTTCGTAAAACAAATAATTGGCTTAATTTTATTTACTTCTAGTACCACCAATAACTTATCTAATAAATTACTAGAAAAATCAGGACTTTTACAGCTAGTTACTATAAAAGCCTGATCAATATTACTAACTAGTGGACGAATCAGTGTATTTTTTCTAGGACGAATTTCTAAAATATAATTATTTTTATCATCAAAATAAACGTAATCTCCTACTGTAGGCGTGATTTTATCTTGACGAAATTTTCCTCTAGAATGACACTCATATATCTTGCCACCACTATTTACAAAATATAAATTACTAAGTATTTTAACGATTTGTCCTTCCATATAACCCCCACTAAAAATTAAGATTCTTTACTACTAGTCGTTGTATCTGATTTTGTTTCTGTAGTATTACTATTAGGATCATTTGATGGTTTTGGATCATCATTTACGATTTCTACTTTTTTAGCTACCACAATTTTTAAAGTAGTACCTGAAACAATTGGTGTTTTAGGACTGCGTGATTGACTAATTAAAGTACCTTCTTCATAATCTGATGTTTCTTTATAATCAATTTTTAAAGTAACATTATATTTAGTACAGAATGCTTCTACATCATCAATAGTCCATTCTTCTTCTACCATATTAGGGTATCCCTCTAAAATATTAGGAATATATAAAGTAATACTATCTCCTTTTCCAAGTACAGTACCAGCTTTTACACTTTGGTCTACAATTTCCTGTTCATTATATTCTTTAGAAGTATCTACATCTTTTTTCTCAACTGTTACTTCTAATCCATACACACTCTTTAGTAAAGTTTGAATTTCAATATAATTAGAGCCTGTATAATCTTCTACTGTATAAGTTTCTTTACCAAGAGATTCATATAAAGTAATAGAGCTTCCCTTTTTAATCGTACGACCTGCTTGAGGATCCGTTTTAATGACTTTTCCTTTTTCTATCTTTTCACTTTCTTCTTTTACTGTTTCAAGTTCAACTTCAAAGCCATTTTTCTTAAGTTCATTTTCAGCATCTATTACTGTCATATTACTAACATCTGGTATTTTAACATCTGGTATTTTCGTAAAGTAAGGTAAAATAAGAAATACAGATACTAAAATAATGGCAAGTAAAGCAAAAATACTACCTAAAATCCAAATAACTTTATTAGTCTTTTTTATCACTTTATCATCTGGTTCTATGATATTTGCTACTTCTTCATTATCTTCATTTTTTAATTTTTGATCTGTTTTCGTTTTAATAGTTGAAATTGTTTTAGTATTTTCATCTACTTCATGTTCTGGGTATTTAAAAACAAGTTTTGCTTCATTAATACGGTCATCATTTAATACTGTTAATAAATCAGCATGCATTTCTTTCGCATCACTATAACGATTCTTAGGATTTTTAGCAGTAGCTTTTAAGATAACATTTTCAACACTCTGTGGAATTGCTGGATTTTTTTTACGAACACTAGGAATTTCATCTCTCATTTGTTTTAACGCAATTTCAACAGCATTATCGCCTTTAAAAGGTAATGTTCCTGTTAAGATTTCATAAAACAAAATACCCATAGAGTAAATATCACTACGAATAGTAGATCCTTTACCACTAGCTTGTTCTGGTGGAAGATAATGAACACTACCCATTACAGAATTTGTTTGTGTAAGTTGAGTAGAATTAAGTGCCATCGCAATTCCAAAATCCGTAATTTTAATCGTTCCATCTTCCTTAATCATAATATTTTGAGGTTTTAAATCTCTATGAATAATATAACTATCATGGGCTTGACTAATACCATCAGTAATTTGAAGCATAATATCAATTGCTTCACTTAAAGTTAAAGCTCCACGCTTTTTAATAAGTTGTTTTAAGGTTTTTCCCTCAATATACTCCATAACGATATAATAAATACCATTATCTTCTCCTACATCATACATCTCAACAATATTAGGATGAGATAAACTAGAAGCCGATAATGCCTCTCTTTGAAAACGCCTTACGAATTTTTCATCGTTCGATAAATCTCCTCTTAATACTTTAATTGCTACTCGTCTATCTAAAATCGTATCATACGCTAGATAGACATTTGCCATACCACCTTCACCAATACTTTTAATGATTTCATATCGATCATTAATCATTTGCCCCTTTTCAATCATTCATCTACACCTTCTTTTAATTCTCTACTAAATCTTTCTAAATAAGCAACGCTTACATTATCAGTACCACCACGATTAATAGCTTTTTTAATTAAACGAATTACTTTATCTTCTACACTATAATCACTAAGTAAAACTCTTTCAATACTTTCTTGGTCTAACATATTCGTAAGTCCATCACTACAAAGTAAAATATCAGATACTTCTATATCACAGTCAAATATATCAATTTCTACTGGATCATTAGCGCCTAATGCTTTCATTAAAACATTACGTTTTGGATGATCTTTTGCTTGTTCTTCGGTTAATTCTCCAGCTGTTACTAATAAATTTACTAAAGTATGGTCATAAGTAATTTTATGAATATGATTATCTTTCATAGCAAATCCACTAGAATCTCCAATATTACCAAATAAAACATAATCATTCGTACTAATTGCTAATACTAGAGTAGTTCCCATACCTTTACTTTCAGGGTGTTCTTCAGCATGGTTAAAAATTAAACGATTAATTTCTTTTACTGATTGTCTAATCCATTCAACAGCATCTTCTTTATTCATATTACGAAAAGTTTCTTGAAAATGTTTTCCTAAATAACTAATCGCAATACTAGATGCTACTTCACCACAACGGTGTCCTCCCATACCATCAGCAACTGCTAATAAATAATCGTCATTCTGATTGCGAACAATGATAACACTATCTTCATTATGACTTCTAACCTTACCAGCATCTGTTAAATAAAATGATTTCATATATGCTAGTCCTCCTTTTTACTTCTAAGTTGCCCACAAGCTGCACTAATTTTACTTCCATATTCTCTTCTTATCGTTACATTTATTTTATTCTTTTTTAGTATATCATAAAAATTAGTAATATTTTCACTTTTTGTTCGTTTATAAGAAATATTATTGGTTTCGTTATAAGGAATCAAATTAATGTAGCAGTTCATACCTTTTACTAAATTAGCAAGTTCTCTAGCACACTCGCTAGTATCATTTACTTGGTCTAATAATATATATTCAAATGTAACTCTACGATTAGTTTTTTGAATGTATTCTTTTAAGGTATTTATTAAAACTGGAATAGGATAAGCTTTATTAATAGGCATAATGGTATTTCTAATTTCATCATTAGGAGCATGTAAACTAATTGCTAGATTTACTTGATATGGTAATTTCATAAATTCTTTTATTTTAGGAACCACTCCACAAGTAGAAACAGTAATATGACGACTACCAAGTTCAATTCCTTTAGGATTATTAATAATTTCTATAAATTTAATTAGATTATCATAGTTATCAAAAGGTTCTCCAATTCCCATAATCACGACATGACTAATTCTTTTACCACATTCTTCTTCTACTAATAAAATCTGTTCTATCATTTCATGAGTTTCTAGATTACGCACTTTTTTAAGTCTACCACTCTCACAAAACTTACAGCCCATATTACAGCCTACCTGAGTAGAAATACATAAGCTATTTCCATATAAATGATTCATAAGTACTGCTTCTACTTTTTCGCAATCTTTTAAACGAAATAGATATTTATTTACATCAGTATCTCTTTCTACTTTAGAAATAGAAAGTGTTTTAAAAGTAAAGTCTTTTTTTAGCATATCTAAAATATCTTTTTTAATATTCGTCATTTCATCAAATGAAGTTACTCTTTTACGATATAACCAATCAAAAACCTGACTACCTTTAAATTTCTTTTCTCCTTTATTTACAAAGTATTCTTCCCAGTCTTGTAATGTTAAATTATATACATTTTCCATCATTAGTATTCACCTACTTATATATTTAAAATTGTACCAAATTTCTAACAAAATGTCTTGAATTATCGAATAATATTCCTAAATTTTTAGTAAGTGCTTTACAACAAAAAGAAAAAAGTGATATCTATTAGTAGATTTTCACTTTTTAAATTAAGATTTATTAAACGATGAATGGATTTTCTTTAGTGCCATCTCCATCTGAAATTTGGGTATCAGCTGTTAGGTTTAAAACTGCACGAAGGCGGTGAGTATAATTGACACGGTCGTTTCCGATGCCACCTGTAGTACTTACGAACCATACATAAGAACTTGAATCCGAGATGCCGGCGGGGCTCATCGTCCACCAAGAGATAGCTGGATTATTTAAATAATAATTACTATTATTTTGATTAAAATAACCACCTGCATAGATTACTTCATCATAAGTAAGTAATCCTATGCTTGCACTAACTTGTCCTTTTCCATTACCATCAGTTGCACATTTAAAGTCTGGGGTATATTTATTATAAGTAGTCATTGTAGCACTTCCTGATGTCCAACTATCAGAGTATTTTGCTTTTGCTTGTTCACAAT
>ERZ832317.3930-NODE-3930-length-14953-cov-3.564505_pt1 | contig 14953 bp, 19 predicted proteins | sample MGYA00519695_ERZ832317 | MGnify/ENA primary metagenome ERZ832317 (study PRJEB31850, sample SAMEA3708726) | human gut metagenome | biome: human gut; feature: human-associated habitat; material: faeces | place: China | collected 2014 ...
CCCGCCGATAGTCTGATCCCTCTCGTAATCGAGATAATAACTTTTTGTCGTTAACTTGGACCCGTTGGGCGCGGTTAGGATTGCACCCGTTTTTGCAAGGTTCACAAAAGTGCCGTTCTCGTTCTCATATAAAAGACTTTTGGGAACAAAAACAGTTAACTGCGAATTGCGGTAACAGCCTTCGTAAAGGTCAAAGTCTTTGTAAAGATACGCAAGGCTTCCGCTGGGTTTTAGATAAATTTTGATTTCATTCATAAAATACCTCAAAAATATTTCCATTATCTTATCAAATTGATTATTATATCGATTGACTTGCTACCGCTCGGGTAATTCCGAGCGGTAGTCTTATTTTAGTTAATCTTCAAGCCACAGTTCATAGTTTTCGTATTCATAGGAAATCTCGTCTTGATTCCAAAACCGAACGCCCTGCGCAAAGCGTTGCCGCAAGTCGTCGCGGGCGGTATTGCTGATATTTCCCGTAATTCCTTGGAGTTGCGCTTTAACGTAGTTGTGATACTTTCGGATATGTGCGTAATCTTTCACATTAGCAATCGAATTAAATGTGAATCCGTACAGGTTCATGAAATCGTTTGCCGTTTTGAGATCTCCCTCAAGAGCGGAATACTTCTCGACATATAATCCCAAATCCGTAGCAAACATATTAAAGATTACGTTTCCGTTGGCGTTCTTTAACTGATCGGGTGCATTCTTCATGTTATCAATCGTCATAGAGCGATCGATTAACGATTGTGCTATATCTAATCCTGCCGATAAGCCGCTCCCTACCGCCCCTGCTACATTTCCGCTTGCGGCTTGTGATATAACTCCTGCTGTAGATTTTACCGCCCCAAACCCGATTTTTAGGTTAGATTGCATAAAGAAGTTTTTATTATTTGCGATAAAGGCGGCGTATGCATCGTTTGTGAACGCAAGGCCGTTATCCGTACTCCCAACCAAGCCCGTATAGTTTTCCTCTGTGCCCTCAAGATATAATCCCACGGCAGGTAATCTCATATAGTATCTTGTAATTTCAGGCTGAATGGGTTCACTGTACAAAAAATATACAATATTAGTAGTTATTTTCTGAATGTCATAAGTAAACGTATCCCCGTTTGCCCCAGTAATAACTATTTCCTTGAAATTTTGACTATTCAATTTAGGATTATATTTAAGGGTAGGCGCTAACGTTTTTATTATATCGCTTTTTTCGATCGCCAAATTTTCCACTATAGTATAGGGATTTGTTTGTATTGATTTTTTCATTTGTACACTGCCGTAGAATAAACCTGTTTTAGGCAGTCCGCTAAAACAATTTATAGCTTTTCCACCACCATAAGTGCAATATGTTTTACTTTTGTCAGTAACTGCTTCTATTATTAAATTATTATCGCTTACATGTGCCGCTTCCAATATGCTAAACGGTGGGACAATAGAAATTTTAATCGTATAGTAGTAGCTTGTATTACTATTTAGTTCTTCAAAATATTCTCTTGCAAGATGATTAATATAAATATCTACAGTTTCTGTATTTCCGTCTCCTTTTGATTTTGACCTTACTATTATTTTGCGGTTTCCTTTGAGTATTGGATAGCTGAATACACTTGTTGCCCCACTAAAAATTTGACTATAATACGTTAAACCAATTTTTCCTGAAATGGTATTTTTCGGAGAATTAAGAGTATTATCAATTTTATATATATTATAACCGCTACTTGTTACTTTACCGTTCTCATTTTTAGTTTCAGCTTTAGGGTCAATAAAGACGTAAACCCAATAGTCAACATTTTCGTTAAGCCAATCATCAACCTCATTAGGTGCAGTAGTATTCCCCGTAAATTTCAAAGACAGTTTTTGCCTATCAACAAGACGTTTAGGGAAATTCATACCCTCTTCGGCGTTGAATATCTTTGAGGCGGGATCGGCAATAAAACGAACTTTCGAGGGATCGGTGCTGACCTCTTGAAACCTGTTCAAATGCGCCCGTTCTATCATACAGTCGGAGAAAGAGATTTCGGGGTCAAAGAAAAAGGTCTGAACGGTATCGAGCCGTAAATCGAGGAGCATTTTCCCGCCCGCGCCTATGGTCGATTTCGTGATAAAGTAGAAGAAAAAGCGTATGGTATCAGGTCCCAACGGCACGGAATTGTCTATCACCTTGATAACCGCGTAATTCTTGTTCGCGTACTTGAATTGATTACCGAATTTCGCGTCTTTTTGATAAACCTGCGAGGTTATGAACAGCGAGTCGAGGTTCGGGGCTTCGATGTTGACAAACGGCGCGTCCCCTGCGGTAATTTTGCCCTCAAAGTAGTTATACTGTTCTACCTTGCTTGCAAAATATCTCGTATCGTCGCCGTTCATATCGAACGGGAAATCCAGCAACCCGAGAAAATAATTCGTGTCGGGGCCGTCATAGTCGGTAAAAGTGACTTCGAAAGTGCTTGCGTCGGGCCGCGCGGAGCTTGATTTGCCGCTGCGGAAAATCTTTACTTTCGTAGTAAACGGTGCGGCTTCGGTAAATGCACTGCCGTCATAGTATTTTAATTCATATGTTCCCTGTGTAACATTTTGAGAGACCGACGAGTTTAATATTTCTTTCTGCAGTTTATTCCAGACCGACGACTCGTAAGGTATTCTGAAATTATAGTATTTTGTTTGTCCCGTAAGCAAGAGCTTGTTATATTGTTCGGTAAAGATATTCCGCATAGTCCCCTCGCGCTCCACCGTAACGCTTTCTTCGAGGAATGGGATTTCTACGCCGTCCAAAAGCCAATGTTTATCGGCGGAAGTAACGGCGTTTTCGGTGTAAGTAACGGCTACGGAGAACGACATCGTGACGTTTTCGCCCACGCCGTAAGAGTTTTTATACGTACCCGTTTTCTTCTCTGCAAACGTAATAATGCCGTTGCCGTTGGTAAATTTATGGGAAAAGCCGTTATTGTTTTTTATCAGCTCCTCGACAATGCCTTTGACCTGTAAAAAATGATAGTTTACCCGTGCGGCGGGAACGGGGAGATCAACGGAATAGATAATTTTCCCCTCCGTATAGTCGGGCACGGGCGCAAACTCTGCGGAATCGCTCCGTAAAATGCCGCATATATCCGCTCCGCCTTTGTCCTCTCCGATTTCAGAAAAGAGCTTAAAAGTATATGGGTCATGCCATGCTTTTCCGATTTCGTTTAATTTTTCTTCGATTAAATTTGATACTTCCTGTGGATTTAACATTTTTTCGTCCCCTTATAAAATAATAATTTCTTCTTTGATACGCTTCAGCCCCAAATAGAAAAAGGTCTGCTTGTTTGGATTAAAGATACTTTTTTCGTCTATATTGTCCACTACCCACCAGCGTCCGAAAAGATAGACTACATCGCTCAAATCCACAACGCACTCAAATTCCCCGATTTCGTCATTGAAATATGCGTCCGTCGTCTCTACAATTCTGTAATCGCTTTTTACGACGATATTTTCCTCGGCCTGCGAAAAAAACTTCTGTTTGTCGATACCGTTCTCCAAATATTTGAACTGCACGTCCTGACCGATATCCGCATAGTAATTTTTACCCCATAAAACGACCTGTGAGGAGGTTTTCTCCTCTACGTTATAAGATTTATAGACCTGTCCCCATTCGCCCTTAAAACCGAAAGGAACGCGCTTTTCCACACGTATATTTTTCATGGCCTCACCTCAATATTTATCCGTATCCAGCCGAACGAACTGCGGGAGCATAAACCAACGCGTAAGCCCCATGAAATCGAGCTTGTAGATCGTACGGGGAGAAATATAAGAATTATCCCTGAAATCTTCCTCGGGAGCCACGCCTGCGCTCTTGCCTTTGGATAAGTCGAACGCGGAATATTTCGTCGTTATGCCGTTATCGATGATATACTGCGCCTGGATAATCAACGCTTCCTCGAACTGTTTGCGGAAAGTATAAGGGTCTTGGTAAATCTGCCTCGGCACCGTCGCTATCCTGTATAACATGACCTGAAAGGTTTTCCAGCCCGCTTTATATTGGATATAATCATAAACGGTGTCCGTCACAAGCTGTATGAACTCCTGCATTTTGTTCGGATTGGAGCTGATATACCGCCTTTGTACGTCCACGCCGTTGAGCGTAAGACATTCGGGGGTCAGAAAATATTTGTGCTGTAACGGGTTATAAACCATAAACTGCGTACTGCAGGGGTATTTATTATCCCCGTCCTCGAAATCCACAGGGTCGTTATAAACGGGTACGTCGCTTTTCTTCATGTCGTCACTCCTTAAATGCTTCTTTCTGTTTCATTTTCTTAATGCGTTCTTTCTGTTTCACGGAATCCGCCGCAACCTTTCTCGAACTCAACAGCGCGGCCTTTGCGGCTTCCGCCGTACTGTCGTTGATGGCTTTCTTATTTGTGCCTATCCCTTTCAAAAGCTTGGAGGCTTGCTTTTTGAACGCTTTACGCCGCCGCTTCCCGCTGCTTCGCGTTTTCGGCCTGCCCTTTGACAAGGGCTTTGAAGCCGCAGGAGAAGCCGCTTTTACAGGTTTTTCCAACGGCGGGAGATTGTGTTTCTTTCTGTACCGTTCCTCGCTTTCGCGCTTCCACGCTTCTTTGGATTCGAAGGGCTTCCCCCCGGGCAAAGATAACAGGTCGCGCCCGTTGATGGTCTTGATAAAAATCCCCTCGCCCTCCAGCCGTCCGACTTCGCCCGCGGCGTTCTTTTCCGAGCTGGATTTGGAAATCGTGAACATGGTATTATAGGTCCGTCCGCTCCGCTTATTTGTCACGGGCGCGACGACCTGCTGTCCCGTTCTTAAATTGTCGCCGCCCCAATAGACATAGAGCTTGCCGCTCAAATGGTGGCCGTAGGTGCCGTAATATAAACGCATATTAAACCCTCTGTGTTTGACGGTTGCGGGAGTTGCACCCGCTTTTGCTTCTCACCGTCATAATAAAGGGGCGGGAAAACCCGTCCCTTTGTCGTTTTAAGCCGTTGCCGTGACTTTAGCGATAGCGAGTGCGGGATTGGTGACGCCGCCTCCGCTGACCGCTTCCACCTGCGCATAAGAGCCGATAAAGTCGATCGCGTTTACCATACGCAGACCGAGGATATCGGCCGCGATAGCGAAAGTGTCGTGGTCATAGACTATGTACTCGCATTTTGCCGCGTCGCCCGTATTCGCGGGAGCATTACCCGCCACGGGAAGCACGGAGGGAGTACCGCTTCCGATCAGGTTGGACGAAAAAACATTCATGCCGTACAGCCGACCGATTTTACCGTCCTTGATAAGCGCTTCGTTCGTTTCAGGGATAAACGCATTACCAGATTTATAAGCGTTGGCAAGAAACAGCGTTTCCATTTCAGGGCTGATAATCAAAACATCTGCGTTTCCGCCGTTGACGCGAATTTGCTGTCTGTCCGCGAGAATAGAACTGATGAGCGTATCGAGCGTAGTGTCCGCCGTGGTGTTCGCACTTCGCGTTGCGCCGCCGACGCCTACGCCGTTCTCCGCCACGGGCGGTTTCAGAAGATAGGACATCCATTGAATTTGGCACCCTTCCTTGAATTCCTCGACGACTTCGCTGACCTTATCGACGGATTTTCCGCTTGCACGGAGAACCTCCACGAGATCGTAGCATTTCTCACTGCGGGAAATGGCGTCCGTTTTCTGGATCAAAATGAGGCTGTCCGCCGTTTCGGTATGGGTTAAATCCAGCCCGCCCGCGCTCGTCGCGGTCTTGACCGTCGCCGCGGTCTTTCCCAAACGTCTCGCATAAATCTGTCCCCCGCGTTCGTTGTACTTGTTCGTAAACGTCACGCCGGGCTTGAAGGTGTTGTCCTTAAATAAGTTGTTTACAAGAATTTTGCTGAATACCGTATCCACCGTTTCGGTTGCGTTGAACTTAAACGAGGACGGCAAAGCTTCCGTATATGCCATAATTTTTTACTCTCCTTTTTTAATCTCTGGGATTGATTCCCATTTGTTTTAATCTCTTTTCTTCCTCGGAGAGATTGTCCGAGCCGTTGTCGATATCCATTCCGAAGCCCTTCGGCTTATAGCCGTGTACCCATTCGGGGAAGTCTTTCAGAATGTCCTCGACCTTTCCGAGTTCGTCGAGACCGCCGATTTCGGATTTTGCCAGCCGCATAGCGGGACCGAGCTTCTCTTCGCGCACCCCACCGCGCAAAAGGGCGTTTTCAATCTTCGTTTCCAGCAGCATATCCTCCGTCTTGTCTCCCTTAAGTTCATCTACTTCCTTTCCGATTTCGTGCGTTTCCTCCCGTACTTCTTCCGCTTTTTCGTCGCGTTTTTCGGGAGTTTCCGCCTTGTCGCGTTCGATCTTATCGATTTCGCGCTCGTCCTCGGCTTTGTCGATGTCCTCGGTTTTGTCTTTGATTTTTTCTTCGCCGATCATACCCTCTTTTTTCAGTTTTTCTTCCTCCGCGTCTTTATCCTCGGGGAAAGCCTTCTTGAAAAGTTCGCGGTATTTGGGATTGAAAAAATCCACACCCGAGAGCTTCGAAAGTTCTCTTTTTAATTCGTTGCTTCCCATATTTCTTTATTCCTTAAAAGTTATTTAGCCCTTTGAGGTGTCGCTACTCACCGCGTAACGCCGCCGCGCATTTCGCCTTTAACGTGTTGCGACTCACGAATTTAGCCTTTATTATGGAGCGCTATTCTCCGTGGGGGTCTGTTCTTCCGCGGCCTCGTCGTCGTAATCAAAAGGGAGATCGGAAGTTTCTTTCTCCCGGTCCCCCTCATCGACGACAGGCGCGCCTTGTGCGGCAAGGATTTGTAAAAATTCCTCCTCCGCTTCTTCGTCGCTTATGCCTTTATTAAGTTCTTTGATCGCCGTCAACGGCGCTTTTATGCCGCCCTTGACTTGCTTTATGAGCACGTCCGTCACGTTCTCCACCGTCGGATTGGTATATTCATTAAAGGTTATATTGATTAAACCCGAATAATCGATGATTTCATGCCCGTCGATATAATCCCGAACCTGCAAATAGCGGTTTAACAGCTCTTTCAGCGTCGTGCGCCAGCCGTTCAAAGATATTTCCCGAGTACGCATGCTCGGCTTTTCCCGCGCGTCCTGGCTTTCCTGCGAGCTGTTTATGCTCTCTAAACCCGTAAGCCCCAACGTCGTGGGAGACAGCCCCGCCTTGTTGATCGCTACGCTCATGAGGTTTTGTATCGTCTTGGTATAAGCCTCCCACTTGATATCCCCTTGAACGACGTTCCACAGCGCGGAACTGTCCCCGGGCGTCGAGCTTCCTTTCGTCGTGATGATCGTTTTGTTGAAATGGTTGAGCCTTAAATCGTTCCCCTCCACGTCCTGCGGAATAAGCTCCTCCGATACAAACTCTTTTGTGCCGCCTTTGCGGATTGCGTCGATTAAATCGCTGACGCTTTCCGTCAGTGCGTCCTCGATATCCGCTATACCCTGAATGTCGGGGACGCCTCTTTCCCCTTTATAAAGTTGGTTGGAATTGTCGTTCTTTTTGAAGATAATCAAAAAGTCTTTCAAGGGGAATTGGCGGGGCTCTATATCTATATCAGAGGGAAACATCGCCCTGCACTCGGCCATCAACGCCTCGTCGTTCTTGGGGACGTATTTACCGTCTTTCGCAAACCGATAATCGATACAGACATAGCCTTCTTCGTTTTTGTAGTGTATCTCCCGAAGCTCGTACGTCGGATCGTCTTTCGATACCTCTTTCACTACGAAAGATTTTATCTTCCCGCGTTTGTAATTGACCTCTAAATGCTGGGGTTCGATGATATCGATAATCGGCTTGTCGCAAATTTCGGGACAGTAGGACACCCGATACGCCACGTCGCCGATACCGCTTTCCCAATACACGCCGTCGCAGAATTTCTTTAGAAGCTCCGCTTCGTCTATCAGCTCATTGAGTACCTCGTCGATTTCCTCGTCATCGCTTTCGCATTTGAAGCCGTTGGACGCCACGAGATTGACTTTCGCGTTGACGATCATCGGGACAATCCCGAAATACGCAAAGGCCTGCCCCGGGGTATAATGCCCGAGGAATTTGTTTTCCGCCTCCTGCGTCAGCCAGGTGTCTTTGAAATACTTCGGGATTTCCACCTGATAAAACCGACGAATAACCGACGCGTCGTTGCTGAGCAACGCAAGATTTTGCGCCATGTTGTACGCATAGACCGCGGGCGAACGGATATTATCGATGATCTCTTTATTTTTCAAATCGAAATTATAACGTGCCACTTTTTTAATCGTCCTTTATCAGCTTATCGTCGAACTTCTTCGGGGCCGTCCGTTTCATTTTGTTCGTATTTTTCTTAATAATCTCATTCTCGGGTACAGACGGGAAAGGCTCCGTTTCACCACATACGCCGACGATTTTCCAGCCCTTCGGTTTATATATCGCCTCGTACTGTCCCTCGTCAATGACGTTCTCGATTCCGTCTTTGATAATGTTGTAAAATCTCATAAAAATCACCTCTTTATGTTTCTTGTAATGTCGTTCCACTTCTCTGTCAGCCCATAGGCGAGCGAATCGCCGTAGTCGTTGTCCTGAACGCCCATATCCAGCTCCGCCCCGTCATCGTCCAGCAAAAGCCGCGTATGCGCGTTGTACGAGTTTATCGCATGCGTGCTCCACAGCAATCGTCCTTGTATAAGAAGCTGCTGCTTCAGCTCGCACCTCGTACAAAGCGTAATCACGTCCTTATACGCCTTTACAGCCCCTTTTACTTGTACCGTGTTGAACTTGTTTCGGCTTTTCCAGGTGTTTATCAAAATCGCTTCCGCACTGTCTATGGCAAGTTTTTTCAGCTTAAACATCCATTTGCACCACCACGGTTCCAATTCCTTTTCCACGGCGGCTATGATTGCGTCGTGGCTCGTCGCAGGGATTGCCCACGCCTCCAGCACTATTACGCGCTGACAGCCTTTCGAATACCCTACGAGGCTCGCCACCGTAGAGGCTTTATCCGTGTTTTCGGGGTCTCTGTTGGAACCGATATCGATAAATACGCCCAATTCAGAGATAGCGCCTATATCTATCTTTTCAAACGGGATCAGATGCGTTTCTTTTTTCATCAACGGCGCATACGCCGCACCTTCTACAGCGCCGCGGCAGCCGAGAATTTTGCTCGAATAGTAGAACGAATTTTCGGGGTACAGCTCTATCAACTGTTCACGCTGTAGATCCGTCAAATGCGGCGCGTCGTCGTTGAGGTTGAAATGATAGTAGTGCATATACGGTCTATCTTCTATCATTTCCGAAAGCTCTGCCGCGGGCACCGTATCTCTGAACTGCACCGCCGCGTGGTTGATAAATTCCGTATAAAACTCCTGTGTCGGCAGTCCGCCGTTTGTCGTCCCGATCAGCTTACAGTCACGGCTGAACGCTCGACCGAGACATTCCCGAATACAATCGATATGAAGGACGGACAATTCTTCGAGCCATAGCCCGTTGGGGTTTGCTCCGAGGATCTTCGACCACGCCGAGCGGTCGTCCGCACCCAAAAGATAAACATATTTATCCCCGTAAAGGCCGTGGAAAATGAATTGCAAGCCCCCGTCTTTCCCGCTGACATACGGCTCCCGCATGAAGTCGTACATGTTATAAAAGCTGTCTTTGTTTTGCAGGATATTCCTCACGCCCGTACCGCGGTCTTTGAAGATCATGTAAAACTGTGTATCATCCGCGGGTGCGTTTAATAACCAATCCATAAACTTATGTCCCGCGACGAGCGTCTTGGAACACCCTGTCGCGCCAGTCAGAAACAAAATGCGAGCTTCGTCCTTCATGACTGCCCGCATTTTATCCGTCCATATAATATCGTTGAGTTTCATAGCCCTTTCTTAACGCTTTCCAGATACTCCCGCATAAGCTCCTTGTTTTCGTTCGTAACGCTTGCCTCTACCTTATCCGTCGGCTTCTCTCCGCTCGTATCCCGAAGCGCTTCAAAGGCCCTTGTATCGCCCTCTAATGCACGCTTTATCTGCGCCGCTACAATGTCCTCCAACATTGTGTTTCCATGTTCTGTGGACGTCTTTAACGCCGCCAAAACCGCTTGCTGAAATTGTTTCTTTTCCCGCCGCGCTTCTCCGCTCGCTTTCCCGCCGCGTTTGCCTTTTTCTCTCGCTTCCTCCTTGCTTCGCACCGGTTTCAAATTCTTTTCGTTCATTTCGTCTCAACTCCTTTTTGAGTATGAAAAAAGCACTACGTAAAACGTAATGCCTTTTGAGTTTAATTTCTTTTTTTTCACGATACCATTATATCACATTAAAACGGGGAAAAAGGGCAATCTTTTTACCCATTTTCGCTTTTTGAAAATATCCCGATATTCTCCGCGATCGCTTCCGCCGTGTAAAAGATATCCCGTTTCCAATTCTTCCCCGTCTTTTCCGATATTCCTATCTCATAACAGGCGTTAAGATTGGTCGCGCCCTTAAAATACCGATATTTTATATATCTTTCCCGTCCGTAACCCTCGATTTCAAACCACCGCACCACTTCTTCCACCAGGCGCACCTGCTTCTCCAAATCGTCTTTCTTGTCTATTGCAGACATCACCATTTGCTCCGTACCGTTTTTGTATCCGTCCCCCGTCACCCTCGGCTTTGAGTAGTCCACTCCAGAAACATAGGGGTACGGATAGCTTTTCAGGGCTGCAAGATTTCTCCTGTAACCCTTGAACGCTTTATCTATCGTCAGCCAATGCCCTTGCTTCATACGCTCTCCTTTACTTCCCCTCCAGCTCGTTTTATGTATTCCCGCTTCTCTTCTATCGTCATGCTCTTTTCCTTCCTTTCAGTTTCTTCTTTTCGTCCTTGAACCTTTTACACTCGGCCTTTTTACACTCTTTCAACGGACAGGTCAAACAAATCTCCACCTCCGCCGTCGGCGTGTAAAGCGTATGTACCGTCCCACGGCGTAAATTATCCGTGACCGTATCTATTCTCGCTCGCATTTCTCCTCCCTGCTTAATTCTTGCATGCTTATTAAATTTTTACACAGCTTTATCTTTGCAACGCGCATAATTCAGCATTGTTTCTACATTGCTTTGGGGTTCGTTAGTCGTCAATCTCTTATACTCGCTCATTTTTCTTTCTCCTCGAAATAAAATATAATATCTTTTTTGTCTTCCGAAATCAAGCCATAATCACGCGCAAGGCGATATATAAATACTTTTTCTAATCGCTCTACTATTAATCCGAGTTGCCTACGAAAGCCCTCTACCGTCATTGCACCTTTATAAAAATTACACGAACGACACGCAGGAGCTAAATTTGATATATCATTATCTTCACCTTTCATGTAAACGCTATTGATATGATCTACCTGCATATCCTTATACTTAATTGCTTTGCCGCAGTACGCACAATGTCCGTTATACTTTTCATAGACAATTTTTCGTATCGTGGCAGGTAAAGGTTTTCTATTGCTCATTTTGTTTCTCCTTGCATTTTTCACACTGTTTGCTATCTGTAGGTACAGACTTCAATTTACACGTATTGTCCTCTTGTTTTACCTCCTCTGTTAGAGTATAACCGTCAAGGCATCTGAGTAATACAGATTTCAGCATTTCTTGCTGCCGTTGATCTAATACCCCGAGTAATCCATGTTGGACCTCTCTTATTAGTTTTTCTTTCATTTTATAGTCCTCCTGTAACGTTATTTGAATTTTAATTATATTACAGAAGGGTACTAAATGATAATTTAGCGGCGTGACAGAAGTGTGACCATAGTATCTCTAACCTCGTTGAGCTTTGATATTTCCGCTTCATTACACTCAATCAGGTTCAAAAATGTGAGGACCTTGCTGTTGAACTCTGCCAGACTTTCTTTGTCTGGAATACAAATTTCGTATTCGCCCAAAAGTGGAGGATTTGCTTGGGGTTGAGCTGAACCACCAGCATTTGTTTGGACAAAATCAAGGAACTCAGCAGAGGTTATCGTCAGTCCAAAGTAATACTTGTATTCTTCGTCGATAGGCTTTATTCGTACAAGGAATGATGCAAATACAGAATCGGGAATAGTTCTGCCGATCATTTTGGCATAGCCAACGGTAGCTCCAGTACGAGCAACGACAACATCTCCCTCAGAGAGTACATATTTTTCGTGATTTTGGGGGTTGATTGGGCAATAAGGAACGCCATTCCAATCAATATAGCTTTGAGCGATGTCTGTTATTCGTAAGAACTTGGGACCAACTGGCTCAGTTGTAGCTGTTTCGGTGTAACCGTATTGCATGACGGAGTAATCCTTGAGCTTGCCCGTTGTTAGGATGTGATTTGCGGTATACTCTTTGAAATACGCTCGCATCTGTGCATCTAAATTATCATTTATCTTCCTTTTCAGCGCAATCCGCTTCTCGATTGTTTTATATGCCTCTACAATTTTCTTTTGTTCTTCGATTTCGGGGATAGGCAACTCCACATTGCACATTTCCTCCCAATCGAAAATTTCTCTTACGCTTCCATGTGAGTGAAAACGAGCATATCTATCAAATTCAGGACGTTTAAACCATAAATTTAAGTATTCCGGCAATAGCTGTTCTTGATTTATAATCTCAAACACAGTATAAGCTTGGGAAACCAAAGCAATATCGTAATCTGTCAATAAAGCTATCCCCATTTTATCTCCCCGTCGAGAAGTGTCAGGTATATAGCAAAACTGTCCTTTTTGAATTACCTTATATGTTCGCCAGTCAGTTCCAATCGTATTCGCTATCGATTTAATAAAATGTTTATCTACCGACACCCCGAGGAGATCGCATCTTTCGTCGGAGGTATTTCTTATATCTACCAATCTAATATAAGGAGCTAATTTCTTATAATTTGATTTCATAAGCCAAAAGGTTACGCTATCCCCAACGCTTAATTTGCTTTTCATTCCTCGTCCTCTTCGTCAAACGCCGTCACTCCGTATTTATCCGAGATTTCCTTATATGCCTCGTCTATCGCCGCGTCAAAGCCTTTGCTCCATTCCTCCGTCGCGTCGCAGCCTCCTATGCCGTGCAGGATTTTCAAGCATTCCCGCGCCGTTTCTTTCCGAGTATCAGATATTAACCGTTCCCTTTCCGTAATAGGGCTTTCATAAATTAAAAAATCATAACCTTCCGGCAATTCGTTTGATAGATTTATTTCTAACCCACATATCATTGGCGGTAAAGCCCCTTGGGCGATATAAAATGGTTTTACCTTTCCAAACTTTTTATTATTTAATGTTACTGTATTTGCTTGTATATTATTTTTCAACGCCTCGGACTCTGCCTGCCTAATAAGTAATATCATATCTTCTATAAATCCGCTTTTAGTCACCGCACACCTCCACTCCATATTCCTTGGCCATTTCCCTTGCGATATCGTCTATCGGCAATTCATAGCCGAACCGCAACACTTCCATGATTTCCATAAACACTTCTTTCCTTGCCTCTGCTAATTCTTTCATCGCATACTCAAATTTTTCCTTGTATTTCCTTGCGATATAATACGGGGAAGCGTCGGGCGTAAACCCCATTACTTGGGCAAATGCTTCTTGCTTTTTTATTTCTTTTTCCTGCTCTTTCTGTAACGCCTCTTTCACCGCTTCCTTTACGTTTCCGTAGCCTGCGTCATACAGTATTTGCGCCCTATGTATATTACAAGGCCCAAAAGCTTTTTCCTGCTCTTTATCCATTTTTGGACACTTCTCCGTAGGGCATTTGCTTCCATTTATGAACTTCGCCATTTCTTCGATTTGCTTCTCTTTCTCCATGTTACTCCTCCAAGTCAAACAAGGTTTCTCCTTTCGGTAATTCTTCATACAGCCAATAGTTAAAATATTCTTCGCCTGTCTTAAACCCGTATTTGCTCTATCTCGCAAAACTTAACTGTTTTCCTTTTTATTTCAACCCGCGCACGGCTGATTACGCTTTCATTTCGCCTACATTAAACGTTTTTCTTTTCCTCGATATAGGAATCGACTTTCTATATATCGTTCAATTTAGACCCGTTTCTGCAATCGTAGCGCGATTTTATCTATAATATCTCCACTTCCACCCGCGCGGCGACTCCGTACTCTTTCTCTACCGTCACGGCTATCACCCCGCTGTCGTCAAGATACGCAACCCCGTTCAATGCGTCCAAGACAACCTTTGTGATATTATCCACGTCAGGCTTCACGCAAGGCCGTATTTCGCCCCTCAGCGCCGCTTCTCGCTTCTTCTTGGGATAAGACGCGGGAACCTCGTATATCGCTCTTATAGCCACCGTAAACTGCCCTTTCCCCAGATATGTACCGCCCGCCGCTTTATAGCTCCAACGGATTAAATCCTCATAGCTTCTTGTCTGTTCAGGAGTTATACTTTGCATTTTGCCCATGCGGCTGTTCCAAAACGTCCGCGCCCGAGCTTTGCCTTGCGGCTTTCCTTCAACGACGAATTTCATCTCTCGCCTCCCCATTGTTCTGCCATAGCTTTCGCTATTCCCGGGAATGTCTTGCTTCGCTCTTTTTGACTGCGGGCTATTCCCCTTTGTCCTTTTCGACCTTTCCCGCCAGTACTGTCTACCCACGGCCTTATTCCGCTCACGATCACCGTTGTCGGCATTAACGGTTGTAGCCCTTTCAGCCATAAATACGTCCGTTTGCTATACGCTTCTCCAAATTCATACGGCTGTATGATGCAGTCAGGCTTCGGCATATTCATAATTGATAACGGCATCGGATTTTCCACACAAATTTTTGGACAGTCTGCTTCGAGAAACTTCATAAAAAATTCTTTGGCTTTCAACGCTTTCACGTATCTTTCTTTATCCAGTTTTCCTTTTGGAAACATTCTCACCGCTCCGGCATTCGACAAATATGTACACGGCGGATGAGCTATAATCATATCCCACTTTATCTTTAACAGTTCTATTGCGTCTCCCTGGATATGCCATTCGGGGTGTCCTCCCGAGCACGGCTGTATATCGCAGCTGTACGCCTCATGCCCTTT
>ERZ832317.3931-NODE-3931-length-14952-cov-3.964489_pt1 | contig 14952 bp, 14 predicted proteins | sample MGYA00519695_ERZ832317 | MGnify/ENA primary metagenome ERZ832317 (study PRJEB31850, sample SAMEA3708726) | human gut metagenome | biome: human gut; feature: human-associated habitat; material: faeces | place: China | collected 2014 ...
GCTGGAAGTCAAGCTGGATGGTTCCACACTGCCATGTTCTTCCGATAGAATCTTCCAGATGGAAGTCGATCTTCGGTCCGTAGAACGCTCCATCTCCTTCATTTACTACATATGGAAGTCCCAGATCGTCCAATGCGCCGCGAAGAGCTTTTGTAGCCATATCCCAGTCTTCATCGCTTCCCATGCTGTCTTCCGGTCTTGTAGAAAGTTCTACATGGTATTTAAATCCAAACAGGCTGTAAACTTCATTGATCAGTTTTACAACGCCTTTGATCTCATCACGTACCTGCTCTGGTGTCATGAAGATATGTGCATCATCCTGCGTAAAGCATCTTACACGCATCAGTCCATGAAGCTGTCCTGATTTTTCATGACGGTGGACCAGTCCAAGTTCTCCCATACGAAGCGGAAGGTCACGGTATGAACGTGGTTCAGATTCATATACAAGAATTCCTCCCGGGCAGTTCATCGGTTTGATGGCGAAATCTTCATCATCGATCACAGTTGTATACATATTGTCTTTGTAGTGATCCCAGTGTCCTGATGTTTCCCAGAGATGGCGGCTTAACATGATTGGTGTTGAAATTTCAACATATCCGGCTTTTTTGTGGATCTCTCTCCAGTAATCAAGCAGCTGGTTCTTCAGTTCCATTCCTTTTGGAAGGAAGAATGGGAATCCTGGTCCTTCTTCTCTCATCATGAAAAGTCCAAGTTCTTTTCCAAGTTTTCTATGATCACGCTTCTTTGCTTCTTCCATCATATGCAGATATTCTTCAAGTTCTGCTTTCTTCGGATAAGAAGTACCATAAACTCTCTGAAGCATCTTATTTTTTTCACTTCCCCGCCAGTAAGCTCCTGCAAGGCTTGTAAGTTTGAATGCTTTTACCGGTTTTGTGCTCATCAGGTGCGGTCCTGCACAAAGATCTGTAAATTCTCCCTGTGAATAGAAACTGATCACAGCATCTTCCGGAAGATCTTCAATCAGTTCTACTTTATATGGTTCATCTTTTTCTTTGAAATATGCAATTGCCTCAGATCTTGGCATTGTATACTGCTTGATTGGAAGATCTTCCTTCACGATCTTCTTCATCTCAGCTTCGATTTTTTCCAGATCTTCTGCTACAAGTGGAGTCTCACGATCGATATCGTAATAGAATCCATCCTCAATAGAAGGTCCGATTGCAAGCTTTGTATCCGGGTACAGTCTCTTGATCGCCTGTGCCATAATGTGGGATGTTGTGTGACGGAATGCACCTTTTCCTTTTTCATCATTGAATGTAAGAATGTTCAGCTCACAGTCTTTGTCGATCACAGTTCTTAAATCAACAACTTCTCCGTCAACTTCTCCTGCTGTTGCAACCCTTGCAAGTCCTTCACTGATATCTTTTGCAATATCAATTACAGACATGCTCTGTGCATATTCTTTGCTTGATCCATCTTTTAATGTGATTTTCATAGTCTTTTTGTTCCTCTCTTTATTTTATAATTTCTGATTATACAACATTTTTCTGTGCAAGCTCCGGATCCGGATGTTCTCCTGACCATCCTGCCTGTGGCATAGTTGCCAGTCTCGATACATCCTCTTCGCTGATCTCAAAATGGAACAGATCCATATTCTGTTTCATCCGCTCCATCGAAGATGATTTCGGAAGCGGAATGATATCATTCTGAAGCAGAAATCTCAGACACAGCTGCGCCGGTGAAACCTGATACTTTCCGGCAAGTTCAAGGATCAGTCCATCTTCCAGAATCCGCCGTCTTCCGATCGGGCTCCATGCCTGCATCTGAATACCATGCTCTTTACAATACTGCACAGCTGCCTGCTGCATATAACCCGGATGCAGTTCCAGCTGATTGACAACTGGTTTTACAGTTCCATTCTCCAGAATGTTCTTAATATGGTGCGGAAGGAAGTTGCTGAGTCCAAGTCCCCGGATCTTCCCTTCTTTCTGAAGTTCTTCCATCGCCCTCCAGGTCTCAAGATCCAGTTCTTTCCAGTTCTCACAGTCAGCCGACGGTCTTGGCCAGTGGATCAGATAGATGTCCAGATAATCGGTACCAAGTCTTTTCAGACTCTTTTCTAATGCATCCTTTGTCTGCTGATATCCCATTTCATCTTTCCACATTTTGGATACAAGGAAGAAATCCTCTCTTGGAAGATTGCTTTCACGGATCGCCTGACCTACAAACTCTTCGGTCTGATAAAAGGATGCGGTATCAAAATAGCGATATCCTGCTTCTATGGCAGTCTTTAAAATCTCCACGTTATTCCCTTCTGCCGCTTTGTAGGTTCCAAAACCAACGCATGGGATTTTCATATCATTGTTCAACTTGAAACAATCGTAAATACTTTCCATCAGATCATCCTTTCTGTAAACTAAAAAACCTCTGCAACAGAAATATCTGCTGCAGAGGACGAGTTACTTTGTATACCCGCGGTTCCACCCCGCTTGTCCTGATTTCCAGGACCTCTTTGTGGATGATAACGGTATCCAGCCGGACTGTTTTACAGCCGCTCGGAGGTGGTCTTCAAACGCTTCTGTAATAAGAGGCTCTCAGCCTAAGACCTCTCTCTCTGGGATTCTTCCTGCGTTCTACTCTTCTCTTCATCGCATTTGCTAACATTATACCATGGGATTTTCATTTGTCAACACGTTCAAAAAATGTATTGAAAATTTCTATCAGAACCTATTTGTTCTTACCACAGCATTTTTTATATTTTTTACCACTTCCGCACGGACATGGATCGTTTGGATAAACTTTCTTTTCCACGTGGATTGTACGTGCGTTTTTCTGTTCTTTGTAAAGGACTTTTTTCTTTTCTTCTGTAAAGATCTTATCCCACTGTGGCAGTTCATACAGCCAGTCAGCTTTTGCATCTACCATGTTCTTGTAAAGCAGTTCTTTATCAAAAGCAAGACTTACCTCAGTGTCCTCATCCATTGTCTCAATTGGATTAGCCACTTTCAGGCTGTCGTTGATTCCATCAAGGAATCCTGTCATTGTAAATACATTAATGCCATATTTTTCAGCAAGTTCCTTTACAGTTCCTTTTACTTCTTCGTCTGGATTCTCAAGCAGCTTTTCATAGATCTCTTTTTCAGTCTGGAAATAGGTTCCCCAGAACTTCTGCAGAGAAGCTTTATCCATCTCTTTCGAGTAAGCGGTATCTCTCCACTGTTCTAATAATGTACTCATACTGTAAATTCTCCTTTTTATTCTTTATCACTCCATATATCATACAGCATTTTTCGACTGTTTGCAAAACATTTTCTTGTAGAAATTGTTTTTTATCTATATAATAGAGATAAAGTATAGTACGAAGGTGGTTGTTATGAAAAAATTCAAGCGTTTTGCAGCTCTTATCTGTGCAATTCTTCTGTTCCTGATGTACGTCAGCACTCTGGTATTTGCATTTATCGACAAATCCAGATCATTAGGACTTCTTAAAGCATCTGTTGCCTGCACGATTCTTGTACCGGTTATGAGTTACGCCTACATCCTGGTTTATCGTCTGATCCACAGGAATGATGACGACTTTCACAGTGAATATTAACATCTCATACATAAAGCTCTGCCATCATCCAGGCAGGGCTTTTCTCTTCGCCGAATCTGCCACCAAATCGTTTTTTCTCCTGTTCTCTGATCTTCTGTCTTTTATTTAGATATTCTTCCATGGAAATGACTTCCTGTGTGCTGATATTCTTCTCTTTCTGCATATCTTGTTACCTCCTGTCTACAGTTTTTTCGTCTGTCTGCCTTCTGGTATAAGCCTCATCCGGCATTTCCCCGACATCTTTAATATATGTTCTTATTTTCTGATTTATGACTTTTTCTTTTTTATTTTAAGAGTATAGCCGTGTTCTGTGACCTTACTATGGAGATTCTCTAAAAAAATCATAAGTTGTTTCTTAAGAAAATATGATTGACAACACCACGTCAATTCACTAAACTAGACATAGTGAGTAGTAAGAAAGGAAGAACATCATGAACAATTTGCAGATACCGGAGAATTACCATTCTCCACTTACGATCCGCGAAACTGAAGTGGCTATCAAAGAAGTAAAAGACCACTTTGAACGCGCACTTGCCAAATCTCTGCATCTGACGCGTGTATCCGCTCCTCTTTTCGTCCGCCCGGAATCCGGACTGAACGATAACCTGAACGGAGTAGAACGCCCGGTTGCATTTGGCATCAAAGAACAGGAAGACCGCGAAGTTGAGATCGTCCACTCTCTTGCAAAATGGAAACGTTACGCCTTAAAGCGCTACGGCTTTCATTCAGGAGAAGGACTTTATACTGATATGAGTGCTATCCGCCGAGATGAAGATACTGACAACATCCATTCCATCTATGTTGACCAGTGGGACTGGGAAAAAGTAATTTCCAAAGAAGAACGCAACATGGAGACACTGGAATACACTGTAGGAAAAGTATACAGTGCACTCAAAGAAACCGAAGCCTACATGGCACGCCGTTACAATTATATTGAAGAATTCCTTCCGGATGAAATCAGCTTCATCACATCCCAGGAACTGGAAACCATGTATCCTGACAAGACACCAAAGGAACGTGAATACCACTTTGCCAAAGCCAAAGGTGCCGTATTCATCAAACAGATCGGTAAGACACTTGCCTCCGGACAGCGTCATGACGGACGTGCACCGGACTACGATGACTGGGAACTGAACGGTGATATCATCGTCTACTATCCGGTACTCGATATCGCACTGGAGCTTTCTTCCATGGGTATCCGTGTCGATGAAGATGCACTCCGCCGTCAGTTAAAGGAAGCCGGCTGCGAAGAACGCGCCGAGATGGATTTCCAGAAAGCATTACTGAACGGAAAACTTCCGTACACAGTCGGAGGCGGAATCGGACAGTCCCGAATCTGTATGTTCTATCTCCGCAAAGCCCACATCGGAGAAGTCCAGTCCTCCATCTGGCCGGACGACGTCCTCGAAAAAGCCGCATCCCGCGGAGTGTACTTACTGTAATACATAACCAACCATTATCACAATTTGATAATTCGCCATAAAAAAATGAGGCAGGACTAAAAAAGTCCTGCCCTATTTTTACATTCCTATTTATTTCTGAAGATGATATCATGTCTTCCTGGTCCATTAGAAACCATTGTGATCGGATATCCGATCTCTTTCTCGATAAATTCGATGTAGTTTCTGCAGTTCTCCGGAAGATCTTCGTATTTCTTGATTCCTCTGATGTCGCATTTCCATCCCGGAAGTGTCTTGAGTACTGGTTTTGCTTTCTCAAGAAGATGTGTTGTCGGGAATTCTGTTGTAACTTCTCCGTCAATCTCGTATCCTACACATACCGGAATTTCATCCAGGTATCCAAGTACGTCGACAACAGTAAATGCTACATCTGTAGTTCCCTGCATACGGCATCCATATTTGGATGCTACACAGTCAAACCATCCCATACGTCTCGGACGACCTGTTGTTGCGCCGAATTCTCCGCCGTCTCCACCACGTCTTCTGAGTTCATCTGCTTCTTCGCCAAAGATCTCACTTACAAAGGCACCTGCTCCTACTGCACTTGAGTAGGCTTTACATACTGTAACGATCTGTTTGATCTCATACGGCGGGATTCCGGCACCGATTGCACCGTAAGCTGCCAGTGTAGAAGAAGAAGTTACCATTGGGTAAATTCCATGATCCGGATCCTTTAATGTTCCAAGCTGTCCTTCAAGAAGAATTTCTTTACCTTCCTTGAGTGCTTCGTTAAGATACAGAGAAACGTTACATACATACGGTGCTACCATTTCTTTGTATTCCATCAGTTCCTTATATAAATCATCAGGATTGATTAACGGTTTGTGATACAGATGTTCCAACATGACGTTCTTCTGTTCTGCTATGCGGTTTACCTTTTCTCTAAGTTCAGCTTCATCCTCGAAAAGCTCACTGATCTGGAAACCAATCTTTGCATACTTGTCTGAATAAAACGGTGCAATACCAGACTTTGTAGATCCGAACGACTTTCCGCCCAGTCTCTCTTCCTCATATGCATCAAAATTCTTGTGATAAGACATCACCATCTGTGCACGGTCTGACACCAGAATCTTCGGCATCGGAACATCTCTGTCAATGATTGACTGGATTTCCTTGAAAAGAACCGGGATATCTACAGCGACACCATTGCCGATGATACTGGTTGTATGTCCGTAGAAAACTCCTGACGGTAATGTATGAAGAGCGAATTTGCCGTAATCATTGATAATTGTATGTCCGGCATTTGCTCCACCCTGGAAACGAATGATAATATCTGCTTTTTCGGCAAGCATATCTGTGATCTTACCTTTTCCTTCGTCTCCCCAGTTCGCACCTACTACTGCTTTAACCATAATAAATCCTCCTGCGTGTTCTTGGCTATCTGTGAAATATCTCCACAGTGTCATCCCTCTTTTCATCGGGATAACTCCTACTTATAAATATAATCAATGTCCCTTATAAAGACACCGATTGAATTATACTACATTTCAAATAAAAAGTACACTCTTATTTTCAGCTACTTCCCGAAAATTCCGTATTTTTCTTGATTTTATGCTCCGTAACAGTCTTGCTACATCAGCGGTGCCACAAGTCTTAAAACCTGACCGTATATTTTCACAAAAGTACTCCGATTTCTGACCTCCGTCATCGTCACCTTCTGACATTTTGTCAGTGTATCCTGGAAGTCCTTTTCAATATCACGCACAACCGGATTGCGGTAAATGAAAACACCGCATTCAAAATGCAGATAAAGACTGCGGTAATCCAGATTGATACTGCCTACTGTCGCCGTATCATCGTCTGAAGTAAATACTTTTGCATGAACAAATCCAGGCGTATATTCATAGATCTCTACCCCACCTGCGATCAGTTCCTCATAATAAGTCTTCGCAAGATAAAATGCATACGGCTTATCCGGAATATGTGGCATAATAATCTGCACTTCTATTCCACCCTTTGCAGCTCTTGTCAGCGCATCAATCATCTCATTGTCCAGGATCAGATACGGTGTCATAATATGCACATACTTCTTCGCATGATTCAGAATGTGGAAATACACTTCTTCTCCTACATTTTCATGATCGAACGGACTGTCTCCGTATGGGATGATATAACCATCTTTGCGGCTGAATCCCGGCTGCTTTTCTGTCAGATACTTTGCATAATCCTCCGGCTGTCTCTCCGTAATATTCCACATCTGCAGGAACATCATGGTAAAACTCTGCACGGCATCACCTTCGATTTTGATCGCTGTATCTTTCCAGTGTCCGAACCGGACTTTCTTGTTGATATATTCATCTGCCAGATTGACACCTCCGGTAAATGCAACCTTTCCGTCAATCACACAGATTTTCCGGTGATCCCGATTATTCTGGCTGGTAGAAAGGATGGGTACGATCGGTCCAAATTCCTTGCACTGGATTCCATATTCCCGGAGCTGTTTCGGATACTCATACGGCAAAAGGCTGATACTGCAGGTTCCGTCATACATCAGGCGTACTTCCACGCCCTCTTTCACCTTTTTACGCAGAACCTCCAGAACAGTGTCCCACACATATCCTTCTCCGATAATAAAATATTCCATGAAAATAAATTTTTCTGCCTTATTCAGTTCTTCGATCAGAACCGGAAATTTGTCATCTCCCAGTGGAAAATACTGTGCCTGTGAGTTCCCATAAGTCGGAAATCCCACCTGGTTATAAAGGAAATGTGACAGATTGGCGTTTGCAACCCTTCCACCTTTCATCGCATGGACAACATATTCATTCTGCTGCATATAAGGTTCAGTCTCCACTCGAAGCTTCTCCAGTCTGGCACCCAGATATTTGGTTCCGATTCCTGCTTTTGTAAACAGATAAAATCCAACTCCGACCACCGGGACAAGGAACACAAACAGGATCCACGTCATCTTAAACGCCGGATTCCCTTTTTCATTGAAAATATAAATCGCTGTGATAAAAGAAAGAAGCGATATCACTCCGTTCATATAGGTACTGTAATTTCCCAGATATGTAAAAGTGAGAACCATAATACCAATCTGAAGAAGAATCAGCAGAAGAATAATCGCGGTATGGCTGTACACTGCACCAAATAATTTGTTCTTGGCACGTTCTTTGACTGTCTTACTGGTATCATGGTATTTTGTAATTTCTCTCATGCGCGGTCTTCCTCTCTTTAGATACTATTTTATATCGTAACACAATTTTTATTCTTTCACAACATTCCAGTTGCTTATAATCGTACAACACTTCCTTATTTTTGTTGTTTTTCTGGTTCTTTTATAAATATTTTACTTTCCCTTTTCAAATAAAAGTATTACAATAAAATTATTCATGTATACTATATTTCATGACGAACTATCTCATCTGCCATATCTGACAGGACGAGATCAAGAAAGGAGCAGCAACATGGCTAAAAATTTTGGTAAAATCCTGCTCGGACTGACTGCCGCAGGCGCAGCTGGTGCCGGTGCATATTACTGGTTAAAGAACCGACATAATGAAGAACCGGAAGACGAGTTCGATGATACTTTTGAAGAGGATGATTTTGAACTGGATGATGATCTTGGCGAAGTGCCTGAGCGTGGTTACACAACTCTTACTCCATCTTCTGCAAAGGAAGAAACCTCTGAAGAGTCTGAAGAAAAAACTGACGATGCAGAAGCCGCTTCCCAGACACCGGAAACTGATTCCGAAGAATCCGATCCGGCTTCAGAAGAAGTTTAAGAAAGAACTTTTCTTACAGCTTATCATTTTCTGCATAAAGCCAAACCCGGAAGAATTTTTCATTCTTACCGGGTTTTTCATTGCCATTTCTTTTCAAAAACTGTCGACTAACACATTATTTGCAATTAAATTCTGAGCAAGACTGCTTTCTTTATTTTGGCAGCTTGAATGAACTCTTCAGCGAAACGATTCTGTTAAATACCAGATGCTCTTTGGAAGAATCATGGGAATCCACGCAGAAATATCCCTGACGTACAAACTGGAAGCTTTCATATGCTTTTGCATCTGCAAAGTTTGATTCTACAAAGATTTCTTTCTCTGTAAGAGAATTCGGATTCAGGTTCAGGGAACCGTCTTCTTTATTGTAGACACCCTTTTCTTCGTCGATCAGGTTCTCATACAGTCTTACGGTTGCCGGAAGTGCTGTACTTGCCTCTACCCAGTGGATCGTTCCTTTTACTTTTCTTCCTGTGAATCCGGAACCACTCTTTGTCTCTGGATCATAAGTACAATGTACAACAGTTACATTACCGTCTTCATCCTTTTCAAATCCTGTACAGGTTACGAAGTAAGCATTCATCAGACGTACTTCGTTGCCTGGGAACAGACGGAAATATTTCTTCGGAGGCTCTTCCATAAAGTCTTCTCTCTCAATATAAAGCTCTCTTCCAAATGGAAGCTGACGGCTTCCAAGTTCTTCATTCTCAAGATTATTCGGTGCATCCAGATATTCAATCTGTCCTTCCGGATAGTTATCGATCACAAGCTTGATCGGATCAAGGACTGCCATCATACGTGCTCTCTTAAGCTTCAGATCCTCACGGATACAGTATTCGAGCATTGCATAATCTACAGAGCTCTGCGCTTTGGAAACTCCGCACAGGTCAACGAACATCTTGATAGATTCCGGTGTGAATCCACGGCGACGAAGTGCTGCGATGGAAACCAGTCTCGGATCATCCCAGCCGTCCACAATCTTATCTTCTACAAGTTTCTTGATATAACGCTTTCCTGTAACTACGTTCGTCAGATATAATTTTGCAAATTCGATCTGACGCGGTGGATTTGCAAATTCACATTCTCTTACTACCCAGTCATAAAGCGGTCTGTGATCTTCAAATTCCAGTGTACAGATAGAATGAGTGATTCCTTCGATCGCATCCTCGATCGGATGTGCAAAGTCATACATCGGGTAGATGCACCACTTATCACCGGTATTATGATGTGTCATACGGGCTACACGGTAGAGGATCGGATCTCTCATATTGATATTCGGTGATGCCATATCTATCTTCGCACGGAGAACCTTCTCTCCGTCTGCATACTTGCCTGCACGCATATCTTCAAAAAGCTCCAGGTTCTCTTCCACACTTCTGTCACGGTACGGGCTGTCCTTTCCCGGCTCTGTCAGAGTTCCTCTGTACTCACGGATCTGATCCGCTGTCAGGTCACAGACATAAGCTTTTCCTTTCTTAATCAGTTTGATCGCATACTCATACATCTGATCAAAATAATCAGATGCAAAGTAAAGGTGATCTCCCCAGTCAGCACCCAGCCATTTGATGTCGGCTTTGATGGATTCTACGAACTCTGTCTTTTCCTTTGTCGGGTTGGTATCGTCAAAACGCATATGGAATGTTCCGTTATACTTCTGTGCAAGTCCGTAGTTTAAAAGGATAGACTTTGCATGTCCGATGTGAAGGTATCCGTTCGGTTCCGGTGGGAAACGGGTACATACATGATCGTATACGCCTTCTGCAAGATCTTTTTCAATTTCCTGTTCTATAAAATTCTTTGATACAGCTTCTTCTGCCATTGAAGTTCCTCCTCACGTCTCTCTATTACTTCAAAATCTGCCGGTATGTAGCAGTCTTTTTCATGTCATGTATCTCAATCATTGCCCTGTAGACAACTTTTGATTCATGTTCTTTAGTTTATCACACTTTCTACACACGGACAAGTGAAAAAAAAGCAGACATTGTACCTTCCAACCGGAAATACAACTCTGCTTCTTAAATAAATAAGCTGCCTAGCGGAATCGAACCGCCGACCTCCGCCTTACCAAGGCGACGCTCTACCGACTGAGCCAAGGCAGCCTGCGCATTTTCGCGACTCATTTAATATAGCATATCACTGCTTTGCTTGTCAATATTTTTAAATTTTTATTTTTACTTTTTTTCAGACCGGCGTTTTTCTTCCAGAAGCTGGCGTGCTTTCGCTTTGATCCGCTGCAGGGCATTGTCGATCGTCTTCGGACTTTTGTCCATAAATTCTGCAATCTTCAGATATTCCATTCCCTGCAAATGAAGATACAGCACCTTTCGCTCCAGCTTACTTAATTTTTCTTTCAGTTCCTCTTCAAATGCATTCGTATATTCTTCTCCAAGAATCATCAGCTCCGGATTACTCTCTTTCCCTGCTTCGATCGTATCTACTATGGAAAGCCCGTTCTCCTCCGGATTGTCACTGGCAGATGCGTAAATCGACACATAGGAATTGAGCGGCAGATGTTTTTTCCGCTGTGAAGCCTTAATCGCCGTATACATCTGACGTGACACACAAAGTCCGGCAAAACTTGAAAAGCTTGCACCTTCTTTCGGATCATAATCCTGCACCGCTTTAAAAAGACCGATCATCCCCTCCTGGATCAGATCGTCATTTTCTCCGCCCCACAAATACATGGCACGCGCTTGTTTGCGTACCATATCTTTGTATTTTTCCATCAGATAATCCGTGATCTCGGTCTTACCTTCCCGAAGCAGTTCAATCAGCTGCTCATCCGTCATTTTCCCCAGATCCATTTTCATTCTCCGATTTTCCTAACTCATGCGCTGACGCACGATTTCATAGGCAAGGACACCTGCTGCCACAGACGCATTCAGGGAGTCAATATCTCCCTTCATCGGAATGGCTGCCGTCATATCACAGGTTTCTTTTACCAGACGTCCAACACCTTCGCCTTCGTTTCCGATCACCAGACCAATCGGTCCTTTCAGATTCACGCGGTACATCACATCCCCATCCATATCTGCACAGACGAACCAGAGTCCCTTTTCTTTCAGTTCTTCCATAGTTTTCACCAGATTGGTGACTTTTGCTACCGGTGTGTAATTCAGCGCACCTGCTGATGTCTTTGCAACGGTTGCTGTAAGACCTGCTGCGCGGTGCTTCGGAATGATCACACCATGCGCACCTGCAAGATTGGCAGTACGGATGATCGCGCCGAGATTATGTGGATCCTCAATATTGTCCAGAAGGATCAGGAAAGGATCTTCCCCTTTCTGTTTTGCAAGCTCCAGCATATCTTCCACCTGCGCATACTCGTAAGCCGCTGCCTGTGCAATGACCCCCTGATGTCTTCCGGTCTCTGAAATCTGGTTCAGACGTTCTTTGGTTACAAAATTCAGGATCGTATCATGCTTTTTTGCTTCTCTTACGATACTTCTGATCGGTCCGTCCTGACATCCGTCAAGAATATATACTTTGTCAATCGGTTTCCCGGAGCGAAATGCTTCCATTACTGCATTTCTTCCCTCGATCTGCTGACTGTTCATTTTTTTTTCTTCCATTCTATTTCTCCTGCTTCTTTTCTTCTTCGCATTCGCTTAAGTGATCCAGACCGATCTTGATCAGATCTGCCATTCTTTTCCATTCTCTTTTCAGGTAAAGCCATCCCATCAACGCTTCAAATCCGGTTGCACGTCGGTAATCGGTCAGTGACTGGTTCTTTGCCGGCGATACTGATTTAGCATTTCGGCCTCTTCTGTAAACAGCATGCTCTTCTTCAGTAAGCAATGGCTGAAGGACACGCATCATCTCTGACTGGGCAGACGCCTGCACCATACTACTTGTCTCCTGATGTAATTTTTTTACCTGTTTATTGCCTTCGCTGATCACCTTTGTCTTGATGACCAGATCATAAATGCTGTCCCCTATATAAGCCAGGGTAAGAGGTGAATAGCCTTCCGGCTCCACCTCTTTCATCTCAAGCACTTCTTTTATATAGTCAGCAATTTCAAATTCTACGCTTTTTTCCATTGTACTCCTTCTCTAGTATCCTTCAGGATAATTCCCTTTTCCAGAAGCTCGTCACGGATCGCATCGGCTCTTGCAAAATCTTTTGCTTTTCTTGCTGCCTGACGCTCTTCGATCAGTTTCTCAATATCTGCATCCAGAAGTTCTTCCTTCTTATCCAGGATCAGTCCCAGGACATCACCGAGTTTTACGATTCTGTCCAATAATCCCCGGAGATATTCCTTTGAGCTTTCTGCTGTCGCAGTGGTATTTGCATATTTTACAAGTTCAAAGATTGCTGCGATTGCGTCTGCTGTATTGAAATCATCATCCATTGCTTTTTCAAATTCTTCTACATATGCATCAGTTTTTGAAAATGCTTCTTTTTCTTCGGCACTCATCTCTTCTGCTGCCACTGAAGCGATAAGATGTTTCAGATTATCGGTTGCATTGAGAATTCTCTCCAGACCGTTCTTGGATGCTTCCATCAGCTCTGCACTGAAGTTCAGCGGGCTTCTGTAATGTGCGCTCAGCATGAAGAAACGAAGCACCTGGAGGTCATACTGCTCGCTGATCTCTCTTACCGTACGGAAGTTTCCGAGTGATTTTGACATCTTGCGGTTGTCAATGTTCAGGAATGCATTGTGCATCCAGTATCTTGCAAATTCTTTACCGTTAGCGGCTTCACTCTGTGCGATTTCATTTTCATGATGTGGGAATATCAGATCTTCTCCACCTGCATGGATATCAATCTGTTCACCAAGATATTTCCTCGACATCACAGAACACTCAATATGCCATCCCGGACGTCCATCTGACCAAGGTGACTTCCAGAAAGGTTCTCCTTCTTTTTTCGGCTTCCAGAGTACGAAATCCAGCGGATCTTCTTTTTCATCCTCACCGCTTACCAGAAGAGAACGTCCACCGGAACGGAGATCATCCAGATTCTTGTGGGATAATTTTCCATAGTCTTTAAATTTTCTTGTGCTGAAATAAACGGTTCCGTTCTTTTCATAAGCATAACCCTTGTCGATCAGTTCAGAGATCATCTCTACCATACCGCAGATCTCCTCTGTAGCAAGTGGATGCTTGGTTGCAGGCTTTACATTCATTCCTGCCATATCTTTTTTGCACTCTGCAATATAGCGCTGTGAAATTTCCTGCGCGGATACCTGTTCTTCAATTGCCTTTTTGATGATCTTGTCATCCACATCTGTGAAGTTCGATACATAATTGACATCGTATCCTTTGTATTCAAAATAACGGCGGACGGTATCAAATACGATCATCGGTCTTGCATTACCGATATGGATGTAATTGTATACGGTCGGTCCGCAGACATACATTCTTACCTTTCCTTCTTCCAGAGAAACGAATTCTTCTTTCTTTTTCGTAAGTGTGTTAAATACTTTCATAAAGCTACTCCTTCTTTTTTCTATGCTTCCTCGATTATTTTTTCTTTCGCGAGTTTTTCTTTCAATGCTTTCAGTTCTTTCTTCAGACGGATATTGTCAGTCTGAAGCTGACGGATATCATTCAATACCGGATCTGGCAGATGGATCTGATCCAGGTCAGCACTCGGAACTTTCTGGTCACCCATGCGGACAATTCTTCCCGGGACACCAACAACGGTACAGTTCGGAGGTACTTCCTCTATAACAACAGATCCTGCTCCGATCTTGGAATTCTTTCCAATTGTAAAGGAACCGATGACCTTCGCACCAGCACTGACCATAACATTGTCTTCCAGCGTTGGATGGCGCTTACCCTGCTCTTTTCCTGTACCACCCAGGGTTACTCCCTGATACAGTGTAATATTATCGCCCAGGATTGCAGTCTCGCCGATAATAACGCCACTTCCATGGTCGATAAAAAGCCCTTTTCCAATGGTTGCTCCCGGATGGATCTCAATTCCTGTCTTTCTGACACCACGCTGTGACACCCACCGTGCCAGAAAATAATGTTTTTTCAGATACAGCTTATGTGCGATCCTGTAATGAAGCATTACCTTAAAGCTTGGATACAGAAATACTTCTATATCCGATTTGATTGCCGGATCTCGTTCTTTTACTACTTTGATTTCTTCTTTGATATAGGAAATAACTCCCATTTCATTCACCTCTGATTTGGAATTTCCTGTGAAACTATGAGAAACACGCTCCGCGAGTTTCTCAAGTTATCGCGGCAGTCGCCAAGG
>ERZ832317.3933-NODE-3933-length-14943-cov-28.032577_pt1 | contig 14943 bp, 13 predicted proteins | sample MGYA00519695_ERZ832317 | MGnify/ENA primary metagenome ERZ832317 (study PRJEB31850, sample SAMEA3708726) | human gut metagenome | biome: human gut; feature: human-associated habitat; material: faeces | place: China | collected 2014 ...
GCAACCGATCTGGCACTGGCACAGATCTCCGATGACAACTTCTTCTTAGAGGTGAAGAAGAACTATGACAAGTCCATGGTAACTGGCTTTATCCGTCTGAACGGAACCACCGTGGGCTGCGTGGCAAACCGCACTGCTGTTTACGCGGCAGACGGTGTGAAGGAAGACGAGTTCGATGCAGTTCTCTCCGCTAACGGCGCAGAGAAGGCAGCAAAGTTTGTTTCTTTCTGTGACGCATTCAACATTCCGTTACTGACCCTGGTGAACGTAAAGGGCTACAAGGCATGCAAATGCACTGAGCGCCGCATCGCAAAGAACGCAGGCCGTCTGACCTACGCTTTTGCAAACGCAAGCGTTCCGAAGGTAACCGTCGTAGTCGGCGAGGCTTATGGTACCGCATACCTGACCATGAACTCCAAGTCCATCGGTGCAGATGTGGTATATGCATGGCCGAACGCAACCATCGGCATGATGGATGCTTCCGCCGCAGCCAAGATCATGTACGCAGACGAAATCGCAAAGGCAGATGATTCCGTTGCACTCATCAATGAGAAGGCAGCTGCTTATCGTGAAATGCAGTCCAGCGCACTTGCAGCGGCAAAGAGAGGATATGTAGACGATATCATCGAGGCATGTGACACCAGAAAACGTGTGATCGCAGCATTCGAGATGCTGTTTACCAAAAGAGAGGATCGTCCGGACAGAAAACATGGAACGGTTTAGAACGAGGTGACTGATATATGAAACAGTATATAAAGCGAGTATTGTTAGTGTTATGCATGACAGTCAGCCTCTTTTCCCTGTCCGCCTGCTCTGCCGGTACGGAAACCAAGGGGAAAGAGCTTGACCCCATGACCGAGGGAATGTTGAAAATGATGGGTGTCTTTGCCGAACTGGAACGGAATATGATAAGCCAGCGAGTAAAAAGCGGTATGGAGAATGCCAAATCCAAAGGGAAAGCGATTGGGCGGCCTGCGGTCACAGCCGACGATATTCCGGCTATTTTCTATCGGCATTATCCGAAATACCAAAAGGGCGAAATCAACAAGAAAGAGTTTTCAAGGCTCTGTTCCCTATCCTATCCGACCATTTACAAATATTTGAGGATTGTTGAAGAGAAATAGTTTTTTATTTTAGTATTAAAAAAATCGGGGGACATAAAAATATGTCCCCCTTTGTTTATTGTGTTTTAAAAATCCTTAATCATTTTAATAATAGTTTTCTCAATTAAGGATTCAGAAGAAACTTCCAAGTATTTTTTTACATCATCTTTTGGGCAATTCAGCGTTCCAGAAAGCACCGTTAAATCCGTATCATTCTTAATCCGGAGTTTTTTAAGATTAAAGTCATAAACATGTGCATGTATTAAACGTAGTAGGACTATAAAATCCTCATGTTCGATTAATTTATCCAGCGAGGTTAAAATATCATGGTTACTGGTATCCTGATTTATTTTTAACAGACTTTTTATAGCTTTTTCAGATAGTCCGGTTTTAGCTTGAATATCCGTGGCTTCTCTGGTTTTACAATTAAATTCACCTAATAGATAGCCGAGTTCGCAGTCAAAAACTTCACACATTTTCAACATATCTTCAAACTGAGGCATCAATTTTCCGTTTTCCCATTTACCAATTGTTTGCCGAGATTCCTCAGATAATCCTATTTTTTTTGCCAAGTCTCCCTGAGTCAGTGATAGGGTTTGTCTTTCTTTTTTAATTCTTTGTCCAATTGTTTTTGTATTATACTTCATGTTGTTTCCTCCACTACATGCATTTCGATAATTAAAATTTGTGTAGAAATAAGTTGCTTTACAACAACATAATAACATGGTATCATGTAAATATCAAGAAAAAAAGGAGGGAAAAATGAACAACAACGAAATAATGTCATTTCGGGAAGATGTAGACCCAATGGAAATTCCGATTAATAAGGGTTTACTTCCTATGTCAGTCCCGCCAATTAGGGGGCGATTTATTGCCGAACCGCCAATAATTCAGACGGGAATCCTATTAGGCAGTAACAGAACCTTATAGATTTTGTGCTGTCGAAAGACGTATATCAAATTTGTGATATATACTCTGAAACATCTGAAACAGGAGCGGGCAGTGATGTCCCGAATCTTCCAGAAATGAAAAAATTACTCCGACACTGCAAAAAGGGGGAATATGACGTTGTAGTGATTCAGTCATTGGACAGGCTTGGACGGAATTATATTAAATTTATAAATTTGATATGTGCGTTTGAGCAAATGAATGTGAAGATTAAAACGCTTCGCTAAAAAGTACAATAGGATGTTCGAGTTGTCTTTCTCCTCGCTGTCTCTAGCGGAATCTAAAGGCACTATCAAACTGATGTGGACATGCAAAGGGATTATTCTCAGCGCATAAACATTAGTAGTGTTTATGATAGGAGGCTATTTATATGAAGCAAGAGTATTCCGCAGAGATTACAGTAAAATCTTACTATTCAGAAAATAGTGTGGATATTGCAGAGATATTAGAACGCTCTGTCTTACTTTTCATTGAAAGCGAGGTGAAAAAACTATGCAGCCAGGCCTCTTGATTTTGCTCCCGAAGAAAACTTATAATATTTTTGCGCTTCCTTTTAGAAACGCAAAAAATGAATGGTCGCTTATAGGAGGGCATATTTTATGGCTATAACTATAAGCAACCCAATGGATTACAAGGTGGCACTATATGTACGTCTATCAAAGGAGGACGGTGATAAGCAAGAATCTGAAAGCGTTAGTAACCAGCGTGCTATATTGGAACAATTTGCAGAGGACAACAAACTGAATGTGTTTGCTGTGTATGTGGACGATGGATTTTCGGGAGCCAATTTTGACAGGCCGGATTTCAAACGTATGACTGATGATATTGAAAATGGTAAAATCAATATGATCGTTGTAAAAGACCTGTCCCGATTTGGAAGAAACCGTGTTGAACAAGAGTTTTTTGTCTATAAGTATTCAGAGGACTATGACGTGCGTTTCATCGCAGTAAACGATGATTTTGATACGGACAAAGACGATAATGAATTGCTTATTATGATGAAGAACTGGTCAAACGAGCAGTTTCTTAGAGACACCTCTAAGAAAATCAAGACGACAAAACGTTTTAAGCAACAGAAAGGTTTGTTTATCGGCGGAAAGGCTCCGTATGGCTACAAAAAGTCTCCAACCGAGAAAAACGTAATCGTTATTGATGAAGATACTGCTCCTATTGTGCGGGATATCTTCCATTTAGCATTAGACGGTAAATCATGCCGGCAAATTGCGATGATTCTGAATGAACGGCAGATTCCAACCCCGGCGGTACACGCAAAAATCAATTTGACTAGGAAAGGGCCATATTCGGGGAAGTGGAGTTCAGAGCGCATCTCTTTCATGCTTCAAAATGAAGTTTATATTGGGAATATGGTACAGGGACGCTCGCAAAAAATCAGTTATAAATCTGAAAAGTGCCGGAAAATCCCCCGTGAGGATTGGATTGTAGTGGAAAATACTCACGAACCGATTATTGACAGAGGAACCTTTGAGAAGGTGGCTATGCTTATTGCCAGTCGTAATCTTACCCGTTCACGCACGTATGAGTATTTGCTAAAGGGACTGATTTTCTGTCACGAATGCGGGTATCCCCTAGGCGTTATTAATCGGAGATTAGCTGGAAACCGTGAAATGCTCTATTTTATATGCCGGACGTACCAAAGGTTTACCAAGTACGAAACCTGCACATGTCATTGTGTGAGAGTGGACGATGTGACCAATGCGGTCTTAGAACAGATTCACAGGGTTTGCAGGCAATATTCCGAACAGTTGAATCTGGAGCAGATAACGGATAAGGCTCAAAAAATGCTGCGGGAAGAAAAACGCCGACAAGGAAAAGATATTGCAGGCGCAAAAGCCCGCTTAGCAGAAATTCAGTCAAAGATTGATAAATCCTACGAAGACCGTTTATCCGGCATCGTTGATGAAGATGTGTTTCAAAGGGTTTACCAAAAACTCAAAGATGAACAGACCACTCTGCGAAAGAAACTCCAAAAACTTGAACGTTCTGACCATGAGATAGAACTTGACAAAGCCAAGGTCAAGGCTTTGGTAGAACGGTTTCTCAATGCTGAGGAGTACAGCAGGGAACTGCTTGTCAGTTTAATTGAACGAATTGAGCTGACGAAAGAGAAAGAGATTCTCATTTATTTCAAATTCAAGGAACTTGACGTAGCCAGTCGTTTATAATAAGCGATATGAACAGTTTCACGCATTGAGAAAAAAGCTTTGCTTACGCTGAGAAAGCGATTTGAACGGACGGAATTCAGCAGAATATAATTATTGGCAAAAGAGGAGGCGGACTGGTTCCGTCTCCTTTTCTCATCAAAACATAAGAAGATAGACCTGAAGAATGAATTTTTAAAAATTATGGTTGTTTTTATAGGCAAAATAGTTTATAATAGTAAAGCTGAATCTCTAGGGAAATCAGAAGAAGCAAGGCAGATGCCATGAATTTGGATATACGGGCGGATGAGCCCTGTGCGGCGGCGGGCCGGGAACCATGTCAGGCGGGGAACCGAGCAGCATTAACCGGAGTTTCGCTGTGCGATGCAGACAGTTTGTCCGTTCGTATATCCAAGCGCATGACGCCGCGACCGCGGCCTGTCTTGCTTTCCATTTATCTATTGGAAAGAGGTGAGAATTTTGTATCAGGTGCTTTACCGCAAGTGGCGGCCTAAGGTGTTCTCCGACGTAGTGGGACAGCCTCAGGTAACGGTGACTTTACAGAATGAACTGAAAGCCGGGAGAATCGCTCACGCATATCTGTTTACCGGTTCCAGGGGAACGGGAAAAACCACCTGTGCCAAAATTCTTGCCAAGGCGGTCAACTGCCTTTCTCTAAAGGAGGGCGATCCGTGTGGAGAATGTGAGAGCTGTGTGGGAATTGATAACGGCTCCGTGATGGATGTGGTGGAAATTGACGCCGCCAGCAATAATGGCGTAGAAAATATCCGAAACCTGCGGGAGGAAGCTTCCTTTACGCCTGCCGCTGCGAAATATCGGGTTTATATTATCGACGAGGTCCATATGCTCTCTATTGGGGCGTTTAACGCTTTGCTGAAAACTCTGGAGGAGCCGCCGGCCCATGTAGTGTTCATTTTAGCCACTACCGAGGTTCACAAGCTGCCGGCTACGATCCTTTCCCGATGCCAGCGGTTTGATTTCCACCGGATCGATCCTGAGGTGATTGCGGACCGGCTGCAGTTTGTGGCCGGGGAGGAAAACGCTCATCTGGAGCGGGAGGCCGCTTTGCTCATCGCCCGAATCGCGGATGGGGGAATGCGGGATGCACTGTCCCTTTTGGACCAGTGCATGGGAAGAAGCTCCGAAATTACACTGGAGGTAGTTTCTGAAACTGCTGGCTTAGCGGGAAGAGATCATCTTTTCAGCCTGGCGGATACAGTTTTGCGGCAGAATGGCGGCCAGGCCTTAGAGCAGATTGACGAGCTTCACAAGGCTTCCAAGGATATGGTTCGCTTATGTGAGGAGCTTGCCGGGCATTTCCGCAATTTAATGCTGTTGAAAACTATGAAGAATCCACAGAATCTGATTGTGGTTTCTCAGGATGAATATCAAAAGCTGCAGGTTCAGGCGGAAGCATTTACATTAGCGGGAACGATTCACGCTATTGATGTGCTGCAAGCGGCCAAGGAGCGGATGTTTCGGGGGTTCGACCGACGGGTGGAGCTGGAAATGGCTCTTTTGAAGCTATGCTCTCCCGAATTGGATGAAAGCGTGGACGCTATCCTCCGCCGGCTTGCCAGGTTGGAAAAGCAGCCTAGGGCGGTGATTCCGGAACAGGCGGAAGCCGCTGCGCCGTCCATTAAGCCGCCTGCCGCGCCTATGGAAAGCCCAAGGCCCCAGACAAAGCCTCAGGGAGCCAATGCGGAGCCGGAAGGCTGCGGGGAAGAACCAGCCGCAGAGGCGGCTGATATGCCGCAGGAGCAGGAACCGCCGGAGGACAAAAAGGGTCCTGTGGATATGGAAGCCTTACAGCAAGGGGCGAAGCGGATGACGGATTGGCCGGAGGTCCTGGAGTATTTAAAGGATTACTCCCACGTGATCGCTTCTGCGTTTCACGGCTCTGTGGCCTATGTCAACGGGGATTTTGTTTTGATCGACGCTCCCAATTCCATGGCCTTCGAACTGCTGCGCAAATCGGCGCAGCGGGACAAAATGCGGGTAGCCATCAAGGAAATTACCGGCAGGACCTACAAGCTGGGGCCTTACCGGAGAGAATATCAAGGAAAAAAACAGGAGAAGGATCCTTTGGAGCAGTTAGCGGCGGCGGCGGAAAGTGCCGGCGTTTCGGTGACAAAAAAGGACTAATTTCTCACTGTAGAAAAGATAAAATAGAAATGAGGAATCCAAAATGAAAGCTAGATTACCCAAAAACTATAATCCAGGCGCGGCGAATATCCAGCAGCTGGCCCGTCAGGCCCAGAAGATGCAGGAGGAAATGGATGCCGCTACCACAGAGCTGGAGGAAAAGGAATATTCCGCCACTTCCGGCGGGGAAGCCGTGACTGTGACCGTAACGGGAAAAATGGAAGTAAAATCTATCGAAATGAAGCCTGAGGTGGTAGATCCCGAGGATTTGGAAATGCTGTCCGACTTGATCATAGCCGCTACCAACGAGGCTCTTCGGGCCGCGGCAGAGGAAAAGAACGCTACTTTGGAGAAGATTTCCGGCGGGTTAAACGTTCCGGGCATGTTTTAATGTATGGCCGGGTATCAGGTTGCGCCTCTTTCCCGATTGGTGGAGCAGTTTGAGCGGCTTCCGGGGATCGGAAGAAAAACCGCCCAGCGGCTTGCTTACCATGTTTTGCAGCTGCCAAAGAAAGAGGCTGAAAATTTTGCCCAGGCTATTTTGGACGCCCATGAGAAGATCCACTACTGCTCTGTGTGCTGCAATCTGACGGACCAGGAGCTGTGCTCGGTCTGCCGGAATGAGGCGAGAGAGAAGGGGATCATCTGTGTGGTGGAGGATCCCCGGGATGTAGCCGCCTTTGAGCGTACCCATGAATATTCAGGCGCCTATCATGTGCTTCACGGCGTGATTTCCCCCCTAGGCGGAATTGGGCCGGATCAGCTTAAGATCAAGGAGCTTTTGGACCGGGTAAACCGAGGCGGTGTGAAAGAGGTGATCATGGCTACCAATCCCACTGTGGAAGGAGAGGCCACCGCAATGTATCTTTCCAGGCTTTTGAAGCCCTTGGGGATTAAGGTCACGCGGCTCGCTTATGGTATCCCTGTGGGCGGCGACCTGGAATACGCCGATGAAGTGACTCTTTCCAGGGCCTTGGCGGGACGGCAGGAATTTTAGAGTTTGACAGCTGATTAGAAATCTGCTATGATAAAAAATCCCAAGAGGGGGGGAAAGCTTTTTGAAGGAAAATTTAAAAACCATTGCCCAAAATAAAAAAGCTTTCCACGATTACTTTTTGGAGGAAAGCTTTGAAGCCGGTATTGAGCTTTGCGGTACAGAGGTGAAATCCATCCGGCAAGGCCGGGTGAATTTAAAGGACAGCTGGTGCTCGATTGTGGACGGCGAGATGCTAGTCAATGGAATGCATATCAGCCCCTACGAGCAAGGAAATATATTTAACAAAGACCCAATGCGTGTCCGCAGGCTGCTGATGCATAAGCGTGAAATTATGCGTCTGTTCGGCTTGGTAAAGCAAGACGGTTACTCCTTGATTCCAGTATCTCTTTATTTTAAAGGATCCCGTGTTAAGGTGCAGGTCGGTCTGTGCAAGGGTAAAAAGCTTTATGATAAGCGCAGCGATTTGGCCGCCCGGGCGGCCAAGCGGGATATCCAGAGAGCGATGAAAGAAAGAAACCGGTAGTTTTACCGGTTTTATAGGGGGATGTAAAGGTTTCGACGGGGATTGTGAGCAAAGGTAAGCGAGTAGTGGAGGCGGATACACTTTAAACTTCGCACGTTTCAAAATAAACGACAAAACTCAAAAAACCAATAACGTTATTTCCTTTAATAGGAGCGTAGCGTTAGCAGCTTAATTACAGCTGCCGTCCTTAACCGTGAGTACCGCGGCTCGGATAGGGGCGTAACCTAAGCGGTGAACGTGAACCGGAAACCGCCTCGTTTTCGGTCATGATTAAGAGGCTACTGAAGCGCTGAGCCCGCCATTTGGCGCGGCGCAGAGGGAATTTTAATAAGATGGCTACACTCGTAGAAGGCTTTTGTAAGCGGTTTTCGGACAGGAGTTCGACTCTCCTCATCTCCACCAGCGGCAAGCTGCCGCTCCCAAGACGCGCACCTCATTGTTATGGGGTGCGCTGTTTTTGCACCCGCGTCTGAGGCAGATGTTTTTTGTCAACGCATCCCAGGCTGTGCCTGGACGCACATTGCGTTCCAGGTCCGGCCTTTTCTTTTGCCTGCCTGCTCGCACTCAAAGACGGGGATCTTTTTGTCAATGCATCCCAATTGAGAGCCTCGGCACGAAGTTTGCATTCGGGGCTTTTTTTATTTGGCTTGATGACCGAGCTTATAGCGGATACTTATTTTGTCAGCGCCTCTTAAAGCGCCTGAACATTTAATGTTCAGGCGCTTTTTTGCGTTAATCCAATCAGGATAAATTTTCCTAATTATCTAAATTAAGGCATACTCGTTCAACATTTCAAGAGATTGAACAACCGTGTTTATTGTAAAAGGAAAGTCTCAATTTTATAATAAACACAAACAGTACGACATAAAAACGGAGGGAATTTTAATATGGGGATTCAACTGGGAATTATTGGTTATGGCGGAATGGGCGGCTTTCATCACAGAAACGCATCTAGGATTGAAGGAGTGCAGGTGATCGGTGCCTACGATACCGACCCGGTACGCGTACATGCTGCTGAGAAAAACGGAATTAAAGGCTTTTCCACTTTGGAGGAGCTGCTCTCCTGCGATGAGATCAATACTGTTTTGGTTGCGGTGCCAAACGATAAGCATATGGAGTTATGCGTAGAAGCCGCGAATGCAGGAAAGCATGTGATTTGTGAGAAGCCGGTTGCCATGAATGTCCGGGAATTGGACCAGATGATAGCCGCGGCGGGCCGCAACGGAAAAATTTTCACCGTGCATCAGAACCGGCGCTGGGATAAAGACTTTCGGATCGTAAAGAAAATTTTGGATTCCGGCGAATTGGGAAAGGTATACTCGATTCAATCCCGGCTTCATGGCTCCGGGGGCGTTATGTTCGGCTGGCGCGGAGAAAAAAAGCACGGCGGCGGTATGCTTTATGACTGGGGAGTGCATTTTATAGACCAATTGATGTGGATGCTGGGCTATAACAATTTTAAGAGCGTATTTTGTAAAACTTATCATGTGAAAACCACAGAGGTAGAGGACTATTTTTTCCTGGTGTTCGATTTAGAGGATGGCAGGCATGTCCAGGTGGAAATTGGGACCTTTGTTTTAAAAGAATTGCCCAGATGGGTTCTTTTAGGAGACGAGGCTACCGCTTATGTGAATGATTTCTCCAGAAACGGCGGCATTATCCGGCTGGACAGCACTGCGGAAACAAAATCAGAAATCATCATGACATCTGCGGGGCCGACACGTACTTTTGCGCCTAGGCCGGATAACGTAAAGCTGGAAAGCGAACTGCCGGAGGTGCAAGCTGATTGGTCTGAATACTACAAGAATGTTCGGGACGCCATCGACGGAAAAGCGGAACTGATCGTACAGCCCTGGCAGGTACGCAAGGTGCTGAAAGTAATCGAAGCGGCGTTTCAGTCTGCGGAAACAGGAAATTTAGTTTCGCTTAGGGATTAAACCTATTGCTAATAAAATCATCAAAAAGCCGCCTAATGAAGCTGTCATCAGGCGGCTTTTTGGCTACAGCGGAAAGATAGGAAGCTCCTCAGGAACACAGAAAATATTGCTAATCGAAAGGGGAAAAAAGATGTCTCTGAGAAAAAAGCTGATGCTGTCCATGATATCCATCGCCGTGATCCCAGTGGTAGTGTTAGGCAGCTTTTGCTATCAATACTTCAGCAAGGTTCTGCTAAACAATGTGCAGCAAAGAGAGCTGCAAAACAACAATCAGATCATTTACAGCTTAGATGATTTTTTTAATTCACTTTCTAAAATTTCTGATTCTCTTCTCATGAGCGAGGAGCTCACGAGAATCCTTCAAAACACCTACCAGGGTCCGGAAGCGCAGCTTCAAAACTACCGGGATAAAAGGCAGGTAGAGGAACTGCTTTACAGGAACGGTTATTATTTGGACAATCGGATCGAGACAATCGCGATCTTTCCCGAAAACAGCGACATGTTTTACTACTGCACCAAAGAAACCATTAATCCGGCTTATGATGTTAGAGAGGAAAAATGGTACAGCCGTATTTTAGAAAAAGAAGGAGCGCAGGCGTTAATTGGAATTCATCAGAATGGTTTGGTTCAGGCATCCTTTCAGGCGCGGCAGCCCTATTGTGTGACCATTGGAAGAAGTATTTATTCCGCTTATGAGTCCAGGCTGCTGGGAACGATTATCATTAACGTCAATGTACGGGACCTTCAGGAGCTGTGGCCTGAGCCTGACCAAAATTTCCAGGAAAAATTTTACCTGGTGGATGATGAAAATCGAGTGGTGTTCAGTGATTCATCAGAGGAAATCGGCGGACAGTTTTCTATGAGCGATTTGAGCGTTGGAATTTCCTCTTGCGAAATGGAAGGCGTTCTTTACGACGCGATGGTGTCGGAATCCGGCCATCAGGGCTGGAAAAGCGTCAAAATGATCATGCGCAGCAAGCTGGACAAGGAAATCGCAGTGGTTCCTTATATGACGATTACCCTTGTGTTGGTTCTCATAGGCTTGGCGGTGCTGGTGTCGCTTTTTATTTCCAAGATTTTTACACGTCCACTTCAGGAGCTGTATGTTAAAATGCGCCGGTTTGAGGCGGAAAAAAGCGGGAATCCCCTTCCGGAAAACCAGGTGGAGATTAAGGGCTTGTCCAGAAGCTATAACCGCATGATTGAAGAAATCAACAGCCTGACCATCAAAAATTACGAGACGGAGCTCCAGCTCCGCCGAGCGGAGCTGATGGCGCTGCAGTCCCAAATCAACCCCCATTTTATCTATAACACCCTGAATTCAATTAAATGGATGGCGGATATGCAGGGCTCCAAACGGATGGTGACGGCTCTGGATTCTTTGATTAAGCTGATGCAGTTTTCATCGAAAAACAGCCAGGAGGTCATCCGGATTCAGGATGAAATAGATCTGATCAAGGATTATATCAATCTGATCAATTTAAAATATTTCGACAGAATCGTTACACTGATCCGAGTGGAACCAGGGGTAGAACGCTACGAAACCTTAAAATTTCTGTTGCAGCCTATTGTAGAAAATTCCATTTATCACGGCTTTAATAAAATGACGCAGTCATGCGCGATTAAAATCAACATCAGCCGGAAGGGGGACAGGATTTTATATGAGGTAATCGACAACGGGAAGGGGATGAGCAGGGAAAAGATAAGACAGGCGCTAAAGGAGGAACGCTCGGAGAATTCCCATTCCTTCAACAAAATTGGATTATACAATGTCAACAAAAGAATCCAATATACGTTCGGCGGAGATTACGGCGTGAAAATTGACAGTGAGTTAGGCAGGTATACCAGAGTGCTTGTGGAAATCCCGGCCCGCGTTTATAAGGAGGGAAAGGCAGATGAATAAGATCAGCATTGCCATAATTGACGATGAAAGCTTAGTTAGACTTGGAATTAAGTCCTCTGTAGAATGGGAGAACTATGGCTATGAGATCATAGGAGAAGCCGACAATGGCCAAAACGGTCTGGAAATGATTCAGCAGAAACAGCCGGATATCGTGCTTTTGGATATTTGTATGCCGGTTATGGATGGAATAGAGGTTCTGAAACGGCTTCAGCAAATGGAAATTGACTGTAAGGTCATTATTCTCAGCTGCCACGATGATTTCCATTTTGTAAAGGAGGCTATGAAAAACGGCGCTTATGATTATCTAAGAAAGAATGAGATCAACAGCGCAAACATCCTAAATATTTTAGAGGAAGTCCGCCAGTCGGTCCGAGAGGAAAGAAAGAATAAGGAGGCGTCGGAAGAAAAAGAGGAATGGGGCGGCTGCTCGCGGCACAGCTGGCTGCAGCGCCTGGTTACCGAAGGAACAGAGGCGGACGGACATTCAGTTCCGGTGAGCCGGCTGCATATTCAAGAGGGAGGACTCTGCTGCGTTGTTTTTGGTGTTAGCCATTATCGGCAGGTGCTTACCCGGTATGAGGATGGCTATCCCTTTACTTTAGAGCATAGCATCACAAATTTAGCGAAGGAAGTTATCCGCCAGCGAACGCGGGAAATGGAAATTTTTCTTTTCCAGGAAAACCAATATGTGCTTTTGCTCAGCAGCCGGGACAGCGTTAGCGGGGCTCAGTGGGAGGAAGAGGTTTTCTCTCTGATCAACGAGTTGTATACCGTATTTCGAAATTATTTAAACGCGGAGACCTACTATGGGGCAAGCGGTATCGTTTCGAAATTTTCTAGCTTGCCGGAAGCGTTTGAGCGGGCGCAATATTCCTACAAGCTTCATTATTTCCAGCCGGATAAAATAATTCTCAAAGAGGTGCGGAAGCCAGCCAGAACGCTGAGCGAGGAAGAGGTTAAATCCGGGTTAAATGAGATCAACTCCTGTATTTCCCAAAAGCAGTATTCCCATGCCTTTTCCCATCTGTATACTTTTATTCAATGGTTACGGCGTCATCACAGGGAAAATCTCGACGTTGCGGGAATTCTGAATTTCTTTTCCAATATGGTTCGCTTCATTTTGCTGCAGGAGGGGAAAATTCCAGAAGAAACGATTGACAAGCTGCAAAAATGCGAAAATCTAGATGATACCGAACAGTTCTTTTCGGAGTTCCAAAGGGAGCTGAAAGCGGAAGAGCCGGAGCTGGATCAAAAACATTATTTAATCCGGGCGGCTACCGACTATATTCAGCAGAATTTAAGCCGCGGCGATATCTCCTTAGATGAAATCGCGGAGCATTTGATGATCAGCAAATCCTATCTTTGCCGCTTGTTTCAAAAAAAGCTTGGGGTTTCCGTCCAGCATTATATTCATAACATCCGGATTGAAAAGGCGAAAGAATACTTGAATGATTTCCGGCTGAAAATTTATGAGATTGCGGAACTGACTGGCTTTAACAGTTCAACCCATTTCAATATCGTCTTCAAAAAAATTATGCAGTGCACTCCGGTTGAGTATCGGAATGGCTTAAAACAGTAATAAAAAATTTTATCAATACAGGATAAAAAAGGTCAATGTGAATAAATAAAAACGATATTCGACAGATAAATTCATTTATCTTTATTGAAATTGTTCAATATCTATAAAAACTTTCCAATGGCGTTTATAGAAAACGATCCTTGCATTCATTATACTAGATGTAGTTTTAAAACCAGTAAAAATAAACAAAAAGGAGGTGCTTTAAAAAATTAGTCTTACCAACTAAGAACAGAGGAGGATAAAAATGAAAAAGAAACTCTTAGCGCTGTTTTTAGCGGCAGCTATGGTAGGGACAGCGGCTGGCTGTGCACAAGACAGTAACTCAAGTACTAACGAGCAAGAAAGTACAACTTCCCGAACTGATGAAGGTTCAGAAGCTTCAAATGGAGAAGTCCTGACACTCCGCATGGGAAGTTGGGCTGATACTGCTGAGCATGAGCCGGGGCTCGTTGGAATGGAAGAAGCTATCGGTATCAAAGTCGAATATCAGAAATATCCCACAGACGCCGATTTTTGGAACAACTTACCGGCGCAAATTGCGGCGAAAACAGCCCCTGATTTTATCGTCCTGTCCAATGAATTGTTTCTTCCTTACATTCTAGATGGAATGATTGCTCCAATTAGTAAATACGTTGAGGATGGAACCATTAGCTGTTGGGATATTGTTGCGCAACAAGCTAAAGATGTCTGGACCATCGATGGAGAAATTTACGCGGTTCCTGCCTATCAGGCGCCTGCGGTGTTCGCTGTCAATATGGATCTTTGGAATGAAGCCGGACTGACTGAAGCGGATTTTCCGGAAACTTGGAATGACGTTTTGGATGCCTGCAAGGTATTTAAGGATACTCTTGGCATGCCTGGTCTGTGCGTTAACACCCAGGAATACCATTTAACACAGTATTGCCGGACTTTCGGAGGTGGTTGGGGTGTTGGAAAAACTCTCGACAGCCCTGAAAATGCGGCGGCCCTACAGTTTATCATTGACGCCTATCGTCAAGGTTATGTAATTACCCCCAAAGAGCTGGGAGTTAATTATGACGGAAACGTAGTGATGTCTGGCGATGCGGCTATGTCTACCGGCGGTCCTTGGTATGTTAATGACTTTGGGAAGAATGCTCCTGATATCGAGATGAAATATCTGAAGGTTCCCCATGCTGTGGGACATGAAGATTCCGCTGGCACCTATTATTCACCCGGCTATGCTATGGTAAAAGGTTGTGCCCATGAAAAAGAGACAGCCATGGCGATCAATTATATGAATAACGAAACTCACGACCGCGCACTGATGGATATTGGCTACATTCCAGTGGACGATAAATATTTTAGCGAGTATTCAGAAAGACATCCGGATCTGGCTGAGTTGCTAGAAGCTATTCCCAAATCCAACGGCTTTGATTATCCGCCGGCTGGTAAGGTGTTCGCTGATGGTTTGATTTCCAGAATGGAAGAAGCACTTTTCAACCCTGATTCTTCCTTGACTGGGGAACAGATTGTTAAGGAACTTCAGGAAGAATATGGCACATAACCTAACGGAAGCTTATTAAGCGGAACAAGTGATTACAACTTCCCTGCTGGTTGAGTATCGGAATGGCTTAAAACAGTAATAAAAAATTTTATCAATACAGGAT
>ERZ832317.3945-NODE-3945-length-14912-cov-8.381504_pt1 | contig 14912 bp, 20 predicted proteins | sample MGYA00519695_ERZ832317 | MGnify/ENA primary metagenome ERZ832317 (study PRJEB31850, sample SAMEA3708726) | human gut metagenome | biome: human gut; feature: human-associated habitat; material: faeces | place: China | collected 2014 ...
ATTTCCCCATTTCCAGTACACTATTTGCACTTTAATAAAGTAAAGTGTTAAAGTACATAACGCACGAACATATATTCGAGTACAGTGGGGGTACTATTTATAGTACATATATTATAAAAATATTTGTTGACTTTTGTACCTATTTGGTGGTATAATAAAAGAAAAAACCTAATACACCAAATCGAACAACTGTTCGTAGAAAGGAATTAAAATGGAAAAAAGATTTGAAACAAAAATGATGTACAGAGCGTGGAACATTACAAAAGACAGTGAAATATATTTCACGTCAAAAGAAGAAGCAGAAAGATATAAAAATATGTGTGAAAGTTTTGGTGAGTCAATTTGTTTAAATGTTTGGTCATGGGAAGTAAAAATTGAAGAGTAAATGTTTCACGTGAAACATTAACCCTAGTAGCACAGGGCAGGGTTTTACCGCAATAGTGCGGAATATTTAATAAAAAGGAGATAATAAATATGAAAATTTTAAAAGCAAGCACAAAAGCAGGGCAAAATATTTTGAGAAGGGCTGAACACAATGAGGGTTACTTTTTATCTAATGTTTATAGGGACTATTCACGACAAAAAGAAAACGCATGGAAATGGTGCGAATATGAATTTTTAACATCCAACAACCACAGTGATTTTCACATATGTTCACACAACACTTATGGTTTTACTGTTGCATGGTATTGTACAATAAACAATGAAAAGTGCTTAAGATTTGAAACAAAAGACAACAGATATATAGTATATTTAGAAAGGTAAAAAGGTGAAAAATAATTCTTGACAATGTATCTATTTAGTGGTACAATAAAAGAAAAAATCTACTTTTAAATGTTTCACGTGAAACATTAACCCTAATAGCACAGCAGGGTGCAACTCCCTGCAAGGGTTTTACTGCAATAGTGCAGGATATTTAATAAGAAAAGGAGAAACAAAATTATGGCAAGAGTAAGAATGGTAACAAGAACAATCAACGTAACAGCAATCGAAGCAATGTGCGTAGACACAGCAACAGCAGAAGTTTCAATCAAAGAACTGGAACTCACTGGTGAAACATTCACCGAAGAAAAAGCACTTAAAGCACTCAAGAAAGAGTACGAAACAGAAACACTCAAAGTTGTAGCTATTCAGAAAATGGAAGTACGTGAAGAAATGTATGGTCTTAAAGAAATTGATTTTCTTAAAGTAGCACAAAGGTTAGACCCTGCAACACGTAAAGCATTAGAAGTGGAAGAATAGTACAAAGCACTGGGTATTGATACACAGCAGGGTTCAATTCCCTGCACCCAGGTTTATCAAATAAATAGGAAAAAGGAGAATGAAACAATGAAAAAAAGAAGCAAAACAAACAAGGAAATTTTTGAAACACTGTACCCTGATGAAGAATTAAAAGAAAAACCTATGATGTGTGCCGAAGCATTAGGTTATTTAACTGCACTTATTCAATATTTTCCTAGTGAGGGAAGATGGGCTTCTTCTAAACAAAATGAAATTTTATCAATGCTTATATTTCACGCTTTATAAGGAGGTACAAATATGTGGAAAGAATTTAGCTCTGGTTTATCAGTCAATTTATTAGAAGTTATGAAAATTATTGACGACGCACTTTGTTATGGTTTTGAGTTCAAAGTGGAAAATCACAAACTTTATTTTAGAGAAATTTCATAATTATCCACATTATCAACAAAGTTATTCACATTAATTTTCTATCCAAAATTTACAATTTAATATTGACAATGTACCTAATTTATGGTACTATTAAAGAGCAGTAAATAGCTAACTCAAATAGCCGAACAACCCCATGTTAAACTGGTGTGTAGGACAAGTCCTATTGTACGTTCATTGCGTACCACACCATTCGTACAAAGAATTAAAACCTTTGTACTAGCAACCAAATAAACCTAAGAATGAAAGGAGTACCAAAAATGGCAAGAAAACCAATGGTAACAAGAACAATCGTAACAACAAAGGTCAATGTACTCTGCCTTGACATTAAAAGTGCAGAACCATTCAACAAGGTTGTAACACTTCCTCGTACATACAAGGATGAAAAGAAGTTACTCAAAAAAGTTGAAGAAGTTGTAAACACTGTTGATGTTAAAGCAGTACACGTTGTTGACAAGGAAGAAGTTGAAACTTTGTATGGAATGACAGAGCAGGATTTCATTACAAACGCAACAATTCTTGACCCTGCTACAAGAAAAGAATTTGAAACAGAAACAGAAGAAACAGAACAGTAAGAATAGGAAAAGGAGAACAAAATTATGACAGGATATTCAGTAGAAATTAAGGAAACAAGTAGAGAATTAACAGCAAAACAGAGAATAGCATTAAAAGATACTTCTGACGCTATCAAACTTGACACAGCTTGTGACGAAAACGCTGTTATTATTGAACCAGTTGATTATGCTGTTTTAGCAATTCACAATGAAAAATCAGACAATGTTGATTATGAAAACTACGTCATTATCGACAAGAATGGTGATAAATACGTCACTGGTTCAGCAAGTTTTTGGAGTTCATTCATGGATATTTACAGTGAAATGCAGGGTGAAGATGAAGATTGGTCAATTAAATCTTACAAACTTGACAGCAAAAACTACAAAGGAAAGAAATTCCTTACTTGTTCAATTATCTAGGTAATCATTATCCTAGGACAAACCTCTAGGTTTTAAGCCTAGAGGTTTATTTTAAATTTATAGAAATGGGGTACAAATTATGGCAAAGAGAAATAAGCAAACAGAGAACCAAAAAGCATATCAAAAAGAGAGAAGAAGATTATTACAAGCTGTTCACAGAGCAGAAAAACAAGGGTACATTTTTCCAGAAGATATTGTACCAGAATTACCAAAAAGAGTAACAAAGAAACGGTTAGAAAATATACAAAAAACAAAATCAAAACAGTTATACAAAAAAGCTGTATTTGTTTATCAAGAAACCGGTGAAATAGTCCCTGCTGAAAAAAGAAAACAAGAAGTAAAACAAGGGTCAATAAGGAAAGCAAAAGAAACAAGAAAAAGAAAAAAGAAAATAAGTATACCTAGTGTACCTACATATTACCCAACGATTAGCATAATTGATGCAGTTAGGGATAGATTATCAGAACTAACTAGAGAAGCAAAGCCACCAATTCCTATTGAGAATAGAAAAAATGAATTGTTAGCAATATTTGAAGATAATGTAACAGTGTTTGGTGACAACATAATAGAATATGAACATTATCTTGAAACACATGAAAGTGAAATTGCTGAACTATTAATTGTTATTTCTTATGACAGTGACGCAGAAAAAGTTTCAGCATCATTTGTATCATTAGGTAGAATTTTGAATATGCACTCATTATCAATGCCACAAGCTGAAAATTTATCTATGATGGCAGAATACTATAATTCATAGGTGGTGTGTAATTTGAAAGTTAAAAAGTTCCGCTATTTTATGTGCGACTTTGAAACCACAGTTTACAAAGGACAAGTTAATACAGAAGTTTGGGCTAGTGCAAGTGTTGAACTGTTTACAGAAGATGTAAAAATTTTTAATAGTATAGAAGAACAATTCAATTATTTTAAATTATTAGACACAAATATTTGTGCTTATTATCATAACTTAATGTTTGATGGTTCTTTTTGGTTGTCTTATCTACTGGTAGACTTAGGTTTTAAACAAGCCTATACACCACTAAACGAACAAGAAACAGAAGTTGAATGGTTAAAAGAAAAAGAAATGCCTAACAATTCTTTTAAATATTCAATATCTGATAAAGGACAATGGTACACTATCATTATTAAAGTAAATAATCATTTTATTGAAATAAGAGATAGCTTAAAACTATTACCTTTTAGTGTTAAAAGAATAGGTCAATCATTTGACACAAAGCATAAAAAACTTGATATGGAATACGAGGGTTTCAGATATGCAGGATGTAATATAACCGAAAAAGAAAAAGAATACATTGCAAATGATGTACTTGTTGTAAAAGAAGCATTAGAAATAATGTTCACTGAGGGGCATAACAAATTAACAATAGGTTCGTGTTGTTTGGAAGAGTATAAAAAGATAATGGGTAAAGAAGATTATGAAGCCTTTTTCCCAAGTTTAACAGACTATTTGTTAGACGCATCAAAACATAAATATGCAACAGCAGACACATGGATAAGAAAATCTTATAAAGGTGGTTGGTGCTATTTAGTAAAAGGTAAAGAAAACCAAATAAAAACAAATGGTACAACCGCAGATGTTAATTCATTGTACCCAAGTATGATGTCAAGTGAAAGTGGTAATGCTTACCCAGTTGGAAAACCTACATTTTGGTTTGGTAACTTTATACCTAATGAAGCCTTAAAAAATAATAGGTACTACTTTGTAAGAATTAAAACACGCTTTTATTTAAAACCAAACTATTTACCATTTATACAAATAAAAAATAACTATTTATACAAAGGTACAGAAGCATTAGAAAGTTCAGATGTGTACGATAAAAAGACCGACAAATATTATGACCATTATTGCGACAAAGCAGGAAATCTACACGACACAAGAGTTGAATTAACATTAACAATGACAGATTTTATTTTAATGAAAGAGCATTATGAGTTAGTAGACTTTGAAATAATAGATGGGTGCTATTTCTTTACAGCAATCGGAATATTTGACGAGTACATAGAAAAGTATAAAAAGATTAAACTTGAAAGCAAAGGGGCTTTACGAGAATTGGCAAAACTTTTCTTAAATAATTTGTATGGTAAAATGGCAAGTAGTGAAGATAGTTCTTTTAAGGTAGCTATTGTAAAAGAAAACAAAGCATTGGGATTTATTTCTGTTCCAGCTAATGATAAACAAGCAGGGTTTATAGCTGTTGGGTCAGCTATTACATCTTATGCTAGAAACTTTACAATAAGAGCTGCACAGAAAAATTATCATGGTAAGAACAATAGAGGTTTTATATACGCTGATACAGATAGTATTCATTGTGACTTAAAGCCCGAAGAAATAGTAGGAATAAAAGTACATGATAGAAACTTCTGTTGTTGGAAATTAGAAGCGTGTTGGGATGAAGCTATTTTCACTAGACAAAAGACATACATTGAACACGTTACACACGAGGATTTAGACCCTATTGATAAACCTTATTACAATGTTAAGTGTGCAGGTATGCCACAAAAATGTAAAGATTTATTTATAAATTCAATGTTAGGCTATGAACCAAAAGAAGATGATAAATACACAGAGGAAGAGTTAAAATTTTTGAAAACAAAAAGAACATTGACGGACTTTAAAATAGGGTTAAAAATTCCAGGGAAATTAATGCCAAAAAGAATACGTGGTGGTGTACTATTAGTTGATACAACTTATGAAATGAGGTAATAAATGTGTTAAAAAGAATTATAAAACTATTATATAAGAAATGGGTAAAAGGAAATTGTAAATATTGTTGTTCATTTTGTGAATATAAAGACATATGTTTAAAAGAAGAATGGTACTAAATTAAGAAGAGCAGGACAACTAAGTTGTATCCTGCTCTTACTTTTATATCTATAACATTTGCAATTCAAAAGCGGTCAGCGAAACCGACAAACAATGTGGCACTATCTTCCAAGTGTGCTATCCACATTGTTCAGAAGAATGTACAAATGCAGATACCTAATATGAAATACATTTTAATAAAGCCTCTTTACTTTTTAAATCTTTAAATCTAAAAGCACCATGTTCAAAAAAGTATCTAAGATTTGTGATAAACATATCATTATTCTTTAGCATAACATAATTAATATTATGGTCATCTGTTGTAACACTAATTCTATTAGGAAAAGATTTATCAGCGTGGTCATCACAATATAAAATACCTAAGTCCTTATATTCTCTAATAGCAAAATCACTTCCACAGTATCTAATAGTAGCAAGATACCTACTAGTACAATTTTGTGGGGTATCTATAAATGCCAAGTTGTCATTTAAGTAAACATTTTCACTACTATATGCAACATATTGATTATTTTTAAATGCCCTATTTACACCACTTTCTTTTTGTGCTATACTTGCTGTTTCTATAAAGCCATTTTCAAGTATAAACCCGTCACCTCTTAAAAAGTTTGTGTCTTTATTTAGTCTACTACTAATACCTAATTCATTATAATAAGGGTTGATAATACTTACTTGATTACCCAGCATATATACTGGTACATATCTTACTTGCTCACCTTTACCCCTAGCAATAGAGGTATGTATACTTAAAAATTTTCTTATTTCATCACTACAATAATGATTAGTTTCACTTTGAAATTCATCAAATAAAATACAATCAACGTCACTAAATAAGTGTGAATATTTTTTCAACTGGTCTGCACTATTTAATGAAATAGCATACCCACAGCTTTCTGCTGTTTCTTCATCATGGTTCTTAATTAAAAATAACTCATGGAATATGCCACTTGCTCTCCTTTTACTAGACATTTCCAACCCACTAAAGAATAAACTTTTTAAATCTTTAAAGAATTTATCTGCCACATCATCAAGTTCATAATTATATCTATAAAGAAGTGCAAATTTTTTACCCTGCTTTATATACCTATTTACAACTAATCTTCCAAAATATGTTGTTTTACCACCAGTTCTATTTGTAGTACATAAAAACAACTCTGGTGTTTTACCATTTAAGTCTTTCATTGACAATAATTTAGTACCGTCATAATAATTATTTTTCATATTGTTGTACCTTTTCCTTTTAATGCTGTAATTTCTTCCTTATTATTATAACATAAATATTGCAAAATAGCAATAAAAGTGCTATAATTAAAGAAAAAAGAAAGGGGTAAAAATATGGATGCAGGAACTATCACACAAATTGTTTCAACAGTTGGTTTCCCTATTGCAATGTGTGTATCACTTCTTTGGTACATAAAAGATACGGCGGACAAGCATAAGCAGGAATCAGAACAGTTCACAGAAGCACTAAATAACAATACACTTGTATTACAGAAATTATGTGATACTATTGGTGTAGAAAGAGAGGTGTAAACTTGTCAAGAGTTTTATCATCAAAAGGATTGAATTTGATTAAAAGTTTTGAAGGTTGTAAATTAGCAGCTTACAAAGGTTTACCAACGGAGAAGTACTATACAATAGGGTATGGTCATTATGGTCCAGATGTTAAAGCAGGAATGAAGATAACCGAACAACAAGCAGAAGAATTATTAGTACAAGATTGTAAAAAAGCAATTAAAAACGTTAATTCTTTTATGAGTAAATATAACTTTAATCAAAATCAGTTTGATGCGTTAGTTTCATTTGCTTTTAATATTGGTAGTATTAATCAATTAACAGCTAGTGGAACTAGAACGTTAGAACAAATTAGTTCAAAAATACCCTCTTATAATAAAAGCGGTGGAAGGGTTATTGTAGGACTTGTAAAAAGGAGAGCAAAAGAAAAAGAATTATTTGATACTCCAACAAGTACAACAGTAAAGAAAAGTAATGAAGAAATAGCAAAAGAAGTTGTAGCAGGAAAATGGGGGAACGGTAATGCAAGAAAAACAGCTTTAACAAAAGCAGGATATGACTACAAGACCATTCAAACATTAGTTAATAAGCTACTAAAAGGATAGTTATGGCATGGTTATATGAAATAGGTGTAGCTAAATATTTTAGCGTATCACAGATGCAAAATAACGCAATCGAATTTTACAATTACTTTATTAATTATGGTACTACTCTTGAAGCTATCTGTGGTATGCTTGGTAATATACAAAAAGAGAGCACCTTGAACCCAGGAATTAAACAAGGTAGTTCAACTTCTTTAGGTTGGGGTTTAATACAATGGTCACCGTCTACTGTATTAACTAATTGGTGCAAAACTTATGGTTATAATTGGTATGACGGTGCGGCACAATGTGTGAGAATAAAATGTGAGGGTGAGGGTACTAATAACGCTAATGGTTATTGGCTACCTACATCCGATTATTCTTATAGTTGGTATGAATTTATTGCTCTAACTGATGTTGCAGAAGCTACAAAAGCATATTTATATGAAAGAGAAAGAGCAGGAATAGAAGCATTAGATTTAAGATTACAATATGCCAGTGAATGGTATAAGTATTTTAGTGGAACACCAGTTCCAATAGCACCACCTACACCACCTACACCTATAAAACGTACATCAATGCCTATCTATATGATGTTAAGGAAACTTTAAATAATAAGAAAGGAGAATTAAAATGTCAGTGCTTATCAAAGAAGAATTTATGAAACGATTGCAGGAACACATTGGAGAAGATACTTCTGACGAAGCTATGTCATTCATTGAAGATATGACAGATACATTCAATGATATGGAAACACGTTCAAGTGGTAACAATGATGAACAGTGGAAACAGAGGTATGAAGAATTGGACAAATCTTGGAGAAAGAAATATAGAGATAGATTTTTCAATTCAGAAACAACTCCTGATGATATTAAAGATGAGCAAGAAGATGATGTAAAAGATGATGCGAAAGAGAAAACTTACGCAGACTTATTTGAAGAAAGAGAGGGATAATTTATTATGTCTACTAAACCGAAGATTGTAACACTTACTAATTCATCTGTTGACATTCTTAATGTTATCAGAAACAATGCAACTGTAAACTATCAGAATTATATACCGCAGGCTACTGCTGATGCGGATAGTATTAGAGAGATTGGTGCAGTAATTATGGATAACCCACAGTTACAGAACGAGTTTTTATCTGCACTTGTAAATCGTATTGGACGTGTACTTATCACATCCAAAATGTATGATAACCCTTGGTCAATGTTCAAAAAGGGTATGCTTGAATTTGGTGAAACTATTGAGGAAATCTTTGTTAATATTGCAAAGCCTTACCAGTTTGACCCAACTGTTGCAGAAAGCAATCTCTTTAAGAGAGAAATTCCCGATGTGCGTTCTGCTTTTCATATTATGAACTATCAGAAGTACTATAAAACTACTATTCAGAATGACCAGTTAAGACAGGCTTTTCTTTCTTGGCAGGGTATCACAGACCTTATTGCTAAAATTGTAGATGCTATGTATACTGGTGCAAACTATGACGAATTTCAGACTATGAAGTATATGCTTGCAAAGCACATACTTGACGGCAGAATGTACCCAGTTACTATTCCTACTGTATCAGAGGAAAATATGAAGTCTATTGTTAGTACTATCAAGGGTGTATCTAATAACTATGAGTTTATGTCAAGCAAGTATAACCTTGCAGGAGTACAGACTTTTTCAAAGAAAGCTGACCAGTATCTTCTTATTAACTCTAAATTTGATGCAACCATGGACGTTGAAGTTCTTGCTTCTGCTTTCAATATGGATAAGGCTGAATTTGCAGGAAAGAGAGTACTTGTAGATAGTTTTGGTTCTCTCGATACTGCTAGACTTAATGTACTCTTTGCAGATGACCCAACTTATACTGAAATCGGTACAACAGACCTTGAAGCACTTGATGCAATTCCTTGTATCCTTGTTGATAAAGATTGGTTTATGATTTTCGATAACTTCTATAACTTCACAGAGCAGTACAATGGTGAGGGTCTTTACTGGAATTATTGGTATCATGTGTGGAAAACCTTTAGTGTTTCTCCATTCTCAAATAATGCACTCTTTATCCCGGGAACTCCTGTGGTTACGAGTGTTACAGTTTCTCCTGCAAATGCTACTGTTAAGGCGGGACAGAGTTTATCACTTTCAGCAGTTGTTCAGACCGAGTTCTTTGCCCCACAGACAGTTGATTGGTCTTCTGATACAGAGGGTGTAACTGTTAATAAGGGTGGTGTAGTAACAGTTGGTGCTGATGTTAAAGTAGGAAAGGTAACTATTACTGCTACTTCTACTTACGATAGTAAAAAGACTGGGACTTCTACTATTACAGTTGAGTAATTAAATAGGGGAGCAGAAATGTTCCCCTTATTATAAAGGAGATAAGATATGTATATCGAACCTAATAGTAATATCACAATTTATCATAATGTACCATTAGATACTACATATAATCATACTTTATATTTCGGTACTATAGCAGCACAAAATTCATATTTTCACACAAACCAAACTATAATTAAATATAAACTTACTGCACAGAGTTACCAAAGAGTTGTCAAAGGAAGTATGAGGGTAGCACTAAAAGCTGACAATCTTTATGATTGCAACTATTTATCATTTCAAAATGCTTCATTTGGAACTAAATGGTTTTATGCTTTTATCACTGGTGTTGAATATGTAAATAACGAAACAAGTGAAATAACATTTGAAATAGATGTAATGCAAACATATTTATTTGACACTACTCTAAAAAGATGTTATGTTGAAAGAGAACATAGTACTACTGATGTTGCAGGAGATAATATTTTAGCTGAAAATGTTGATATTGGTGATATAACTTGTAATATGATTATAGGGAGTGGTCACTTTTTAAGTTATGTTGCAGTTATTGCTACTGCGTATGACCCAGATGGGCAAGCAGGCGGTTATCAAGGTGGATTATTTAGTGGTGTAAATTATATTGCGGGACTTATAAACACACCCAATCAAGTTCAAAAATTACTTGATTATCTTAATGCAACAGTAGATGCAAATAAGCAGGACAGTGTTGTTTCTATTTTTGTTATGCCTTATGAGTTCTATACTACTGGTGAATACCCAAGTGTTCAAGTAACAAAAATACAGAAAAACAGTTCACTTCATGGATATACTCCCCGCAATAAGAAATTACTTACTTATCCTTATAACTATCTTTCAGTAGATTGTGGAAATAATGATGCAATTTATAGATATGAGTGGTTTAAGGGTAATAAATATTGCGACTTTGAACTAGTAGGAACTGTATCTTGTAATCCACAAATTATGCTTGTACCCAGGGGTTATAATGGTGTAGGTAGTGATGATTTTAATTATGTAGAAAAATTAGTAATGTCAGATTTTCCACAAGTTGCTTGGAGTATTGATGCTTTCCGTGCTTGGCTTGCACAAGAAGCTAGTACAACTGCTTTGCAAGGAATAGCTAGTGGAGCAAGCGTAACTGCTGGTGCTATGACTGGAAACCCTATGGCTATGGCAGGGGGAATAATGGGATTGACAAGCACTGCAAATAGTGCGATACTTGCTACAAACAGACCCCCACAAGCTAAAGGAACTAATAGTGGCACAATAGATGTTGCCAGTAGAACTAAAGATTTTTACTTTAGACAGATGCAGATTAGTGCTGAATACGCAAAAGTTATTGACGATTATTTTGATATGTATGGCTATGCAACTAGAAGAGTAAAAGTACCTAATAGAAGTGCTAGACCACATTGGAATTATGTTAAAACAAATGGGTGCGTATTAATTGGAAATGCCCCTGCTGATGATATAAGAAAAATTTGTGGTATCTATGATAATGGAATAACATTTTGGAAATCAGCTAGTGAAGTAGGAAACTACTCTTTAGATAATTCACCTAGCTAGAAAGGAGTAGATAAGTGGGAAGAAAAAGAGATTTACAATTTTGTGAAAGTGCTTATATGAATAATAGAACATACTTGCAGTATTATAATAGGCTTACTGAACTAGCTATAAGCATGTTTGAATGGCAAAATCTACCCGAAACAATTGACCAAAGATTTTTGGAAATGTGTTTATTTTGTGACGGAATGTGTGTGTTCTTTCAAGATGAAGTACTTGGCTATTTATCTCTTCAATGTATGATAGGTGGTAAACTTAATGTTTATCGTATTCCTATGGAACGTAGGGCATACGCAACTAATGGTTATCAAAGAGAATTAGACGGAACAAATAGTGTTATTATATTTAATAATTATTTGCATACTAATTCAATGCTAGATGTTGAAATGTTTAGTAAGAGATTATATAATCTTGATAGAGCTATAGATGTAAATGCTAACGCACAGAAAACACCAGTATTGATACAATGTGATGAAAGTCAAAGATTAACAATGAAAAACTTATACAAACAGTATGAGGGTAATGAACCATTTATCTTTGGTTCAAAAGGGTTAGACACAAACGGACTTAAAGTTTTACAAACTGGAGCACCTTATGTTGCAGACAAATTGTATGAACTAAAGACACAGGTTTGGAATGAAGCATTGACATATCTTGGAATTAGTAATATAAACGTAGTTAAGAAAGAACGTATGATTACTGATGAAGTTACTCGAAATCAAGGTGGTACGGTTGCTAGTAGATATTCAAGGCTTGAAAGTCGTAGACAGGCTTGTAAGCAAATCAACGAAATGTTTGGTTTGGATATTTGGGTTGATTATAGGGAGGACTTTCAAGATATAGAGGAACAGGAAAATGAAAACGAAGATGAAGAATTAGAATACAGGGGGGTGAAGTAAATGAGTAAATACACAACAGAAGTTAGGTTCATTTGTGAAACTGCAAGTGGTCTAGGTGAAAGCAAAGGATATACAGATGTTGATACTATTATTACAAATGCTATTCCTAAAATATTTACCTTTACTTTTCCTATCTTTGATGAAAACTACCGTTCTGTTTTGGAAAAGAAAATACTTAAACATTTCTATACTAGAGAGATTTGCGAAGAAACAGTTGGATTGTGGAAGTTGAGATTGGATACAAAGTTGAATGAGATAATGCCTTACTATAATAAGTTGTATAAAAGTGAGTTGTTAGAGTTCAACCCTTTGTATACTGCTAATTTGAGTAGGGTAAAGAAAACTGATTATAATAGCAATAGGAATGAGAACGAGAATATAAGCGATACAAGTTCTTCTAATAGAACCACTAGTAATAATGGTGAAGTTGATACTACAAATAATAGTACAACAACTGGTACTGGAAGTGGAACAAGTAATAATACTACCACTGACCTTTATAGCGATACTCCGCAGGGGGCTTTAAGTGGTGTAGAAAGTAATACTTATCTTACAAATGCTAGAAAAATTACTGATAATGGAAGTACTAGTTCAAACACAAGTAATACTAATTCTTCTACTGGAAAGGTTGAAAGTTCTGAAAGCGGAACTGATAATAGTACTGGTACTTACGGAAGAACAAGAGGTAATACAGATGCTTTAACTAGTACAGAAGATTATCTTGAAACCATTATTGGTTATGAGGGTGCTAATGCAAGTGATTTGTTGTTAAAATTTAGAGAAACATTTCTAAACATTGATATGTTGGTTATCAATGATTTAGAAGATTTGTTCTTTCAATTATGGTAAGAAAGGGGAAACTATGGATAAACAGATTGAATTAAAACATTTTAAGTTTTGGTGTCAAAAAGTATTACCTTTAGTATACGACGATAGTTTAAGTTATTATGAAGTTCTTTGCAAAGTGGTTGAATATATCAATAAAATAATTGATGATGAAAATGGTACATTAGCACAGATAGAAGAACTTAGAAAGGAATTGGAAGTTGTTAAACAGTGGATTGCTAATTTTAATACAAAATATGCAGAAGAAATTATAAAAGACTATTTAGCAACTATGATATTCATAGAAATAACTGATAGTGGTTATTTCGTGTACTACATTCCCGAACGTTGGGAAGATATTAAATTTGAAACAACTGGGCTTGATGTCGATATTCCTAATACGGAATACGGCAGACTTGTTTTAAGCTATTAGTGAAAGAGAGGTAATGAATATGACTAGACAGTATATCGGTGCAAGATACGTGCCAGTGTTTGCGAACCCTATTGAATGGGATAATTTAAGGAGTTATGAAGCTTTAACTATTGTAACCTATCAAGGTACAAGTTATACTAGCAAAAAAAATGTACCAGTAGGTATTGACCTTGATAATAAAGAATATTGGGTTGCTACTGGTAATTATAACGCACAAGTTGAAAATTATCGTAGAGAAGTTTCAGAAATAAAAAAAGAACTTGATGTTGTAAATAGTTATTTAAGTGTTAAATATTTTAAAGGTAAAAATATTACAATTATTGGGGATAGCATTAGTGATAATACAACTTATCCGCCAAACTGGACTGTGCATTTTACAGACAAAATAAATAAAATCGGTGGCAGTGTAAATAATATCGCAGTAAACGGCTCAAGTTTTGCTAGTTGGGCACAGACAAATAATATAGAAAAAATACCAAATGATAGCGATATTTACATCATTTTTCTTGGTGTTAATGACTGGCAAGGTCAGTTTCCTTTTATTGATGGCGGTGTTAGTAATTTCAATTTAAACGATTGTATGACAGCTATTAACAACAGAATTGCTTCTAATGCTGATGTATTTTATATATCGCCTATAAAATGCTTTATGCCAACAATGCAAACTAATTTAGGAACATTGAATTTGTATAGGCACGTAATGGAAGTAAAAGCTATCAATTTTGGTTGGAGAGTAATTAGTGGTGACAATGCACCATTACTATCTGGTAAAACAAAACAAATGTATATGGGTGATGATATACACCCCAATAGCACTTATGCCCCTATTTTAGCTGAATATATATTTAACGCTATTTTATCAAGAATAAGCACTATTAGTGTAGGTAGGTTAGACCATGTACGTGTAACGCCATCTACAGGAAGTGGTTATATTGATATGTTCATTGATACAGCCTCTGGTGAAATCAATATAGAAATATATGTAGTTTCAGCTGTATTAACAGAGGGTTGGACAACAATCGTTGATTTAAGTTCATGCTCTGCATTCCTGTACATGAATAATATTGTATCACGTGTTTTTGTAAATGGTGAGGACAAAACTATATCACAGCTTAGACTGGAAAAGGGTAAAATACAAATTTATAATACAGCTAAAACCACAACTTTAATTGGTGGTATGAAAATACTTCTTGATGGTATAAACTAATTAAAAATATTTAATAACTGGTAGTTATTTGCTAGTGCGAACAGCTACCAGTTATTTGCGCTAATGGAGTACCCCAAAGTTCGTTA
>ERZ832317.3947-NODE-3947-length-14911-cov-18.130964_pt1 | contig 14911 bp, 23 predicted proteins | sample MGYA00519695_ERZ832317 | MGnify/ENA primary metagenome ERZ832317 (study PRJEB31850, sample SAMEA3708726) | human gut metagenome | biome: human gut; feature: human-associated habitat; material: faeces | place: China | collected 2014 ...
GTAATTAGTAGTATAATGATTACAGAAAGAAACAAAGAAAGGATTGATGAAGTATGGATAAAGCAATAATTATATTAAGTTTAATAATAGGTATAGGAATAGGTTTTATTTTAGGATTAATTATTTATTATTGGATAATCTCTCAATAGCTTAATTGGAAAAGCTTGTACTTTTAAACCTGTAATAGTACTGAAACAAGGGTTGTTGCAAGTTCGAATCTTGCTTGAGAGAAACTTTACTTAGCAAAGCACTTATGCTATAAATAAGAGAAAGAGGTATAAAATGGAAGAAAACAATGAAGTAATTGAAAACAATGAAGAAACAAAGGAGGCATTATCAGTAGTACAAGGATTTGGACAAATGACTAAAAAGACTGATACAAAATGTGAAATCTTTTCAAATATCGAAGATAAGAAAAAGATCTTTAATTTAGAAAATCATGTTGATAATTTACTTAATGATTTTGAAAATTCAATAATTGAAGTAAAAGAAGTATTAATAAAAAAATATACTAAAAAATTAAAAGAACCTGTTTTAGACGAACAAACAGGAGAAGTTATAAAAGATACTGAAACAAGCATGGCATGTATATTAATTGATAAAAATAATGTATCTTATGCAACCGGATCTAAAATATTTACAATTCAAATGATGAGATTTTTAGATATGTTTGGTATAACAAATGAGGGATTTATGATTAAAATTGTTAAAAATAAACAACAGGATTCTGGAAATAAATCATTAGGATTTGAGTTGGTATAATATCCAACTCTTTTTCTATAAAAGGAGTTGAAACAAATGGCAAGAATTGAACAATCAGCAGAAGAAAAAAAGCTATATAATGATCTAAGAAAATTAGCAAAACAGGCTAATCAAAGATTATTGAGACTTGAAAGATTAACAGGAAAACAAGAAACATTTGCAAGCAAAGAATTATATGATTATTTAAGTGTTTCAAATATTCAAGCAATATCAAAAACTGGAAGAATCAGAGTATCTAAAAAATTTAATGTAATGCAGTTATCAGCAATAATAAAAGTTACACAAAGATTTATTGATGATGTATCTAGTGTTGCTGATGTAAAAAAAATAACAAAAGAATATTCAGAAAAATTAGGTAAAAAAATAAGTTTTAAACAAGCTTCAGCTTTATATCAGGCAGGTAAAGATTATACTTGGATTTATGAATATATTCCAAAATCTGAATTTTGGAGTTTTGCAAAAGTTGCAAAAGAAAATAATTGGGGAAAAGATGAATTTATTGAACAAATAAGATTATTAAAAGAAAGATTAAACGATAGATCATTAAAAAAGGATTTGGAATCATTGTATTTATATATTATGGAGTAAAAAAATATGAAATTTTGGAAAGAATATCAAGGTCATAAAGTTGACATAAAAGGAAAAAGAAAAAAATATGATAATACAATTTATACTTTTGATATTGAAACAAGTTCGTATTTAATTTTAAATAATAAACAATTAAATGCTCTTGATTATGCTAATTTATCAAAAAAAGATCAAGAAGATTGTTTGTTTATGTCAAATATGTATATATGGATGTTCGGAATTAATGATCAAGTATATTATGGTAGAACTTGGGAAGAATTAAAAATATTTATGCTTAGAATTGAATCATGGGCTACTGATTATAAAAAATATGTATTTGTTCATAATTTAGCTTATGAATTTCAATTTATGAGAAATGCTTTTAAAATGAAAAATGTATTTGCTAGAAAATCAAGAAAACCTATTAAATTTGAATTAGAAGATTTTAATTTTGAATTTCGTTGTTCATATATGATGACAAATTGTTCACTTGAAAAATTACCTAAAATTTATCAATTAAATGTAAAAAAATTAGTTGGAAATTTAGATTATACAAAAATAAGAAATAGTAAAACAGAATTATCAGAAAAAGAATTAGCTTATTGTGAAAATGATTGTTTAGTTGTGTATGAATATATAAAAAAAGAGCTTGAAACATATGAAACATTAAAAAATTTACCACTCACATCAACCGGACATGTTCGTAAAGAATTAAAAGAAAAAATTGATAAAGATTATTCATATAAAAATAAAGTTCGTAGAGCAGTAAATTGTGATGGACATATATATAATTTATTAATTGACGCATTTATGGGAGGATATACGCATGCAAATTGGATTTATACAGATTCTATTATAGAAAATGTTGAAAGTTATGATTTTACTTCATCATACCCTTATGTTATGGTAACTCATAAATTTCCATCAAATGAATTTAGAAAAATAAATTTAACAAATATTAATCAGATGAAAGATTGTTTTGCATATATTATTTATGTAAAATTTAAGAATATTAGGTGTAAATATTATAATAATTTTATTTCGCAAAGTAAATGTAAATCAATTTTGAAAGGTAGATACGATAACGGAAGAGTAATTGGAGCAGATGAATTAGAAATTGTTTTAACTGATGTGGATTTTAAATTAATATTTGAAACATATGAATTTGATGAATATGAAATAATAGAATCTTATTATTCAATATATGATTATTTACCAAAGCAATTTATAGAATTTATTTTAGAAAAATATGTTAATAAAACAAAATATAAAAATGTTGAGGGTATGGAGGTAGAATATGCACTTGAAAAAGCAAAATTTAATTCTCTTTATGGTATGGCAGTAACTAATAATATAAAAGATACAGTTATATATGATAATGAAAAAGGTTGGACTGAAAAGACAATTACAAATGAAGAAATATTAAAATTATTAGAAAAAGAAAAAGAAACTGGTTTTTTATCGTTTTCATATCGGAGTTTGGGTGACTTCGTGGGCTCGTTTCAACTTAATATCTAATTTAATAAAACTTGATAAATATGTAATATATGCAGATACAGATTCTTTAAAATTATGTGGTAAATTTGACATAAATATAATTAAAAATTATAATGAAAGTGTAAAACAAAAAATTGAAAAAGTATCAAAAGAATTAGAGATTGACATAAATAAATTTATGCCAAAAGATTCAAAAGGGATAGCACATGAACTTGGGGTATTTGATCATGACGCAAGTTATAGAAAATTCGTAACACAAGGTGCTAAAAAATATGCGTATGAAGATATTAATAAAGAAATACATATAACTGTGAGTGGTGTTCCAAAAAAAGGTGCAAAAGCTCTTAAAAAATTAGAGGATTTTAAAGACGATTTTGTTTTTGATTATAAAGATACTGGTAAAAATTTATTAATATATAATGATGAAATGGATAAATTTATATTAACAGATTATCAAGGAAATTGTGAAGAAATAACTGCAAAATTTGGTTGTACATTAGTTCCAACAACTTATGAACTTGGAAAATCAGAAGAATATTGTTATTTAATATCAGATGATTCATCAAAAAGAGCAGTATATAAGGAGGTGTTTTAATGAATGAAAAAAATTTAGAATTAATTTTAGCATTAAAAAATATGAAAAAATTAAGTGTAATATGTAGAGAACATAATATAAATTATTCAAATTTGGTGCAAGGAAAATCATCAAAAGAAAATGAAAAATTAATTGCAGATGAAATTAAAAAAGAAATAGTAAAATTAATAGATGTGTTTGTAATCGGAGGTTAACAAATGAGTAAACAATTACATTATAATATCGATAATATTTCAAAAATTAATGCAGATATAAATTTAATTTTTGGGGAAAAATCAAATGGAAAAAGTTATCAAGTAAAACATAAAAAAGCGGTAGAGCAATATATAGAAAATGGGGAAAGATTTGTTTTACTTCGAAGATGGAAAGAAGATATTAGCAATTTATGGATTGAACAATATTTTTCAGATATAGATGTTGAAAAATTAACAAAAGGAAAATATAATTGCATTAGTTGTTATCGTAAAGTTTTATATTTATCTAATTATTCAGTTGAAGATGGAAAAGTAAAAAAAGGTGAAAAAATTGGTTATGTTATGGCATTATCAACAGAACAACATTATTCAGGAGGTAGTTTTTTAGATGTAACTTCTATAATATTTGAAGAATTTATGGAAAGAGGTAATTATATTGCAAATGAACCGGACAAATTAATGATCTTATATTCAACAATTGATAGAAAAAGAGGAACTACAAAATTATGGTTGGTAGGAAATTCAATCTCAAGAGTTTGCCCGTATTTGCAAGCTTGGGGAATTGATAAAATTTTTCGTGAAATAAAACAAGGTGAAATAAAAACAAAAGTTATTCATAATGAAGAAAATGATGTAACAATTGCTATTGAATATTGCAGGGCGTCAGGTGGAAAACAAATGGGGATTGGTAGTGCTTCAAAAATGATAGACTCTGGAGAATGGCAAACGCAACCACAACCCCATTTACCAAAATCAAAAAAATTATATGATGTATTATATAGGATTGGGTTTTGTTACAAAGGTTTTAAATTTATTGGTGAATACTTATTTGATAAAGAAACTTATGAATGTTGTTGGTTTATATTTCCAACATACAAAGATATAAAAGATAAGATCTTAATTTTTAGTGATATTGTAAAAGTAGACATAATGTGGCAAAGAGATATTTATAATATTACTATAAATAACGATAAAATAAAAGATCTATTGCAAACATTTAGAGAATCTAATATATTTTATTCAGATGATTTAACGGGAACAGATTTCAAGCAAGCAATAGATTTTGGAATTAGGAGGTAATAATGTTACAACAATTACAAAAATTATTAAATAATATAAAAAAAGGTCATTTTGGAACAGGCTATATTTATATAAAATGTACTGACGAACAAATTGTATCTTTAGAAAGTGCAATTGAAATATTGAAAAAATTAAAAGGAGGAGATGAAAATGGGGTTACAAAATAGTCAACTTATACTAGCAAAAAATATAAAAATGGATAAAAATTATAAAAATGTTTTAAATTATACAACTAATGAAATGTTAGAATTATTACAATCAGAAAATCATTTTGTTTTTACTGCAAACGATTATTCATTTATACGTTCTCAAAATTCTATATTTGTACAAATTCCATATACGATTTGCTTGCAATCAAATTATATAGCATTTCAAAATAAAGATTATTCGAATAAATGGTTTTTTGCATGGATTGATGATGTAATTTATTCAACAGATGGTTCAACAGAGATAAAATTTACAATAGACGCATGGACAACTTGGTGGGAGGATTGGAATGTAAAAACTTGTTTTGTAAATCGTCATCATGTAAACGATGATACAATTGGTTTGCATACTATTAATGAAAATATTGATGTAGGAGAAGTTATACAAGAAAGTGCTGATGAATTTTTAAATTATAATGTAGATCCTGCAGAACCTAAAAAATATTATCTTGCAATAGAAAGTACATATAATCCTATTTCAAATAAGGATTTTGTAGGAGTAAATAAAATGAACGGAAACTTTTTTGGAAGTTGGATATTTTTATTTAAAGTGTTTACTGGAAGCGTTGGGATTCCTGAAATAAACAATTTTTTAGAAGATGTTAATATTAGTAAAAAAATTGGAAGCATACAAAATATGTATATTATACCATCTTTTATTGCTGATAATATTGGTAAAACAGAACATAAAAAAACAGGAACTTTTGGAAGTTATAGTTTTTATATATTAAATTCAAGTGATGAAGTATTATCTATTGCTAGTACAATTGATCGAACACATAGTTTTTCAAGTTATCAACCTAAAAATAATAAATGCTTTTGTTATCCTTTTAATTATTTGATTGCTTCAAATAATTTAGGAAATCAAATTATATATAAATATGAAGATTTTAGTCCTAATAATTTAACTCATAAACCACTTTTTGAAATACAATGTGCTGTTTCAAACGGTTGTTCTGTAAGATTAGTGCCACGTGCATATAAAAATGTAGATTATAATTACGATGAATCTATACCACTAGCGAAATTTCCAAATTGCGCATGGGCAAGTGACGCATTTACAAATTGGCTAACTCAAAATGCAGTAAATGTTGGAACTAATATTGTTAATACTGGAGTATCAATTGCTACTGGAAATATTGGAAGTACAGCAAGTAGTATTGCAGGATTGATTGGTCAATTTCGTCAAGCAAATTTATTACCATCTATAACGGGGGGAAATAATAATGGTGATGTAAATTTTTCTGCAATGCAAAATAATTTTCATATATATCACATGAGATCAAAAGATGAATATATAAAAATAATAGATGATTATTTTACAAGATTCGGATATGCAATAAAAAAATTAGAAGTTCCTAACTTAGTTGGTAGAAAAAATTGGAATTATGTTGAAATTGGATCAGATGAAGAAATTGGTTATGGTTCAGTACCATCAAGTTTTATGGAAACCATAAATAATGCTTGCCGATCAGGTATAACAATTTGGCATAATCATGAAAATTTAGGTAATTTTGCACTTGACAATTCAATTATTTAATTGTAAAATAATTATAGATTTTCTTTTATCAATCCAATAAAAAGAGAGGTTTTATCCTCTCTTTTTTATATATCATTTCCAAAACTTTTCCAAGTTCCTGGTCTACCACTTGCAATACATATCCAACCCACATTTGTAGATGGATTATTATTAAATATAATATTTCCCTTTTCCCAATATCCTGTATCAGGTTGATTATCACTCCAACCAATTCGTTTTGAGTTATTATTCATTATAAACGATAGACAAGGAGTATTAGAATCTGTATAATTATTTATAAATATATCTCCGTTTGAAAGAATATTAGGTTGATTAGATAGATAAGGTATTTTTAACCTATTATCTATTATTAAACTACCATTTCGAAAAATGGCACAAGTATTATTATCAGGATCTTTTAATAATAATTGTGTGATTTCATTATTAAAATCATAATAATTTAATATCCATTTCCATGTTTTTTTACTCCCACCAATTTTATTTAAATTCATTGTCATAAAATTTGGAATATTATTTGTTAATACAGATGAATCAAATAAATTAGAGTTTTTATTCATTAATTCAGGATTACTAAATAATTGTTTAGATTGATAAAAATATGGTAAAGTAGTTAATGTACTTTCAAAATTAAAACTTGTATTTTTTCCAGAATTTTCTATATAATAATCTAAGTTATAATTATTTATATTAAAAGTTGGTTTAAATAAAAAATTAAGAGAAGAAGTATTTTTAATTTTTATTAATGAATTATCGTGTTGGCTTGAATTATCAACATATGATACATCAAATAAACTTCTTGATAGATCATTTAAATTAGCAAAATATGTATTACTATTTGCTAAAACAGTAACTCTTGTACCATACATATATATATCTCCATTATTACTTTGAGTATAAATATGAGGATTTCCATCTTGAATTCTACCTTCAAATTTACAACCGAAAAAAGAACATTTCTCTAGTATAATTATTAAATTTTAATAAATTACCTTTTGTATAACCTTCCCATCTACAACCAAAAAATATCATTTGATTTGTACCATATAATACAGCAGTTCCAAATGCGTCTGTATAAGATTCTATTGTTTCAATGTCGCAATTACCAACGAAATCACAATTCATAAATCTCATATCAAAAGATGATATATCAAAAAATATAGCTTTTCCATTTCCTCTAAAAACTAATCTATTAAACATATTATAAATAGATCTTTTGGTAAAAATTAACGGTTTATCATAATATTCATTTGAATCTGTAACTAATGTAAAATCAGATAATTCTATATCTGAGGCTCTTAATTCTGTTCCACTTTCTGAATAAGGTTTACCAGATAAGTTAAACATTATAATATTTTCTTTTCTAATAAATACTGTAGCTTTTTTATTTTCGTCATGATACATAGTTTTTATATTTCCACAAATTTTAATATTAGAAGGAATATTTAATGTTTTAGATATTAAATAATAACCCGGTGCAACATTTAATGTATCAGTTCCGTCACAAGATTTTACATAATTAATTGCTTTTTGCATATTATTAGAATCATCTGTTATACCATCACCTTTGCAACCAAATTGTTTCGCATTTATAGAATCAATAAATAGAATATTTGCAAAATTTCCATTATTTAATTTTATCGAATAATCATTCGAATTTTTTGATATTTCATAATAACAACTTCCCCCATCGTTTTTATTGTAATATCCTAATGTTTGTACTTTTGTTCCTTCTATTATATTTTCATCAGAAATTAAATCATTAACATTATTTTTTATTATAAAAGTATTTACTTTTAAAAAACTTTGTATTATTTGCTCTAGTTCTCCGCTTTGAGCCATTTGATCTAATTTATTATTAATTTCATCTTGAACATCTAAATTATCAAAATAATTATTTACATAATTTTCTAATTCATTAAATGCTTTTGATAAATTTTCGGTTTCAATTCCTAATTCATTCATTTTCATTATTAAATCGTTTAATTCTTTTCCTAATTTACAAAATAATTGATAATTTGTTATTGCATCAAAATCTGCTTCTAAAAATGGAAAATTATTTAAACAGAACCATTTAAACGGAGTTAAATTTTTATATTTAAAATCTTTTTTATCATTCATTATTTTTCATTCCTTTCTAAATTACGCCATAAAATAATTCGTCTAATTCATCAAAAATTAAAGTATATATTGATTTAATATCATCTTGCATAGATTTATAAATAGAAATTTTATCAGATGGTGTTCGAGTAATTGTTTCATTTTCATTATTTTTATCTTTTGTATTAGTTGTATTATCTGTTTTTGTATTAGTTGTATTGTTAGATGTACCTGTTTGATTTGATATATCATTTGAATTAGCATTATTAGAATTATAATTATATTCAGATAAATATTTACCATCTTTTACATTTTGAATTTGGTTTTGTGGTAATTTTGAATTGCGTAAATCTTGTGTATTTTCAGTTGAATTTGTTGTATTTGAATTTATTTCATTATTTGTATTTGAAACTACTTCATCTTTTGTATTTGAGTTTACATCAATATTTCGAACATCTATACTTTCTCTTTTTGTTGTTTCTCCATCTTCAAATATATTCCAATTTTCTAATGAATCGAACATTTTATTGTAAATTGGCATTATCTCATTTAATTTTACATCTAATTGAATCCTAAAAGCCGTTAATGTATCAAAATTAATTCGTCTCATTAAATAGTGATTTAAAATCATTGTTTCAAATTTTTCTTTTGTAATATGAGTTGAAAGTGGATAATCAAAATTAAAAATAGTAGTTCTTCCTATCTTTGCTAAATCTTTTATTTTGACACCAGGAGCTGGTTCGTTTAAATCAATATTCGGATTTACTATTGATTCAAGTAAATAAAAAAGAGTAGGTGGCTTTGAGCAATTTGATGGTATAAAAAATGGACTAAATAAATTATTGCAATATTTCATTTTTATCACTCTCACTTTCTTCTTTTGTAGATGGTACGGAATCATAATATTCAACAGATAATTCACCATCTAAATATTGACCAAATTTTTCATTAATTAATTCAACAGCTCTCTTTCGTGGTTCAAATCTTGAAAAACGACTTGCAATAGTTCCTCCTTGCATTGCTTGAATTTCATCTGAAATATTACGCTCTTTCTTCTGAAAACTTAAATTAGCAACACCTATAAATCGTAAAAATTCATTCCAGTCTTTATCTTTATGTAAATCTATTTGATCAGCAACATATGGTGCTGGTGCTAAAACTAAACTTGTATCATCTAAATTAATATTTTTATATGTTATTATTGATTCCTCTAATCCGTCTACATTATTTACTATATCTTTTATTGTTCGTTCGTTATTAGCTGATGTTTTCCAAAAACGAGGTGTTTTTTGCTGTGATATATTCATCGAACTTACCATTGTATCAAGTGCTAAACGCTCTGCATATTGACATATATCTAAATAGATCGGATATTGACCATTATTGTCATACATTATAACAAATTCATCTTTTTCTAAAATTCTTGAATAACCATTTTGACCTATTACTTGTATTTTTAAAGGTCTACCATAAACATCTAAATTTCCAATAATTATAAAAGGAAGCGCTAAAACAGTTTCTAGAACATCATCATAAAAAAATGCAATAGCTCCATTTTTTATTAAAGTTTTATTCATAAATGGTACATCAATAAAAATTGGTAATTTATTAAATTTGAAAACATTTTCAGCAAGTGTCATACATTGTCTTAAATGCATATTATAAGTTTTCATATAATTTAATTGTGAATTTATTAATTTTTTACGCATTTTTATTCCTTTCTCTTTAAAATAGAGGAGCTACAATTTATTTTATAGCTCCTCAAAATTTTAAAGTACTGTTATTGAAGCAGTTGCAGTCTTTGTATTATCAAATACAGATGTTGCTTTTATTTTTAATGGATTTGGTGTTTTAATATCAGTTGGAGTATAATCTTTTGGAATTGTTACATTTCCAAAATTATCTACTGTTACTTTTGTTTCTTTTTCTCCAGGTGCAGATTCTACTGACCAAATAACTGATTTATTTGCAAATCCTGAAGTTTTAACAACTGCTGTTAATTTTACATGTAATCCGGCTGTTATTGAAAGTTCTGCTGGTGCAACTTCAACACTTGTAACAGCTGGTGTATCTGTTGTAAATACACAGCAATTTGCAAATGGTGATGTACTTAGTACATTCCATACATGTAAGAATACATTTCTATCAAGTGTTGTAGGATTTAAAAATTCTGTTTGACGCTTTCCATTTGGTGTTCCTTCTAATGTATAATAATAATCCATGAAAAAGTCTCTTGCAATTATACAACCTACAATTGTTGATAATTCTGTTTTTTCTTCTTCTGTAAATGGTATATAAGCTTTTCCTAATAATTCAGTTAATCTTACAGAATCTGTTTCACTAAATGAATCAATCATAGCAAGATTTGTTTTTACTTCTGCGTCATTTCTAAAGAATGAAGTTGCATATATTTCAGTTTCATTTATAGCTGTTCTTTGTGCGTCTATCATTAAATATTGTTCTTCCAATTTTGTAGCTCTTCTAATTCCGGCTGGATTGTAGTTAGGAGATTTGAAAGACATTAAATTTGATATACCTTTCATTTCTGATAATATTTGACGAGCTGTTTTATTTTGAATATCACTTATTTTTTTACTTGGAATTGTTCCATCAACAATTCTACGGCATATTTGATATTTATCTACTAAATATTTATCATATTCATATGTTTCATATAAATTTGATATAGTATTATTTATAAATGTATAAAGACCTGATTCTTCATTTTCAAAAGCCATTCTTAATTCAGATTCATTTATAGTTGTTTCATAGAATTTTTGGAAATTAAGTTGATGTAAATATTGATAAACATCTGGCACTTCTGTTTGTAAAAATCTTTCTTTATCTGAATAATTTTCATTAAAATCATATACTTTTGCAATGTCTTGTATAATCTCTCTAATTTGTTGCCCAAATCTTAATGTTCCTTTATCTGTAAAACCAGACCATGGATTTTCCCATCTATTTTCTTTTATAATTGTTAGTCCTATTAAGTTTATTGTATTAATAAACATATTTCTGTATCTTTGATTATCTACTATTAATCTACCAATTTCTAGTGTTGATTGACCTTGAACGGGTAAATCTATTTCACTTGCAATTTCGGGATTTTGATTAATAAAATATGATAATATTTCAGCATTTGTTGTATGTTTTAAAGTTTTTCCCATTTTAAAATTCCTCCTTAAATTATATTTCTTTTATGTCAACGACTTCTTTTTCATCAAGTTCATCAGATTTTTCTTCTTTTTTATTTTCTTTATCGTCTACATCATTAGCTTTTAAAAATCTTTCTTTATACTTTGTTTGTAGATCTTTATATTTTGTCTCAAGTTCATCAATTCTTTGTTTATCTTCTTCATTTGTTTCATTCTCATTAAGAGAATCAGTTACATCTTCCATTAATTCAATTTTTACATCTTCGTCCATAACTTTTTCATTAATTTTTTGAACTAATTCATCTTTGCTTAATTTTGCCATTATTCTTCCTCCTTTCCATCTAATTTTAATATTTTAGTCAAAACTTTTAGATCTAGTCCGGCTCTTCCTAAATTTTCTAAAATAGACATTGTTTCCATTAAAATAACATAACCACATACAATTTTTGATATAAAATTTAATGAAAATGTTAAATCTGCTACAAAAGATAAAATTATTATTACGAGAATTAATGTTTTATGTAATAATCCTTGTCTCATAACAGAACTTTGAACATCATTATTAATAAGTGCTTGAACAAATCCTGTAATTATATCTGCTATTGAAAAAATAATCGGAGCTAATATTTGCCATGTTATACTAGAAAAATTCAGCGTTTGTAATAATTCTTCGATATTCATTTTTACACCTCCTTTTTCTTATGTTTACTATATAATTATTATAAGCATAATATTTATTTTTTGTCAAGAAAAAAGAAGATATTTTTTATCTTCTTTTTCTAATATTTTTTGTAAATACAGCCCAATTAAATTTTTTCTTTTTTATTTCTTGTGTTGGAATCGGTTCATAACTTTTAAATCTAAGCCAACCTAAAACATTATTATATTTATGCGTTTCTATATTACATTTTAATGGTGTATTCCAATTTTGATCAAATGATACAAATGAATCATTTTCTATATTTTGATATGCTATTGCAATATGACCAGCACCACCTCCTACTGCTGTACTCCATACAACTAAATCACCCACTTTTGGTAAATTTATTCCATCATTTTCATATCTATTATAATTATTATATAAAAATGGTTCGTTTTCATAATTATCATAGTATTGATGAGCATTACCAACAGCTTCTGGAACTATTCCTAACACATCAGATTCATATTTTTTAATTAATGCAACACATTGTCCATCACCAACTTTTGTACCATCATATTTTGTTACAAATTCATCTAATGTCATTATTCTTTTATTCCTCCTGTATATTTTACAAAACCTATTTTTTTATTATTTGTATTATTAACATCATATAATACTATTGCTCTGTTATTTACTATTCCATAACTTTGACATTCTTCGTATCTATCAAGTTCTCCAATTTTTATAGTACATTCAGAATCAGCAAAAACTATTTCTTTTGTACTTCCATTTTTGTATTTTTTCATTGTCTCTTCACTTCCTTTATATCTCAATACTCCTAGAAATCCTTTATAATTATGCTCTACAAATCTAACTTCTTTTGAACCCCAATTCAAATCATAACTATAAAAATATTTTGTATCACCTTCACCTGTTGCTATTGCAACATGACCATATTTACTTATTATAGAACCCCATACACATATATCACCTTGAGCTGGCACAAAATTAGCAGTATTTACAATTTTTTCAAATGAATTTTTAATTGGTAATTTATCAAAATTTATAAAATAATCTTTTGCATTACCCCATGATCCAGCTTTTATATTATATACTTTATCTAAATATAATTTTATTAAGTCTACACATTGTACCCCTGCAATTCCATCATAATCTATACTTTTACCTAAATATTTATTTATAAATTCGTTATAATTCATTTTTATTCCTCCAATTTAAACATATTTTTTATTTGTCAAGTTGTTAATCTATACATTCCTATATTTTCAATTTTATATATTTTACCAACTTGTAATTTATTTAATGTATCTTGTTTTATTAATTTATATTTATTCATTCTCCTTTCTTCTAAAACAATCTATTATAAATTGATTTATATCTTCTTCAATATAACTAATATTTACTTCTTTTGTAAAATTATTATCCCATGTATATTCTTCATTTAATGTAATTCCATTACATTTTGCTACAATACAATATTTTCTAAATTCTATAAAATATACTTCGATTTCTAAATTTTTATATCTTTTTTCTAATTCTTCTTTTATTTCATCTTCCATTATCTAGCCTCCTTAAATAATATATTATCAATTATTTTATATAAATTTATATTAAATACTTTATAAAAAAATCCTTGTATAAATAACATTCCAGCTAATATGATTAAAACAGATCCAAATATATACATTAAATTAAATATCATTAATATTAAATTTCCCATTATCTTTTGTTCCTTTCTTCAAATTCTTTCATCATTTGTTCAATTGATCTTCCTGATTTTGGAGTTATTAATGTTTTATACCAGTATCCATTTTTTCTTTGCTTGTAACATTCGAACTTATAATATCTTTTACCATGATAAAAATATCCTACTTCCTTTACTTTTAGATTTCCTTTAATTAATTCATTCATCTTCATCAATCCTTTCTTTGTTTCTTTCTGTAAATTTTCTATTTGTCTATTTAATCTTTTCATCTTTCCTTTAACACTCATCTTTTCCTCCTACACATTCAAAATTTAACGATTTATTACATATTCTATAACAAAACCAACTTGTATTAAACCATACATTTTTCTTTTTCATGAAATTTATTCTCTTATCTAAAATTATAAGTTCTAACCCATATTTTTTATATAATTTATTTCGTTCTTTTCCTTCTAATGCTGTAATTGGAAGTAATAACATAAATGGTTTTTGATATTCATAACACTTTTTTAAAAATTCATTTTTTACACTATAAGGAGGATTAGTTATAATTACATCAAAATTAAATTTTGGCTTATCTTTCAAAAAATTTACTTCATCTTTGCTTGTATGAACTACTTTAAATCCGTTTTTTAATAATACTTTAGTTATATTACTTTCGCCAAAATCAGTACATTCCCAATATATTTTATCTTTATCTAAATATTTTAAAATTGGTAATATTGCTTCTTTTGGAGTATATAATTCATCATTCTTTTCTTTCTGTATATAATTAATCATTGCATGCTTCATCTTCATCAATCCTTTCTATAACCTTTATCTGTTATAAATTATACTACTAATAAG
>ERZ832317.3949-NODE-3949-length-14900-cov-4.238801_pt1 | contig 14900 bp, 18 predicted proteins | sample MGYA00519695_ERZ832317 | MGnify/ENA primary metagenome ERZ832317 (study PRJEB31850, sample SAMEA3708726) | human gut metagenome | biome: human gut; feature: human-associated habitat; material: faeces | place: China | collected 2014 ...
CAACTTTCTGTGCCATGGATAGGCACCTCCTTCATAAAAATGTGGTAGCGGCCGGCCAATACCGGACCCGCTTTTGGCGAGACGGCTTTCGTCTCTCCCACTTGCGCCGGAGGGTAATACTCCGGCCTGTGCTTGTCCCGTCCCGGTCAGGACTGGACTTCGACCTGATCCAGCTCCAGATCGACGGTCGTCTCTCTGCTGAACATGGAGACGACAACGCGGACGCGGTTCTTTTCCGGCTCGATCTCCTCGACCGTACCGGTGAAGCTCGACAGCGGGCCGTCCGTGATGCGGACGGTATCGCCGACGTGATACTGCACGACGATCTCGCGCTTTTCCACGCCCAGCGCGGCAACCTCCTCGTCCGTCAGGGGGATGGCCTTGTTGGCCTCGCCCACGAACCCGGTCACGCCGCGGATGTTGCGGATCAGGTGCCAGGTGTCATCGGTCAGCACCATCTTCAGCAGCACATAACCGGGGAACACCTTGCGCTCCACTTCCTTCGACACACCGGCCTCGTTCACCTCGGTGACTGTCTCCAGCGGAATCTCCGTCTGGAGCACCATATCCTCGAAGCCGCGGTTCGTGACCGCTTTTTCGATGGCGGCTTTCACCGCGTTTTCGTAGCCGGAGTAGGTGTGGATCACATACCATTTTGCGTTTTCAGACATTTCTCAGCCCTCAGCCCGCGAAGACCCCGATCAGGGTCTTGACGGCCAGCACCGCGACTGCGTCAAACAGCCAGATGCAGACGCCCACGCCGAGCGAGCACAGCAGCACCGTGGCGGTGTTCTTCATCGTGGTCTTACCGTCGGGCCAGACGACCTTCTTCAGTTCGCTTTTCATTTCGCGGAACCACTTGCCGCGCTCCTTTTTCTTTTCCTCTGCCATAGCTCTACACAACCTTTCTCATCGGCCAATTACTTGGTTTCGGTGTGGACCGTATGCTTTCTGCAGAAGGGGCAATACTTGTTCATTTCAAGACGGTCGGGACTGTTCTTCTTGTTCTTCATCGTGTTGTAGTTTCTCTGCTTGCACTCGTTGCATCTCAAAGTGATCTTCACGCGCATCTAACGGCACCTCCTTATTAGATTGGCGTCCTCCAGTGAGCCGGGGACGCCGACTGCCTCCCTGCTCCGTCAAAGCTGGCTCTCCGCGCATCCAAAGCGAAAAATGCGCAAAAAGAAAGCCCCACTCACAGGTATTTTCTATGTTACCACAGCTTTCTCCCCCGGTCAAGATGAAAATGATATTTTTTTCTCTTTTCCCGGCCCTTTAAGGTTCTCTTTAGGCTTTTGGGGTACTCTTATCAAAAACCGGCATTGCGTCCGCGCCCGCATGCCGTTATACTAATATAATATAAATTGTCTGCTTAGGAGGGAAAATCCATGCGTCTGCTGATTGCCGAGGACGAGCTTGACCTCGCCGAGGCCCTGAGCGTTCTGTTTGAAAAGAATCAATTCTCCGTGGACGTCGTGAACGACGGTCTCTCGGCCTATGACTACGCCAGCGGCGGGGACTACGACACCGTGATCCTCGATGTGATGATGCCGGGGCTGAACGGGCTGGAGGTGCTGCGCCGCCTGCGTGAGGAGGGCGTTAAGACACCCGTGATGATGCTCACGGCGCGCGGCGAGAAGGATGACCGCATCACTGGCTTCGACGCCGGGGCGGACGACTATCTGCCCAAGCCCTTCGAACCGGACGAGCTTATTGCGCGTGTGCGCGCGATGCTGCGCCGCGGCGGGGCCTACACCCCGGCCGTACTGACCTTCGGGGACGTCTCGCTTGACACGGGATCGGGCCTGCTCTCCTGCGCCGGGCAGTCCATCCGCCTGAGCGGGCGGGAATTTCAGGTGATGGAGCTGTTTTTTCGCCATGTGCGCGTTGTGCTCTCCGCCGACCGGATCATGGAGCGCGTCTGGGGCTGGGACAGCGACGCGGAGATCAACGTCGTCTGGGTACACATCTCGAACCTGCGCAAGAAGCTGCGCGCCATCGGCTCGACCGTGACCATCCGCGCCAACCGCGGGCTCGGGTACGTACTGGAAAGCAGCCATGATTAAACGCCTGCGCAAGCGGTTCATCCGCATCGCCACGCTCGCCGTCACGGGCGTGATGCTCGTGCTGTGCATCGCGCTCAACACCGCGAACTTCCTCTCCGTCCGCGCCGAGCAGCAGCGCATGCTCGATATGATCTGCGACAACCAGGGCACGCTCCCCTCCGCGCCCCCCGGCGGCGGCCAGCAGCCCGGCGGCGGCCGCGCAGACGGCTCCTTCACGCCCGAGACGCCCTTCTCCACGCGCTATTTTGTCCTGCGCTACAATGACGAGGGGACGCTCGTCCACACGGACTTCGCCCACATCGCCGCCGTCACGGAGGACGACGCCGAACAGTATCTCCAGATCGCCCTCCGCCGCGGCGAGGGCGGCGGCATCTCCGGCGGCTACAGCTACCGCGTCGTCCACGTTGCGGACGAGCGCTGGATGGCCGTCTTTCTCGACAGCTCCCAGCAGCTGCGCTCCGTCATGACGACGGCGCTCTTATCACTGGCTGTCATGGCCGGGTGCGTCGCGCTGGTGTATCTCATCGTCGTGCTCTGCTCACGCCGCGCCATCGAGCCGGTCGTGCAGGCCAACCGAAAGCAGAAACAGTTCATCACCGACGCCAGCCACGAGCTAAAAACCCCCATCACCGTCATCGCCACGAGCCTGAAGCTGCTGGAGATGGACGTCGGACAGCAGAAGTGGATCGACAAGGCGCGCGCCCAGACGGAGAAGCTGCGCGAACTCGTCGCCTCGCTCGTGACACTCTCGCGCATGGACGAGGAGGACTCCCCTCTCCATCCGCAGGACTTTCCCATCAGCGATGCCGTGCGCGAGACGGCGGAGTCCTTCGCCGATTTCGCCGAGTCGAAGGGGCATGTCCTGCAGCTCGACATCGCGCCGGGGCTGACCTACTGCGGCGACGAGTACGCCGTGCGGCAGCTCGTATCCATCCTGCTTGACAATGCCGCGCGCTATGCCGCGCCCGGTGCGCCGATCCTCCTCTCGCTGCAGAAGGCCCGCCGCGGCGTTGTGCTGCGCGAGCGGAACGATTGCGAGGGGCTGGATCCCGCTGTACTCGACCGGCTCTTCGACCGTTTCTACCGCCCGGACGAGGCCCGCTCTGCCGCGGGCGGCGGCTTCGGTATCGGGCTCTCCATCGCCCGCAGCATCGCCGAGGGCCACCGCGGCAGCATCCGCGCCAAAAGCGCCGACGACGGCCGCGCCATCGAGTTTATCGCGGAGCTGAAATAGATTTGAAAAAGACGCGCTGTCCATAAACGGACAGCGCGTCTTTTTCACCTATATGTACTTATTTCAGCAGGTTTCCGTCCTCAAAGTAGTCGATGCGCATGGCATGGCGCACCTCCGCGAGGGTCTGTGCCGCCTTGGCGCGGGCCTTCTCGCTCCCCACGCGCAGCAACTCGTACACCTCCGGCAAACGGCCCGCCCACATCTCGCGGCGCTCGCGGATGGGACGCAGCTCCTCCTGCATGACGCTGTTGAGGAACTTCTTCACCGTCACATCGCCGAGCCCGCCGCGCTCATAGTGCGCCTTCAGCTCGTCGAGTCCGCTGTACTCCGGCAGGAAGGCCGCGAAGTGCTCGGGCTTGCTGAACGCGTCGAGGTAGATGAACACGGGGTTATCCTTCGTGTGGCCCGGATCCTCGCGGCGCAGGTGCGTCGGGTCGGTGAACATGGACATGACCTTCTGGCGGATCTCCTCGGGGCTGTCGGCGAGGTAGATGCAGTTGCCGAGGGACTTGCTCATTTTCGCCTTGCCGTCGATGCCGGGCAGGCGCAGGCACGCCTTGTTCGAGGGGAGGATGATCTGCGGATCGGTCAGCGTCTCGCCGTAGACGGCGTTGAACTTGTGGACGATCTCGCGGCACTGCTCGAGCATGGGCATCTGATCCTCGCCCACGGGCACGGTCGTCGCGTGGAAGGCGGTGATGTCCGCCGCCTGACTGATCGGATAGCAGAAAAAGCCCACCGGGATGCTCGCCTCGAAGTGGCGCTGCTGGATCTCCGCCTTGACGGTGGGGTTGCGCTGCACCCGCGAGACGGTCACGAGGTTCATGTAGTAGAACGTCAGCTCCGTCAGCTCGGGGATCATCGACTGGATGAACAGCGTCGACTTCGCTGGGTCGAGCCCGCAGGCGAGGTAGTCGAGCGCCACCTGCAGGATGTTCTGGCGCACCTTCTCGGGGTGCTCGGCGTTGTCGGTCAGGGCCTGCGCGTCGGCGATCATGATGTAAATCTCGTCAAAATTGCCGGAGTTCTGCAGGCGCACGCGCTCCTGCAGCGAGCCGACATAGTGTCCCACATGCAGCCGGCCGGTCGGGCGGTCGCCCGTCAGAATAATCTTTTTCATTGCTTATCCGCATCCTTTCAGCGCGCCCGCGGCGCGTAAATACCTATTTAACTTGTATGATACACCCATCTCCCCTCTCCGTCAATCCGCACAGAGAAAAATGGCAGTCTGTACAAATGCGGCGCGCTATGGGTGGGGTGTTCTGGCGCAAAAATGGTGGGTGAATCGGCGTGTCCTGCCTCCGGCGGGTACTTTCTATGCGCACAGAAAGTACTCAAAGATGCGCAAGAAACCGGATGGTTTCTTGACTTCCTTCCCGGTCGGCAAGCGGAATTCTCGGTAGGACGTGGCCTAAGTTTAGAATCGTCTCTGCTGCTGCGCCGCTGCCGCTGACGCTCTGAAATGCAGGAGCGTGCGGCTTTTATGGATTGGTTCATTTCTTACAAACAGAAACAAAAAGCGACAGTCCGGTGCAGGGGCTTGCCAAAGGGGGAGGTCTGTGGTATGCTACAGGCCACACAAAAAAACAACGTACCGAAAAGGAATTTGCATGATGGAACAACAGACCAATACCCCGCGCAGACGGCGTCTGCGCATCCGCTTTCCGCTCCGCCTTGCCATCTGGGTGGTGCTTCTGGCCGCTGTGGCCGCGCTGGTCGGCGCGGGGCTGCACGCTTCAGGCGTCATCGGCTCGCACAGCAGCAAGACGACACGTCTCGGCTTCGAGGATATCGGCGAGATGGCGACGCAGGCGGCCTACACCACGCAGGTCAACGTCACGGAGGGCTCGCGCGTGCTGTGGGGCGTGACGATCCCGTTCACCCAGAGCAAGTACATCTACAGCTACGATGTCACCATCAAGGCCGGGATTGACTTTGGCGGCATTGACTGGGATCTGGATGAAGAACAGAAAACGATCCGAGTGACGATGCCGGAGACGCGGGTACTCAGCAGCGAAATTAACCTCGACTCCTTTAAGGTCTACCACGAGTCCGAGAGCATCTTCCACCACATCACGCTCGAGGAGAACAACGCTGCGCTGCAGGAGCTGCAGCACAACGCGGAGGAGACGGCCATTGCCAACGGTCTGCTCGAAAACGCGCGCAGCAACGCAGAGACGATTCTGAAGGGCTTTTTCACCAAGGCGTATGATCTGGACAAGTATACATTGACCTTCGAGTAAGCAAAAAGACCGGGTGCTTCCACAGGAAGCACCCGGCTTTTTCTACTTATTACGACAATGAATTGTATATCTCGAGCCAAATTATACGTTCTGTTTACTCTTTCGCCGACAGTTCGACGGCGTGGCGGACGAAGCTCATCGGCGGGACGGGGCGCGGGAACTGCATGCGGAAGACCATCTGCGGCGTCCGCGGCTCCGTCAGCGGAAGGCCGTCTGCGTCCTCCATGAGCGGGACGGTCATGGTGAACGGGCGCGTATCCGGACCGACCAGCTCGACCTCGTCACCCATGGCGAACTTGTTGCGCAGGCTGAGCGTGGCGTGGCCGTCCGCGTCGCAGTCCGTCACGACGGCGCAGATCTGCCAGTCGCGGATGTAGCGTGAGTTCTGATAATACTGCCCCGGCTGGCCGAAGAAGAAGCCCGTGGAGTAGCGGCGGTGGCTGATGTGGTCAACCTCGTCTCGCCAGACGGGATCGGCCGGGCGGCCCGCTGCCGCGTCGTCGAGACAGTGCCGGTAGGCGCCGGTGACGATGGCGGCGTAGTAGGCCGACTTCGCGCGCCCCTCGATCTTCAGGCAGTCGACACCCGCCTCCATCAGCTCGGGCAGGTGGTCGATCATACACATGTCGCGCGAGTTCATGATGTAGGTGCCCTTCTCGTCCTCGAAGACGGGGAAATATTCGCCGGGGCGCTTTTCCTCCATGAGCGCGTACTGGTAGCGGCAGGGTTGGGCGCACGCGCCGCGGTTGCTGTCGCGCCCGGTCATGTAGTTCGAGAGCAGGCAGCGTCCGGAGTAGCTGACGCACATTGCCCCGTGGCAGAACGTCTCCAGCTCCAGCTCCGGCGAGACACGGCTGCGGATCTCGCGGATCTCGTTGAGACTCAGCTCGCGCGCGAGGACGACGCGCCTGGCGCCGAGGTCGTACCACGCCTGCGCGCAGACGTGGTTGGCGATGGACTGCTGCGTGCTGATGTGCCGCTCGCAGTGGGGCGCGTACTTCCCCGCGAGGGTGAACGCCCCGAGATCCGCGAGGATCAGGGCGTCAACCCCGGCGGCATCGAGCTTTTCGAGGTGGGCGGGCAGCCGCTCCGCCTCGTCAAAGCGCGGCATGGTGTTGACCGTCGCGTGAACGCGCACGCCATGTGCGTGCGCATAGGCCACGGCGCGCGGCAGCTCATCGTCGTCAAAGTTCCCCGCGAACGAGCGCATGCCGAACGAGGTCCCCGCAAGGTAGACGGCGTCCGCGCCGTAGAGCACGGCCATTTTCAGTTTTTCCATATCCCCCGCGGGGGCAAGAAGCTCCGGTTTTCTCATGGCGTTATCCAATGGACTGGTAGTCCGAGCTGTTGATGAAGTTCAGGTGCTCGGCATACGTCTTGAAGAAGTGGTGGACGCCGTCCTTGCCGAGAGCGTAGAAGTAGTAATCCGTCTGGTTCGGATAGATGGCGGCCTTGATGGACGACAGGCTCGGGCTGCAGATCGGCCCGGCGGGCAGCCCCTTGTGCAGATAGGTGTTGTAGGGGCTGTCGAGACTGGTGGTGAAGGAGGAGTGATCCTTGCCCTGCAGCTTGAGCGCGTAGTCGATCGTCGCGTCGACCTGTAGGAAGCCCGCCGTCTCGCCGCTGGAGTTGTTCATGCGGTTATAGAGGACGGAGGCGATATTCTTGCGCTCCGCGTCGTCGTTGATGGACTCCTTCTCGATCATGGAGGCCATGGTGATGATCTCGGAGAGACTGTAGCCGGACTTCTGGATATCCGCCTGCATCTGCTCGCTGATCTGCATCTGGAAGGCGTAGAGCAGTGTGTCGATGGCGAGGACGGCCTTGCCGGTGTAGAACTCGTGCGTATCGGGGTAGAGGAAGCCCTCCATGCGGCTGATGTCGCCGAGCTTGCTCGAATCGAGGAACGTGTAGTCCTCAAACGGATAGTTCGCGCAGGCGTCCGTCAGCTCCTCGACCGTGCCGACGCCCTTGCTCGCGAGCAGCTCGATCGTCTCCTGCACGGTGTAGCCCTCCGGGATGGTGACTTTGACCTTTCCCTCCTGCTTGAGCTTCGCGGCCTCATAGTCGTGCATGCCGCGGATGAGCGCGCGGTAGTCCATGTCGCTCGTCAGCTCATAGCTGCCGGGGTCGATGAGCTTTTTGTCGCCCGTGATGTTGGCGTAGAGCTTGAAGAACCACTTGTAGTTGATGAGCCCCTCCTGCTTGAGCTGTCTGGCGACCTGCCCGAGCGTCTCGCCCTCCGTGACCTCAATGGTGACGGTGACGTCCTTCTTGTTCAGCGAGCACAGGTCGTTTGCCAGCAGCCAGCCGAGACTCGCCAGCACGACCGAGCCGAGCACGACGCAGGCGATATAGATGCCCCAGTTGAACTTTTTGTTTTTGCGGCGGCGGTGGTTCTGCGCGCTCTTTTCCCCCTGGCTGCGGACCTTGTCCGCGTCCCAGTGGGTGGTTTCAAATTGTTTGGACATGAGTGATCCATCCTTTCGTGGATATTTCACGCGGGGACAAGGTACCCGCGTGGCCGGTACGGCATACAATGGGTCAGAAAGAACAAGTGAGGTGACTTTGCGTGTGCTTTGACAACAACAACAACTGCTCCTGCCTCTGGCTCATCATCATTCTGGTTCTGCTGTTCTGCTGCTGCGGCAGCGGCAATGGAAACGGCTGCAGCTGCGGCGGAAACGGCGGCTGCGGCGGGGACTCCTGCTGCTCCTGCTGAGCGGGCGGGGAAGCGGGGCTGCGGCCCCGTTTTCCGCTGCGTCAGCCGCGGACAAGCAGATCCTCCACCTCGCGCAGCACACGCGCGGCGATCTCCTCCGGCGGGAGGATGCGGCTTCCGTCGGCGCAGTCGATGTGCCGCCAGCCGCAGTAGTCCACCACGAAGGCGGCGTTTTCGCGGCAGGCGCGCAGATACGCGTCGTTCTGCTCGTGGATGTCGGCGTGGGTATGGGTCTGCTGCTCGCGCCGGCGCATCATCTGCTCGGTCAGCTCCGTCGGCATGTCGAGATACAGCACGCGCGTCGGGGCGGGCAGGCCGAGCTTTCCGTATTCAAAGTCAAACAACCAGTCGAGAAACGCCCGCCGCTCCCCGGCGGGGAGCTTCGAGGTCTGGTGGACGGCGTTCGACGTGGTGTAGCGGTCGGCGATGACGAGGCCGCCGCTCTCATAGAACGCGCCCCAGTCCTGCTTATAGGATGCGTAGCGGTCGACGGCGTAAAACGACGCCGCGGCGTAGGCGTTCACGTCGCCGGGGTCGCTGCCGAACGCGCCGCCGAGATACAGGCGGATCAGGGCCGAGGAATCCTCGCTGTAGCGCGGGAACTCGAGCCGCCGGTACGGGATGCCGCGCCGGTCCAGCTCGCCGCACAACAGCGCCGTCTGGGTCGCCTTGCCGGAACCGTCCGTTCCCTCAAATACAATCAGTTTTCCAGCCATCGAAGCCACCCTTTCCGCCGCCATTGCACGGCAATTCAGTGTATTCTATCACAGTTTTCCCCATTTGTCCACGATACCAGCCGCAAAAAAGGGCGCGCATCCTCGGATACGCGCCCTTTTGCATGGATTCTTACGATCTTGTTATGGCCTTTTTCGCCATTTTCTCCTCATAGACGGAGTTGAGCACATACAGCAGCACGCCCGCCCAGATGAAACCGAAGCTCACGAGCTTGCCCGCCGAGAGCGTCTCGCCGAGGATGAGCCCGCACACGAGCGCGAGCGTCGGACTGAGGTACTGGCAGATGCCGACGGTCATGAGCGGCAGGTTGCGCACGCCAACGGCGTAGAACAGCATCGGTGCCGCCGTCACGACACCCGCACCGCACAGCAGCAGAAGCCGCACAGCCGTGAGCGCGCCAAGCCCGTTTGCACCGCTGCGGAAAAAGAGAATGTACAGAATCGCCAGCGGCATGAGGATCAGAATTTCCATGGACGTGCTGACGATGGAGTCGATCCGGATGCTCTTTTTGATTGCGGCGTAGACCGCGAACAGCAGCGACAGCACGATCGTCACATACGGCACACCGCCGAAGCCCGTGCTGCTGCGCGCGATGCCGACGATCACGATCGCGAGGATCACGATGTGCCGCCAGCTGACCTTCTCCTTATAGATAAGCGCGCCGAACATGAACACGACGAGCGGCTGGATGTAGTAGGCCATGCTGCACTCGAGGACCTTCCCGCGCTGGATGGCCCAGAGGTAGACGACCCAGTCGCCGCCCATGAGCAGCGCCGCGGGAATCTCGCGGCGCAAAAGCGCCTTGTCGCGGAAGGCGGCCTTCAGCTGGGGAAGCTTTCCTTGCAGCTTCAGCAGGATCACCACGCAGATGGCCGCCCAGATGACGCGGCTCGCCATGAGGAAAAACGTATCGATCTCGCCGCATAGGGAGAAATACAGCGGCTGGAACCCCCAGATCAAAAAGCAGGCCAGCATCGCGGCGAGACCCAGTCTCGTATTCGATTTCATCGTATTCACCCTTTCTGCGGCTGTAAACGGGCAAATTTTCCCGTTTACAGCCGAAATAATAGATGATAAGATAGTAGCATTGAGGTGATGGGATGTCAATACTATCCTGCGCGTTTTACCTCGGTGACACGGTGCAGACTGCGCAGCGCCTGCTGGGGAAATATGTGGTGCGGATGCTGGACGGGCAGGCGCTCGTCGCGCGGATCACGGAGACGGAGGCCTATGTGGGGCGGATGGACAAGGCCGCCCATGCCTACAACTACCGCCAAACCGCGCGTAACGCCGCGATGTTCGGCCCGCCGGGCCATGCGTATGTCTACATGATCTACGGGATGCACCACTGCCTGAATTTTGTCACCGAGCCGGAGGGCGAGCCGTCGGCGGTGCTGCTGCGTGGGCTGGAGCCGGTCTATGGGCTCGATGAGATGGCGCGGCTGCGCTTCGGAAAGACCTGGGATGCGCTGACGCGGACGCAGCGCAGGAACATCACGAACGGGCCGGGCAAGTGCTGCCGCGCGCTGGCGATTGACCGCGCGCTGAACACGGCCGACCTCGCGGGGGAGGAGCTCTTTGTCTGCACTTCGCCCGCGGACGCGGGGCTGCCGGAGGTGACGCCCCCGCACTATACCATGCACACCGGCAAGCGCATCGGGATCGACTATGCCGAGGAGGCAGCCGACTTCCCGTGGCGCTTCTGGCTGGAAAGAGAGGACGGATAAACAGTGCTGATTTTTGACATGGATGGAACGCTGATCGACTCGAACGGCATCTGGAAGGATGTGGACATCGCGTTTCTGAAAAAGCGCGGCTTTGCGTATACGCGGGCGTATTACGAGGGCGTTGCGCACACGATCTTCCCACTGGCGGCGAAGTTTACGAAGGAATACTGCCATCTGAGCGAGAGCACGGAGGAGATCATGGCCGAGTGGATGGAGATGGCGGGCGATGCATATGCTACGCGCGTGCCGGTCAAGCCCGGCGTGCAGGCGTATCTCGACCGCTGCCGCGCGGCGGGGGAGCGCATGATCGTGCTGACCTCGAGCGTCCCGGCGCACTGCCACGCGGCGCTGGGGCATCTCGGGCTGCTGCCGTATTTTGAGACGATCATCTTCGCGCATGATCTCGGGATCGAGAAGAAGAACCCGGAGATCTACCACCTCGCGGCGCGGCAGCTGGGCGTGCGCGAGAGCGAGTGTACGATGTTCGACGACTCGGTCGAGGCGCTGCGCGGGGCAAAGAGCGCCGGGATGCGCACCGTCGGCGTCGCCGACCCGTACTTCGCGCGGGAGCAGGACGCGCTGCGTGCTGTCTGCGACCGGTATATCGAGAGCTTTGAGGAGCTGCTTGCCGCGCCGATGGAGCGTGTGTGACCCGGACGGCGCAGAGCGGCTTTTCAGTGATATTAGCATAGTATCGCGTCTCCTAATTTCTGGAATTGCGATTTGCTATGGCACCGGGCGCTTTTTCTCCCATCGCCCCAAAACGCTGCGAACGGATTGTCATATTCTTGTCAACTTGAAAGATGTTCAGGCATTTTTTACATTTCAAGTTGAAATTTGCACCAGACTACTGTATAATATCTCATGTATTCGGGCTTCCGGGTACAGGAGTCCGGACATATTTCACACTTCTTTCAGCCGGGCTCCACAATTTTTAAAGGAGGAAAAATGAATGAAAAAGTTCCTTGCAACGATCCTTGCGCTCGTCATGGTTCTGTCTCTCGTCGCCTGCGGCGACAACAGCGGCACTACTGAGAGCAAAGAGGCCGCCGAAAACACCCCCGTCGCCGCGAAGGGCGTCGAGGCCGTGGCGTTTGACGGTGACAAGACCGGCCTGAACACCGACATCAAGATCGGCGTCGTACTGATTGGCGATGAGACGGAGGGTTATACCGCCGCGCACATGAACGGCCTGAAGGAGGCCATGACCACGCTGGGCATCGACCCCGCCGGCCCGAACGTCATGTGGGCCTACACGATCCCCGAGCAGGAAGTCTGCTACGATAAGTGCAAGGAGTTCGCCAACGCGGGCTGCAGCATCATCTTCACCAACTCCTATGGCCACCAGTCCTATGCACAGCAGGCCGCCAGCGAGTTCCCCAATGTCCAGTTTGTCTCCATGACCGGTGATACCGCCAAGACCGCGGGTCTGGACAACTTCGCCAACGCCTTTACCGATATCTATCAGGCGCGCTATGTCTCCGGTGTTGTCGCCGGTATGAAGATCGCCGAGCTCGACAAGGAAGGCAAGATCCAGGCCAAGAACAAGACCGAGGACGGCAAGGTCAAGATCGGCTATGTCGGCGCGTTCCCCTATGCCGAGGTCGTCTCCGGCTACACCGCGTTCTATCTGGGCATCAAGTCCGTCTATGAGAACGCTTGGATGGAAGTCCAGTACACCGGCTCCTGGTTCGATCTGAGCAAGGAGAACGAGGCCGCCAAGCAGCTCATTTCCGATGGCTGCATCATCATCGGCCAGCACGCTGACTCCACCGGCGCTCCCCAGGCCTGCCAGGAAGCGCTGAAGTCCGGCACCACCGTTTACTCCATCGGCTATAACATCGATATGCTCGCCACCGCGCCCGACGCCGCGCTGACCTCCGCCACCAACAACTGGGGTGTGTACTATACCTACGCCATCGCGCAGGCCATGCGCGGCCAGAAGGTTGCCACCAACTGGGTCGGCGGCTTTGATATCGGCGCCGTTGCCATCACCCAGCTCGGCTCCGCCTGCGCCGCCGGCACCGCCGAGAAGGTCGCCGAGGTCGAGAAGGCCATCCACGACGGCACGCTGCAGGTGTTCGATACCTCTAAGTTCACCATCTCCACGAAGTGCACCGACGGTTCCTATCGCACCGACGACAACGGCAAGGTTCTCGTCGCCTGCGCGACCGATACCGACAGCAACTTCGCCAACGACACCGACAACGCCATCATTGACGGCGCTTATCAGGAGTCCTACACGCAGTCTGCGCCCAGTTTCGTGCTGCGCATCGACGGCATCAAGGAGCTGAACGCCAATTCCTGACGCAATCCCTGAACCTATCCTGTGGATAAAATAGGTTTCATATTTTAAGAAAGAACAGCGTGACGAAAGTCACGCTGTTCTTTCTTTATTTTGGATAGTCCTAAGCCCGATTCATTTCAATTTCCGGTAATAGGCATAAAACATGGGCGCTGTCATGCACAAGAGCCAGATAAGAAATGAACCGCTGACACAGCAGATGAGCAGCAGACGGAATGTTCGCTTGACCCGCGGGATATTCTCTGCGCCCGGATTATAGCTGAGCAGCGGCTGCGCGCCCTGCACCAGTCCCGGCAGGAGCAGCATCACAAACTGCATGACGCTGCTCAGAATGCTCATGGATGCCACGGACATGTCACCGCCATAGGCTTGCAGCGAGGTGTTGTAGCTGATCGCCACCAGATTCTCCGTCAGCTGCATCAGCGCGGGCGATGTTCCCAGCAGAATACACGGCCATAGGAGCTTCCCGCTGAAGCGGATATTCCGCAGGCGAAGCCGCAGAACGCTCCTGTCCGTGCAGAGATAGCGGATGACAAAGCTGGCGGACATGCCCTGCGAGAGGACGGTTGCCAGCGCCGCACCCTAAACCCCCAGATGAAAGCCGCAGATCAAAGCCGCGTCCAGCACAATGTTCGCCGCCGCGCCGATGGCCGCGTTGCCCATGCCGACCAGAGTTTTGCCCTGCGCCGTAATAAAGGCGTTCAGCCCCAGTGTCAGCTGGGTAAAGACCGTGCCGAGGCAATAGATGTTCATGTAGTCGGCCGCATAGGAGATGGTGTCGGTGCTGGCGCCGAACAGCAGCAGAATCGGCCGCCCAAAGGCCAGCATGATGCCGGTCAGGAGGACGGAGAGCAGAAGCAGCATCCAGGTGCAGCTTCCTACGACCTTTTCCGCCTGTTCGGTTTCACCCTTCCCGAGGAGGATAGACGCCTTCGGCGCGCCGCCCATGCTGACCAGCGCGGCAAAAGCGGAGATCGCCAGAATCACCGGCGTGGTACACCGACGACCGCCAACGCCTGTTTGCCGACCTCCGGGATGCGCCCGATGAACATTTTGTCCACCAGATTGTAAAGAATGTTGATGAGCTGCGCCGCTGCCGCCGGGGCTGCCAGCTTGAAAAACGCCCGTGGCACCGGCATGGCAGCGAGCAAATGGCCGCTGTCGTTCATAAAATTATCCTCGATGGTCACACTTCTGACACTGGATCATGGGCGTTTCGCCCCCGTCTTTGTAGAACACGCCTGCCCATTGACAGATACTCTGTAAAATCGGCACGACAGAGGCCCCCTTTTCCGTCAGGGAATACTCTACCCGGGGCGGAATTTCATCGTAGGACTTGCGCTCCACGATGCCGTTGGCGATGATGAGTGCGCCCTTGGCGGTCGCCGCGCCGCTGAACATCTTCTCCACCATGGCCTTGAAGGTCTTGACGACTTCGCCCTCTGTGACATACTGCGCCGTCCCCTTGACCTGATAGCCCTCCAGATTCTGCGCGTCGTAGACGGAAACGGCGATTCTGCCGTTGTTTGCCGCGATGTTCTTCAGGGTTGTATCCAGAAACACATCGCCCACCACCAGCTTGCCATCCGGGGTAACATCCTTGAATGCAAGGGCGCCACATTCGGCTCTCTGTCCGCGCAGGTGGCCAGATCCCACATCCCGCTTTTCAGCAGCCTGACGACATTTTCATTCAGCATAACAGTTCCTCTTTATATCCTGAGCTCTATGGCTCGCTTGTTATGCTTATCATAGAGCAGATATAGCGAGTGCGGAAGATATTGGTCAATTTATAAGCTGCTCATATATTTCATGGTGCCCCCAAAGGCACAGCTTTTTGGATAACAAAACAAAGAGGGGACGCAAGCCGC
>ERZ832317.3957-NODE-3957-length-14880-cov-6.648094_pt1 | contig 14880 bp, 15 predicted proteins | sample MGYA00519695_ERZ832317 | MGnify/ENA primary metagenome ERZ832317 (study PRJEB31850, sample SAMEA3708726) | human gut metagenome | biome: human gut; feature: human-associated habitat; material: faeces | place: China | collected 2014 ...
TTTACTTCTTAAGAATGCTTTTGCTACTGCATCATTCATAACATTTACTTTTTTTGGTTTCGTATTTACTAACATAAATCCTCCAGTCTTTCTAAATTTTAAAAATTAATCGGTTAACCTATTAATATTATTTAGAAAACTTTCGAAAATACTTACAAAAACTATAAAAAAGTTAAAAAAATTACTATTAAAAAGAGAAAAACACTTTCTAATAGTAATTATTTAACTAAAAATGCTTATATTTTTTAATAATTGCTTCAGCAACTTTTATTCCATCAATTGCTGCAGAAGTAATACCACCAGCATATCCTGCACCTTCTCCACAAGGATAAACGCCACCAATATTTGCTTCAAAATCATCATTTCTAATCATTCTAACCGGAGAAGAAGTCCTACTTTCTATACCAAACAAAATAGAATCTTCCCGGTCAAACCCCTTTATCTTTTTACCAAACTCTAAAAAAGCTTCCTTTAAGGCTTCCTGAATCTCCAAAGGCAATAGTAGATTCAAATTAGAAAAAGCATAATCTCCTTTAGCAATTGGTTTTACCTCTTTAAAATCAGTAGATACCTTGTTTAAATAAAAATCACCCAATAATTGAGTAGGAATCTTACCGTTTCCTAACTGATATGCTTTTTCTTCTAACTCTCTTTGAAAATGAATACCATCTAAAGGATGACTACCAAAATCTCTAGGATAAACCGTCACAATAATCGCACTATTACTATTTTTACTATCCCTAGCATGATTACTCATTCCATTAATAGCTAGTCTATTTTTCTCACTAGAAGCATTTACGACATAACCGCCAGGGCACATACAAAAAGAATAAACACCCCTACCATTGGTAGCTTTATAAGTTAGTTTATAACTAGCACTCCCTAATAGATCCTTATACTTTTTTCCATACTGACTTTCATTGATCATATCTTGTAAGTGTTCTACCCTAAGTCCAACCGCAAATGGTTTTGCTTCCATTTGAATTTTTTTATCATATAACATTTGAAAGGTATCTCTACTACTATGACCAATTGCTAGTACTAAACAACTACAAGGAATTATTTTTTGATGATTTACTTCAATACTAGTAACATTTCCTGATGTAATAAAAATATCGGTAAGACAGGTATTGTATAAAAACTCTCCACCCATTTCTATAATTTTATTACGCATATTTCTAACAACACTAGTTAAAATATCAGTACCAATATGAGGTTTATAACTATATAAAATATCACTAGGAGCTCCACACTCTACAAAAGTTTCTAGAACCTTTTTCTTACGGAAGTAAGCATCATTTACTAAAGTATTCAATTTTCCATCAGAGAAAGTACCAGCTCCACCTTCTCCAAACTGAACATTAGAATCTTTATTTAATTTACCCGTTTTCCAAAACTGTTCTACTGTTTTTATTCTATCTTCTACTTTTTCACCACGCTCTAAAATAAGAGGACGGTAACCACTCTTAGCAAGTAGATAACCAGTAAAAAGTCCAGCTGGACCACTACCAATAATAATAGGTCTATCTTTTAAAGTAACATTTCCCTCTTTTGGAAGTACATACTCTTCGTTAGGTGCGATAAAAATATCTTGACTATGAACTTTCTTTAAAACATTTTCTTCATTTTTTACAGAAACATCTACTTCATAAACATAAAAAATCTCGTTTTTATTTCTCGCATCTAGTGACTCTTTCACGATACGGAAAGAAGTAATCCCTGATAAATCTATTCTTAACTTTTTGGAAATTGCTTCTTTTAATACTTCATGACTAAACTTTGTAACCTCTATCTTAATCTGTCTAATTCTTAGCATCTACTACACTCCTACCTGCTAAATAGCCACTCATAAAAGCAAACGCAATATTAAAGCCACCACATTTACCATCAACATCTAATAATTCTCCTGTAAGATAACAGCCACTACATAGTAAAGATTCCATAGTATTAGGATTAATTTCATTAAGAGGAACACCACCTGTTGCAACCTGAGCTCTATCAAAAGATTCTACATCAGTAATTTCTAAAGGAAAATTAGAAACAAGACTAGATAACTTTTCCTTTTTATATTCTGGTAAACGACTCCAATAATCATTTCTACTGATACCTGCTTTTTTTAATAAAACCAATAATAATTTATATGGAAAAATGCTTTCTAATAAATCTTCTACTGAGTGATTAGGAATTCTTTGATTACGCTCACTAAACCATTCATAAAAGGAAACATTTAAAAATGGTAAAAAGTTAATTTCTACTTCTACTTTTTTTCCTAACTTTAAATTTTTACTAGCAAGACCACTTAAGTTAAAAACACAAATACCACTAATTCCATAATTCGTTAATTGAATTTCTCCTAATTCTTCAGCTACCTTTTTCTTTTCAACAATTAAAGATACCTTGCTATCTGTCCTAACTCCTTCCCAGTCTTTTAAGCAAGATTCCTTAGCTTTCATAGAAACTAAAGCAGGAGTTACTTCTGATATGGTATGTCCTAAACTTTTAGCAAGTAAGTAGCCACTTCCATCACTGCCTGTTTTAGGAGAAGCTGTAGAACCCGTTGCTAAAATCACATAATCACTTACGAAAGTTTGCTTACTAGTATCAATTAAAAAATAATGTTCTTGTTTAGAAATATGTTTTACTTTTTGATAAACAACTTCAACATTTCTTTTTTCTAATTCTCTTGTTAATAAATTACGAACACTACTTGCTTGATTAGAAAAAGGATAGTAATAACCATTTTTAATTCTAGGAAATAATCCCATTTTCTCTAAAAAAGTAAGAACCTCTTTTTGATTACTAGAAGAAATGATTTCTTCTAATTTTTTCAAGTTATCAGTATGGTAAGAATCGATTGAAATATTTTCATTCCAATAATTACATCTACCATTTCCAGTTAGTAAAATCTTTTTCCCACATTTATCATTACCTTCTAATAAAATAACTTCATTTTTAAGTGATGCTCTAATTGCAGCTATCATACCAGCTACTCCACCACCAATTACTACTACTTTACTCACCTTTAATCACCACTTCTTTTTTATTATATCATAACTTGAAACAAAAAGAAAAAAGAGATAAATCAGAAAAAAGAACACTAATTTGTGTTCCTTAGTTAATTGCTTTTATATATAACTTTTAAATATTAATTAAAATTCTACATATGAATTCGTATTATATAAATTACCATTAATTTCTAAATAGATAGAATATTTCCCTTTTAATCCCTCTTGATTAATATATTTAGTAATACGAAGGCCATTACTATCTTCTTCAGTATTTAAATCCACACATAAAGCTGTATAAGGTTTTTTACTAATTCTTGTGTAATAATAATTAGATATTAAATTTTGATATAAAATAATATTTACCTTATCACTTTTTTGAAATGTACCAGTTACTACTAGCCTATCTACTTCTTTTGATAACTCTATATTGTATTTAGAATATTCATCATCTATTTTTTTACTATTTATAATAGGGCCTACTTTCTTCTTAGTAACATCTGTTTTACCAAGACTACCTAAACGATTTGCTTTTACTAAAGTAAAGTTTTCACTTTCACTATATAAACTCATTTTTTCTACACGATAATTATTTGTAGGAAGTATAATTTCAAATATTACTTCGTTATTTAGTAACTCTACTGTATCTGATACTAGTTTTGCGCCTTTACTAAATCCTGCAGGTTGGTTAGAATTTTTGCCATCGACATAAACGATACCACCAGAATGAATGATATAGTGGTTTTTATCAAGATAATCAACATCAGATATATAAGGTGAATAAAAGCTACTTCCCTTTTCTTTTCCATATTCAAAAACCTGTTCTATCGTCATATTCTCGGTATCAATCTTATACATAACGCCTCTACTATAACTATTAGAAGCATCGACATATTCGTCTTTATTTTTAGACTTATTATTTCCATTATCAAATAAGAAGACATATCCTTCTGGTGTAATCATAGCAGCATGTTGACTCCATTGCCATTCAAAATTATTACCAACGGGGGTAAAGAAATATTTTTGGTACTCACTACTCCAATTAGTAGAATCTCCTATAATCCAGTTAAGTTCTCCTGTTTGATAGTTAATATTGATAACAGCATCTTGATGTCTTCCTGATAAAGTAATGGAATCTGTCTTTTTATCATACCAAACCGAATTATTATGAAACCAATCGTAACTTGTATAATTTTCACTTTGTCCATCTTCCATATTTAAAACTTTTTTTAAATCAAAAGTTTTGATAACCTTACCAGTTGTACGGTCTAACTCCACAATATAATCTTCTACTGTACCATCTTCATTATTGAAGTCATCACTTGCTACTAATAAATTACCATTTTCCATTTCATAATAGTCGTGATGATAGCCACCTTCTAAACTAAATTCAGTATAAATTTTACCAAGTAAATCAATTTCATATAATCCCGTCATATAGTAAGGATTATTAATTAATCTTTCTGTACTAACTAATAAATGTCCATTTTGTAAACGATCTATTTTCCATAGTGCATAATTTGTTAGATACCATCTAACTTCACCATTAACATCATATGCTACTGTATAACCACTACTAGATGGTGTATAAAAATATAAATCATTTGTAAGTTTACTTTTATTTGCTTTGATACTAGTTGGAAGTATCATATTTTCTGGAAGTTTTTCTGTTTGAATGTAAATTTCTTTTTTATTATTACCACACTCAATGATAATCTTGTTGTTAGAATCTGCATATAAACCATAAATTGGTAAATAGTGCTCTTTGGTTTTAGAAAAAGTATGTGTATAAGTAGTTAGTTTATCTTTACCAGTTATGGTAACTTTTACATCTAACTCTTGTTCTGTTTCAAATAAAACTAAAGCTGTAAGTGGTGAATTTCCATAAGGGTTTAAAATAATATTAGGATTATCTAAAGTATAACCATTTACTTTAAACTTTTTTTCTATTTCATATTCACTATCTACCATACTTACCTTTTCTATTAATTCGTTATGATTAATTGCTTTTTGATTTAATATAAATAAAGTACTAACCATGATAAATGCTACTGATAAAATAGTAGCTATCTTATAATTTCTTTTCATAATTATTCCTCCTGACATTATTATTACCTAAGATTTATAAGATAAGCAAGCAACAAGAGGTTGAAAAAGACTCAACCTAAAGTTGAGTCTAGTTTTAACAGTTATCTTCTAAAAGTAAGGGAATTGTATAAGTAGTTAATTTATCTTTATCTTGTAAATGAAGTTCAATATATAAGTTAGACTTTGTTAGTACCTTACAAGATTGATTATAATTATCTACACTGATTTTTAATTTTTTTAAATATTCTTTAAGTGTTAAATTACTTTCTTTTTTACCAGCTACAATTTTCGTAATTTTATATTGATAATCTTCAAATACAGCATAATTTAATTCTTGATAGATAGTATTATCTTCTTCTAAAAATTCTATATTAGAAATATAAAGAGAAGTCCTATCTTGATTATAAGCAACACTACCCGTAATTTTAAAATGGGTATCACTAGTAGTAATCATTTTAAAATCAAAATTATTATGTTTTGGTATAAAAGAAATTATAAAAAATATAAATAGTATGATAAATAAAGAGATACCAGTAATTATTAAATGCTTTGCTTTGGTAGTTTTTTTCTTATCAAGTTCTACTTTTTCATTTAATAAAGTATCAAGTGAAATATTATAATCACTACAAATTTGTTTTAGTAAATTAATATCAGGAAGGTTTTTACCATTTTCCCATTTACTAACTGCTTGGGGAGTAACATAATATTTATCAGCAAACTGTTTTTGTGTTAACTTACTATCTTCTCTTATCTTTTTAATCGTATCACTTATATATTTTTCATTCATATTGCCCCTCCGATATTAATCATAATGGTCTAAAAAGCTTTCGTAGTTACCATCTTTTTTGGTTCCTAAAACACAGTTTAGATTGACATTATCTAAACTTTTAAAAATGTTATGGTCAACTTCTTTATTGGTTTTACGAAGATTCTTAATAAGTTCTTTCATTTCTTTTCTTTTACTAGTACCATCATTAATTAAAGAACAGCCTTCTGTAAAACGGCAAGCACAGTTGATAAAAGTAAGTTCATTATGATTACGCCATGAAATAATATCTTCTTCTTTCACTAGATAAAGTGGTCTAATTAATTCAATTCCTTCAAAGTTATCGCTATGAAGTTTAGGCATCATGGTTTTAATTTCAGAGCCATAAAACATAGATAATAAAGTTGTTTCAATCACATCGTCAAAATGATGCCCTAATGCAATTTTATTACAGCCCAATTCTTGAGCTTTATGATACAAGTAACCTCTTCTCATTCTAGCACATAAATAACATGGACTTTTAGAATCAACACTTGCTACTACATCAAAAATATCACTTTGAAACATTTCAATAGGTACATTTAAAGTTTTCGCATTATCTAAAATAAAATCACGATTATAATCATTGTACCCTGGATCCATTACGACATAATAGGCTTTAAAAGGGTATCTTCCATGACGAGCTAATTCTTGAATACATTTTGCTAGTAAAAAAGAATCTTTTCCACCAGAAATACAGACCATAATACGATCATTTTCTTTGATTAATTCATAGTCGCCTACTGCTTTTACGAATTTACTCCATATTTCTTTACGATACTTTTTAATAATGCTTCTTTCTATTTCCTTATATTTTTCCATTTGCTTCATACTCCTTATAAATATCATCTATACTATTTAAAAAAGAATCCACTTCTTCTAAAGTAGTCAAATGACTAAGACTCACTCTAATAGAAGATGATGATAATCCTTTATCTTTTGTTAAGGCATATACTATTTTTGATGGTGTCATGATAGGACAGCATGATGTCTTGGTAGATACAAAAATACCTTTTTCTTCTAGTTTATTTTGAATATCTAGTGCTTTAACTCCCTTAATACTAAAATTAATCGTATAAGGAATAGAATTAACAGTACTATTGATATGAATTTTAGGATAGTTTTTTAAACTATCTTTTATTTTTTCATTCAAAGCTAAAACATAATTATATCTCTCTTCTACATTTGCTAATGCTTTTTTAATAGCGATACCTGATGCTACAATACTAGCTAAATCTGGAGTACCACTACGGAAAACACTTACTGATTTGCCACCATGAATTTGAGGCTTTAAACTAATTTCCTTTTTCTTAATTAAAATACCTATTCCTTGCAAGCCATAAAATTTATGAGGTGTAATCGTTACTAAATCGACATTTTGGTAGTTAATATTAACTTTTCCAAAGGCTTGGGAAGAATCTGTATGAAAAATACAGTTAGGATAATCTTTTAAAAGTAAACCAATTTCTTCAATAGGTTGTTTAATTCCTAATTCACTATCAACGGAAGTAATACTAACCAAAATAGTATCACTTCTTAGCATTTGTTTTAAACTAGTAATATCGATATACCCATCGTGAGTAACTGGAATAATCTCAACTTCGTAGCCATTTTCCATTAGATAAGTAGCACTTGCCACAATAGAATTATGTTCTAATGCACTAATTAAAATATGTTTACCACGATTTTTATAACGCTCTGCTACTCCTTTTATCGCTAAATTATTAGCTTCACTTGCACCACTTGTATAAATAATTTCTTCTTCTGATACATGAAGTAAATTAGAAATTTCTAAAGTAGTATCATCCATTAATTTTTTAGAATCAAGTCCTAACTTATGACTAGAATTAGGATTAGCATAATACTTTTTAGTAACTTGATAAAAAGTATCTAATACACTATCATCTACTGGTGTTGCTGCTGCATAATCTAAATAAATCATAACTCCTCCTACTCTGTTGGTCCATGCCAATTCTCAAATTTTTCTTTAAAAGTATCAACATATGATGTTTTTAAAATAATTTTATCTTCTAGTTCTTCCATTTCTTCGATGGTAGCTGGATTACACCCACCACTTTCTACTCCAATTCTATCAATATGAAAGCGATTTCCACAATTTTGACATTCTATATAACTTCCTTTTTGAATAAAGTAAGCATTTGGAGATGGATTACACGCTTGACAAGTATTAAAGGCAATTCTTATTTTACCATCGGTTCCTCTTACTACCATAAACTGAATAATCGTATCATCGATAGAATAATTTACTAAAGTCATTTTATCAGTAACATCTTTGGTATCAATCGTAATAGTACCATTATCATCACTTACCCAAACATAATTAGGTTTTACTACTTCCATTTCATATTTTGTATGATGTGTGCACACAGTTACTAAGAAAATACTAAAAAATATCGTAATGAATAAAATACTTCTTTTCATTTAACCCTCAATAATATCAATTACTTGATAACCTAACTCTTCAATTACTTTTTTTAAATTCTCTTTTTCTAGTGGATTTGTGCTTAAGATAGTTGCTTCTTTCTTTTCTAAAGAAACACTTACTTTTTTTACACCTTCCACTTCTTCTAGAGCTAATTTTACTTTATTACTACAATGTTTGCAACTCATTTTCTCTATTTTTATAACAGTTTTTATTCTTTTAAACATAATCATTTCTCCTTAATTTTATTTTTCTTAAACGTAAAGCGTTAAATACAACTGTTAAACTACTAAGTGTCATACTAAATCCAGCTATCATTGGGTTTATCGTAATAGAAAATCTCGATAAAAGACCCATCGCAATTGGAATCATTAAAATATTATAGAAAAAAGCCCAAAATAAATTTTCTTTAATGTTTAAAACCGTCTTTTTACTAATCGTAAATAAGTTTACTAAAGATGAAAGATCAGAATTCATTAAGATAATACTACTAGAATTATTAGCAATATCGGTACCACTGGAAACAGAAACACCAATATTAGCAGTAGCTAAACTAGGAGCATCATTAATTCCATCTCCTACCATCATCACAGTATGTCCATCATTCATTAGCTTCTTAATTTTTTCTGTTTTTTCAGCTGGTAAAACACCTGCTACTACTTCGTTAATTCCTACTTCTTCTGCTACTTTTTTACTAGTGATAACATTATCTCCCGTTAACATCATAACACTTTTTCCTGCTTTTTTTAACTCGTGAATCACATCATTCATATTTTTTCTAACGACATCTTTTACGCCAACTAAAGCAAGCACTTTATTTTCTTCTATTAAATATAAAATCGTATTTTTAGATTCTAGTAATAATTTTTCTTCTTTTTGATAAGGATTTTCAAGTGATAAAAGAGAAAACAAACGATTACTTCCTACATAATACTTTTTATTATCAATAATGCCAGATAATCCAATTCCATCTATATTTTGAAAGTTGCTTACTGCTAGTAGTTTAGTTTTATCTTCTAGTTTAAAAGCATTACTAATGGGGTGCGTAGATTTATCTTCTAGACTACTTAATAAAAGCATTACTCTATCAGAATCATCATCACTCGTAAAATTATAAATATCACTTACTCTTAAATTACCATAGGTAATTGTTCCTGTTTTATCGAAAACAACTGTATCTACTTTAGAGACATTTTCTAATACTTCGCTAGATTTTACGAAAATACCATTTTTAGCACATACCCCTTCACTTACTACAATAGCTAAGGGAGTAGCAAGGCCTAAAGCACAAGGACAAGCAACTACTAATACACTCACAAAACGAATAAAACTATCATTGATAGAGGCACCAAATAAAATAGATACCACTAAAGTAAGAATAGAAAGCACCATAATACAAGGAACAAAAATACTACTTACTTTATCAGCAAGAGTAGAAAGTCTAGTCTTGGTATTAGTTGCTTCTACTACTAAAGCAACAATCTTAGAAATAGTAGAATCCTTTCCAATATTTAGTGCTTCATATTCAATATAACCACTAGTATTTAAGCTACCTGCTATTACCATTTTTCCTTCTTCTTTTTTAATAGGCGTACTCTCTCCTGTAATAAAAGCTTCATCAAAATAGGAACTACCCTTCGTAATCTTACCATCTACTGCTACTTTCATACCAGGTTTGCATAATAAGATGTCCCCTTTTTTTACTTCATCTAAGGTTTCCTCTTTTTCACCAGTTTCGGTTTTTAGTAAGGCAACATCTGGCGTAATAGTTACTAATTCTTCTATTGCTTCTTTCGTTTTATCTTTACTTCTAGAATCTAGATATCTTCCTAATTTTAAAAAGAAAATAATCATACAACTAGATTCAAAGTATAGGTTTTCTATATAAGAGGAATGCCCAAGTAGTACCATAATCATTCCAAAAGTACTATATAAAAAACTAGATAACACGCCAATTGTTACCAAAGTATCCATATTAGGTACAAAATGAATAAGATTTTTAAAGCCATTTTTAAAAATATCGGACCCATATACAAGGTAAAAAATAGTTAGAACAAATAAAATAATAGCATAATTTTTAGGAAATATTTTCATGTTGAAATAATAAATAGTTGGTAGATTTAGCATATGTGACATAGAAATATATAAAACGAAAATAGATAAGATAGAAAAACAGATAAAAGTTAGATGATTTGTTTTTGTTTTCTTTTGTTTTGCTTCTTCATATTTTCCCAAACTTTTAAAACCAGCTTGCTTAATAATAGAATTAATATCATCAAGTGTTAAGGTATCTTCATATTCAATGATAGCTTCTGCAAGCACTAAATTAACACTAGCATGAATGATACCTTTTTGTTTATTTAAGTATTTTTCTAAACCATTTGAACAGGCACTACAACTCATTCCACCAATTTTTAAAACTATTTTTTTCATAACTCCTCCTAATTTTCTACTTTAATCGTATTTTTTATCATATTCATCCAACAAGTATAAGTAATATTTTCTTTTTTATCAGGCGTAAAATAAATAATATTTTCTCCTACTTCTAACTTCTTCTTAATATTAAATCTAGAAATTAATATCTCATTATTGCAGCCAGTTAATTTATTTTTATCTACATGAATAATCATTTTAACCGGAATATCTTTTTTTACTTTGATATCTTGGTAATGATCATAATCTAAATCAAATTCTACTACTTGGTAGTTATCTATAATGGCTGCTGTTAGGTAATTAGAATCTACATAAAATAAATTTATATCTAACATAGAAAGACCACGATTAAACATCATAATAGATAAAATAAAAATCAAAATATATGCCAGTTTGTTTACTAAAATTTTTCTTTTGCCATGGAAAAACTGGAAAACAGTATAAGAAACTAACATAAGTGGTAAGGTACCAAGTCCAAAGATTAACATAGAAATAGATCCACTTACTAAGTTACCAGTAGATAAAGCATATACTTGCATCGCTTGCAGTGGTCCACATGGCATCAAACCATTTAATAATCCTATTAAAAAAGGATTTTTACTTTTACTAGCTATTTTAGAAAAATGAATTTTCTTGATAGAAAGAATACCTAGCATATTTAGTGACATTATTATCATACAAAAAGAAGATAATAAGATAAGAATAGCTAAAACTTTTGTATTAATCGCTAAAATATTTCCTAGTAGGCCAGCTATTCCACCAATTATGGTATAAGATAAGATTCTACCTAAGTGAAAAATAAGAATTCTCTTTTTATCAGAATTATAATTAGGAAAGAAAAACAGTAACTGTATCGCACCACACATACTAATACAGTGAATGCTAGTAAATAATCCTGTTATAAATAACATTCCATACGTAATATTAGTATCAATGGTAGGAATTTTATTAAACGGATTAAACCCTAGAATTTTAGTAAGAAGATAAAAAACTAGAAAGATAATTCCAAGTAAAACGATAAATTCTTTTATGGTTACTTTACGCTTTAAATCTTTTTTACAATCTGAAATCCATTCTTCTTTAGTAATATAATCACACTTTAAGATATTTTCTACTATCTTTTTCGCCTCTATTTTTCCCTGATAAGAAATACAAGCAATAAAACCATCAAATTCTATACTTTTAATATTAGAAATTTCTAATAAACTCTTACGAATGGTATCTATACAATAACTACAATGAATTCCTTTTATTTTTACATAAAGCTTTTTCATTATTTTAATTTACCAAATAGGTCTAAAACATCATCTACTACTTCCATATTACCTTTTTTAATGTCTTCTACCATACAGGATTTCATATGACTTCTTAAGATTTCATTTCCTAAACTTTTTAAAGCATTAGTAAGTGATGCTATCTGTAATAATACATCATCACAATATCTATCATCATCTATCATCTGCTGTAATCCACTAACTTGACCAGCAATAATATTAAGCCTTCTAGTTAGATTTTTCTTTTCTTCATCTGTTCTATGTTTAGAACGAATACATTCACTACATACTTTTTTCATGTCATCACCCTATACCCATTATAGGGGTAGGGGGTATAAGTGTCAAGAAAATTTTAATTTTTTCAACAGGATTAAGAAAGAGAATAACCTCAGTCATTCTCATAATTTTTATTATTTATTTACTTCTTTTTTATATTTTTCTGCCATTTTTTTCAAAGCATCAATATTTAGTATTTTATAAACTTCAGAATATATTTCTAACAATTGTTTTTCTGGCAAAGTAGAAATCTTTCTATCAAATTGTTGTTCTTCTATCTTTATTGGCATTTCAATTCTAATATAAGATTTCATTTTCAATCCTAATTCACGCCAATTCTTTATTTCTTTTCTTTTATATGAATCTTTTTGCGAAGTTAATTTTAAAACATGATAATTTCTTCTATCATATTTCAATTACACTATAACATATAAAAAGTTATATAGGCAATGAAATTTAACACAGTATATTATAGTATTTGACGATTTTTGTCAATTGCATTGTACTAATATAGTTGTTAATTAATAACATGAGATAAATCATACTAAAAAATATTCTCACACTATCTACTATATTATACTAAGTTTCTAACAAAATATCTTAAACTATTTATAAAGTTTTTTATTTTCTAGAAACGCCCATAATCTTATTAATTAAAAAACTACTAACTACAATTACGATAACAGAATAAATTCCCTTTTTTATTCCAAATACAAACATTCCACCAATAATGATACAAGTATTAATTAAAAAATTAGCTAGAGCCACTCTGATTTTCAAATATTTACTAACTAATAAATTAAGAGTACTTGTTCCACCAGATGAGAAACCTAGTTTATAAATAAATCCTCCTGTAATTCCACAAATAATACCAGCTATTAACACAAAAACAAATTCTAATGAAGATACCACTTCTAATACTGGAATAAAACTAGTTAACTTCACGAATAAAGGATATAAAATTGATGCAACTAACGAGCTATAAGTAACACTCCTTGGTAAAAGAAAAACACTTAAAATCAAGGTAGTAAAATTGATAATCAAAATTAAAGTAGATGGATTTACTTTAGTAAAGGAATGAATTAATAAAGCAAGGCCTTGAGTTCCACCAGTTACTAATTCTAACGGTTTTAAAATAAAATTAAAATTAATAGCAGCAAAAAATAAGGCAAGAGCTAAATAAAAATAACGCATATTATCACCTACTATTATAGTATGGCTTAAAACATTATTTTTTAATCAAAAGAAAAATGACTAAAGAGCTATTTTAATATTATTTATCTAAACGAGGTGTTAAGATTTCATAACCATCTTTTGTAACTAAAATAGTATGTTCATAGTGAGCAGCTGGTTTACCATCATCTGTTTTAATAGTCCATTCATCATCAAGCATATAAATATCGGCTGTTCCTAAATTAAGCATAGGTTCAATACAAATAACCATTCCTTCTCTAAGTTTAGGTCCTGTTCCTTTAGTTCCATAATTAGGTACTTCAGGGTCTTCATGCATTTCTCTACCTATTCCATGACCACATAATTCTTTAACAACACCTAAATGATGCTTATTTGCATATTCTTCGACGGCATTTGAAATGTCACCAATACGATTACCTGGTTTTACTTGTTTTACTCCTTCATATAAAGCCTTTTCAGTATGTTCCATTAGATACTTTTTATCATCACTAATTTCTCCTACTGCATAAGTCCAAGCAGCATCTCCTTGATAGCCTTTATAACCAATAACCATATCGATCGTAATAATATCGCCATCTTTTAATTTGTAGTTATCAGGAATACCATGTACTACCGTATCATTTACACTAGTACATAAAGTAGCAGGAAAACCTTCATATCCTTTACAAGTAGGAACTCCTCCCATTTTACGAATATACTCTTCTGCTAATCTATCTAACTCTTTTGTAGTAATTCCCGGTTTAATAAAATTTTTTAAATACTGATGAGTCATAGAAACCATTTTACCAGCTTCTCTCATTAGTTCTATTTCTCTTTCACTTTTTATTGTTATCATATTTATCTCCACTCCAGTATATATACTACACCATTTTTTAAATTTTGAAAAGACATAACCAAAGCTATGTCTTTATTTAATAACTATTTTTAGCCTAACTTACGACAAATGGGTCAGAACTTGTTCCGTCACCCGTTACAAGCGTGTCAGCGTTAAGATTTAAAACTGCACGAAGGCGTCTAATATCAGAGACATCGATTTCGGCGATGGCACCTGCAGTATTTACGATCCAAACATGAGACTTCGAACCCGAGAAGAAGCCGGCGGAGCTCATCGTCCAAAAATACGTGGTATTATCTAAATAATAACTTTTATTACCTATTGCATAATATCCACCTGCATAAACAACTTCATCGTATGTTAGTAATCCTACACTTGCATTAACTATACCTTTTCCATTTCCATCACTACTGCATTTAAAGTCTGGTGTATATTTATTATAAGTAGTCATGGTAGCACTTCCTGATGTCATACTATCAGAGTATTTTGCTTTTGCTTGTTCACAATAATAAGCTCCACTAGCTACA
>ERZ832317.3960-NODE-3960-length-14872-cov-5.197746_pt1 | contig 14872 bp, 18 predicted proteins | sample MGYA00519695_ERZ832317 | MGnify/ENA primary metagenome ERZ832317 (study PRJEB31850, sample SAMEA3708726) | human gut metagenome | biome: human gut; feature: human-associated habitat; material: faeces | place: China | collected 2014 ...
TTTTGCCTGCTAGCCCATGTTTTCGTACGGTCAGCGCAGTAAATGCGCGAACCTACTGAACAGCTACAAATATTATTACATAAATTCAAAAATTTTGCAACGCATTTTTCAGAACAAATGTTCGATTTTCAGGCAGCCGGATTCCATGCCAGCACTGCCAGCTTTCTTTTATCCCAGCGCCACATCCAGAATCATCATCAGCACAAATCCAACCGCAAATCCGATCGTTCCCATATCGGAATGACTGCCCTGCGCCGACTCCGGAATCAACTCCTCCACAACCACGTAAATCATCGCCCCTGCTGCAAGCGCCAGGAGAACCGGCAGAACCGGTTCCAGATAGCGGTACGCGGCGATCGTCGCAAGCGCCCCGATCGGCTCGACGATACCGGAGAGTGTTCCCATCGCAAATGCCTTTTTCCGGCTCATCCCCGACTCACTCCGAAGCGGCAGGGAAATGATCGCTCCCTCCGGGAAGTTCTGAATCGCGATTCCTAGCGAAAGCGCCAGCGCCGCTGCAAGCGTGATACCGCTCTTTTCTGCTAAGAATCCGGCAAATACCACTCCGACTGCCATGCCCTCCGGGATATTGTGAAGTGTGACCGCCAGAACCAGCATCGTTGTCTTCTTGAGCCCGCACATATGTCCCTCCGGCTCATCACTTCCCAGATGCAGATGCGGAATCAGGCGATCCAGCAAAAGCAGCATCAGAATACCCACCATAAACCCAATAGATGCCGGCAGAAATGCCAGACGCCCCATTGCTTCGCACATATTCATCGATGGAATTAAAAGTGACCAGACCGACGCCGCCACCATCACTCCCGATGCGAACCCCAAAAGCGTTTTCTGGATGATTGGCTTTAACTCATTTTTCAAAAAAAAGACGCAAGCTGCTCCCGCCGTCGTACCGACAAACGGAATCAAAACCCCAAGTAGCGTATTATGATCCATATTCATTCCCTTCTCTTTCTTTTTTAATATCTGAGCGGTTCTTTCCCCGGAACCTTGTTTTTTTCCTTCTATTTCTCTTTGAGGTACCGATTTGATCAAAGAAGTCATCTCAAGTTCCTCTGCTTGAATATTCCTATTGTAGCATATGCACCTTTCTTTTGCACGGTTCCTTTTTATCATTAAGCCTATTTCATCCGCCAATCCCAGCTCAAATCCGCTTCAAACAACCCTCTGTTTCGGCACCGGCATTCTTTCATATGTTTCGTTTACAAACGTTTTTTCACAAAATAAAAAAAGAACCAGAAACCAGGCTGTCCCTAATTTCCAGTTCTCTTTTCATTCTTTGAATACAATGATTTATCGCTTTTTAATTTATTTCTGCTCAGAATTCTGTTTGATAAACTCATGAACATCGTTTACGCTTAAATTGCTCTCTTCGATCGCATCCAGTAATTCGCTTAATTCAGCTTTACGAATCTCAGCCGCTAATTCCTTTTTCTCTGCTTTCAGAGCTTTAACGGTTTCTTCTAATTTAGCCAGCTTCTCTTCTACCGCTGCCAGCTTCTCTTTGTTTACTTCTAATGCAGAACGTTTTGGTCCTCTCGGCATAATATATACTCCTTTCGTTTTCTTTGAGAATAGCACAAATCTCTTATTTGTGCAATATCGAACTTTCTTTTTTGAATGTCTTTCTCTCTGGACAAATTTCTTTTACTTTATTATAATATCAGGTTGTATCCAAACGCAAGAAAAAAAGGAGTTTGTATGAGTAATTCCAATACACAGAACGATTTTTCCAAAGGAAGTATCGTTAAAAATATCATGAATCTCGCGATCCCGATGACGTTGGCGCAGCTTATCAATGTCCTGTACAACATCGTCGACCGCATCTACATCGGGCGCATTCCCGATCACGCCACTCTATCTTTGACCGGCATCGGGCTTTCGCTGCCAATCATCACGCTCGTCATCGCATTTGCCAACCTGTTTGGCATGGGCGGTGCTCCGCTCTGCTCGATCGAACGCGGGCGCGGGGATATCAAAGAAGCCGAGGCAATCATGGGAAATTCCTTCTCCATGATGCTTATTTCCGGTGTGCTTCTGACCGTGCTCTGCCTGATATTCCGCAAACCAATGCTGTATCTGTTCGGCGCCAGCGACGCTACTTATCCATATGCGGATGCCTACATTACGATCTATCTGCTCGGCAGCCTGTTCGTGATGGTCGGGCTTGGCATGAACTCGTTCATCAATTCACAGGGCTTCGGGCGCATCGGCATGATGACCGTCCTTTTAGGCGCTGCCGCCAATATCCTGCTCGACCCGATTTTTATCTTTGTGCTTCACATGGGAATCCGCGGCGCGGCGCTCGCCACCATCCTGTCGCAGCTTCTCTCCGCTATCTGGATTCTGCGGTTTTTAACCAGTGACAAAACAATTCTGAAACTGAGACGTTCTTCGATGCGTCTTTCCGCACGGAGAGTCCGGAAAATCGTCGGTCTCGGTCTGTCCGGTTTTACGATGGCGATCACCAACTGCACCGTCCAGATCATGTGCAATGCAACCTTACAGGTATACGGCGGCGATCTCTACGTCGGCGTTATGACCGTTATCAACTCCATCCGTGAAATTGCAACTCTTCCGGTAACCGGCGTCACCCACAGCGCCCAGCCGGTGCTCGGTTTCAATTATGGAGCAAAAGAATACGGACGCGTTAAAAAGGCGATCGTCTTTACCTCTTTTATTGCAATTTTATATACGACCGGTATCTGGCTGATCGTCGATGGTTTCCCGGCATTCTTTATCCGCATTTTTAACCAGGATGCCGAACTCATCGCAGCAGGTATTCCGGCGATCCGCTTATACTTTTTCGGATTCTTTATGATGTCGCTCCAATTCTCCGGACAGTCGATTTTCGTCGGTCTGGGCGAATCCAAAAAAGCGATCTTTTTCTCTATTTTCCGAAAAGTAATTATCGTCGTTCCGCTGACAATCCTGCTGCCAGGTATGTTCGGAATGGGCACCAACGGCGTATTCGCCGCCGAACCGATTTCCAACTTTGTCGGCGGAATTGCCTGCTTTGGAACGATGCTTTTGACGATTTGGAGAGAATTGACGAGATTGCAGAAAGGGAAGAATTCTTAAAAATAGAGAGGTTATTTATTTAAATGAAAGTGGCTAAAAGTTTGTGGGACGGACTTTTAGCCATTGCTGTATATAACGATAGTTTTTACTATGTCAAAAATATACATTAATTTTTTCCATATGCTTCAATTCGACACGTATGTTCCTTACTTACCTTATCGTAATTAATTCCAACCAATAAAATATTTCCCATATAATTTAAAATCGATTCTGGATAGTTCTTTTCTTTAATTTGCTGCAGCGCAGTCTGTGCATTCTGATTCCATTTAAGTTCAATTACCAGCGCCGGATAATCATTCTTGTACTCTGGTTTTGGTATAAATACAAAATCCGCAAATCCACGTCCTGTCGGTAGTTCCCGAACTGGTTTAAAATAATATTGCATCGAACTCAGATAAGCAATCGCGAGAACACTGCTCAAAGAATTTTCATTATGATATTGAATAACAGATACATATTCATCATGAATCTTCCCGATCTGTGATGCTACTACTTTCTCATCCAAATCCAGTGTTGCATCCAACAACCTCTCCGACTCTTGCTGAAACAGAAGCATCTCATTCCAGCGTTTACTTTCTACCGCCCTGGTCAACTCCTGCCGAATTTCTTCATTCGGAACAAACGCCATCTTTTTCGTCTGATCATAGCCTAAATACCCCAAATGAATCATATATGTCAGCACATCGTCTTTACTCTGAATATTCGAAATATCATTTCCAAATGTTGACGTATCTACCTTCACTTCAACTCCAGACAGCATTTCGATAATTGCCGTTTTCAGTCCGTCATAATCCATATTAATGAGCGGCACAATCGCCTCATAAGACGCGGTTTCCGACCAATAGCTCTTAAATTCACCATCCAGCATGACACTCACAACTGCTTTGGGATTATAAACCTGACAATTTCTTAGAACATATCCATCATACCACGCCTTTACCTTATCAAATTCCACTTGATAGCGTTCTGAAAGTTCTTTCACCTCCGCCTCCGTAAATCCAATATACGGAGACAAGCGACCCGCGCTCAACATCGTAAATTCATCAAAATTGTTCAGTGCCGACTGGGTTTTCTCTTTTTTAATAGGAAGAATGCCCGTCAAATAAGCAAGCTGAATATACTTGGTCGGTTCCGTTCCCTTAAACAATCCCCTCAGGAAACTTATATATTCATCCTGAATTTTCGAATTCGCCGCCATATCACGAATCAGAACATCCCACTCATCAATAATTACAACAAACTTATTCTTCGTTGCATTACAAATAAACGACAGTGCTTCTGGAAGCGAACACGGGTCACTCGGTATTACTTCTGAATAGTATTTTCTTAATTCCTCAATCGTTTTCTCTGTAATATACGATACAACCCTGTCGGCGCCCCCAGCAGCTCCTATACACCACTGGATATCCCAGTGAATCACATCATATCGGTTTAGATGTTCCTTGAAATCCGGGCTCTGACTAATTTCAAGTCCAGAAAACATATTCCCTGAATCGCAGCCCTTACTGTAATACGCTGTCAGCATATCCGCCGTAATCGACTTTCCGAACCTTCTGGGACGGCTATTGCAAATATATCCCTGCAATGTATTCATCACCTTATTGGTATACGTCAACAAACCTGTTTTATCAATATAGATTTCCGAATTCAACGCAACTTGAAACGCTGAATTATCCGAATTCACAAAAATCCCCATATTGACACACTCCTTTCGAAGATGTTGCTTTGCCTGTTCATAATATTAATCATATTTATATGATTAATATTAACATTTGATAGTTTGAATGGCAAGATCATCATTCAAAACGTTCCTCTACTTCTCAGCCATCCGAATCAGCAACTCCAATATTTTAATTGCCATCTCTTCTTCCCGCATCCAGCCATTATAAACATCCTTCATGTCCTTCAAAATTATGCTTTCATCCGCCATCTCATAAAAGCGTTCATTTACTTTTTTTATGACAGCTTCATCCGGCACATCCTCTTCCATAAAATACATACTCTCTCCATAAATTCCCTTCCTTTTACCACCCATAACATCCCCTAATACCACACTTCCAAAATTTTCCATTCTGCAAGGCGGCAGTTTGAATTCCGCTAAAACAGAATCAAGAATTCTCTTCACTTCATCCGATGCCCGTTTTCGTTTCGTCAAATAACCATCCAGCGCCCCAAACAGGCGCTCCATTTGCCTCTTCAACTCCGTCGGTGTCTGAAGATAGCGGCTGTCCAATTTTATTTTCTGCCACTCAACATATTGTGGATGCGGTATCATCGTCTGGTGTCCCACTCTGAATTCAATAATGGAAGGATATGGATTTTCATTCAATATGTTTCTATGAATGTTCACAAGTTCATCATAAAGCGGTCGATAAATCTCCTGCGCTCTTTTCCTATTCAATTCTTCTTTTCGCTGCTGTGTGTTGACCCATATAGACCCAAGCAATGAAAAAACAGCACCGACAACTGCTCCAAGCAATGTTCCGATTATACCTAATAGGGTTTGAGAATCTGCTCGCGTGAAAAGATTCACTTGTCTTAACAATGTCACAAACGTAAACAGGACAAGAATGACTCCACATATATAGATGCAGATTTTGAATTTACTGAAATAATATTTTAGTTTTAAAAATATCATAAATCCTCACTTCTTTTTGCAAAGATTTTTCTTGTATTGTATCATTTCAAAAAAGAATTTGCAAAGATTTACCCAATCTATTTTTCAATTTCTTTTCTTCTTGCATCCTCCCCTTACATATGCTATTCTGTGAAAATAGCAATTCCAGCAAAGCGGTCACTTTATAAAAAAGAACGGCTGAGTTTTTACTCCTCAGTCGCTCTTTCATCCACACACTTTTCCCGTCCGCTCATCCCCGCCATCACAATCACAAACCAGAAAAACGGCTGACGGCAATTCATCAACGTAAAACTTTCCGCCAACAGCGCCAGCACTGCCGCACGCTGTGCCCGATCACATCGAATCACATTTCGTACAATCCAATATACAAGCACCGCCGCCGGAATGATACCATACGAAAACCAGACATCAAAAAAGCTCGAATGAATCTCATTCACATGAAATACATCAAACACGCCCGGGCTCAGCAGCTGTTCAAACCCATCATATGGAATAAAACGCTCAAAAAAGCCCTCTCCTGCCCCATATAATAAATACTGCGGTTCCAATACCAAGCGTTCTGCACTCCGATCGTAAAGCAAATCATAAAGATTGCCATTTGCCAGTTTCCAGAGTTTCTGCTGAATCCGCGAAAAAAGCGTGTAGCTCGTCTGGGAAACATCAAAATCAGCCCCCGGCAGGATCCTATATCCCCCGACAGCCAGCAGCACCACAAAAACCGTGCCGCCTATCCACCACAGCTTTTTCCGCTTCGAATGGCAGCATCTGTCCCAGAAAATCTGTCCGATAAGCACACAAAAGAATACAAGCAGACCGACAAACATCCCCGTTGATTTTGCCTTTCCTATCAAAAACACTCCCAACAGAAACATTCCCCAGAAGCCGATACGTGTTTTCGCCGTATAAATCGCTTTCCGCCGATACCCCATAAAAAGTACCAGCATCATGGTAAAGATAAAAAATGCAAACTGGTTCGGATCATTGAAAGTTCCCATAAACCGGGCACCGCCCCAGGATTCACGGAAATAACGCCCATGTCCAGAGAATAAAACAAGCAGCTGGAATACCATATCGATACGGCAAACCCAGCACAAGCCCCGCATAAAATCTTCCGAATACAATGTCCGAAACATCCATATCAGACACACGGAATAAATCCAATACATCGTATGCAACGGGAATTCCCGATTGGCAGTCCGGACATAATAGATTCCATTAATGATAGCGGCAAAAATCAAGAAAATTGCCCATGGGATATCTTCCCTGTAAAATAATTTTGTCCGTTTCTTCCATACTCCATAAAATGTCATCACACAAGCAGCCGTGAAAAACAGATCTGCAATCCCAATACTGCCGCTTGGGAGCAGATAAAATTGTTTCAAAAAAACAGCTATGTAAAACAACCAACTTGCCACAATCTACTTCTTCCCTTTCGTAACAATTCTGCTTCTTTAATTATATCCATAAATTTTCCGGATAGCATCCAGCCGTTATCATCCGGCTAAAACTTTCCTGCGCTAGCTCAATGTCTTCCTTATAAGTAATTCCAATCCATTTATCCGATGTAGAAAGTACCTTAACCGAAGCCGCTTCTTTTTCCAGCAGTTCCGCTACAATATTCGGAAGGAGATATTCTTTTTTCTCCGGATGCTCACCCAACTGTTCCAGAAATGCAGGAAAGCCATCCTTAATATATTGCAAAAAATCCGGATAGCCCGCCCACATATTCATCGAAACCATCGTGTCTGGTGTAATCCAGCCTTCTACTTCTGCATTATCGCACCGAATCTTGCCGTCTATCTCCTGAATTCCCGTCGTCTCAATTATCTTTTCAAGATGGCCTGTATCATCCGCCACACAGACGCCTCTGGTCACAGCGCCATTCTCACTCAAAGTATTTTTCAGAGAAAATCCAGCCATCGCCAGCGTTATTTTCCCGTCCTCATGTTTTCCCGAAACCAGAAAATCACGCAGCTTGACAAATGCTTCCTTTCCATAATAATCATCTGCATTGATAATCACAAACGGATCCTTCACGATATCTTTACAAGCCAGAATCGCCTGCCCCGTACCCCAAGGTTTCACACGCCCCTCTGGGACTTCATATCCTTCTGGCAGATCCTCCAGCTCCTGATAAACATACCCGACCGGCATAACCTTAGACAATCGATTCCCGATCACTTCTTTAAATTCTTTTTCAATCGCCTTGCGGATCACAAAAACTACCTTTGTAAATCCTGCCTCTTTTGCGTCATAAATTGAAAAATCCATGATAATCTCCCCGTTGGGAGCCATTTTCGCCAGCTGCTTGATACCGGTTCCGAAACGGGAACCGATGCCGGCAGCCATGATGATGAGGGTTGTGTTCATTTTTTCTCCATAAATTTACACTTCTTAGTTTAAAGTTTTTATCAAAATGAAATCTCTTTTATTTTAATAATTCATTTATCTGATTTTCTGTAATCCAGTCACTTACAACACCATCTCCCAAAAATTTTTCTTGATATTCATTCAAGTCATTTTCTACCGCCCAAAATATTTTTATTCCCTTTTTTCTAATTTCTTCTATCTTTTCATCTCCAGCATATTGCAAATTTATATTAACTGCCTTAACATTATATTTCTCGCAATTAGAAATCAGTTCATCAATTTTATCTGGGTAAACTGCATGCTGCCTCAGCATAATATGTTTGAAAGAATATATATTTAAAATATCTTCAAGATCCTGCACATCATAGCACGAAACAACCAACTGGTCTAATACCTTTTTATTTTCCTTAAAATGATCAACAATCCAAGAATATGTTTCTTTGGCATCCTCTTTAACATCTAAAACCATATATGCATCCGGATGAAATTGCAACCACTCCACAATATCACGAAATGATAATGGAGTATAACACGAAAAAATTTTAGCATTCTTAAATTGCTCTATTGTTGGCAAATATTTTCTTGAAATTTGTTCTTGACAGTATTCGCTAGACCATTGTTCAATATGATATAAATATTCAAACTCCGGTTGTTCTAAATTAATTCCCGTCCAGTCATGTCTTAAAACAATCTCTAGATCAGATGTAAATCTTAAATCTATATCAAACAATCTAGCTCCATTATCATAAGAATTATTAATTGCCTCTAACGAATCCGTGTATATGTGGCCATCTATACCACCTCCCGCATGAGCAATTACATTATAATCATAAAATTTATTTCCTAAATTCTGTTTAACACATATGCCAATAACACATATTCCGCAAAATAAACATAACATTAATATTTTACATCGTTTCATTCTTTTTCCTACTTTTTTCACATATAACAATCATAATTTCAGAAATTAAAATTGAGCATAATATTGACATTCCTAATTTCCACCAATAATTTTCACTCGGCATTAACAGCTGAATCCATCCTTGAATTGGGAAATGTAAACAATAAATAGGAAGTGACAATTTTCCCATATGACTACATATAGAATAGACAAAATGATTGTCTATATAATTTCTATCATTCAGCAAAATTAGAACCATTACAATAAATAAATATCCTAATATTTCAGCTGAAATATCCACTCCACCGTTTCTGAAAAAAACAGTAATCCATACAAATCCAAGGAATCCAACTGTGCTCAACATACGAACTGTTTTTTGAGGTATATTATTGTCTCTTTTATAATAATTTATTACAAAAAACAAAGCACTACCCATAATCAAATCTGCTGTTCCCCTCAAAACTTGAAATATACCGCCTTCCCAAATTGCAATTTTATTCATATAAATCATATCTAATGAAAAAAACATAATAGGAACAAACCAGCACAAAAAGTATTTATAAATTTTTTCTACCTTTGTCATTAAAATTATAAGTAATGGTAAAAATAAAAGTAAATATGTAACATACCATAAAGGTGGATCATATACATAAGAAGCATTTGCAATTCCTACCCCTTTTAATAAAGATAAATTATATATAAGTGAAAAAACACTTAGTATTTTTTCATCCTTTCCAGAAGTACAAACAAACACTCGTATAAAATCAAGTAATACCCCCCCCCTACTGCGTATGGATATATTTTTTTTATTTTGTTCTTTATGTAATAAAAAATATCTCTATATTCCGCTCCAACTTTTTCAGAATGTTTCAAAAAATGCTCGGTTGTGTAATATCCGGTTAACATAAAATAAAACTCTACAAAAGCCCAACCACCCAAAAAAAATGTTCTTTCCATTAATGTATAAGAATGATGGCACAATATTATAATTGCGCCAATAAATCGGCACACTTCAATGTATTGACACTTATTTTTCATTTTATTACCTTCTTGTTTTTTGTATTTTTTCCTTTATACTCTTCGTCGAAACAGATTTGGTATATGGAAAATATATACAAGAAACCTTTTGTTCTCTCAACTTCTCTTCTATTTCATTATACATCTTTGTATTTTTCCAATCGTCTCCGTGGAACAAAACATCGTACTGAATATCTGGTAAAACATCCAACTTATTTAGTGTTTTCTGTGCAATAACTTTATCTACACACTTCAACGCTCCCACTATACGAATTCTGTCTTCAAACGGTATAACAGGAAGCTCTCCCTTGTAATCTTTTACTAGTTCGTCTGTACTAACTCCCACTATTAATATTTCACAATTTTCTTTTGCTTTTTCCAATAAATTCAAATGACCCACATGAAATAAATCAAAAGTGCCCGTTGTATATCCAATTTTAAATTTTTTTTCATTTACCATAATACACCCTTCATAATTTAATTAGGCTTATCTTTATATTATCCTTTAGACGACATTAGCGAATAATGTCGCCTAAAAGAACTCCATTCTATTTTTTCAATATGTATTCTTCTGGTGTATAATGAATAATCCTCGTTCCCCCCTCCTCAAATCGAAATGGCACATAAACCAATTCTTTCATTGCCTCTTTCACACGAGTTTGATATTCTTCTGGAACATAAAAGATCAAAAAGCCACCACCGCCAGCTCCTAATAATTTACCTCCCAATGCTCCTTCCTTTATTCCAAGTTCATATAATTGATCAATTGAAGAAGTTGAAATTTTGGAACCTGTCTGTTTCTTTAATTTCCAGGTCTTATCTAAAAGTCTTCCAAAATCATCAATATCCTTCATCTTATTAACTAAAATCTGTTCAGCCTCTTCTACTAAATCATACATTTCCGAAAGATACTCCGTTTTACTCTTCGCCACCACCTGATTTTCTTTCTGTATTTCAGACGAAAATCTAGTAAATCCCGTAAAAAACAACATTAAATTACTTTCTAATTTTCTTTTTCTTTCCGGAGATATAATAATTGGTCTTATTTCATATCCGCTTCCAGAAAAATCAATTCGATTCAATCCACCAAAAGAAGCAGCAATTTGATCTTGCCATCCACCAGCTTCGTTACACAATTCTCTCTCTAAATAAATTGCCTCGTCTGCCAGTTTTTTCTTATCAGCATATTTTCCTTTTAATGCATAAAAAGCATTTAACATCCCCACTGCAAAAGAACTACTTGTTCCAAGTCCAGAACGTGCTGGTAAATCAGCCTCATAAACCAATCGAATTTCCTGCATATCCAACATATCCATTGCATTCCTAATTGCAGGATGTTGAATTTCACAATTGTCATTAACATATTCCATTTTTGAATATGTCAGATGTGTCCTGTAGTCAAAAAATCTTGGCAAATGGCGCACATTAACATAACAATATTTATCGAATGTTGTAGATATAACCGCTCCTTTGTGTTCATAAAAATATTCAGGTATATCTGTTCCACCTCCAAAAAAGGACATTCTAAATGGTGTTTTCGTTATTATCATAGCAAACTCCTAACACTAATTTTCAATTAATCTAATAAAACTTTTTCTATCAAAGTTTCAATTGGGTATTTTTCATTAAACTTCCAATATCTATTTTCACTCTCTAATTTCATATCATTAAATATTTCTTTACGTTCTTCTTGTCCTTTTTTTGCTAAACTAATCAGATATTCTCCACATGCTTGTTCGTCATCTAATAAATGATATTTCTTTTCCAATCCTAATCCAGTCGCTGCAACTTTCGTACATACAATAGGAACGCCATATGATAACGCTTCTAATGTTTTGCATTTCATTCCAGAATAAAAAACATCTGGATTTACATAAACATCATACGAATCATAAAACTTTTTCAAATCATCAATTTTTCCTAACAAAACAACATTTTTCGCTATCTCTAACTCAGAAATCATCTCACAAATACTGCCTGCGATAAATAGCCTGATATCATCACTTTTTTCAATTACTTTTATCAGTTTTTTAATTGCAAAATAATTCGGAGGATTAGAAGATGCCAAATATCCTATATCCATTATTTTATCTGATGATGAAATATGCTTTCTCCCCGCTGCATTATAAGAAGGAATAAATGGAAATGTTATAACATTCTTTTTATTATCTGTTATACGTCTAAAGTATGTTGCATCATCTTCCTGTACCGCTAAAACTATATCTGCTCTCTCAAGTGCTCTAGCTTCTTCTTTTTCCGATTCTACTCCAAACCAAAAACTCCATTCTGGAAAACCTGCTTCTTTTAATGATTTATTATGCTTTTCAAATTTATCATGTGTATACAATACTTTTTTTACATTTTTTAACACTTCAAACGCTTTTGTATAAAACAGATAATTGACCATGCATACATTATAATGATAATGTTCATTTAGTCGTATAATTGACTGCAAAAAATCATCATCAACCCAATCATCAATATGATCTCCGTCTTCACGCGAATCTGACATGTTTGTATGTGAAAAATAAGGATTTGTTCCATGTTGATAAAACACTCTATCCCATACATTTCTATTAACATTTTGTGGTTTACTATTGTCATAGTATAAAAACAAATGTGCTTGATAACCTTTTTCTTTTATTTTTCCTACAATTCTTTCCACATTGTGAACAGCAGCATTTTCAGCATACCAAGGTAATATTACAAGAATTTTATTTTCATTTTCTACTATTTCTAATTCAAAAATCCCGGTATCAAAGTCCATACATTGAAGCTGATTTGAAAAACTCTCTCCCCATTCTCCTTCATGTAATTTATTCCATATAAAAGGACGATGCAGCAATTGATTAAATCTAATCCAAATAGCGTTTCCTATTTTAGTATGGTATACATTTCTCAAAATATTTTTCGATACTTCATGCTTTTTAGGTCCATCTTTTTTTTCTTCTGTTTCATTTTTTTCAAATCGTTAGGTCTTGTAACGATGATCTCGTCACCCTCTAATTTGATGTCCATCTCAGATGGAAGGGTTCTTTCAAGAGTTCCCTTAGGACCTTTTACAGTCACATGATTATTTTCTGCAATTTCTACTGTAACGCCAGCTGGAACTGCGATTGGCATTCTTCCTATACGTGACATGCCCGTACCTCCTAATTTTTCGTTGCGGTGAGGATTCACCGTAGTTAAAAAGTTACATATCTATCAGAATGGTAGTCCATCCTCCTGGCATAAGCCAGGAAGTCATTATTTCCTACCAAACGAAAGCTAATACTTCTCCACCAACCTGGAGTTTTCTTGCTTCTTTGTCTGTGATAATTCCCTGATTTGTAGAAAGGATAGCGATTCCTAATCCACCAAGTACTCTAGGAAGCTCGTCTTTACCAGCGTAAACACGAAGTCCCGGTTTGGAAATTCTCTTAAGACCTGTGATAATTTTTTCATTCTTATCTGCACCGTATTTTAATGTGATGCGGATTGTTTTAAAATTACCATCTTCGATAATATCGTATTTTGTGATATAACCTTCATCTAAAAGGATGCCTGCGATAGCAACTTTGATCTTAGATGCCGGAATATCTACTGTATCATGTTTAGCAGTATTTGCATTACGGATTCTTGTAAGCATATCTGCAATTGGATCACTCGTCATCATCATGATGTATATTTCCTCCTTCTAAAAATTACTCGGCCTACCAGCTTGCTTTCTTAACGCCTGGGATTTGACCTTTGTATGCTAATTCACGGAAACATACTCTGCAGATTCCGTATTTTCTTAAAACAGAATGTGGACGACCACAAATTTTGCAACGTGTGTATTCTCTGGTAGAGAATTTTGCTGGACGCTGCTGTTTAACTTTCATACTTGTCTTAGCCATTAAAATTCCCTCCTATTATTTGGCAAATGGCATATTGAACAATGTCAATAATTCACGTGCTTCTTCGTCTGTCTTAGCAGTAGTTACGATAATGATATCCATACCTCTTACTTTGTCAACTTTGTCGTACTCGATCTCTGGGAAGATGATCTGCTCTTTGATACCAAGAGCATAGTTTCCACGGCCATCGAATGCGTTAGGGTTAACACCTCTGAAGTCACGTACACGTGGTAATGATAAGTTAATTAAACGATCTAAGAACTCATACATTTTCTCGCCACGTAATGTTGTTTTACATCCGATTGGCATGTTCTCTCTGATCTTGAAGTTTGCAATAGCGTTCTTTGCTTTTGTAGCAACTGCTTTCTGACCTGTGATTGTCTCCATGTCTTTAATTGCAGCCTCTAATACTTTTGCGTTCTCTTTGGCTTCACCAACGCCCATGTTTACTACGATTTTATCGAGCTTTGGTACTTCCATAATATTTTTATATCCGAACTTTTTGATCATTGCGTCAACGATCTCGTTCTGGTACTGTTCTTTAAGTCTGCTCAACTGATTGGCCTCCTCTCTTTAATTAGTCAATAACTTCGCCTGTAGCTTTTGCTACACGAACTTTTTTGTCTCCGTCCATCTTGAATCCAACACGTGTTGCTTTTCCGTTGTGAAGAAGCATTACGTTAGAAAGATCGATTGGAGCTTCCTGGTGAAGGATTCCACCCTGCTGGTTAGCCATGCTTGGTTTTGCATGTTTTGTAACCATGTTGATTCCTTCAACAAGAACTTTGTTATCTTTTTTGTTTACGGAAATTACTTTTCCTTCTTTGTCTTTATCTTTTCCAGCGATCACTTTAACCATATCGCCTTTTTTAATTTTCATTGTTGCCATATCTTCGTCCTCCTATAATACTTCTGGAGCTAAGGAAACAATTTTCATGAACTGTTTCTCACGAAGCTCTCTAGCTACTG
>ERZ832317.3969-NODE-3969-length-14838-cov-7.475073_pt1 | contig 14838 bp, 10 predicted proteins | sample MGYA00519695_ERZ832317 | MGnify/ENA primary metagenome ERZ832317 (study PRJEB31850, sample SAMEA3708726) | human gut metagenome | biome: human gut; feature: human-associated habitat; material: faeces | place: China | collected 2014 ...
GCACCTCGCTCGCCGTATCGGCACTTAGAATTATGCGGTATTGCCATAAAAATAATTATACGCGATTTTGCCCAGCCCTGCAAGCTTTTGTGTAATTTGTCCATAAATGCGTCCGGCATACTATTTGACAATGCCCCCGTTGCGCCTTATAATAGATTTAATTGCAATGTCGTAGTTTGATTCAGGACCCGGTTGCAGCCTTTCGGCTGAACTCTTCGCGTCCAAACCGTGATTCAGTAAATCGGCACAGTGCCGTACAAATTTTACATGCGACAAAACATCACGTCCGGGGTACGGTGCTTACCGTGTGTGTAACCACCAACCCTGGCCGAATACAATATGGAGGTTATGCAATGGAAGATCACAACAACGAAAAACGCCCCCGCCAGCAGGGCCGCAGCAATTACACCCGCCGTGCCCCGCGCGCAAATAATAATAACCAAAACCGCAAACCCGGTGCGCCTGCCCCCGCGGCCAGCGCCCCGCAGGCAGCGGAGGAAAAACCACAGCCCCAGCACCGCAAGCCGCAGCGCCGCCGTGCCCCGCAGCCCCAGCAGGCTGCAGCGAGCAATGCGGTGAATGCAGCAGCTCCGGCCCCGGTGCAGCGCCCCCGCAGCCCGCAGCGCCGCAGCTATAAGCAGCATTATTATGATGCTTCCACCCCGGCTGTTCCCATGCACATCTGCCCGCTGGGCGGCCTGGGCGAAGTTGGCAAAAACATCACCCTGTATGAATGCCAGGGCGATATGATCCTGGTGGACTGCGGCCTGGTGTTCCCGGATTCCGATATGTTCGGCGTGGACCTTGTCATTCCGGATTTCACCTATGTATTGGAAAATAAGGACCGCATCAAGGGCCTGTTCATTACCCATGGCCACGAAGACCATATCGGCAGCCTGCCGTATCTGCTCAAAAAGTTCAACGTGCCCATTTACACTGCACGTTTGACCATTGGCCTGATCAAAAACAAGCTGGAGGAGCACGGTCTTGCCTCCAGTGCAGAGTTCCATGAGATCCGTCCCCGCCAGAAAGTGCGCCTTGGCTGCTTTACGGTGGAGCCCATCCATGTCAACCACTCTATCCCGGATTCTCTGGCGTTTGCCATTGACTGCCCGGCAGGCACCGTGCTGCATACCGGCGACTTCAAGATCGACTACACGCCGCTTTCCGGCGATGCCGTTACCGACCTTTCCACCATTGCGGAGTATGGCCGCCGCGGCGTGCTGGCTTTGCTGGCGGATTCTACCAACGCGGAACGCCCCGGCTTTACGGCAACCGAGCAGACTGTGGCCGAAGGGGTGCGCAGCCTGTTTGCCCGCGCCAAAAACCGCCGCATTATCGTGGCAACCTTTGCTTCCAACATCTACCGCATCCAGCAGATCATTGACCTGGCCATTGAGTATGGCCGCAAGGTGGCCGTCAATGGCCGCAGCATGGTTTCCAACACCGAAATGGCGCGGGAGCTGGGGTATCTGCATGCGCCGGATAATGTGCTGATCGATATCGAGGAGATCAACAAATACCCACCGGAAAAGGTTGTCCTTATCACCACCGGCAGCCAGGGCGAACCGCTGTCCGCTCTGTCCCGTATGGCGCAGGCCAGCCACCGTACCGTCAAGGTCGGCCCTACTGACTTTATCATTATCTCGGCCCGCCCCATCCCCGGCAACGAAAAGACCGTGACCAAGGTGGTCAACGGCCTTCTGGCCCTGGGCGCAGAGGTCATTTACGAAAACATGTACGATACCCATGTTTCCGGCCACGCCTGCCAGGAAGAGCAGAAGCTGATGCTGACCCTTGCCCACCCGCAGTATTTCCTGCCGGTTCACGGCGAGTTCAAGCAGCTCAAGCGCCACGCCGAAACGGCGGAGCACCTGGGCTATATCCCCAAGCAGAATATTTATATTGCTGAAAATGGCCAGAACATCCGTCTTTCCCGCGATGGCATGGCAGTGGAGGGCACTGTGCCCGCCGGTGCCGTGATGGTGGATGGCTATGGCGTGGGCGATGTGGGCAATGTGGTCCTGCGTGACCGCCACCACCTGTCGGAGGACGGTATCATCATCGTTACCGCAGCCGTGGATGGCAGCACCGGCCAGCTGCTTTCCGGCCCGGATCTGGTTTCCCGCGGCTTTGTCTATGTGCGGGAAAGCGAGGAGCTGATGGACGGTGCCCGCGTGCAGGTTGAAATGGCCCTTGACCGCAGTATGGCGGATAACATGCACGACTGGGCCAGCGTGAAATCCCGCGTGCGGGAGGCGCTTTCCAGCTATATCTACCGCAAAACCAAGCGCAGCCCCATGATTTTGCCCATTCTGATGGAAGTTTGATCCAAACCATATCTGACCGTGACCGCCTGCCCCACATTGCAGGCACCGAGGAACGATGATGAAAAACAAGCTAAGACGTGATATCTTTGTCATTATCTTTTTGCTGCTCGTTGCGTGCATCGCTCTGGCTGTGCCGCTGGCGTTCAGCAACCCGCGCTGGCTGCTGGCACCGGCGCTGCTTGTAGTGTTTGCGTTGGTGGTGGCGGTGCTTGGCATCCGCCGGCTGCGGCGCTTTGTGGCCGATATGCTGTGCGGGACCAACTTTGAGGGCAGCAAGACCCAGTATTCGCTGGCGGATTTTTCCATCCCCACTGCCCTGATTGCCGAAGGCTCCGTGGTGTGGTATAATCCGGCCTTCCGGGAGCAGATCCTGGCGGGGCAGGATGCCCTGCTGGCTGCACCGGACCGCCTGATGACCGGCATTGACCTTTCCGTCTGTGCCCGCGCCCACGGCCAGGACCTGACCATTGACGAAAACCGCTACACGGCCTATGCCACAACCAGCCGCAGCAGCAAAACGGGCACATTGCTGTTTTTGGTCAACGATACGTTCTACAAAAACACGCTGGATGAATACACTGCCAGCCGCCCGGCTTACCTGATTATTGGGGTGGACAGCTATGACGAGCTGTTCAACGATATGAAGGACTCTGAGCAGGCGCACGAGCTGGAGGCCATCAACACCCTGCTGGAAGAATACATCGGCCGCACGACCGGTTTCCTGCGCAAGGTGTCCAACAGCCGCTATATTGCGGTGGTGGAAGAGCGGGATATCCGCTGGATGATGGAAGAACGCTTTGATATTCTGGATAAAGTGCGTGCGTTGCACCCCGGCGGAATGCTCACCCTTTCCATCGGCGTAGGCCATGGCGGTGCTACTATGCAAGAATGCCAGGAGATGGCCCGCGAAAGCATTGATATTGCCTTGGGCCGCGGCGGCGACCAGGCTGCCGTGAAAACAGTCGATGGCTTTGAGTTCTTCGGCGGCATTTCCCATGGGGTCGAAAAGCGCAGCCATGTGCGCAGCCGCATCATTGCCAACGCCCTGGCAGACCAGATCCGCCAGAGCGACAGCGTCATTATCATGGGCCACCGCCAGAGCGATTTGGATGCCATCGGCTCCGCCATCGGTTTGCTGCGCATGTGCAAAATGTGCGATGTGCCTTCGGTCATCGCAGTGCGCAGCAAGGCAACGCTGGCGGGCCAGCTGCTGGATGTGTTCAACGAGGCGGGAGAGGACCACAACTTTATTGAACCGGAAGAAACCTATAAGCTCATCACCCCCAAAACCCTGCTGATCGTAACCGATACATACCAAAAGCGCCTGCTGGAAGACCAAAAGATTTACGAAAAATGCAGCCGCGTGGTTGTTATCGACCATCACCGCATGGCGGTAGGGCATATTGATAACCCGATCCTTTTGTATCATGAACCCTTTGCTTCCAGCGCCAGCGAGCTGGTGTGTGAACTGCTGCAATTCATGCCCGCCCAAAACAACATCACCCAGTTGGAAGCCCAGGCGCTGCTGTCTGGCATCATGCTGGATACCCGCAGTTTTGCGCTGCATGTCGGCGTGCGTACCTTTGAGGCTGCCGCCTGGCTGCGCAGCCGCGGGGCCGAAACCGCCGCGACCAAGCGCCTGTTCAATATTTCCAAAGAAGAATACGAAGCCCGCGCCGCTATTGTGGAGGGCGCTTACCTCTACAAAGGCTGCGCTATCGCCACTTCGGATGAGCTTGACCCCGCCATGAGTGTGGTTCTGCCCATGGCAGCCAATGACCTGCTGACCATCAACGGCGTGGATGCCAGCTTTGTGGCAATCGCCAAAAACGGTGGGGTCAACATCTCCGCCCGCAGCATGGGGGCGCTGAACGTACAGGTCATTCTGGAGCCCTTAGGCGGCGGCGGCCACCTGACGATGGCCGGTGCCCAGCTGCGTGATTGTACCGTAAAGGAAGCCGAAGCCCGCATCCGCGCGCAGATCGACGAATACCGCGCCAACCAGGAATGCCAGGAAGAACTGGTGGGTGCAGTTTAACAAATTAAATTATCAGCGAATCCCTGCCAATGGCAGAAAATTATATCAATTACTACATAGAGAGGGGAACCACCACGATGAAAGTTATTCTCAAACAGGATGTCAAGAGCATTGGTAAAAAAGATGAAATCCATGAAGTGTCGGACGGTTACGCCCGCAACTTCCTGTTCCCGCGCGGTCTGGCTGCAGTGGCCGATGCTGACGCTGTGAACACCGCCCGCACCAAGAGCGAAGCCAAAGCCCACCATGAAGCCGAAGCTAAGGCTGCTGCTGAAGAACTGGCTGCCAAGATCAAGGGCCAGATCGTTTCTGTCAAGGTCAAGGGGGGCGCTTCCGGCAAGCTGCACGGCAAAGTGACCGCAAAGGAAGTTGCCGAACAGTTGTACAAGCTGACCGGCACCGAAATCGACAAGAAAAAAATCGAAATGCCCGCCAGCATCAAGGAGTTTGGCAGTTATGATGCCAAAGTCCGCCTGCATGTGGGTGTTGTGGCCGCGTTCAAGGTCAAGGTCGAGGAGGCTCCGCTGTAATTGGCAGGGGGGTCTTGTAATTACATTCCAACAAAAACGGCAGGGAGGTGCCTGAATGGCAAACAATGAATTAAGCTTGTCCAGCCTGGGCATTCAGCTGCCGTATAACATGCAGGCGGAACAAAGCGTGCTTGGCGCAGCGCTGATGGATGAAACCATCCTGAACCGCCTGATCACCGAGATGGACCCCGATATGTTCTATTCGGAGCAGAACCGGGCCGTCTATGAGGAAATGCGCCGCCTGTTCAGCGAAAGCGAAGCGGTGGACGTTATCACTCTGGTGGACTCTCTGGCTCAGAACGGTGTGTTCAAGGGCGCAGATGATGCCAAAGTGTACATTACCCGCATTGCGGAAACCGTCCCGGCGATTTCCAACGTCGATTCTTACATCAAGATCGTCAAGGAAAAATATCAAACCCGCCGTCTGATCGAAGCAGCCCGCGATATCCTGCAGCAGTCCAGCGAGGAATCCGATTCTGACCTGCTGCTGGAAAGCGCCGAGCAAAAGCTGTACGATATCCGCAACGGCCAGGACCGCTCCGGCGTTAAAACCATTCAGGAGTCTATCCTGGAAGTTATTGATACCATGCAAAAGCTGTCCGGTGCGGACCGCGATAAATTTGCCGGTATCCCCACAGGCTTCAACTATCTGGATAATATCCTGACCGGCCTTGGCCGTTCGGACCTGATTATTCTGGCGGCCCGCCCCGGTATGGGCAAAACCAGTTTTGCGCTGAACATTGCTACCAATGTGGCCCGCCTGCAAAAGATACCGACCGTCATTTTCAGCTTGGAAATGACCTGCGAACAGCTGACCGACCGCATCCTTTCCAGCACCGCAGGCATTGACAGCCAGGCATTCCGCACCGGCCGCCTGAACAACTCCGACTGGAACGACTTTGCCAATGCAACGTCACTGTTGTATAACGTTCCCATTTACATGGATGATTCCTCCGGTATTTCGGTGCCGGAAATCAAGGCAAAAATCCGCCAGATCAACCAGGATCCCAAACGGGATAAGATCGGTCTGGTCATCATCGACTATTTGCAGTTGATGCAGTCCGCCAAGCGCACCGAAAGCCGTGTGCAGGAAATCAGCGATATCACCCGGAACCTGAAAATTATGGCCAAGGAACTGAACGTTCCTGTCATTGCGCTATCCCAGCTTTCCCGTGCTGCCGAAAAAACAGCGGGTCGCTCGGACCACCGCCCCCAGCTTTCAGACCTGCGTGATTCCGGCTCTATCGAACAGGATGCGGACGTGGTGCTCTTCCTGTACCGCGCTGCCTATTACAATTCCCAGAACGGCGAAACCGAACAGGCGAACGAAAACGAAGCCGAATGTATCGTGGCCAAAAACCGCCATGGCGAAACCAGTGTGGTCCGCCTTGGCTGGGATGGCGCCCATACCCGGTTCAGCAATCTGGACGAGATCCATGAACAGTACTGACGCAGACAATTCATTGCAAAACCCAGTAAACACGATGGAACAAACCTTGCTGGCCTATTGCCGCCGGCAGGGTTTGTTTCGGTTGGGGGACCGTGTCATCGTTGCCTGCTCCGGCGGGGCGGATTCGATGGCGCTGCTCTGTTTTCTGCTGCGCTGCAAAGCGGAACTTGGCATCACCGTCATGGCGGCCCATGTGGACCACGGAATCCGGGGCGAAGCTGCCCATGCGGATGCCCGCTTTGTGGCGGAGTTCTGCCGCACGCATCATGTGCCGTTCTTTTTGTACGATGCCGCTGCCAGCGGGGTGCAGATTCCCCCAAACCCCAGCGAGAACTGGGCGCGCAGCCTGCGCTATACCTGGTTTGATGCGCTGGCCGCACAGCAGCATGCCTGCATTGCCACAGCGCATACGTTATCTGACCAGGCGGAAACGGTGTTGTTCCGCATGGCGCGCGGTACCGGCCTGCACGGCATGGCGGGTATTCCGGCGGTACGGGGCGTGTACCGCCGTCCATTTTTGTGCCTGACAAGGAGCGATACCACGGCATACTGCGCCGCCCTTGGGCAACACTATGTTCAGGACGAAAGCAATTTCAGCGATGCCTATGCCCGCAACCGTATCCGCCATTATGCTGTTCCGGCGCTGCAAACCATCAATCCGGCGGCAGAGCGGGCCGTGGGGCGGCTGTGCAACCAGCTGCAGGAGCTGAACATCTGGCTGGAAAACCTGGCCGAAAAACTGCTGGTGCAGGCTGCCTGCGGGGGCGGGTACAGCATCCCGATTCTTGCCGCGGCGGATGCCCCGGTGCTGGCTGCTGCCCTGCGCATGCTGGCAGCCCGCGCGCGTGACCCTGAAGAAAAATATGTGCAGGCTCTTGCGGCCATTGTTCGGCAGGGCAGCGGTGCGGTACAGCTGACGCCGGATGCCTGCTGGACCGCGGCAAACGGCATTTTGTACTGCCGCTCAGTGCTAAAAATGCAGCCGGAAGCCATTCCCGCGCCGCACCAGCTGCTAAAAACCGGCGTTTACTGCCTGCCAGGGGGCTATGAGCTGGAGATTCAACAACTAAATTATGAAGTTTTTTTGAAAAATCCATCATTTTTGAAAAAAGACTACACCTATTGTGCAGATTATGCTAAAATAAATAAGAATATTTTTGTGAGGACCCGCCAACCCGGCGATACGTTCCGCCCGGCGGGACGTCACGTTGGCAAAACGCTCAAAAAATATCTGAATGAGGCAAAAGTTCCTGTGGCTGAACGGACGTTGATGCCGCTGCTGGCCTGCGGTAGCCAGGTGCTTTGGCTGTGGGGGGCAGGCTTTGCGGACGGTTTGTCCCCGGATGATGGGACAAAGCAGATCCTGTTGATTCGGCAAAGCCGCCAGCCTGCGGCCCCGGAGCAGGAACAAGATCATAATATTGGAGGAACAGATCATGCATGATATGAACAATGATATCGCCAAGGTTTTGATTTCGGAAGAGCAGCTGCAGGCCAAGGTGGCTGAATTGGGGGCACAGATCAGCCGCGATTACGTGGGCAAAGATTTGTTGCTGGTGTCTATCCTGAAAGGCTCCGTGGTGTTCATGGCCGATTTGATGCGCGCCATCACGGAACCCTGCAGCATTGACTTTATGGTGGTTTCCAGCTATGGCGGTGCCAACACCACTTCTACGGGCCTTGTCAAGATCGTCAAGGACCTGGATCAGGATCTTTCCGGCAAGGATGTTCTGATCGTGGAGGATATTCTGGATACTGGCGTCACGTTGTCTCACTTGGTGCCCATGCTGAAATTGCGCCGCCCCAACAGCGTGCGCCTGTGCACCATCCTCAGCAAGCCCAGCCGCCGCAAGGTAGATATTGAGCCGGACTACTGCGGTTTTGAAGTGCCCGATGAATTTGTTGTGGGCTATGGTCTTGACTATGACGAAAAGTACCGCAACCTGCCGTATGTCGGCGTGTTAAAACCGGAAGTATATTCCAAATAAAATTCTGTCTTGGCAGAATAACCAATCGCCCGCCGTTTTGGCGGATTTTGACAGGGAGTTGATTTTTTGCAGCACAAACCGCGTTTCAGCGGCATTATCATTGCCGCTGTCCTGATGGTGGCAGCACTCGTGATGATCTCCAGCTATTCCAGCCTGTTTGGCTCCAGCAAGAGCACCATGATGTTGTCCGAAGCCATGGGGTACTTTGAATCCAATCAGGTCACCTACTTTAACCTGGACCTGAACACCGGCGTTATCGAGATGAGCGTGAAAGAAGGTGAACATCCGCTGCCGGAATCCGGCACGTCCAGCGAAACATCCAACGGCCTGCTTGCAGAAATTTACGGCGATGGCACCGATGCTTACGCCCCTAAGAACGGCGGGGCAGCGGTCATTACCTACAAGCTGCCATATCCTTCTTATTTCCTGCAATTCTACCTCAAGGATTATATCGACCAGTATAATGCAGCCAACCCGGATGCGCCCATGCAGTACGATATGGTCGCCGTTAAGACCAACGTGCCCTGGTTTGAGATCATCCTGTACGCCTTTATGATCGGCAGCGTGGTGCTGCTCTTCATGTCCATGTACCGCGGCGGTGCCGGTGGCGGCGGCCTGATGAATGTTGGCCGTGCCAAGGTCAAGGACCAGCAGGAAGGCCAGCGCAAGGCAACCTTTGCCGATGTTGCCGGTGCGGATGAAGAAAAGGCTGAACTCCAGGAAGTGGTTCAGTTCCTGAAAGCACCGGAAAAGTTCAACTCCCTGGGGGCGCGCATTCCCCACGGCGTTCTGCTTGTCGGCCCTCCGGGCACCGGCAAAACGCTGCTGGCCCGTGCCTGTGCAGGCGAGGCCGGCGTTCCGTTCTATGCCATCTCCGGTTCCGACTTTGTGGAAATGTATGTCGGCGTCGGCGCATCCCGTGTGCGCGATTTGTTTGAAAAAGCCAAAAAGACAATGCCCTCCATCATCTTTATTGATGAGATCGATGCCGTGGGCCGTCAGCGTGGTGCCGGCCTTGGCGGCGGGCATGACGAGCGCGAGCAGACCCTGAACCAGCTGCTGGTTGAGATGGACGGCTTTGACGCCAACGACGGCGTTATCGTGATGGCGGCCACCAACCGCGCCGATATTCTGGATAAGGCTCTGCTGCGTCCCGGCCGTTTTGACCGTCAGGTTTATGTTGGTCTGCCGGATGTGAAGGGCCGCGAGGAGATTCTGCGCGTTCACACCAAGAACAAGCCCCTTGGCCCCGATGTCAGCCTGAAAACCATCGCCAAGTCCACCGCGGGCTTCTCCGGTGCCGACCTGGAAAACCTTGTCAACGAAGCTGCCCTGCTGGCTGCGCGCAAGGGCAAAAAGGCCATCACCGAACCCGAAATCGAGGAAGCTTCCATCAAGGTTGTGGCTGGCCCCGAAAAGAAGAGCCGCGTTGTGACCGATGCCGAAAAGCGCCTGACCTCTTACCACGAGGCCGGCCATGCCATTACCGGCTATTTCTGCAAAACGCATGATCCTGTGCACCAGATCAGCATTATCCCGCGTGGTTCGGCAGGCGGCTTTACCATGTATCTGCCGGAAAAAGACCCCAGCTATGTGACCAAGACCGCCATGAACGAGAACATTGTCTGCCTGTTGGGCGGCCGTGTGGCGGAGCAGCTGGTGCTGGATGATATCTCCACCGGTGCTTCCAACGACCTGCAGCGTGCCACGGATACCGCCCGCGCCATGGTGACCCGCTATGGCTTCTCGGAGCGCATGGGCCCGGTGGTTTATGGCACCGACCCTGGCGAAACCTTCCTTGGCCGAGACTTTGGCCAGGGCAAGGGCTATTCTGAAAATACGGCGTCCGAAATTGATAATGAGATCCGTGATATCATGGATGAATCTTACGAGACGGCCCGCCGCATTTTGACCGAGCACATGACTGAGCTGCACCGTGTGGCCGGTGTGCTGATGGAACGCGAAAAGATCAGCGGCGAAGAGTTTGACGCCCTGATGAAAGGCGAAAACCTGGCACCCTTTGGGCTGGATACCCCCGCGCCTGCCGCAGCCCCTGCATCGGCAGAGCAGCCCGCCGCGCCGGAACAGCCCTCCGAACCGTCTGATGAAAATTGAGGCAAGGTGAAACACAATGGATCAAAATTTTTCCCTGATGGCGCAATCCCGTGCCAATTATTACACTGCCGGCAGCCCGGTCCAGTTTGTCCGTGTTGAGCTGCTGAAAGGGGATGTCACGGGTGAAGTTGCGGTCTGCCTGACCTTTAAGAATGTTGGCACAGAACCGCTGACCGGCTTTATCATCCACTTCAAGTGCAAAGATGCTTCTGGTCAGATCCTGTGCGAGGATGATTTCTATTATGAGCAGCTCAATGTGCAGCCCGGCGAACTGTTTGGTGCCGATGACGCTGTGTTTGTCAGCGATACGCCGGTTTCCAGCGTGGAAATTGAGCAGGACCGTGCTTTCCTGAACGGCCGCGGCGTGGATCTGCGTAATTATAAGCGTGTCCGCCTGCAGGCCCCCCGTGTGCTGCCTGGCTCTATTGCCCGCACACTTCAGACCCGCACCAACAATAAGATGCTGACCTGCGTCCCGCAGGATACCGAAAACGGCTGGTTCTGCGCCTGCGGCGCGTTCCACCCCAACGAGGAAGCTGTTTCCGTCTGCAGCGAGTGCGGCGGCGACCGCGCTTACATCAAGGCAACCCTGACCCGCATCCTGGAGGAAGCCCGGCAGACCGCCGAACAGCAGCAGCGCGAAATCAACGCCGTGGCCAATGGCGTTGACCCCGCAGCAGCTCAGGCAGCCCAGGCAGCCCAGGCCGCTGCCACCGCCGCCGCGGCTCAGGCAGCCATCAGCCAGGAGCCCACCGCACAGTTCACCCCGCCCGCCCCGGCCCAGGAACCGGAAGAAGAGGACGAGGACAACGAAGCAACCAACGCCGAAATGGACCGCGTGCGCCGCTATGTCCCCAAAGGCCATCTGTTTGCCGATGAAGAGGATGAAGAGGACGAGCATACCCGCATGTTCGATGATGAGGAAGAGGAAAGCGACGATGACGAAGAACCCCGCCGTGGCCGTTATGCGGACGATGACGAAGAGAGCGAGGACGATGTAATGGCCGAGCGTATCATCCATTGGGCACCGCCCATCACCGCAGTGGTCTGTGCGCTCATCATTGCTGTGTCGCTGATCTACCACTTTGTCATCGCCTGATCGCCTGCTGTTTATCGGCAAAGGCGGGCTGACCCGCTGATATTTATCTGGGCAGGATAAAGCAAAATAAACCAAAACCAGCCGCCGGGCAGGGGAAAATCCCTGAAGCCGGCGGCTGGTTTTCTATTTGTTCTATTCCGTGTCTGTGCTTATTGCTGCCATCAGGAATATAGGAAAATGTGGTTAGAGCTTGTGATTAAATTTGCAAGGTAGCCAATCATAAAGCAGTAAAAGCATGCAGGATGCGAAAAATCAATCCCCTGGCGCATAACGCTTATTTCAGCGTTCCATCCAGTACCTGCTGGTAATACCATGGCTTGGGTGCGCGGAACACCTTGCCAGCCAAAGCGGCAAACTGTGGGTCGCTGATCTTTTTGGGGAACGCCAGTTCCCAGGCGCACAGAGCCTGATATTTCAGCTTCAGCTCCCGGTTGGCGGCATTGTTGCCATACTTGGAATCGCCCAAAATCGGGCAGCCAATGCTGGCCAGATGAGCGCGGATCTGGTGGGTGCGGCCCGTTACCAGCTCCACCCGTAATAGCGCCAAACGTCCGCTGACGGCAATGGTATCATATGCGGTAATGATCTCTTTTGCACCGGATTTCGGCTCATCCAGAATGCGCACAATGCCATGCACAGAATCTTTCGTTAAAAAGCTGTGCAGCGTGGCAGCGGGTGGTACCGGACGTCCAAAGGTTACGCACAGGTAAGTTTTGCGAATCAACCGCTCTTTGATGGCGTTTACCAAAAATTCTTCCGTCGCCGCGGTCTTTGCCAGCAGCACAAGGCCGCTGGTGCCGGTGTCCAGCCGGTGGCACAGGCGCGGCTCATGGGCGGCGTCCCACCGCTTTTCCTCATACAGGCGGCGCAGTACGCGGTTCAGCAGGGTGTCAGATTCGTCGCCATCCACCGGGATACCCGCGGGCTTGTTGGCCACGATCAAATCATCGTTTTCATAAATAAATTCCGCGGGGGCGCGTGCCTGCAAAAACTCCGGCCCCTCCTGAGAGGTCAGTCCAAGCTGGTCGTCCAGCAGGTAAACGCGGATCACATCGCCGTTCTGCACACGGGTGGCAAGGGGCTGCTTTTTGCCGTTCAGCTTAATTTTGTTTTCCCGCAGCGCCTTGTTCAGCCGCCCCAGCCCCAGGGCAGGGAACTGCTCCATCAGGTATTTGTCCAGCCGCACGGGCAAAAGGCTTTTTACATGTAGTTCCTGCATTATTTACTCTCCAATTCTTTATCCCACAAAACGGTCGCGTCCGGGATATCCAGTGTCACCATCAGCCAGCCTACATCGTGGTCGTCAATCGTTTTAATTGTGTATTCTTTCCCATCGGCGCACAGCACACTGGCATGTTCCAGCTTGCGGCGCACAAAGGGGGAATCTGCAAAGCATACCGTCTGTTTCGTTTCGTCCAGCACACCGCGGTTCCACAGGGCGTCAGTGTAATCCGCAAGGCGCAGGGGATAATTTTCGTCATAGGGGGTGCACAGCGCATCAAAGTTCTGCCCCTGCAGCCCCGGCGCAATCACATACCAGCTGCATGTGCCGTCCGTACTCGTTACCCTGCCGCACCAGGCATTGTCCTTCACCGGTTCCACGGCCGGCAAAAAGGCATCTTCCTCTGCAAACAGGTACAACGTATCCTCCCGCACGGTTCCGGCAGCAAGCTCCGCCAGCAGCGTTTCCCGTTGGGCGGCCAATGCCGTTTCATCATAGCGGGCGGCAAACGGGTCGTTGGTCGTCATGCCGTTGTCCGCGGCAAACAGGGCTAGATGCAACGCGTCATCTTGAATTTCATCCATTGAGGCAACCGCCGTATACTGCTGCGCTGCCTGCCAGAAATCGCTCTCCATCTCGGTGGGGAACGCATCGGTCTGCATGGCCTGCAGCATTGCCGCACTGCGCTGCACCATGCCGGGGCTTACATCCCAAACCTGTACCACAGCCAGCAGGGCAGCACCCGCCAGCAGCCAGCGGCCTTTCAGCCGGGCAAGGCCCACAAGGGTTAGCAACATCAGCAGGTAATAGATTGGCCAGAACAGCCGCCCACTGGAACGGAAGATGGAAAAAAGTTTGATCAGCGAAGCGGGCAGCGGCAGCGTGGCAAGCGTTGCGCCGTTTGCGGTAATTACATTGCTGATGGCAAACACCGTTAAAACCGCGCAGCAGCAGGCCAATGCCCAGTGGCGGCGCAGCATGCCGCCCAGTTGCCGCCGCAGCAAAACCACCGCAATGGGCAGGGCAATCAGCACGCCCAGCCCCAGGTAGGCAAAGGCATCATAATTGCCGTAAACCTGGTTCTGTGCGGGCAGCACCCGGCTGTACAGCACGCCGTTTACCCCCACGGGGTTCCACAGTGCATTCAGGTTCATGCAGAAATAGCCGTACAATGCCTGCCCGCCGCTGGAAGCACTGCCGTACAGCAGCCCCAGTGCCCAGCCCAGCAGTGCCGTGCCGCCAAAGTTGGCAGCAAGGTACAGGCCGGGCCCCGCAAGCTGGCGGTTGTGCAGTGCATATTCCAGCAGCAGCGCCAGCGTGATGGCATAGGTCATCGGCAGAAAGTAGGGGTGGATGCCTACCGCCAGCGCGTTCAGCGCAAACAGCCCGCGGGAGGCATACTGCCCTTTGCGCCGTGCAGCAAAATAAAAATAGAGTGCAGCCAGCACAAAAAACTGTGCCCCCAGCGAGGTATGCCGGAACACACGCTCAAACAAAACCGGACTGGTAACAAACAGCAGGTCCGCTGCAAGCGGTGCCGCGCACCCCGGCAGGAACAGCCCTGCCAGCAGCGCGCCAAACCCGCCCTGCAACGCAAAGCAGACCAGCGTGAACCACCCCATATACTGGAACGTTCCGCCCACAAGGTTGGCAACCGGCTTTAACAGGGCAGCCACCAGCGGGATAGAGTCGGTATAAGCAACGCTCAGCCCATCCGGGTAGTTGATGCCGCGGGCAATGCAAAGCGGCCAGCCAGCGGAGCTTTGGCGGTAAAACAGCCACCCGGCATAATGCTGCTGGATGTCCTTTTCAATATACCCACCGCGGCAAAAGGCATCGTTGGTTACATCCAGTGTGCTGACCCCGAACACCAGCACAAACACCAGTACCCCCAGCAGGGCACCACCGAGGAACAACCGCCCATTGCGGGTAAGTTTTGGTAAAGTTGAATTTTTTGCCAGTAGTAACACATCCTTTGGGGCAAAGAAATAAAATTTGAAAGCTGATATAAGCTAAGGCAATACCGCATAATTCTAAGTGCCGATACGGCGAGCGAGGTGCGGCAG
>ERZ832317.3979-NODE-3979-length-14826-cov-18.557444_pt1 | contig 14826 bp, 9 predicted proteins | sample MGYA00519695_ERZ832317 | MGnify/ENA primary metagenome ERZ832317 (study PRJEB31850, sample SAMEA3708726) | human gut metagenome | biome: human gut; feature: human-associated habitat; material: faeces | place: China | collected 2014 ...
CACCTGCTATGCGGGTGGAGTCAAATCGTTATACAAAAAATCACCTTTCCGTTACAATAGAGTTGTTCAGTCACTATCGTAAGAAAGGAAAGGTGATTTTATGGCAAAAAAGAATAACGATTTAGCTCACACAAAATGGATGTGTAAATATCATATCGTATTCACTCCTAAGTATAGACGAAAAATGATTTATAATCAATTAAAAATGGACATTCGAGATATACTGAAGCAGTTATGTTCATACAAAGGAGTAGAAATAATTGAGGGGCATATCATGCCAGATCATATTCATATGTTGGTAAGTATTCCGCCCAAAATGAGTGTATCAAGCTTTATGGGATATTTAAAAGGAAAATCCGCATTAATGATATTCGACCGACATGCAAATCTAAAGTATAAATTTGGAAACCGTCATTTCTGGTCAGAAGGTTATTATGTCAGTACAGTAGGATTAAACGAAGCGACAATTAAGAAATATATCCAAGATCAAGAAAACTATGATATCATGCAGGACAAATTAAGTGTGAAAGAATACGAAGACCCTTTTAAGGGTACAGAGTCGAAGTAGTACGAACGCCCCTTCAGGGGCATAAGCAACGCGTCAAGTGCGATAGTGACTTGAACGAAGAGAAAGTCTAGGGCGTCTTGAGACGCTGTCGGGTACCAAGGGGTTATACCCAGCGTTCCGAGCCACCCTTTTTAAGGGTGGCGGCGACTGTCGTAGTTCATGATACAGCTTAGCGTGTAAAGTATCAAACGCATGCTGTGTTGGTGAACGGTGATTTTAGTGATTAGAAAGTCCAAAGATTTAGCGTACAACAAATGGTTATGTAAATACAATAAGGCGTTTAAGTCTAGGTATATGAGTGGCAAATACAGGCGTAGGTATTGTAAAAAATTGCCATATGTAGTAAAATGAAAATACATTGGATAATTAAAAGTTATCTATTAAACAGTCGACAATTTTGTCAAACATTATGATACAAAGGTGATGAATTATATGGGGCAAATTAAAGAACACGCTGATGACTTTGAAGAATTATCCAAATCTATCGTACAATACTTATTACAGGATACAGATGCAGAGATTACTAAAACAAAGTCAAAAAAAGATGGTGGTTATGATATTGTTGTTAAATATCAAGATGGGCATTCTAAAAAATGCGCCTTGTTTGAATGTAAACTGAGAAAAGGTAACTTAAATCTGCGAGATATTGCAGCCAACGTTATCATTGCATTTAATCACGGAGCAATAGCACTTGTCGCCATTACAAACTATGACTTTACACAACAAACGGGTGAAGAATTAATTGATTTCTGTCAACATACCGTTTTAAATGTAAAAATAATTATTGGTGAAGAATTACAACATATATTAAAAGAAAGCCGCATAGATGTTACAGATGAATTAAGTAAGTACATAGATATTAAGAAAACTTTGCGCAAGGATGACTTTAAGGCATTACGCATAAATTTTGATGAAAACATTTTGCATCAAATATTTCCTCAAAGAGGAAATTATAATTTGGAAAGCGATACGCTGATAGAGCAATTATTTTCTAACGAAATCAATTATATTTCGACTGTATTACAAAGAGGGGCGTTAATAACTGTTACTGGATACCTTGGCGTTGGTAAGCACCAGATTATTCAAGGAGCATTTGAGAAAATAAATAAACGTATTATAACAATTGACGCCACAATGCACGAGACGAAAGATCTGGTTGTTTTAGATATGCTAGCGCAAATATGGGGATTATCTACCATTAAGATATTTTCTCTTTTTTCAAAAAATGATGTAGCGGCAATTGCCGAAATGGTTGGCGACAAATATAATGAAGAGGAAACCATAGTACTACTCACTGCCTTGTTAAATGACACTTACGCTGACAAACATATTTCTGCTCGGAATAATGTGTTGTTATGTAATTATATTATCAATCTTCTGACATTACACATAGAAGATATTGGATTTGTAATATATATTAAAAAACTGCAATTTGCAAATCAAGAAATCTACGATTTTTTAGTTTACTTTGTTAAGTATTTAGCGGAAAAAGCTATTGGATGTGTCATTAGCTATCAGAAACCAGAATATGCATTGCAGGAAGGGAAAAATCTGTTGGAAAAATTACGTCATATAGAAAACTATAATGAGTATCCAATTGAACTCTTGAGTAAAGACAATGCACTTCTATATGTAAAAAAAATGTATCCCGAGTTATCTTGTTATGTAGCGAATATGATAGTATCTAAAGTAGGGACTCGACTTTATAATTTGTCACATTTGTTAAAAAGCCTGTTTCCCAATGGTAGTACATTATCTATAGATAGCAATATAATAATTCAAAAATTACAATTGTGCACCCCAAATAGTGTTCCCAGTCTGTTATCACAAAGCTTAGCTCAATATAAAGAAATCTATCCTGACCTATTTCAGATGTGTTATTTGTTCGAATGTCGGATTCCAATCGATATATGTAACCACATTGACAATTGGGCACAATGTTCGGAACACTTGACAAATGTGGGTATATTTTGTTGCAGTTGTGGGATGCTCATAGCACAGAATGAATTTGTACAAGATTGGATTATGCATGCATATTCAAATGACAGTCCGAGTATTCAAATGGCTGCAACGAGATTGTTAGACTCAATACAATCGGTTACATATCATGTCGGTTACATCAATATGTACCGTGTTTTGGGACGTAACGAAGAAGCACTATCCTTGCTTGAAAAGAATTTAACTGTATTAAAAAAAGAAAAACAGTATACTTTTTTGCGTATGGGCTTAATTCAAGCGATTGAGATTGCAAAATTGTCGCATAACCGTATGCAAGAAATTAAGTATTTAATAGAACTCTTAGAAATAATAACCATTCAAAAAGAAATTACTACCGATGAGGCAGAATCATACATAGAGCGATTGGAACTCTATTCTAAATGTGAAATTTTTTCAGAAAAAGCTAGATTTGCACTTTCCTTTTTTAAGCTAAAACGTGAGTTCAAATTAGGAACATATACAAAACAGAACAATACGACAATTGAAACTGCAAAGAATTATTATGAGGGCTGTATACATAAAACACTCACTGACAATACCGATGATTGGCTTGGGCGAATATGTAGCTGTTATGCATTACTTGTTAAATCCACACAAGGAAACAAAGCCGCTTTAGAAATATTTGAAAATATCTTAAAAATATTTCCTGATTCTTTTGACCTGCGTAGGGAATATTTTAGCCACATTGCGTGCATGCAGTTATTCGAAGAACCGTTAGAGGCATTCAAAAATTATCAACAGATATTTAGTTTGTTTAATAAAGAAGCACCTGATTCAGCAGCGCTTCCTTTTCATGAATATGGAGATTTGGCAATGAGTCAATTAGTCGCACAAAATTTTGATAATGCACTCTTACTTACAAATGATGCTATAGAAATTGGGCGCGCTAATGGTCTGCTTGATGAAGAAGGCCGTTGCCTTAATATTCGTGGATGCATAGAATGGTGCCGGGGAGATTTGTTATCCGCAGAAGGAAGTTTCCGTGAGGCTTCAACCATTATGCGCTTTTCCGGGTATACACATTATGCATGGAGAAGTCAACTTAATATATTGCAGCTAAGCTTAGTAACTGGAAATTATTCTAACGCAAGAATAACAATGCTGGAAAATCTATATGCAGATTTTTCTAACCTTTTTACAAGGAAGATACAATCACTCGCTCAATACGATGCACAATCATTTCGTAAAACAATAGAATATCATGCTCTATTAATATTAGGGGTGTTATGGGACAAAATAATGGATGACGGAAAGAGTCATTTGAAAATATGTAAGGATTTCGAATTGGGGGAACATAATGAATTATATAAAAAAGATATAGGTTCATTTTTGTCCGGAGACTACAAATTTATGAAATCTCCTTATATCCAAAATGGTTATATATATTTTGTCGGTTAATTTCATTATCTCTAAGCAAGAAGAATATCTCTTCTTGCTTAGAGAAAGATACCATAAAATTGACGGAATCATCTTTGAGTTGTGTTGTAAACCCAGCTATTGCTCTATATTTCCGAATCTGCTCTTGTTTCGTTAATGGAACAGAAATACGTTTTTTCCACTCATTTATAGATAAAACTGGCGGACATGTAAATGTTTTTGTGTTGCGGAGCGGCCATAAAGTGTCATTTCCGCCATGAATAATATACGTTAAACAAATAGGAATTTGGTTAAAAATATTAAGTTTTTGTAAAAGATGTATAAGTGTAGCATGATCACCATGCATATCTAAGAAGTTCGGAGCAATAATTATATCAGGGAAATCTTTCTTTATAAACCAATCTAAGTCTGCCAAAAATGCTGCTTGTGTAAGCGGTGATTCTAAACCGGTTCTCATGAAATGTACAGTTTCCCTGCCAGCCGGATGATACGTCATAGAAGAAAATGGGGTTGATAAAACAGTATTTGGTTCTTTAAATGACATACGTCTTAAGAAACTGTGCGAATACTTCATTCCAGTATCACCATAACCAAGATAAAAGATAGATTCCTCGTGAATTCCTAAATATTCCAATGCTTGTTTGCTTTCATAATAACGTTTTTGAGCAATATGTGGTCCACAATAATCTCCATTTGTTACAAAAAGAATCATAAAGTTATCACCCAGATTTGCACATTTTTGAACCAGTCCACCTGCTGCTAAAATCTCATCGTCTTGATGTGGTGCAATAAATAATATATTCATAAATTTTCCTCTATATTTAAAAGAGTATTTAATGCGTCTAAATATGGAAGAACTACTTCATTTTGCATTACACTTTTTAAAATGGTTGTGAAAAACAGCTTGTATGCTAATGACTCTATAATTTGCTTTTTGTTGCAGTTTTGTGGTATTTCATTATTTAATAGAATAAGCCACTTGCCCGATGAATCTTTTATCTCATGGATCAGTACGTCAAGCAGAAAATCTGCAATCATATATTCAACCTGTCCGATGGAACGTTTTTCTCGGTCGATCAAATTTATTTTGCCATTGTCGAGCATGATGTGTTGTAAACTTATATCGGACGTAATTTCATACCAATTCGCATTAAAAGGTAATTCCACTGCATTAGAAAATGAATTGCAAATTGTATGCAAAAAAGCAGCTTGCCTTTTATTAAAAAGAGCAATGTTATAGTCAAGTATATGAGGTGCTAATTTCCAACCAATATATGGATGAAATGCGCAGGTAGGTTCAAAGTAAAAATCAGGAAAGTGCATAGATAAAGTTTCCAAAAGTGAATCAATATCCTTGATGGTTTCTATATTGCTATTGGATAAAATATCATTGTATAGTAGGATATTATTGTCAGAAAGCATCAAACGCTGATTTCCTAAAAAATTCATGATTTTAGGGTAATCTTCAGGAATAAGAGCAAATGATTTTAATACACGAAGTAAAAGTAACTGATGAATATCATCCTTTCCTATTAAAATATCACTTTGGCAAGATTCATACGACGCAACTTCATATTTATAAAAGTCCCAAGCATTGCGCACATATTCTGATTTTTGTACAGGCAATACTAATGAGCTGAGTGCAAGTCTGGTATAGGGATGTTTAATAATATAATTATTTTTAGAACTTTGAATATGGTAAATATCAGAGGTACCTATTGTCTTGTCAAGAATTGGATTGGATATTGCCCTTTCACCAGTACATTCTTCAAGGAAGCTGCACAACAAATCGGACGAAAGAGGCAAATTCCTATATGGAAAAAGATTTATTTCACGTCGTGAAAAATAATTTGTAAAAGTTATATTATCAGTTTCACAAGATGATGTTTCTAAACCATACGCCATTAGATGTTTACCAATAAAATCCCATTCTGAAATTACTTTTGTAGCAATCTGCCGTGCATTTTCTCCTAATGCATTTGATAAAAATGGTTGGCGAATAAAGTGTTCCATTCTTAAAGCAAGTGATAATTCATCTCCATGATTTACCAAAAATCCATTTTCCCAGTTATGAACTAAATCTAATGCAAAACCATTCGGAGCAGCTATTACGGGGACACCTTCACTCATCGCCTCTGTTATTACACGTCCGCCGGGTTCATAAAGCGAATTTGTTACAAGAACAAGCGTTTTTAACAAAAGTGTGCTTGCGCCACTCGCATCAATACACCCCCACCAAATTACTTTCCTCTCTTGTTCGGCTTTATTCAGACAGGGAGATATCGTTTGGCATTTTATTCGCATCGAATTTATTTCTTTAACACTACCGCCTATAAGCCATAACGGAGGACATAAGTCACCATATTTTTGAAAAAGAGAACACCATGCATTAAGAATGTGATCAACTCCTTTGCTTTCATCAATGCGACCAAAATATGTAAATGCTTTATATGCCCAAAAAGAATCAGCAGAATAGATTTCAAAGGCATTATTATAATGCAATGCAGCAGAAATTTGAGCATTTGTTGAAATATTGCTGTTAAGTCGCGGAAAACCATTGTTATCCCTAGCGGGCAGAATGAAGGATGGATGGATATATTGTCCCGTTACAATGATTTTTTCAGGGGAAATACCATAATAATTTATTAAATCATTTTTCTCATCTATAGAAACACATAATATCCATTGCGCATAATCATAAATAAGCTGTTCATACTTAGCTCTTTTAGGAAGTGGTTCATAGGCACCGCGCGCTTGGCGTCCATAAGAGTTAGAAATAACACTGTGCACCAATGGAATATTATATATTTTAGATAGTTCCACACCCAATCTCCCACTGTTCCAATAAACGCTATGAATTACTTGGGGAAGTTCACCAATATTTTGAATAATCTGCTGTATAGCTGAAAGATTATCGTTATGATATATATGAAGACTAGTCTTATCTATTGGAGCTATACTACCATTTTTTAAACGATAGATTGTGCAGTAAGGGTTATATTGCTCCACTTCGGGAAGTTCTTGCATAGTTCTACGTGTAATAAGAACGCAGTTTATATGTAAAGTATTAAAACTATCTAGTAATTCCCTCATGTAAGTATGAGTACCACCCCATTCACTATATCCTGGTGGCATTGCAGGATCAGCGTGAATAGTAAGAATTAATATGTAGGGCATATGATTTCTCCTTTCATTTGTATGGAATAATGTCGGGTAATGCATCTTGCATTACTGACTTATTATTAGAGGCGTATAACTTTTAATTATCCTTGGGTTTTATATCTCCTGTGCTACACTAATCAAAAACGCACAAAATGGAGGAAATCAAAATGAATATTCAACAAACTGTATCAATTTATCTCGATTACTGCGAGTTCCGCAAGGAACTAGATACAAAGACATTGAAGGCTTATCGCATAGATCTTCAACAATATTTCACATTTGTAGCTAGCGAAGCACCGACAAAAGATAAAATTGAGGAATACATCACGGAATTGCATAAACGCTATAAGCAGAAAACGGTTAAGCGCAAGATTGCCAGTATAAAAGCGTTTTATAGTTATTTAGAAGAGATGGAACTGGTTTCGGAAAGCCCGTTTCGGAAAATTCGAGGGAGTTTTAAGGAAACGCTTGTGCTTCCGCGGATTATACCAAGAATGGAAATAGAAATACTGCTTAACTATATGTATACACATCAGACGCAGAGGAATTATGTACACAGAAAATATTGGTTAAGAGATGTGGCGGTGGTCGAAATGTTTTTTGCAACCGGTGCCAGAGTCTACGAGATTTCAAATATTACGATGGACTGCATTGATCTTTCGTCAGGGATAATCCGGTTTATGGGAAAGGGAAGAAAAGAGCGATATGTACAGATCGGGAATGAGGATGTCTTGAAGCTCTTAAAAGAGTATTTTAAGGAAAATGAAAAAGAAGTGCGTGATAGCGGCTATTTTTTTGTGAATCGTCAAGGCGGTAGATTCACAGAACAGTCGATTCGTGATATGTTGAAGAAATATACAAAATTTGCAGGAATTGAACGGAACATCACACCACATATGTTTCGCCATTCATTTGCAACCTACTTAATAGAAGAGGGGGTGGATATTAGCTGTTTACAACACATTTTAGGACATAGTTCTATTAAAACGACACAGATATATATTCATGTGGCAACACAAAAACAGGCGGAAATCTTAAAAAATATGCATCCGCGGAATCACATGCACATTGTGGGAGTGGCATAGCCTGCGAATGTAGTGTGGGTATTTGGATTATGTTTGCGAAGTGTGATGCATCCGGTTTAAAGGCTTATATGCAGAGCATAGGAAAAGTCACACTTTAGACAATTCTGGGGGCGGGTACATCAGAGGTTGTAAAAAAGATATTGACACTGGTGCTGCGGAAAGGATGAGAGCAATAATAAAAATATTTAAAAGAAGATGGCAGGGACAACGGGAGTTCCTGTCATCTTTTATGCTAAAAAAGGTGAGAACAAAAATGATACAGTATTGACATTTCTGCATCATTCGTGTATGATCATATCACAAACAAATGTAATTGTGTCGCTTGTAATAAGTTAATTGGGAGGGATGTGTATTGCTGCAGCCGGGCGACGAGCTGGGACGGAGTGTGTGCATAGAGAAAGAAGAGCAGTCAGAATTGATTGAGCGAATTCAGGACACGGTGCGAACGGGGATACTGGGTGAGGATTATACAATTATACCAAGAGATAAGAACCGTTGGTTGAGACGAGATTATAATATTACAGATATCCGGATAAGGCAGATTCTGTTGGATTTACAGATGGAGGATTTTGTAAAAGCGGCAAAGAGCGATCAGCCGAAATTTGCGCAAGATATTATATATGTTTTCAAAAAAGATGTATCCTTACTGCCGAGATGGCAGGAGGAGGCAGATTATATCGTGGTTCGATTATATATTAAGATTACATGGCCGCGGGAGGATTTGAAAATGCTCATTATATCCTTTCATGAGGATAATATTTGATATTTTAGAGAGACATCAATTAGGTGTGAAGGCGGTGACAACGGCTTTCGACACAATTTTAGATAGATAAATGTTAAAATGAATGAATAAAAGAGGAGGGGTGCGGAGATGGACAAAAGGTGGGTATTGTGCTGGAATTGCAGGAAGAAGGTTCCCTATACGATCAAGGCGCGCAAGGATGTAAGACAGATAAAAGGGATTGATTATCTGTATGATGAAAAATACGCTATTTGCGATGAGTGCGGAGAAGAGGTTACGGTTCCCGGCCTTGACGATGCAAACGAAAGAGAAATTGATGATATTTATCGCCGCAGCAACGGACTGATTACCATTGATGAAGTGGCGGAATTATTGGACAAGTATCATATTGAGAAACGTCCATTGTCTAATCTTCTGGGATTTGGAGAACTGACGATTACGCGCTATCTGGATGGACAGCTCCCGTCTAAGAAATACTCGGACATGCTGCTGCGCTTACTGCATTATGACAGTGAAATGAGAGCGCTTCTGGAGAAAAGAAAGGACTATATTACAACCAATGCATATCGGAAGACAGAGGCTGCTCTGGAGAATAGAGAAAAGCTGCTCAGGCATGATACGAAAATTGAGGCGGCGGCGCTTTATGTGATAAAGTCTGCATATGATATAACAAATTTGTCTTTACAGAAATTATTATATTATTTTAAGGCATTTGGATATGTTTTTCTGAAACGGGATTTGCTGCCGGAGGAATGTGAAGCATGGGTGCATGGACCTGTTTTTCCTGTAATATATGAAAAATATAAGCAGTTTGGCAGAATGGTAATTCATGAGGAGATGGATGAGATAGCCATAGACAGCCTTTTGCCGCAGGAAGAACGTGAAGTTATGGATTATGTTCTTCAATGCTTTGGCATTTATAACGGTGGTGTATTGCGGGAGATGACGCACCGGGAAGAACCGTGGTGCAGGGCTCGTCAGGGACTGGGAGATACAGAGCGCTGTACGAATACTATACATAATGAAGATATTGATCAATATTTTGAGAAGATGGATCGGGTTTATAATTTACATAACAGAGCCGGGGTGGAAGCCTACATTAAATCTTTGCATGTGATATAATGTACGCGAAGGCAAAAGTGAGCATGCGTAGGAAGTCTGTTCTGTCCGGCTCATAGAAGGAGAATATTTTGAAGCATACCATTATCTATTTCATCGGTGTATATGACACACTCGATTTATTTACCGCAAAATTGCGGGAAGCCTTTGAGGCAATGGGCTATGCGTCCTTTGTGTATGATGCGCGGCTGCCGCAGAGCAAGGATGTACTGCTTTCCCTGCTTGCGGAGAGTGCTTCGCCGGAGCGGGAATTCTCATGTGTGACATTTAATAATCTGGGATATAATCTGGATATGGAGGTGCCTACGCCGGCACAGAGCGTACGGGAGAACGATGCGTGTATACAAAAGGATAAGACCAGAAATGTCTGGGAATATTACGGCATCCCGTACCTCAACATTCTGATGGATCATCCGTTTCACTATGAGAAGCCGCTGCGCCTGGCGCCGGAGACGTCGGTCGTGCTCTGCACGGACCGTAATCACGTAAAGTACATCCGTAGGTATTTTAAGAACATCCGCCAGGTGGATTTCCTTCCGCATGCGGGGGTGGAGCTGGGAAGCCGACATAAGCCGCTTTCGGAGAGAGGAACTGACGTGCTGTATGCCGGGGCGCTTCCGATCTATACGGTGGCAAAAATGATACCGGATCTGTCTTCCATCCCGGAAGTGGACGGACAGCGGATGGCGGGGGATGTGCTGGCGGAGCTGGTGCACCATCCGGACCGGACGACGGAAGAAGTCATAGAGGAGTACCTTAGAGACCGGCGAAGCGATATTCCGGACAAGCGCGTGCAGGAGATCATTGTGCAGATGCGTTTTATCGACTCCTATGCCACCTCGTTTTTCAGAGAACAGGCGGTACGTATTCTGGTGGAAAACGGAATCCGGGTCACGGCGTACGGTGCGGGATGGGATCAGTGCGGGTGGAGCGGTAGCCCGTATCTTGATTACCGTGGAAAAGTGCTTGCGCCGGAGATCCTTCCGTTTATGAACGATGCCAAAATTGTGCTGAACACGATGACCTGGTTTAAGGCGGGAGCGCACGACCGGATCTTTAATGGAATGCTGGCGAAAGCGGTGGTGGTAACCGACGATTCTACTTATCTGCGCCGCGAATTTACCGATGGCAGGGAACTTGTGATGTTCCGGCGACAGGAGCTTGGAACACTGCCGGAGAGGGTGTTTGATCTGTTTGGACATCTGGAGCGGGCACAGGAGATTGCAGATTGTGGATATGCTGCGGCGAGAGACGGTCATACGTGGAAAAGCCGCGCCGGCTATCTCGCGGAATGTTTTCTGCCGTGACGGACAGACCGGGCAAAAAAGACAAAAGGATGGGCAGATCTATGCACATATTGATGTACCGATGGAAAGCATATAATTACAGAGACATCGAGCAGACCTTCCTGCTGCTTGGGCATACAGTGGATAATATCAAGCAGGAACTCGGAAGTTATGACGTAAGTCTTGAATTTGAGCGGGTGATCGAGGAGAAGATCCTGGGGACGCATTATGATATGGTCTTTACGGTGAACTATTTTCCACTGATATCGAATGTCTGCGAGCGCACAGGCGTGAACTATGTTTCCTGGACGTGCGACAATCCGCTGATCAGTATGTACCATGAATCGGTATTCCACGACTGCAATTACATTTTTACGTTTGATAAGACGAATTATCTGGAATTCCGCGGGATGGGCGTAAAGCATATCTGGTATCTCCCGCTGGCGGTAGATACGGAGCGGATGGATGCGCTGCTCGGGGCGCCGGAAGAAATTGGAACTGCGGAGTCTGTGCCGGCGGAAATCGGAAAAGCGGGAAGACGGAAAGCAGCACAGGATACAGAGATGCAGAAATACCGCGGGGATGTGGCGTTTGTGGGAAGCCTCTATGAGCGCAATTCCTATGACAAGATCAAAAACAGGCTGTCGGAGTATTTGAGGGGATATTTTGACGCTGTTATGGAGGCACAGCTTAACATCAGCGGAGCAAATATCGTGGAGCCGATGCTGACCACGAACATTCTCGAACAGCTGCAGGAATATTTTCAGCTGGAAAAATCCGAGGGATCTTTTTCGGATCTGGGGCTGATTTTCCAGACGACCGTGCTTGGATTCAAGATTGCGGAGATCGAGCGGAGAAGAGCGCTGATTGAGCTCTCAAAGCATTACAGGGTCAATGTCTACAGCAACAGCGATGTCAGTGATCTGCTGCGGATTCAGTATTGTGGGTCGGTGGACTACTGGAGCGAGATGCCGAAGGTTTTCCGCATGTCGAAGATCAACCTGAACTTTACGATACCGAACATCAAGAGCGGTATCCCGCTGCGTATCTGGGACGTGCTTGGCTGTGGGGGCTTCCTTCTGACGAACTATCAGGCAGAGATTCCGTACTATTTCAATGAGGGGGAAGATCTCGTCTGCTTCGACGGTCTGGAAGACCTGTGTGAAAAGGTGGGATACTATCTGGAGCACGAGGAGGAACGTAAGCGGATTGCATGGAACGGGTACCGCAAGGTGCGGGAGAAGCACTCTTATATAGAAAGAATCCATACCATTCTGGATACGGTTGCATGTGAAGGCGCAAAATAAAAAGGTGGCGGCACACTGCCGGAACGCGCTAATTAAAAGGAACTGTCGCAATAAGCATATCGTGCTTTGCGTGGAATAAGTAATATTATAAGCAACACACTTGGGGATTTCATGTGGAAATGCAGATGGAATATTCGTTGGAGAAAAATGTGAGCATTTCTTCCGGCTGAATGTTTGCATCGGATTCCGTGTCTCTTCCACGTTTGGACAATCCGACGGGTGCATGTCCGACACACCGGAGACAATGGGCGGACTTTCTGGTGTCCCTAATGGCACCTCTTCACAGACAATATAAAACCGCGCGAACCGAAACTCGCCGGCATCTGCTATTGAAAATAAGGCAGATGCCGACTCAGACATCGGCTTCGCGCGGTTATGTTTTGTTCAGAGGTGCCAATAAGGGACACACACAAAAGTCCTAAAATTGTCTGCTGGCTTGCGGACACAGTCCGTGGAGTGCTCCAAACTTGGAAAGACACGGATCATCACGGGTGCCAGCTGCGGCATGGTTAGAAATACCGGATTTTGCGTTCAGAATTTGTCGCCGCCTGTTTATCTGGAACTTTTAAGTATCTATTTCTTGTAATATCACTTATCACCCCAATGAGGTCTATGCTTATCGCGGCAGCCTTTCTTTTGTACAAATATCACAAAATGTATTCTTGAAACTTGGCAATAATGTGGAAAATAACGATTGGGTATTGCATTTCCTGACACATGGAAATATAATCTAACCATCAACTGAAAACGTTACCGGAAACATTACCGATAACAATACCGGAAACGTTACAGAAGAAGTTGAACAAATCATATCAGGAGGGTAAATTTATGAAAAGAAAAGTGTTATCTGTAATGCTTGCAAGTGCAATGCTCGCAACGATGTTTACTGGATGTGGGGACAGCAGCACAACAGACAGTAACGCAGCAGCTACCACAGGAAACGATGCAGCTGCAACAACCACAGAGGCGGCAGATACAGATGCAGCGAAGACGGATGCAGCGGGCGGTTCAGTTTATTATCTGAACTTCAAGCCGGAGCAGGATCAGGCATGGCAGGATCTGGCAGCAACCTACACAGAGCAGACAGGTGTTCCAGTAACGGTTATCACAGCAGCAGACGGTACTTACGAGCAGACGTTAAAGTCAGAGATCGCCAAGACCGAAGCTCCTACATTATTCCAGGTAAACGGACCGGTAGGACTTGCAAACTGGAAGGATTACTGTCTGGATCTTTCAAACAGCGAGATCTACTCCCATCTGACCAGCGATGACTATGCACTGAAGAATGACGCTGGCGAGGTTTCCGGTATCGCATATGTAATCGAGACTTATGGCATCATTTACAACAAGACGATTTTAAACGACTACTGCACAATGGACAACGCAGTGATCTCTTCTCCGGAAGACATCAACAACTTTGAGACATTAAAGGCAGTGGCAGACGACATTCAGGCAAGATTAGACGAGATCAACGATCAGTTCGGATATGACTTAAAGGGAGCATTTACTTCCGCAGGTATGGATGGATCTTCCGACTGGAGATTTAAGACACACCTTGCAAATCTTCCGATCTACTATGAGTACAAGGACAAGGGCATTGATTCCACCGATGCAATCGAGGGTACATACCTTGACAACTACAAGCAGATCTGGGATCTCTACATTACAGATTCCACCTGTGAGCCGGGTCTTCTTTCCAGCAAGACCGGTGACGAGGCTGAGTCCGAGTTCGGTATGGAAGAGGCTGTTTTCTACCAGAACGGTACATGGGAGTACAGCAACCTGACCAATGAGGATAACGGTTATCTCGTAACAGCTGAGGACATGAGCATGATGCCGATCTACATTGGTGTGGACGGTGAGGAAAATCAGGGACTCTGCACAGGTTCTGAGAACTACTGGTGCGTTAATAATCAGGCATCCGCAGAGGATCAGCAGGCAACACTTGATTTCCTTGAGTGGGTGATCACATCTGATGAGGGACGTGATTCCATGGCTAATGTAATGGGATTCACAACACCGTTTGATACTTTCGCTGACGGTTACACAGCAGACAATGTATTCATCCAGGCAGATGCAGCTTACACCAAAGCTGGCAAGTATTCTGTAACATGGAACTTCTCCACTATTCCTTCTGAGACATGGAAAGATGGCGTTGGTTCTGCATTACTTGAGTATGCAC
>ERZ832317.3984-NODE-3984-length-14814-cov-3.485195_pt1 | contig 14814 bp, 10 predicted proteins | sample MGYA00519695_ERZ832317 | MGnify/ENA primary metagenome ERZ832317 (study PRJEB31850, sample SAMEA3708726) | human gut metagenome | biome: human gut; feature: human-associated habitat; material: faeces | place: China | collected 2014 ...
TTGCGCTTTCATCTCGGTAATTGAATTGCCGAGGATTCCCGCTTATTATCCTAAAGTGAGCTTCCGCAGGAAGAGAATCCTGCGCTACTGTCCACTGGTAATATCCTTTCTCGTAAAAATATAATTTGCATTTGTTGTATGAGGTCTGTATAATCAAAATAAATCCGAAAAAGGAGGTATTCTCTATGGCAAAAGAACAGATTGCAGTTGCAGAACTGGTTTTAAATATGATCCTTGGAAAGACAGGCGGTACACGTGTAGATTATTTCCCACAGAAACCGGATTTTCCGTTTGATGCAGTTTATGAGCAGGCATTTGTACGTGCCACACCGGAGAGTCAGGGAATCTCCTCTGATCTGTTTACTGCCCTTCTTCGGGAACTGGATGCTTCCAAAGATACGGAAATGCATCATTTTATGGCACTGCGTCATGGCAAGGTAATCTGTGAATGTAATTTTGCACCATACCCTAAAGGAATGTGGCATATTACACATTCCATGTGCAAGAGCATCACAGGTATGGCAATCGGCATGTTGATCGAAGAGGAAAAATTAAAGCTCGATGAAAATATTTATGACATTTTTCCGGATCATATAAATGCCTTTTCAAAGATTTTCCGTCCTGTGATCACAGTAGAGAATCTGCTGACCATGACAAGTGGCGTAACTTTTAATGAATCAGGTATCGTGTCCGGAAATGACTGGCTTGGAAGTTTTCTGAATGCATCTGTCAATGGAAAACCCGGAACAGAGTTTCAATATAACAGTCTGAATACTTATGTTCTTTCTGCAATCGTGACGAAACGTACAGGAGAAACCCTGACCGAATATCTGACTCCGAGACTGTTTGGTCCTCTTGGTATCACGAAATATTACTGGGAAACCTGTCCGAAAGGAATTACAAAAGGCGGCTGGGGACTGTTTCTCTGTGCAGAAGACATGGCAAAACTTGGCCAGCTGTATCTTCAGAGGGGAAAATGGAATGGTCAGCAGCTGGTGTCTGAATATTGGATAGAAATATCTACGGCACGACATCTGAAAACTCAGAATGACACCTATGGATATGGATATCAGCTATGGATGGAACAGCGCCCGGGAAGCTTTGAATATAACGGAATGTTGGGACAGAATGTTATTATTTATCCGGATATGGATATGGTTCTTGTCACAAATGCCGGAAATAAAGAAATGTTTCAGGACTGTATCATGCTGAATATCATTCGGAAATATTTCCCTGTTAATTATCATCCCGCCGATGTTCTACCTGAGAATCCGCTCTCCTATAGTCTTCTGAAACGGTTGTGTGGAGAACTGGAAAATGGAGAAAATAATAACAGAAGTACTTCTCTGCGCGGGAGATGGAAAAGAAATGTAGTTTCCAGAAGGAAGCATTCAGATAAAAAGTACAGCTACCGTATTTCAGCAGCCGTTGATCGCCCATCTGATCATCACAGTTTTATGCGGGCTGTAAGCGGCAGAACTTATGTTATGGAACAGCAGAATATTGGAATTGCGCCGTTGTTTGTGCAGGTATTCCACAATAATATGACAGATGGTATTTCTGAAATTTCTTTTACTTATGATGCGGGAAACTTTTACGTTTCTTTTACCGAAGGTGAGGTAATCCATAAACTTCCTGTTGGATTTGGAAGGGCTGCGGATGGATGTGTTGATCTTCATGGAGAACATTACCTTGTAGCTACACTGGGGGAATTTGCAAGGGATGAAAACGATATCCCTGTATTAAAGCTGGAAATTACTTTTATAGAAGAATGTGTGAAACGAAAAGTGCACATTTTCTTTCATGAAGATAATGGAATTGAAATCAGATGGAACGAAACACCCGGTAAAAAAATGATTCTGGCAGGACTGAGTTCTATTACTGAAGAACTGTCAGGAAACTTCCTGTATAATTCGCTTCTGGGAGATCATAATATTACGACAGAACTGCTTCACCGGCTTATGGAACAGACGATCGAGCCTGTTGTAAGGGGATATCTGAAGAAACCGGAAGAAACAGACAGTATTTATCCAGATGAGTGAATATAATAAAATCTCATATACAAAAATGCATTTCTCACTAAACGATTAAGATGAGAAATGCATTTTGCATTTTAAAGGTTTATTTTATTTATGGTATGTGTTATTTACGAAGATTGCTGTAATTTTGTTTAGTCCTGTTTTACATTGAAGGCTTTCATTCCCGGATATACTGCGCTTGCACCGAGTTCTTCTTCGATGCGGAGAAGCTGATTGTATTTTGCTACACGTTCAGATCTGCTTGGAGCTCCGGTCTTAATCTGGCAGGTATTCAGTGCTACTGCAAGATCTGCAATTGTTGTATCTGCTGTCTCGCCGGAACGATGAGAAGAAATTGCGGTGTAGCCTGCTTTGTGGGCCATCTTGATTGCTTCCAGTGTTTCGGATACGGAACCGATCTGGTTTAATTTGATCAAGATCGCATTACCTGCGCCAAGGCTGATACCTTTTGCAAGTCTTTCTGTATTTGTAACAAACAGGTCATCACCGACAAGCTGTACTTTGTCGCCAAGTCTGGCTGTAAGTTTCTGCCATCCTTCCCAGTCTTCTTCATCCAGACCGTCTTCGATGGAGATGATCGGATATTTTTCGCATAATTTAGCCCAGTGCTCAATGAGCTCTTCGGATGTATACTCTGTGCCGGCTTTTGGAAGTTTATAATATCCTTTGCCTTTTTCACTCTTCCATTCAGAGGAAGCAGCATCCATGGCAATCCTGAAGTCTTTGCCTGGTTCATATCCGGCTTTCTTAACTGCTTCAAGGATTGTCTCGATTGCTTCTTCATCGGATTTCAGTGCAGGTGCGAAACCACCCTCATCACCTACTGATGTAGCAAGTCCGCGTTCTTTCAGGATAGAAGCAAGTGCATGGAATACTTCTGCACACCATCTTAAGCATTCTTTAAAAGAAGGTGCCCCAACTGGCATGATCATGAATTCCTGTACATCCAGCCCGGATGATAATGCATGGCATCCGCCGTTTACGATGTTCATCATTGGTACAGGGAGACGATTTCCGGATACTCCGCCAAGGAAACGATACAGCGGAATTTCAAGAGAAGTTGCCGCTGCTCTGCAGCATGCGATAGATACTGCAAGGATTGCATTTGCTCCAAGTTTGGATTTGTCTTTTGTTCCGTCTGCTGCGATCATTGCTGCGTCTACTGCATAGATGTCACTTGCATCAAGACCTTCGATTGCTTCGTTGATTGTTGTGTTGATGTTCTCTACTGCTTTCTGTACACCTTTTCCAAGGTAACGATCTTTATCTCCATCTCTTAACTCCAGAGCTTCGAATTCTCCTGTAGATGCACCGCTTGGAGCAGTTCCTCTTGCAACAGTGCCATCCATCAGATATACTTCTGCTTCTACTGTCGGGTTTCCTCTGGAATCCAGAATTTCTCTTCCAATTACTTTCTCAATTTCTAAGTACATGATAAATCCCCTTTCTGGTTTTGCATTTGGACTCCTGGTACACCGTAGCTGGGATGTACCAAGTGGATCATATCTGAGGTACGGCTTTCAGCATAGCCGCGATTTCAGCAAGTACAGATGTAATCCAATGTTCCGAAGAATTCAGCAGGTCTTCGGATGGAGTTCAAATGATTTAATTCACGCGAGAGTTTGCTATATCTAACTCTATTGGTTAGTATATTCTAACTTTCACAAAAATGCAAGAGGGAAATTGGAGGGATATTGAGAAAGTATTTCAGAAAAACATATAACAAAAGAACTTCAATTATCTATAATATTTGATAGTTGAAGTTCTTTATTATATAATTTGTTTAATTATTTAATGTGGGCATTTAGCATAAGTTGTTGTTGAATAATATTTTTTGTTTGCTAAATATCCGCATTTTTCACATCTTTGACAAGTATAGGTTACAACTGTACACCCTCCTGAACTATTACTTTTATGAGTATAAAAATATCCGTTCACCATGCTGTGTGTACATAAAATATGTGTATCTATTTCATCAGAAAAAATATTAACAATTTCCCCATTTTCATCAATAAAAATATTATCACATTCAGAAAAATCTAATTCATCAGTTATAGCATCACTATTAGTATATCCTGCATATTCTGGTTCACTACTCCAAATAGTTTCATCGAAACTTCCATCTGACCATTGCATCGGCTCATATGCAAATGCAGTCCCAGCACTCGCCACAACTGTCAACGCCGATACTGCCACCATAATTCCTCTCTGTAACATCCCTTTTCTCTTTTCCTTCATCATGTAGTTGTTCCTCCTTTTTAATGTTTTAAAATCCTTTCCTTCCTTATTGTTTTTATGTCCGGAAAGGTTATTTTTCCACACGGCTGGACGTATATCAGAAGTTGCGGCTTCTAATACCAGCAAATTTGCATAGTCTTGACGTTTTTCCTTTGTACAGCCATCGACAGCTGCACTATCACTGACTATTTCTGCTGTATCTATGTAAAGGAAAAGTAAAAGATATGCCACGGGATTCATCCAGTGCAGACACAGAACGAAAAGGCATAAAAGTTTTACTAAATTGTCATGATTCTTCAAATGTGTATGTTCATGTTTGTATACCATAATAAAATCAGGATGCAGAGGAAAGCTCTCCGGAAACACGATTTTCTGACGGAAAAATCCGATGGTACATGGACCACAAATCTCATCCGGAATCAGGTAATAAGTAAGATTATCTTCAGGATCTTCAATCTTTTCAAAGATATAGTTCCGGATAGAATGTGCTCCTCTCCAGTATTTAATAATCTCATAGATTGCGAAGATAATAATTCCTGCTAGCCAGATCCTGGCAAATATATTAAACCATTGAGGTATCCATATGTAATCACCCTGCTTTTCACTCCAGAAAGACAAGGTGCCTGATAAATAAGAATCAGCTTTTCTGCCAATTAACATTGTTTCCGGAAGTGCATCTTTTGGAAGTAAATACTTCACCAACTGCACAGGCACCAGATAAAAGAAAACACCTGTCAGCAGTAATCTTCTTCCGAGAATGTAGTTATAATTTCCACGTTGAATTAGATATAAAAATAAACAGATCATTACAGGAATGCTTCCTGCAATGGACATACAGACTAACAGTTCCATTTAAACATCACATCATTTCTTCTTAATGTCTTCTAATAAATATTCTTTCTCTTCCTCTGTAAGTTTCTGATCAGAGGTCAGAGCACTGACAAGGATGTCCATATCAGGAACTGTATATCCTGATGCGGATGACCTGAAAGTGTGTGCAGATTTGGCAGCTTCAGTTTCACCCTTTTCTTCAGCAAGTTCATTTAACTTATCATACAGGTAGCGGTTTCTCAATCCAAGAACAAACATAGATGCCGGGTATAGTAAGGATACCACAGCAGCACCAATCATGTATAAAGTAAATGTATGTGTATCGTTTACCGGAGGTGTGCTCATAAAGTTAATAAAGAAACCAATACCAGAACAAACGGTAAATAAAATCCAACAGACAAGTTCTATTTTCTTTTTCATTCTTTCATCTCCTGATTAATCAGGCAGATAGAGTCATTTGTCTCACCTGATTCGGTTAAGTAATTGTAAATTTCTGTCACTTCTTAACTACAAATAGTCTACCATGTTTTGTACAAATTAAGCAACTGATTTTTGGGAATTTTTCAGACTTTTTAACGCCATTATTCGAGATTTGTCGAGAAATCAATTTGTTGGCACAGAGAAAGCCAGGCAAAAACTGCAGTATAATCTGCAAAATTTCTGCCTGGTTTTTTAATAGGTTTATGATTTAATGATATTTACTGAACATGCTCATTATTTATGAAGAAATGAAAACAGACCTTTCTTTTTTTCATAAGGTTCTGAACTGATACCTTTTACTTCGTATCCTGTTGCGCTGATGGCTGTTTTTAGCTTTGCTTCGTCTACAGGTTTCTCTGAGATGATCACAGTTTCCCCTTTGCTGTGGGAAGAAGTAACTTTATCTACCTGAAAGACTTTTCTCACTGCATCGTTTACGTGAGATTCGCACATTCCGCACATCATACCGTCTACTTTTACAGTTGTTTTAATCATATTGTTGTCCTCCATTTTTACGTTATAAGTTAGAAATAGCCAGAGCATATGATTTTTTCTCTTACAATAATTTTATGCCAATGCCTGGGCAAGAGCTTTCTGAATTGCTCCAAGGATTCCCTCTGAGGAATAAGTGGCACCGCTTGCAGCATCAATTCCGTCTGCTGACTGATTTCCCATAATCTGAGGATAAATAGTTTCCCATGCATAATCAAAGTACTCAGGTGAATCACTGTTACTCTGTTCAATGGATGCAATCTGACCGCCCTGAATCGTTACGGTTACATTTACTCTTCCACTGTATCCGTAGCTTGAGCCTGTATAAGTTCCGTCAATATATGGTCCTGTAGGTTCCGGCGTAGGCTCCGGAGTCTCTTCCGGTGTTGGTGTGGGAGCTGGTGTTTCCTCTGGTGTTGGAGTAACTTCCGGAGTCGGAGTTTCTTCCGGTGTCGGGGTTGGGGTTGCCTCAGGAGTTGGCGTAACTGTTACTTCTGGTGTTGGAGTTGGTGTCACTTTTGTGGTGCCTTTTTCTGCCTGTTTCAGAATATCTTTCATTGCGTTTATGATACCCTTTGAAGAGTAGGTTGCACCACTGACAGTATCAATGCCATCGACAGACTGATTCTGAATGATCTCATTTTCCAGGATATCCCATGCTTTCTTAAAGAACATAGGCGTATCTGTATGCTCTGCTTCCAGAGACTTGATCGCACCTTTTTTAATCTTAGCTGTCAACGTAATTGTCCCACTGTATCCTTTACCGGTTCCTGTATAGGTTCCGTCTTTGTAAATCTGTTCGTCTCCCGGCTTCGGTATTGGAGAAGGTTTCTTTGTCGGTTTCGGTGATGGAGTGGGAGTTGGCGTAACAACTGCCTGATTTCCTGATGGAATTGCCTGTGACAATGCATTCTGAACCGCAGTAATAATTCCGTTTGAAGAATAAGTGGCACCACTGACTGCATCTACGTTCGGAGACTGGCTTGCAAGAATTTTGCTGATCACACCCTGTGCATTTGCAAAATAGGAGGCTGTTTCATTTGATGCATCTACAATATTGATAGCTGCAATTTTATGGTCAGTGACAGTTACCTGAACAGTGATCGTTCCTCCGAAACCGGTTCCGGAGCCTGTATAGGTACCATCTGCATATCCACCGGCAGGAACTTCTGTAGTTGGTGTGACTGTGCTTCCTGCACCACCCCCTGCTGTACCTCCATTTGCAGAGGAACCTGTAGATGAATTTTTCTTTGTTCCTGTTTTAATCTTACTTGTTTTTTTTGTCTTTTTTGATGTTTTTGAAATTGAGGTTCCATTGGTTTCAGAAGAGTCTTCTGAATCAAAATCCTTACCTGCAGTTCCTTGTGAAATCAATTCTTTAATCTCATCGGTAGACATAACATTATTATCGGAAACTGATGTAGTCTCCACAGGGCTTTTATCTGCCTGATAACAGGTTACACAGACTGCTGCAAAAACTGCTGCCGCAGGAATAAGCTTTAACCATGGACGGAAACTGTCCTGTTTTGGTTTCGTTTCCGGAGTCTTATTATTTTTCTGCTCATTATTTTTGTCCATAAATTCCTCCTTCTTCAATAGTTTGTTTCAGGTAATCATATTCAAGTGATTACTGTAATAACTGTATAAAGTTTTACAGCTGAAAAGAAATCCTGCCCTTTCTGTGGGATACAGGATTTCTTTTCTCTTGTCTGCGAATCCGACTGTAAATATTCGCCTGACTTCAGTCCGGTCAGATTATTTTACAGTTACTTTAACTGTTTTGGTTACGCCATTGCATGTTACTGTAATCTTGGCAGTACCTTTTTTGATACCTTTAATTGTACCATTGGATGATACTGTAGCAATTTTCTTGTTGTTGGATTTGTATGTAACTTTTCCTGACGGAGCTGCTTTTGCTGTGATCTTAGTTGTTTTGCCGACTTTTACAGATGCAGATGTTTTGTTCAGTGTAAGAGTTGGATTTTTAACTGTTACTTTGCAGGTTGCCTTTACATCTCCGCATTTAGCTGTGATGACTGCACTACCTTTTGCTTTTGCAGTAACTTTACCGGTTGTTTTGTTTACGGCTGCAACTTTTGGGTTGCTGGAAGTAAATGTAACTTTTGGTGCATCTGCTCCTGTTACAGTTGCCTTCAGTGTAGTTGTTTTTCCTTTGTAAACAGTGGCTGTTTTCTTGTTGAGAGTTACTGTTACCTTCGTATCTGCTTTAACAAGAGCCTCTACTGCTGCGTTCAGATGAGTTGTTGCTTCATCAACCTCTGCCTGAGTTGGCTTTTCTTTTGCAAGAAGATCCTTTGCTTCCTGAAGCTCTAACTGCATTGCCTTCCAGGAATCTGCTGTGTAATCTGCTTCTTTTAAGGCTTCTGCTTTTTCTACTGCTGCTTTTAATGCTGTTGTATCTGCTTCTCCTGCTTCCGGTTTTACGATGTTTGCATCTGTTGCATTAACTTCAAATACAGTATCTGCATATCCCATTGCATATACGGTGATTTTCCATTTTCCGGTTCCATCTGTTCCTTTTGGAAGCTGGCAGCGGTAGGAATCTGTCAGACCAAGCTGGATTCCCATTGCCTTGTGCATCCAGTTATCTGCTGCAAATTTTGTTCCATAAGATGCCAGAACTTTATCACCATTTCCGTAGTAATCCCATTTTACAGCATACATTTTAGCACCAAGAGCTCCATATCCGTCACCTGTAATATCTACTCTTAAGAATTCGCCGTAACTTCCACTTGCTTCTTTTACTGTTGCGGTAACATTGGATGCTGTCTGGAGTGCCTGATCTTTAAGTCCGGAACCTGTACCGTTTGTTCTTGCCTTAAATGTGAATGTTCCATCGGAACCTTTTACAGCTTCTTTTAAGCCGTTTGTTTCAGCGGTAACATCAGCAACTGCACTATAGGACTGCAAATTGTTTTCTCCAAATCCTCCGGCAACTGTGCTTCCATCTTCCACAACCTTGAACTGGGATTTGAAGGCTTCATAATCTTCTGTTTTTACTGCGACAGGTACATATTTCAGACCTACTACGCTGTAATGATCGAATTCTGCAACACTTCCGTCAGCTTTTGTGATCTGTCCTCTTTCAGGCTGATTCAGCTTTACAGTTGTTCCGTCTGTAAGAACTGCATCATTAGCTGAGGTCCAGTAGGAAATCTCATAAGAACCGCCGTTTTTGTCATACATGATTGCTTCACACTGGTAGCTTCCTCTGTGCAGGCCATGGTTTACAGTAGCTCTGGTTACTGTGTCGAAACCGCCCTTGTCAAGTTCATCATGGCTGTCTTTTGTTGCATTGGAAGCTGTGTTTGCAGCATTGTAGACTCCCTCAGATGCCCAGTACTGTGCCCATGTCAGACCTGCATAGACATATTTGTAGCCTGTTTCTGCTGTTGCAGCGAATTCATCTTCTGCTGCTGTCTGGTCGTCAACAAAAGGTGTTTCCTCATCGCCTGCAAAAGCAGAAACAGTGTCATCTGCTGCATCAAACTCATCTGCCTGTGCCTCAGTCTCCACCGCAGTATCAGATGTAAAATCCGCAGCCATAACCGGTAATCCTGAAACCATCATTGCTGCACTTAAAATTGCAGGAGCTGCCATTTTGATTAAATTTCCTTTGCGCATACCTTTAAATCCTCCTGAATATGAGTTAATAAATATATTTCCAAACCGTCCGGAAAACTGAAATTTTTGACAGTTCAGAGATCTTTATATAAGATAAACCTATTCACCGATGGAATAAGTATCTTTCAGTAATTGAAATCTTTCTTTCATGCCTTCCGTCATCCAGACATGATCAGAATCATCTACGAACAGACCGTCTGCATTGTATTTCTTCAAAAGTTCTTCTGCCTTTTCTTTTCCCAGTACAAAGCATGCAGTGGAAAGTCCGTCTGCGTTCAGGCCGTCATCACACACAACCGTCACAGATGTGAGACCGCTTCTTGCAGGATATCCTGTAGCAGGATCCAGTATATGATGATATCGAACACCATCTTCTATAAAGTATTTTTCGTAATCTCCGGAAGTAGATAAAAATTCAGTACCATTCAGAGTAACTACTCCCAGGTAATCACCTTCTGTATCCCGCGGATCAGTGACAGCTACCTGCCAGGCAGAGCCGTCGGGTTTGCTTCCATAGCTCATAACACTGCTGCCGCCCAGATTCAGGATCATGCCTGATACATTTTTATCTGCATCAAGAATCTTCTGTGCTGCATCACAGCCAATTCCCTTACCTGCAGCCCCCAGATCAAGAGTTACTCCCTTTGGCATGGTAACTTTATTTCCATCCAGAGTCACCTTGTCATATCCTACATTTTCAAGCAGGGAATTTAATTCATCATCTGAAGGAATGTGCGGATTTTCTCCGTCAATGTCCCACAGGCGGATCACTCTTCCCATAGTAGGATCCATGGCTCCGTCAGAAGCTTTCGACAAATCCAGTACCTGTTTTAAACAGGTGGCAGTTTCATCAGATACCGTTGTTGTATTTCCGGCATTTTGATTGATCTGATATATCTGAGAACTTTCTTTTGTCCAGGAGATCCAGTTCTCTTCCACATCTTTTAATGCAGAGATTACGTCTGCTGTGATATCCTCACCTGTTGTGTAAAGAGTCTCTGATACTACAGTGTCCATAGCAAAGTCTGTTTTGGTGTAAGTGTTTATTTCAGAGTTTCCCCATGCAGTCCGGGATGTGCATAAAAGAGATGCCGTAATGAAAAGTCCCAGCACAAAAGAGCGTCTGTTTGTCATATATTTCTGATTCCTTATCCTCTTATTGTTGTTGTTATCTAACTCTATAGACTATATCATTGTACGGATAGTATGTCTACCAATATAGTTAGTTCTTACTAATCAAATTTTCTCAATAAGTTAGTAATTGCTAATTTTTATCAATAACAGTGCCTGTGTGAATATTTTTTCTTGGGCAGACTGCAGTGCAGGCGTGACAGCAGATGCATTCCCCTGAATGTGCAGTATCGCCGTCAATATCCAGATGTGCCGGACATCTCTTCTTACAGAGAGTGCACTTCTGCGCACAGTTTGGACGATTACGTTTGAAAAGTGCTCCCGGGATGATCGGCATGATTGCAAATACCGCTCCCATGGGACAAAGAAACTGGCAGAAGAAACGCTCCTGTGTACACATTCCGACCATGATCAGGATCAGCAGAACTGTTCCTGCAATATATGTAGATTTTGGCAGTCTGCCTGTTGTAAGCATGGAGAATACATCCCATGGACTCATTCCCTGTAATTTAGAATAGAATCCTGTTATGCAGGAGAGAAGCAGGAATGTAAGAAGCACATATTTTACTTTCTGTAATCTGTGCACCCATTCCTCCGGATATCCATGTTTTTTCTTTTTTCCAAAGCATTTCGCACGAATAAATGCGGTAAGCTCATACAGAGCATCTCCCAGCGAGCCAAACGCACAGGCATAACCGCAAAAATGACGTCCGAACAGAATGGTAATGATCAACAGCAATGCCGTGATATCCAGAAAGGAGTTCCAGGTTACGCTCTGCTGTCCTCCGATTGCAAGAAAGATAGATTTTACTCCTGCAAATGCAGTAGAAAAAAGAGATGGCGCTGCTATAAAAAATATAAGCTGTATGGCGGCACGGATCAGCCGTACCTTTCGTTGTTTCTTTTTCATGCGTTTTCCGCCTTTGATAATGCGTCATTTACTGCTTCTAAGATACCGGTAGAACTGAAAGTTGCTCCGGAAATGGTGTCAACATCTGTGCTCTGCTCGCTGATGATGCTGTTTATGACATTCTCACCCTGTGACAGATAAGCACTGTCTTCACCCGGTGCACTGACTACACTGACTGCTGTAATGGTATCGTCTTCCAGAGTTACCTGAACAGTGATCGTTCCACCGTATCCTGTTCCTGAACCTTCGAAGGTGCCATTCTTATATACATTGTCAGAGTCATCGGCTTCTTCAGAATCTGCCTGGTCTGTATTTTCCTTATTATCTGTAGAATCCTTTTCGGATTTATTATCAGCTTTTGAAGAGGCATCAGAAGAAGTTTTACTTTCTGCTGCTGTTTTCTGTTCTTCATAAGTTTCCTGTAATGCTGTAAGAATCTGGTCCTGCTGATTCTCCAGACTCTCTACTTTTGCAGTCAGGTCTGCAATATCCTGAGTCTGTTCTTTATCCTTTACTGTTCCATTATAGAAAAATACCGCCATGATGATCAGCAAAAGAGCAATCAGACGCAGATAAAAATTTTGATTATTCACGTTGTTTCCTCTCTTTCATTTTATTTTTGCCGGATATGATATTTGTTTTTGAGCGAAGCAAAACTTAATCACAACTAACTTTGGAAGTATATCATTTTCGTATCCAAAAATCTATATATAATGGCTTTTGCTAATGTTGTTTTTTTCTCATTAAGATGACCCCGGAGTAAAATCCGAGGTCATTTATTGTGTGAATCATTGATCTGTTATCATTTATTTTACTTTTACTGTAAATACTTTTTTAACTCCATTGCAGGTTACTGTAATTTTAGCAGTACCCTTTTTCTTTCCTTTTACAACGCCTTTGGAGCTTACTGTTGCAATCTTGGTGTTGCTGGATTTGTAAGTAATCTTTCCGGATGGGGTTGCTTTTGCGGAAATTTTTGTTGTTTTTCCTGCTTTTACAGTCGCTGAAGTTTTTGTAAGTTTCAGTGATGGATTCTTAACTGTTATCTTGCAGGTTACTTTGTATTCTCCGCAGGATGCTGTGATCACTGCTGTTCCTTTTGCTTTAGCAGTTACAACACCGTTGCTGTTTACTGTAGCCACTTTTGTGTTGCTGGATTCCCATGTAATTTTATCGGTAAGGTTTGTTGTAACTTTGAGAGTGGTTTTTGTGCTGCCTTTTGTATATAGAGTCTTGGAAGAAGTATTTAATTCAAATGTATTTTCTACTTCTTTGTAAGTAAAAGTAAGATTATTCTTATATCCCACAGCAGTTATTTCAAATACAGTTGTGTCTGTTACCTGAAGATCTGTGAGGTCTAAAGTTCCATCTTCTTTTACAATGATTTTGCTTCCTTTTCCTGTTGCGGCATATTCTGTATCATCAACTTTTACTTTGCTGATGCTCTTAATGTATGCAGAGAATTCTTCTGCAGTAATGCCTTCTGCTGCAACCAGCTTTGTCTCGTTACTGTCATAGGAAGCCGGCATTTTGTCTGTATTTACTGTAAATTCAGTGACAATAGCTGCGTAGTTTCCGCTGGCATCTGCAATTTCAACCTTGTGTGTTCCCAGTGCAAGAGTTCCAACAGCAAGTTTTCCGTCTGTGCAGGAAACCGCAGTTCCGTCTACGGCATACTGTGCCTTGAAATCAGCAGGCAGTGTCTGGTCAAAGGTAACTGCTGCAGATGTGTCTGTATTCATAATATCTGCTACTGTTGCCTTGATTCCTGTAGTTGTCTGTACCTTTACATCCGGAACATCAAAGGTGATCATTCCCTTATCTGTGTAATAAGTAACGCTGTCAATGGTTTTTCCCATGATTGATTTATAATGTGCAGAAGAAACAGGGCATCCGTGAACTTCTGTTGTATATCCGGTTCCCCAGGCAAGCTTGCTTCCGTGCCAGATATTCTCCAGATGACGCAGGCCATAGTTAGTTCCGTCTGTAGTATTTACAGTTACGCCATAAATCTTATCTGTGGTTGTATCGAACAGTGATGAAAAAGTTTCCTTGTCCAGATCCAGTTCATAATCACCGTATTTTGTTTCTGTTTTTAATGTAGCATCAATTGCAACTGTCTTTGTCTGAGCGCCTTTCATTGCTGAGAATGAATAGCTGCCATCTGCATTTACAGTAAGTTCTTTGTAATAAGACGGTGTTTCGCTTAAAATGTAATAAGAATAAGAGGCATTTTCAATCAGGGAATCTTTTCCTGTATAGGTATTGCTGCTTGTCTGTCCCCTGTTTGTCACAGTAATTGTAACAGAGTCAGAATCTGTTACCTGTTTCTGGTCTTTCAGGAGGGAAAGATCACTGACTTTTACAGGGAATGTAACACCTGTTACATCGGTTCCGTTGGGGTCTACATGATAAGCGGAATTTCCGTTCATCATTCCGGAAGTTCTTGATTTATTAAGGGTTGCAGATGTAAAGGCATCCACTTTTACATCATTGTTTTTCAGTTCTGCCTTATAGAAATCATCATATGGGATGTTCATAAGAACATAGGCTTCGCCCTGCTGTGCTTCTGCAGCAAAAGCATCCTGGACATCTTCGGTGGTAAATTCTTCCTGCGCATCCTCGGCGGCAAACTCTTCGGAAACAGAGAAATCTGTACTGTCTGTAAGTACCTCACTGTCTGTAAAATCAGATGCCAGAACTGCATATGGCATGCTGGTCATTGCCACTGCTGCACTCATTACAACAGGTGCTATCTTTTTCATAAGATTTTTGTTTGTCATGGTTTTCTCCTCTTCTAAAATTTTTCTTTTTGCGGAATCACTCTTACCAGAGGGTTAATCAACTTATTAACCAAAGGGATTTTACTTTTACCAAAAGGGAGTGACTTCTGCCAAAGATATTCATATAGAATTGCTATAGGTATGCTGTCAGCAGTAATTATGTAAATTAGCTACCACTAACTTATAAAATAGTAACATGTCTGTCTGAAAAAATCCACACTTTTTCACCGGGGATATTCGTCATTTTTTCTCAATAAATGCTTTC
>ERZ832317.3985-NODE-3985-length-14814-cov-2.933871_pt1 | contig 14814 bp, 9 predicted proteins | sample MGYA00519695_ERZ832317 | MGnify/ENA primary metagenome ERZ832317 (study PRJEB31850, sample SAMEA3708726) | human gut metagenome | biome: human gut; feature: human-associated habitat; material: faeces | place: China | collected 2014 ...
TGTCTGCTTTTTACCTGCAAGTAACTAAAAAAGCGGATATTTTCAATCAGAAAATATCCGCCACTAATTCAAACATAACCTCTTGGATACAGAAGTCTCCTTCGATATCCTCGTCCCTGTAACGTGGGAAAACGGCATCCGCTACTATTGTTCACTTTGCATCTGACAAATCCATTCCGAATAAACTATCTTACCGGCTTCCACCAACGCCGGCTCTCTGTAAAGAAATCATTTACCGTACTACTTTTGCTCACTGATTTTATTTATTCAGTTCATTAATTGAGCATAGTTTATCACTGTAAAGTGATGATGTCAATGTATTTTTATAAATTTTTGATTTTTTTCTGTAAAAAAACGCAAAAAAAAGAAAAACATTGTCAAGCTGACTTTAATATGATACCTTAGTAGAGTGTAACCATTCACATAATATATGAAAAGGAGAAAGTTATGTATAATTTAAATGGAGAAAATGTAAACGACAACCCAAATGGTTTTTCCGGAAATGAACCTGCCGGAACTCCCAGCCCAGACAACAATGCTCAGATGAACTATGGTCAGCCGGCTCCTGAGCAGCAGACGTACAACCAGCCGGAAAATGGTCCTCAGACCTATGATGCACCAAATGCAAATCAGCAGCAGGCATTCAACCAGACCGATTATAATCCAAACAGCTTTAATCAGAACGCTTATAATCAGTCGGCTTACAATCAGCCAGATTACGGACAGCAGGCATTTAACAATGGAAACAGCTACAATGCAGCACCTTCCTACAATATCAACGGTGATGCGCCGAAAAAATCCTGTGTTTTTGGTGTCCTTGGTCTGATTCTTGGTATCGCAGCTTTACCTTTCGGATGGTTTGTTCCAATTATCGGAATCATTCTTGGTATCGCTGCTATCATTCTTTCCATTCTTGGAATGGGTAAGAACCGTGACCTTCGTGGTGCAGCAATTGCCGGATTAATCATTTCCATTCTGGCAACCATCTTTTCTATCGGTGTTATTGTATATGCAGTTATCAATGTTTCTAAAACCTTAAGCAATGCTGGAAAAGAACTTTTTGACAACAGTGGTATCACATCTGATCTTGATGACTTTGATTTTGATTCCGATTCAGATGATAGTGATGACTATGATGACAGTGATTACAGTGATTACAGCTATGGCGATGACAAAGAAGTTCCTTTAGATAATGTTGTATTATACTCAGCTAATGATGTTACCATTACAGCTACCAGTATTGTATACAGCTACTATGATGATTCTGTAATTCCGGAAATTAAAGTTACTGTTGAAAACAATACTTCTAACGACCTTGGAATCAATGTTGATTATTGTGCAATCAATGGTGTAACCATGTATGGTTATATTTCAGGTGACGTCGCTGCCGGCAAAAAAAGCAACGAAGAACTTAGCATTTCTTCTGATGATTTCACTTTAACCGGTTTTGACAGCATCGATAATATTAAACTTCAGGTAAGCTTCTATGATTCTGATACTTATGATACTTTGATTGATGATGGTGTTGTACAGGATATCAATCTTTCCGATTCCTATACCCCATTCTCTATTTCCTCTGTTCCGGGTGCAGTTGCATTAGATTCCTCTAATGGCATCAATGCATATTATGTCGGCACAACAACCGGTTGGGATGATACACTTGTATTTGTATTCTATATTGAGAACACTACAGATAAAACCTGTGTTGCTGAATCCGATGATTTCTCAATCAATGACTTTATGCAGGATGATTACGGATATGGATATCTTCTTCCTGGAACCGGTACCTTTATGTCAATTGAAGCAAATGATGATATTACATCTATTGATGATGTAACCAATGCTTCTATTAAATTTGAAGTACGTGATTATGATTCTTATGAGACATTCTATTCCTCTGATGAATTAACATTTATCTCAAATAACTAAGGAATTTTAAAATAATACAAATCATCATAAAAGGACCTGCCACTTATCATAAGTGACAGGTCCCTTTTCATCGCTGTGAACACCTTTTCCGAAATGCACTTCAGCTTAAATATTCTTCCTGGCTTTACAGATTCTCCTGTAAGAATGCACTTAATTTTTCAATTGCTGCATCTTCATCTTCACCTTCAGCACGAAGTGTGATTTCTGCACCTTTCTTAGCACCCAGCCCCATAACGCCAAGGATTCTCTTTGCATCTACTTTCTTACCATTTACAGAAACTCCACCCTGCTGTACCATTCTTCTTGCATCTGAACGAGTTGTGCAAAGTTTAGAATCTACTAACATTGTAAGAATATCGATTCCTTCTGCTAATTTATCTGCTTCGTATTCAAATGTAGGGGCATCTTCGTTTGCTCCACCACTTACAAACATTGCTTTTGCAGCTGTCTGAGCTTTCTTCGCTTCTTCTTCTCCATGAACGATCTTTGTAACTTCATAAGCAAGAACTTCTTTTGCTTTGTTGATCTCTGCTCCTTCTAAGGCTCCCAGTCTTCGGACTTCATCCATTGGAAGGAATGTAAGAAGTGATAAGCATTCTTCTACTTTCACATCTTCGATATTTCTCCAGTACTGGTAGAAATCGTATGGAGATGTCTTCTCTGGATCAAGCCATACAGCACCTGCCATTGTTTTACCCATCTTCACTCCGTCGCTTCTTGTAAGAAGTGTTAATGTTAATCCGTAAGCATCTTTCTTTTCTTTTCTGCGGATCAAGTCAGCTCCTGCAAGGATATTAGACCACTGGTCGTTTCCACCCATCTCTAATTTACATCCATATCTTCTATTTAACTCAAGGAAATCATATCCCTGCATTAACATATAGTTAAACTCGAAGAATGTAAGTCCACGTTCCATTCTCTGTTTGTAACATTCTGCTGTTAACATCTTGTTGACTGAGAAATGAACTCCAACTTCACGTAAGAATTCAACGTAATTTAAATTTAATAACCAATCTGCGTTATTTGCTAAGATTGCTTTGTCATCATCAAATGTGATAAATCTTGACAACTGTTCTTTGAAACGTTTCGCATTATGATCGATCGTTTCCTTTGTTAACATATTTCTCATATCAGATTTTCCAGATGGATCTCCAATCATAGTTGTCCCGCCACCTAAAAGAGCAATTGGACGATGTCCTGCTTTCTGCATATGCATCATTGCCATGATCGTTAAAAAATGTCCTGCTGTTAAACTGTCTGCTGTTGCATCAAATCCGATATAGAATGTTACTTTTTCTTTTCCTAACAGTTCTCTTAATTCCTCATGTGTTGTCTGTGCGATAAATCCTCTTTCTTGCAGCACATCATATACGTTTTGACTCATTTTATATATCTCCTTTTAAATTCTCTTCTTAATTTGTGTTTATATAATATAGTCCACGGCCTATGCCGTTCCTTTGAACTTATGGGAATTCCTCTATAATCTTATGCAGCCGTTCCCAAGTTCTCTTAACAGATGATCCGGACATTCGTTCTCTTCCTGTATGCATGTCCACCATATCTGATTCTGATGATATAATGTCTGCATGCTGATCTAATACCCCAAAATTGTCACCTCAAAAATATCTTGATTTCTAGTTTTTAAAGCTATGGATCGGCGCCGGAATCCTTCCGCCTCTCTGCACAAACGCATCACAGGAGAACTGATTCACCGGCATGATCGGTGCATAACCAAGCAGTCCACCGAACTCAACCACTTCGCCAACCCCCTTACCAATTACCGGGATCAGACGAACCGCCGTAGTCTTCTGGTTCACCATACCAATTGCAGACTCATCCGCAATAATACCCGCAATCGTAGAAGCCTTCGTATCTCCGGGAATTGCAATCATATCAAGACCTACAGAACATACACAAGTCATAGCTTCCAGCTTCTCAAGAGTCAGTGCCCCTGCATTCACCGCATCGATCATACCCTGATCCTCGCTGACCGGAATAAATGCACCACTCAAACCACCAACTGCTGTAGAAGCCATAACTCCACCCTTCTTAACCTGGTCATTTAACAGAGCAAGCGCTGCTGTTGTGCCCGGTGCACCTGCATGCTCCAGACCAATCTCCTCAAGGATCTCAGCAACACTGTCACCAATTGCAGGAGTAGGAGCCAGAGACAGATCCACGATACCAAACTTAACACCAAGACGTCTGGAAGCCTCCTGTGCTACCAGCTGACCAACACGTGTTACCTTGAAGGCAGTACGCTTGATCATCTCACAAAGAGTTTCAAAATCCTTACCTCTTACCTGTTCCAGCGCAGTCTTAACAACGCCAGGTCCGCTGACACCAACGTTAATGATAGTGTCTGCTTCTGTCACACCATGGAAAGCGCCTGCCATAAACGGGTTATCATCCGGTGCATTACATAAAACTACAAATTTTGCACAGCCAATCGAATCCTTGTCCTTTGTCGCCTCTGCTGTCTCTTTTACAATCTCGCCGCAAAGACGGACTGCATCCATATCAATACCAGTCTTTGTCGAACCTACATTGACCGAACTGCACACACGCTCCGTCTTTGCCATTGCCATCGGAATGGAACGGATCAGGAGTTCATCGCTCTTTGTCATTCCCTTGGATACGATTGCAGAGTATCCTCCGATAAAGTTTACACCGACTTCCTTTGCTGCTTTATCCAGTGTCTCTGCGATCATCACAAAATCCTCTGTTTTTTTGCAGGCTGAACCGCCAACAAGTGCAACCGGTGTAATGGAAATCCGCTTATTAACGATCGGAATTCCAAATTCACTTTCGATCTTCTCTCCTGTCGATACAAGATCCTTTGCAAGTGTTGTGATTTTTTTATATATCTTTTCATTCAGTCTGTCCAGATCTGAGTCAATACAGTCCATCAGACTGATACCCAATGTGATTGTTCTTACATCCAGATTTTCTTCTTCGATCATCTGGTTTGTTTCTACTACTTCGTAAAAATTAATCATAGCGGTTCTCCTTACACTCTGTGCATTTTTTCAAAAATCTCTTCTCTCTGACAATGAATATTGACACCGATCTGTAAGCCGATATCACGAAGTTCTACCGCTACGATATCCAGTTCTTTTTTTGAATTTTCCACATCTGCAACCGCCATCATATTAAAATACCCATCCACGATCGCCTGGGAAATATTTAAAATATTGATATTGGTCTCTGCCAGGTATGTACATACTTTCGCAATAATTCCGACCGAATCTTTACCGACTACTGTAATAATGCATTTCTTCATTCTGCCTGTCCTCCTGAATCTAATTCTGCATACTTTCTTTTTCTAAACCTCGATCACTGCAGACACCTGATCCCTTTTTGCAACTGCGATCGGTATATCATCCCCCTTATACGGGTTCTGCCCCAAAGTGACCTCCAGCCTGACAGTCTCATATGCAAGTTCTTCGTAATTATTCTCCTTGCTCAAATGCCCCAGCAATACACTCCGCAAGTTATTGTGTAGTATATCACAAAGAAGCCGTCCTGACAATTCATTTGATAAATGTCCTCTGTCCCCAAGAACTCTCTGCTTCAGGTAATACGGATAAGGACCGACTTCCAGCATATGTATATCATGGTTAGATTCCAGAAGGACCGCATTTAAATCCTTCAGGTTCTCTACCGTATATTCATCGTATTTTCCAAGATCCGTTGCTACCGCGATCTTCTTTCCATCCTGCTCAAAGCGGTAGCCGCTCGGTTCATTTGCATCATGGGAAATAGCAAATGGATGCACGTCAATATCACCCAGCTTAAATTCTTTGTCTACCTGGATTTCATGGTAAAGTCCTTCCGGCATTTTCCCGAGATTTTTATAATCACGGATTCCCCGAATCGTTCCCGGTGTTCCATAGATCGGGATCTCATATTTTCTGCTGAATACACCAAGTCCCTGAATATGATCTGCATGTTCATGGGTGATCAGGATTCCATCCAGCTCTTCCCCTTTTATTTCAAGTTCCTTTAAGCCTTCCTCAATTCGTTTTTTGCTGATTCCTGTATCTACAAGCAGATGCGTGTGATCGCTCCCCACATAAATACAGTTTCCGCTGCTGCCACTGGCAATACTGCATAATCTCATCTTGTTTCTTCTCCCTGTTCTTAGCCTCTTCCCAGCGCCAAATCTATCTGTTTTTCCGTCTCTTCAAAGGTTCCACCATTTTCGATCACAAGATCCGAAACCGCTGTAAATGTCTCTTCCGACGGCTGATTTGCAAACACCGCATACATTTTTTCATCTGAATATCCGCGTGAGCTTCTCAGTCTCTCCATCCGGATCTCCTGTGGCACATGAATATACCAGATTTCATCCAGCATCTCACGATATACCGGTTCCGTAAGGAGTGCGGCTTCCAGAATAAAAAGCTCTTTTCCCTCTTTCTGCGCCTTCTGCATTTCCTCCCGGATCTTTTCATTGACCGCCGGATGCACGATCGCATTAAGCTTTTGCAGTTTCTCTGGCTGATCAAACACAATTCTGCCAAGAATTTTCCGATCAATCGTTCCGTCAGGATTTAAAATTTCTTTTCCAAACATCTCTACGACCTTCTGATAACATTTTTCTCCCGGAAGCTGTACCTGATGTGCCACCAGATCTGACTGGCAGATCACCGCACCGCACACTACACTTAAAAAGTCGAGTACTTTGCTCTTCCCGGAACCAATGCCTCCTGTTATTCCTATTTTTCTCATATCTGTTTCCTTCTATTTTGCCTCATACCAGTTTTTTCCACTATGCATGTCAATTTCAAGCGGAACGGAAAGATCTGCCGCATGCATCATGCCTTCTTTCAGGATCTCCCGCACTTCCTCTTCCTCTTCCTTCCATGTCTCGATCAGAAGTTCGTCGTGTACCTGCAGAACCAGCCTGGATTTCATGTTTCTCATGCGAAGCTCTTTGTCCACAGCGATCATTGCGATTTTCATGATATCTGCAGCCGTTCCCTGGATCGGAGAATTCATTGCCACACGTTCCCCGAATTGTCTCTGCATAAAATTGCTGGAAGACAGCTCCGGAACCGGTCTTCTTCTGCCAAATAAGGTCACAACATATCCCTGTTCTTTTGCATGAGCAACTGCATCATCCAGAAATTTCTTGATGCCCGGATAGGTTTCAAAATAACGGTCAATATATTCGGCCGCTTCTTTTCTCGTAATACTCAAGTCCTGGCTCAGTCCAAAAGAACTGATCCCATAGACAATACCAAAGTTGACTGCTTTTGCATTTCGCCTCTGCAGATCGGTCACTTCATCAAACGGAGTATGGAACACCTGAGAAGCTGTGATCCGGTGAATGTCCTTTGCCTCCCGGTATGCTTCGATCAGTGCTGCATCTCCGGAGCAATGTGCCAGCACACGCAGTTCTATCTGCGAATAATCAGCATCTACAAACACATATCCCTCTTCCGGCACAAATACTTTACGGATCAGCCGTCCAAGTTCTACCCTCGCCGGGATATTCTGCAGGTTTGGCTCTGTACTGCTGATACGTCCGGTCGCTGTGACTGTCTGGTTGAATTTTCCATGGATCCGGTGATCATCTTCATGAATAAACACGGCAAGCCCATCTGCATAAGTCGATTTCAGCTTGGCAAGCTGACGATATTCCAGGATTTTTGCCACGATCGGATAATCCGGTGCCAGCTTATCCAGTACATCTGCTGCCGTCGAATATCCTGTTTTCGTCTTCTTTCCATTTGGGAGGGACAGATGTTCAAAAAGGACCACGCCCAGCTGCTTTGGTGAATTGATATTAAATTCTTCCCCGGCAAGCTCATAAATTTCCTTTTCCAGCTGTACGATTTTTCCGCCAAGCTGTTCTCCATAGCTTTTCAGTTCTTCTGCTTCTACACGCACCCCATTCTGCTCCATGTGGAACAGAGTAAATACAAGCGGCATCTCTATTTCTGTAAAAAGCTTCCACATTTCCTCTTTTTTCAGCTTTTCTTCCAAAACTTCCGATGACGCAAATGCAGCATAGGCTTCATAACAGACCATTTTTTCCAGTTCTGTCTTCGGATCGATCATCAATCCAAGATGCTCCTGTGCCACATCTTCAAATCCATAATCATTTTTCAACGGATTCAGGAGGTAAGCTGCTACAATACTGTCAAAGCACTTCTCCTCTGCTGCTCCTTCTAATCCTTTCAGATAAGACAGGGATGACTTCAGATCAAACACCACAAACCGTCCGGCATGCTTTGCCACATGTACAAGTGCCTCCAGAAGTTCCTCCATGCTGTATCCATTTCCTGCCGGAATACAGTAGATCTTCTCTTTTCCAAACGAAATTCCAATTCCACCTATCTCAGCATTTCCTGCAAACAGCGGAAGTACATTTCTGGTGTCTCTATAAAGAACGGCTCCCACCGTCTGCGCTTTTTCTGCCTCCACAAAGATTTTCTGAATTTCTTCTTTTCCCACAGCGATCACAAATGCATCTTCAATCGAATTCTCACTCTGCACATCAAAACGATTCAGCAGATTCTTGAACTGCAGTCTCTGGAAATAGACATAAGCTTCCTCTGTATAAAGATTTCCAAGCTTCGCCTCTTCCAGTTCATAAGCAAAATCCGCGTCTACATCGATTGTCGCCAGCACCTTACTCATTTGTGCCTGATCCCAGTATTCCACCAGATTTTTCGATGCTCTCGGCGGCTTCAGTTCGGATGCATGCTTGTAGGCATTTTCAATAGATCCGTATTCTACAATAATCTTGGTCGCCGTCTTTTCTCCGACTCCCGGCACCCCTGGAATATTATCTGAAGTATCTCCCATCAATGCTTTCACATCGATAAATTCTGTCGGTGTCACCTGGTATTTTTCTTTTACGTCCACTGCATAATAATTCTCGATCTCAGTTCCGGTCCGTTTTGTCTTCGGAATCCGGATCTCAACATGGTCTGTAGCAAGCTGGAGAAGATCTCTGTCTCCGGAAATAATGACCACTTCCATCCCCATTCGCTCGCATCTTTTGGACAGCGTTCCAAGAAGGTCATCTGCCTCCAGCCCTTCCTGCTCGATCGTCCGGATTCCCATAGCATGCAGAACTTCCTTCATCAACGGTACCTGCTGTCTGAGTTCTTCTGCCATCGGCTTTCTCGTCCCCTTATACGCCTCAAACATCTTATGGCGGAAAGTCGGCGCATGCACATCAAATGCAACGGTCAGATACTCCGGCTTTTCCTCCTCCAGGATCTTGAACATAATATTTAAGAATCCATATATTGCATTCGTATGGAGTCCTTCCGCATTTGTCAGATCCGGAAGTCCGAAAAACGCCCTGTTCAGAATACTGTGTCCGTCTATCAATACGATTTTGCTCATAATCAACTGCCTCTCTGTAAGTCTCATCACTTACTTCTATCTTTTCTATCTATTCGTTCAAATATACAACATCTCATTATGACATTTTTTTTTGATATTTTCAATACATGATGGGTTAAAAAAGATCCTCATCAAAATTACAGATACACGAAATGTGCCACAATAATTGTGTATATACGAAAAAATACATCACGAATCACCGCAATGTACTTCTCATATCTTTTATTCAATTCCAGTTAATTATCAACTGCCGGCAGCGGGACTTGAACCCGCACGCGGTCACCCGCAACAGATTTTGAGTCTGCCTCGTCTGCCATTCCGACATGCCGGCATAAAATTCATGTTTTTTAATCACGAACCGAAAATAATCATATCATACTTATCTTCGGTTCGCAAGTATTTTTTCAAAATAAACTATTTGAAATTATTTTCCGAGCTTATCCGCTTCTTCCGTATTCTTCTTAAGTTCCTCATAAACCGGGAAGCAGTCGAAAGTTGCAAAGTAATCCATCGGCGTCTCTGCTCTGCGGATCAGCTGTGTACCTCCGTCCTCTTTCAGAAGAACTTCTGCGGAACGAAGACGTCCGTTGTAATTATATCCCATAGAGAATCCATGTGCTCCGGTATCATGGATCACAAGCAGATCTCCCATGTCAATCTTCGGAAGCTGACGGTCGATTGCAAATTTATCATTATTCTCGCACAGAGAACCAGTCACATCATAAGTATGATCGCATGGTTCATTTTCTTTTCCCATGACAGTAATGTGATGGTAGGCACCATACATAGCCGGACGCATCAGGTTTGCGGCACATGCATCTACACCGATGTACTCTTTGTGCGTATGCTTTTCATGGATTGCTTTTGTCACAAGGCATCCATAAGGTCCAAGCATAAAACGGCCAAGCTCTGTGTAAATCGCCACATCGCCCATTCCAGCCGGAACAAGAACCTCTTCGTACACTTTTCTTACACCTTCACCGATCACCTTGATATCGTTCGGTTCCTGATCCGGTTTGTAAGGGATTCCCACACCACCGGAAAGGTTGATGAACTTGATATGTACACCGGTCTCCTTCTGAAGCTTAACTGCTACTTCAAACAAAGTACGTGCAAGTGTCGGATAATATTCATTAGTTACAGTATTACTTGCAAGGAATGCATGGATACCGAACTCTTTTGCGCCCTTGGACTTCAGGATCTTGAATGCCTCAAAAATCTGTTCAGTTGTCATACCGTATTTGGCATCTCCCGGATTATCCATAATGCTGTTGGAAATTTTGAAAAGTCCACCCGGATTATAACGGCAGCTGATTGTCTCCGGAATCTTTCCGATCGTCTTTTCCAGAAAATCAATGTGTGTGATATCGTCCAGGTTGATGATCGCGCCGAGCTTATCAGCAAGTGCAAATTCCTCTGCCGGTGTATCATTGGAAGAAAACATAATATTTTCTCCAACCTGTCCGACAGACTCAGACATTAAAAGCTCTGTATAGGAAGAGCAGTCACATCCGCATCCATATTCTTTTAAAATATTGAGGATATATGGGTTTGGAGTTGCCTTTACTGCAAAATATTCTTTATATCCTTTGTTCCATGCAAATGCTTCTTTGAGTGCTTTTACATTTTCACGAATCCCTTTTTCATAATAAAGATGAAACGGAGTCGGATATTCTTTTACGATTTCATCTAACTGTGTCTTTGTTACGAATGGTTCTTTTTTCATCCTGTTCATCTCTCTTTCGTTTAGTCGATGGTTGCAATACGCATCATATTACTTACAGAACCCTTTTCACGCTGTACGCTCGGTGAAGGAATACCAGCTGTCAGGACCACAATATCTCCACTGTCCACGCATTTCTTTGCCTGTGCAAGATCAATTGCCCCGCTGCAGATATCATCTGTTGTATGGAATTCCAAGGACTTCAGTGCTCTTACTCCCCAGTAGATCGACATCCGGCGAAGGGTACGTTCGTTCGGTGTAATTCCAAGGATTTCCTGTCTCGGACGAAGGTTGGATACAACCCTTGTTGTTGCACCGGATACAGATGGAGTGATGATGCATCTTGCATTCAGGTTCGCTGCCGCAAGAACAGAAGCATATCCGATCGCACTGGACACACCTGATTTCAGATGATCGCCGGCTTTAACAAGAATAGAATCATAATCCAGATGTTCCTCTGTCGTCTCTACAATATGAACCATCATCTGGAGTGCTTCCAGAGGATATTTTCCCTGTGCTGTTTCTCCGGAAAGCATAACTGCATCTGTTCCATCGTATACCGCATTGGCAACGTCCGTCACTTCCGCTCTTGTCGGACGCGGATTACGCATCATAGAATCCAGCATCTGTGTTGCAGTGATAACCGTCTTAAAGTTGTCATTACATTTCTGGATAATCATTTTCTGGAGATGTGGCACTTCCTCTGCCGGGATCTCTACACCAAGATCTCCACGTGCCACCATAATACCATCAGCCGCACGGATGATCTCATCAATATTCTCGATACCTTCTGCGTTCTCTACCTTTGCAATGATCGGAATATACGGAGCGCCGAGTTCTTTTAAGTATGCCTTGATCTCAAGTACACACTCTGCATTTCTTACAAATGATGCTGCGATAAAGTCAATATCCTGCTCTACACCGAAACGGATATCATCCTTATCTTTTTCTGTAATAGCCGGAAGACGAATGGCTACGTTCGGTACGTTAACACCTTTTCTTTCGCCAAGTTCTCCGCCATTTACTACAGAACAGACAATCTCTGTCTCTGTCTTGCTCTCTACACGAAGTCCGATCAGACCATCGTCAATCAGAATGGTGCAGCCTTTATAAATATCCTGTACCAGTCCCTTATATGTGATAGATACTCTCTTATTATCTCCTATGATATCTTCTGTTGTCAGAGTGAAGGTTTCTCCTTCTTTTAAAGTAATTTTCTTTCCGTCTTTCAGAATTCCTGTACGGATTTCCGGTCCCTTTGTATCTAGAAGGATTGCTGTGTTTGCATGTTCCTCTTCACGAAGTTCTTTGAGCATATCCATTCTGAATTTCTGTTCTTCATGATCACCATGTGAGAAATTGAAACGTGCCACATTCATTCCATTCTGGATCAGCTTTCTCATCATTTCTCTGTCGTTGGTGTTTGGTCCCATTGTACAAACAATCTTGGTTTTTTTCATTGTTTCCTCCTCTTTTAATTCAATTTGATTCTATGGTAGAACTCTACTTCACATGTTCGTGTGTGAAAAGATGTTCCTGGCAATATTCATAATTCCCGTTACACTTTGAGCAATAACGGAACTCCAGTGTCGGATCGTCAAGTTCAGTACGTCCGCACACTGCACATCTGTGCTTTGCACCTCCTGCATATTGATTCTGCGGACGGCTTATCTGCTTCTGGAATTTCTTTCTGCGGGCAGCCTGTTTCGGACTGTGTCCACGCAGATTCCGGTTGCAGAAAAAGAAAATAATAAAATTCAAAAGGGATGCGATGATCACGATCCGTATAATCAGACCACCCTGCACTGCGTCTACCGCAAGCAGAACCACATCCAGAATTGCAAGCCACTTCATCTTGATCGGGATAATGCCGTAAAGCAAAAGCTGATAATCCGGCATGATAGATGCACATGCAAGGAAAATGGACATATTGATATAGTAAGTACTGTAAAGGCTTCCAAATCCGGTAATGCCTCCGATCAGTCCATTCACACTAAAAGCTCCAATAACCGTAAATAATATCCCTGAAAAAATGTAAACATTGTAACGAAATGCCCCCCAGTAGCTTTCCAGCGTATTACCAAGGGAATAGTATAACAGCATCATAAAGATAACAAAAATAATATTGTCATTCGGCGGGATGATCACCCAGCTTAGAAGTCGCCACACCTGCCCTTTCAGAATCAGTGCCGGTTCCAGTGTAAAATAGTTAAGAAGCTGTGGCATCGTAAAACTCAAAAGATATCCGATCGCATAGCCTGCAAGCAGATACATCGTAAGATTTCTAATTGCATAGCGCCCAAATCTGCGCTCCATTTTATCTAACCAGTTCTTCATTCAAACTCTCCTTTCACGTATGTTATTTTATCGTCTGCTTTTTACTTTGTCAATTCCATTCCACCTCTTTACTCTCTTTTCACATAATTTACATCTTTTGTTCACTCCCAGGCACTTTTTTCTACAACCCCATACACAACTTCTGTTTGTATTTTCGATGGTTCTGTCGTATAATGTAAGATACTGTAGTTCTCTGCGAACTACATTTAATAGGTAAAAACACAGACAAATTTTTTAATTGTAATAAGGAGTAGTTAAATCATGAATCAGACAGAATTACATACCCTGGGGATTGACATCGGTTCTACAACTGTTAAAATCGCAGTTCTGGACAGTAATAATGATGTTCTGTTTTCTGATTACGAGCGTCACTTCGCCAATATTCAGGAAACCCTTTCTGATCTGCTTGGCCGTGCTATCTACAAGCTCGGTCAGATCAAGGTATCTCCAATGATTACCGGATCAGGTGGTCTTACTCTGGCAAAGCATCTTGGCGTACCTTTTGTCCAGGAGGTTGTTGCCGTTTCCACCGCTCTTCAGGATTATGCACCACAGACCGATGTAGCGATCGAGCTGGGCGGCGAAGATGCCAAGATCATCTATTTTGAAAATGGAAATATTGAGCAACGTATGAACGGAATCTGCGCCGGAGGTACCGGATCTTTCATCGATCAAATGGCGTCCCTTCTCCAGACAGATGCAACCGGTCTGAACGAATATGCCAAAAATTACAAAGCACTTTATACGATTGCAGCTCGCTGTGGCGTATTTGCCAAGACAGATATCCAGCCGCTGATCAATGACGGTGCTACCAAAGAAGACCTGTCTGCTTCTATTTTCCAGGCAGTCGTAAACCAGACCATCAGTGGTCTTGCCTGTGGAAAACCAATCCGTGGTCACGTTGCTTTCTTAGGTGGACCACTACACTTCCTTTCTGAATTAAAGGAAGCTTTCATCCGTACCTTAAAACTGGATGATGAACACATTATTGCACCGGAAAATTCCCATCTTTTTGCCGCAAGTGGAGCAGCCATGAACTCGGAGGAAAAAGGTGCCACAACAATCGGTGCTTTATTAAAGAAGCTTTCCGGCGAAATCAAAATTGAATTTGAAGTGACTCGTATGGAGCCTCTTTTCAAAGATGAAACTGATTACAATGAATTTATCGAGAAACATAACGTACACAGTGTAAAGAAGGGAGATATCTCCACTTACGAAGGAAATGTATTTCTTGGCGTAGATGCCGGTTCAACAACAACTAAAGTAGCTCTTGTCGGTGAGGATGGTTCTCTTCTGTACTCATTCTATGATAACAATAACGGAAGCCCGCTAAAAACGACAATTAAAGCAATTAAGGAAATTTATGAACTGCTCCCGGAAAGTGCCACAATTGTGCGTTCCTGTTCAACCGGATACGGCGAAGCACTGATTAAATCCGCTTTGATGTAAGATGAAGG
>ERZ832317.3994-NODE-3994-length-14779-cov-20.175767_pt1 | contig 14779 bp, 12 predicted proteins | sample MGYA00519695_ERZ832317 | MGnify/ENA primary metagenome ERZ832317 (study PRJEB31850, sample SAMEA3708726) | human gut metagenome | biome: human gut; feature: human-associated habitat; material: faeces | place: China | collected 2014 ...
CCTGACTGAGCAGCGTGTAGTCCGCAATGGGGGCGAACGTGCCGTTGATGCCGAACTGGTGCGCGAAGTTGGAGTCCGTGCACGCACCCGCACCAGCGACGACGTCCATCAGCTTCAGATCGTCGGCGAGCGCACCGGCGGAGCCGACGCGGATGATGTTGTCGACATCGTAGAAATTATACAGCTCCCAGCTGTAGATGCCGATCGACGGGATGCCCATACCGGAGGCCATCACGGTCACGGGCACGCCCTTCCACGTGCCGGTGTAGCCCTGCACGCCGCGGACGTTGTTGACGAGCACGGGATTTTCAAGGAAGGTCTCGGCGATGAATTTCGAGCGCAGCGGGTCGCCGGGCATGAGCACGGTCTTGGCGATCTGACCGGCTTTGGCTTCAATATGCGGCGTAGGAACAGGCATAAGGATACCTCCGTTTATCTCAGATTTTTCAGATCCGGCCGCAGCGGCGCGGCCAGCTTCATTTTAACCGCAAAAAAGGCAAAAGTCAAATTGCAACGCACCCGCGCGTGTGGTAGAATGTTGGGGAAAACTATTGACCCACGGGAGGCGGCACCATGAGCGACGTCATCACGATCGGCATTGCCGGCGGTACCGGCAGCGGCAAGACCACCATCACGCGGCGCATCCTCGACGAATTCGGCGGCGATGTGAGCGTGCTGTATCACGACAACTACTATAAGCGGCACGACGACATCCCCTTTGCCGAGCGCAAGAAACTCAATTACGACCACCCGAACGCGTTCGACACGCCGCTGCTCGTGCAGCACCTCGACGCGCTGCGCGCCGGGCAGCCGGTCGCGTGCCCGACGTATGACTACACGGTGCACAACCGCGCCGCCGAAACGATCACGGTCGTCCCGGCCAAGGTCGTCGTCGTCGAGGGCATCCTCATCTTTGCCGAGCCGGAGCTGCGTGAGCGGCTGGACATCAAGATCTTCGTCGACACGGACGCCGATGTGCGCATCCTGCGGCGCATCGTGCGCGACGTGCGCGACCGCGGCCGCGATCTGGAGTCGATCGTGACGCAGTATCTGACCACGGTCAAGCCCATGCACGAGATGTTCGTCGAGCCGTCCAAGCGCTATGCCGATATCATCATCCCCGAGGGCGGGCACAACCAGGTGGCGCTCGATTTCGTCATGGAGCGCATCCGGGCCTACGTAAAGGAGCGGGATTAAATGGCCAAACTCTACTTCAAATACGGCGCCATGGGCTCGTCGAAGTCCGCGCAGGCGCTCATCACGCAGTTCAACTACGAGGAGCTCGGCATGACCGTCTGGCTCATCAAGCCCTCGGTCGACGACCGCGACGGGGCGAACATCATCCGCTCGCGCATCGGTCTGCAGCGCGAGGCGCAGGTCATCCGCCCGGATGAGGACATCGCGGACACGTTTGCCCGCACCGGGCACGCCGACGTCATCATCGCCGACGAGGCGCAGTTTTTCTCCCCGGAGCAGATCGACCAGCTGCGCCGCATCGTCGACGAGCAGAACATCCCCGTGCTGTGCTTCGGTCTGCGGACGGATTTTCTCACGCACTTTTTCCCCGGCGCACGGCGGCTCATGGAGCTGGCCGACTCCATCACGGAGATCAAGACCGTGTGTGCCTGCGGCCGCAAGGCGACCGTCAACGCCCGCATCGACGAGCGCGGCCGCGTCATCACCGAGGGCGGGCAGATCCTGCTCGGCGGCAACGACAGCTACGTCGCCATGTGCCACAAGTGCTGGGTGGATAAGATCCGCGCGCAGAAGGAAGCGGAAAAAGCATGAATCGCCGCGCCAGCCGCATCCTGACCGTCTGCGCCGGAGCATGGCTGCTGGTCATCTGGGGGCAATCGTGTATGCCCGCCGTGCACAGCGGCGCCGAGAGCGGCGCGCTGCTGACCGTGGTGCAGCGGCTCCTGCCGCACATGACCGACCACATCCTGCGCAAATGCGCGCATTTCGGCGAGTATGCGCTCCTCGGCGTGTTCACCGCCGCCGCGCTGCGCACGGGGACGCACTTTTCATGGCCGGCTGCGCTGCTGCCCGGCACGCTCGCAGCGCTGTGCGACGAGACGATCCAGCTCTTTGTCCCCGGCCGCAGCGGACAGATCACGGACGTCTGGCTCGACACGGCGGGCTATCTCACCGGTGCGCTGCTGACGCTGCTGCTCTTTTCCCTGTGCCGCAAGCGCCCGAAACAACGAAAAACCCCATGAGCCTGTGCAATGTGCACAGACCCATGGGGTGAGGCTGTCAAAAAAGCGCCGCTTTTTTGACAAAGGGGTTTGCGGCCTGACTGCAGCGCACGCGCCGTCCGCCCAAGGCGGACGGCGCGCACGTTTGCAGGCCGAGAAGTATTTTCTCAGCCGCACATGTCGCCTGAGAAAATGATTGGACTTTCTTTCGCCGCTCCGGCGGCGAAACTCTACGAGGTTTTGGGGATAAGCTGACCCCATGAGCCTGTGCAATGTGCACAGACCCATGGGGTCATTTTTATGCCTTATGCCTTATGCCTTCACGCGGCAGACGAGCGCGCCGTTTTCGGCGTCCACGACGAGCGTGTCGCCGGCGTGCAGGTCGCCGGAGAGGATGGTGCGGGCAATGAGCGTCTCGGCGTGGCTCTGCAGGTAGCGCTTGAGCGGACGCGCACCGTAGACCGGGTCATACCCGTTTTCGATGACGAGCGCCTTGGCGGCGTCGGTCATCTCAAGGTTCAGCGTGCGGTCAGCCAGGCGGCTGCGCAGGGCGGCGATGAGATTGTCGATGATGTGCGACAGGTTGTCGCGCGTGAGCGGACGGAACATGAGGATCTCGTCCAGACGGTTGAGAAACTCCGGCCGGAAGGCGCGGCGCAGCTCCGCCTGCACGTGCTCGCGGGCGTCCGCGGTGATCTCCCCGTCCGGGCCGATGCCGTCGAGCAGGTACTGGCTGCCGAGGTTCGACGTGAGGATGATGATCGTGTTCTTGAAGTCCACCGTGCGGCCCTGACTGTCCGTGATGCGGCCGTCGTCGAGGATCTGCAGCAGGATGTTGAACACGTCCGGGTGCGCCTTTTCGACCTCATCGAACAGCACGACGGAGTACGGCTTGCGGCGCACGGCCTCGGTAAGCTGGCCGCCCTCGTCGTAGCCGACGTATCCGGGAGGCGCGCCGATCAGACGCGAGACGGAGAACTTCTCCATGTACTCGGTCATATCGATGCGCACCATGCTGCGCTCATCGTCAAACAGGCTCTCGGCCAGCGCCTTGGCAAGCTCCGTCTTGCCGACGCCCGTCGGGCCGAGGAACAGGAACGAGCCGATCGGACGGTTCGGATCGCTGATGCCGGCGCGCGAGCGCTGGATGGCCTCGCAGACCTTCTCCACGGCCTCGTCCTGACCGATCAGGCGGCGGTGCAGCACTTCGTCGAGGTGCAGCAGCTTCTCGCGCTCGCCCTCCATGAGCTTTGCCACCGGGATACCCGTCCATTTGGCGACGATGCCGGCGATCTCCTCCTCGGTCACGGTGTCGTGCACGAGGGAGTTGTCGCTCTTGCGGCGCTCGGCTGCGGCCTCGGCCTCGCTGAGCTTCTTTTCGAGGCTCGGCAGGTCGGAGTACTGCAGGCGCGCGGCCTTTTCGTACTCATAATTGCGCTGCGCCTCTTCGATCTCGGCGTGCAGGCGGTCGATGTCCGCCTTGAGGGACTTGACCTCTTCGACGCTGCTTTTCTCGGACTCCCAGCGCGCCTTCTGCTCGTTGAAGCGGTCCTTGAGCTCGGCGAGCTCCTGCGTGAGCTTGGCAAGCCGGTCGCGCGAGAGCTGGTCGTCCTCCTTCTTGAGCGCCATCTCCTCGATCTCCATCTGCATGATGCGGCGGCGCAGATCGTCGAGCGCCGACGGCATGGAGTCGATCTCCGTGCGGATCATGGCGCAGGCCTCGTCGACGAGGTCAATGGCCTTATCCGGCAGGAAACGGTCGGTGATATAGCGGTTGGAGAGCGTGGCCGCCGCGACAAGCGCGTTGTCGTGGATGCGCACACCATGGAAGATCTCATAGCGCTCTTTCAGGCCGCGGAGGATGGAGATGGTGTCCTCCACCGTCGGCTCATCGACCTGAACGGGCTGGAAGCGGCGCTCGAGCGCGGCGTCCTTTTCGATATACTTGCGGTACTCGTCAAGCGTGGTCGCACCGATGCAGTGCAGCTCGCCGCGGGCGAGCATCGGCTTGAGGAGGTTGCCCGCGTCCATGCTGCCCTCGGTCTTGCCCGCGCCGACGATGGTGTGCAGCTCGTCGATGAACAGCAGGATGCGTCCCTCGCTCTTGCGCACTTCCTCGAGCACGGCCTTGAGCCGCTCCTCAAATTCGCCGCGGTACTTTGCGCCCGCGACCAGCGCGCCCATATCGAGCGAGAAGATGGTCTTGTCCTTCAGTCCCTCGGGCACGTCGCCGCGCACGATGCGCTGCGCCAGACCCTCGGCGATGGCCGTCTTGCCGACGCCCGGCTCACCGATGAGCACGGGGTTGTTTTTCGTCTTGCGCGAGAGGATGCGAATGACGTTGCGGATCTCCTGATCGCGGCCGATGACCGGGTCCATCTTGCCCTCGCGGGCACGCTCGACGAGGTCGGTGCCGTACTTTTTGAGTGCGTCATAGGTATCCTCGGGGTTGTCGCTCGTGACGGGGCCGGTCTTGACCTTTTTCAGCTCCGCCGCAAAGCCCGCCTTCGTGATGCCGTGGGCGCTGAAGATGCGCTTGATGTCGGCAGTCTCGTTGGCGAAGATGCCGAGCATCAGGTGCTCAACGGAGACATAGGCGTCGCCGCCGTTTTTGGCCTCGCGCTCGGCGAAATTGAAGACCTTGCCCGTCTCGGGCGAGGCGTACACCTCACCGCTGCCGCCGGAGACCTTCGGCAGCCGGTCGATGGCGGTGTCGAGCTCACTGAGCACGGCATTGCAGTCCACGCCCATGCGTCCGAGCAGCGTGCCGATCAGGCCGCCGTCGGCGTCGATGAGCGCATAGAGCAGGTGCTCCGGCGTGAGATACTGGTTGCCGTTTTCCTGCGCCATGCTCTGTGCTGTCTGGATGGTTTCAATTGTCTTTTGGGTGAATTTATCAGCGTTCATAGTCGGGTTGCTGCGTGTTCCGGCACGCAGCGCCTCCTTTCATGAGTGGTTGCAAATGGATCAGATAAGGATCTGCGCGCGCTGCTGCTCGGCACAGTAGAGCGCCTCGATCTCGGGCGGGGTATATTTGCCCGCGAGGTACGCCTTCATGAGCCGGTCGAACAGCTGCACATAGTCCGAGATCGCGCGGGCGATCTCCTCGCTCGTGTAGTCGTGATCCGGCGGGAGCGAGAGCGTGCGCACGAACTTCCCGTCGTACAGGGCATACTCCGGCGCAACGCCGGACAGGTGCGCATCCTCGATCTGCTTCCAGAGGCGGAAAAACTGCGTCATGCTCTGCAGCAGCGCCGCCGACTGGGTGCGGAAGATCACGGCCAGCTCGCCGAGCCCCTCCTGCTTGTCGCCGTAGAGCGCGACCTCATACTTGACCGTCGGGCGGTACTTATATTCGAGGCTGCTCTTGAGGGACATACTCGTCGTATGCGGAGCGAAAAACGGCACAAGGTCACGCGCCGGGGCGACGAGCTGCTCGATCTCATGGAAAATACTCTCGATACGGCGCTCCGGCGTCATGACCGAAGTATAGTCGGCGAGGATCTGGTTGATCAGCGCCGAGCGGTTCGTGCCCATGCGGTGGGCCATGCGGTCGATCTCGCGCACGACCTCTTCGTTGAGCATGAGGCTGTATAGTGTTTTCTTCATCGGTGCATCACCGCTTTCTTTTTTCTTACATTGTGCATTCTACACCCGCCCGGCAACTTTGTCAAGCGTTTTTATATAAATTTAAATGCAAATTATATAAATGAAATTATTGATTATGTGTCAGATAAAGACATATCAATAAATATAATTTCTAAATCTGGTAAGACAACAGAGCCAGCAATTGCATTTAGAATTTTTAGAAATTTAATGGAGAATAAATACGGAATAGATGGTGCTAGAAAAAGAATTTTTGTAACAACAACCAAAAGAAAAGGTGCTTTATATAAGATTGCAATGCAAGAAAAATATGTTAAATTATCTATTCCAGAAAATATTGGAGGAAGATATTCAGTTTTAACACCTGTAGGCTTATTACCAATGGCTGTTGCTGGAATAGATATTGATGGTATAATGGAAGGTGCAAAATTAGCACAAGAAAAATATAATGAGGAAAATTTAAAATATAATGATTGCTATAAATATGCCGTTGTAAGAAATATATTATATGATGACGGAAAAACAATAGAACTTTTAGGAACATATGAACCAAAATTATCTTATTTTATAGAATGGTGGAAACAATTATTTGGCGAAAGTGAAGGAAAAAATAATAGTGGAATTTTTCCAAGTGGTGTAACATATACTACAGATTTACATTCATTAGGTCAATATGTACAAGAAGGAAGAAGGGAGCTTTTTGAAACAATATTAAATATAAAAAGTGTTGACGATGATATTGTTTTAGGCTTTGATGAAGAAAATTTAGATGAATTAAATTATATAGCTGGAAAAAAATTATCATATGTAAATAAAAAAGCAATGGAAGGTACTGTTAAGGCTCATGTTGATGGAGGAGTACCAAATATAATTATAAGCATTGATAAATTAGATGAACATACTTTAGGACATTTAATTTATTTTTTTGAGAAAGCATGTGCAATGTCTGGAAACATTTTGGGAATAAATCCATTTGATCAACCTGGAGTTGAAAAATATAAAGAAAATATGTTTAGATTATTAGGAAAATACGAATAAAAAGATCCAATAGAAAGTGAATCATTTTTGTTAAGCTTTTAGTTAAACAAGGATGGTTCACTTTAATTTCTTTATACAGGATTTTTATTTAGAAGTAAAGCATCAAGGAGGAATTTTCTATCTTGTTGAACTTAAATAGTATTTTTACTAGAAATACAATTATTTTGATAGTTGTGGAATATAAAATAAAAAAATTCTTTTATCATGAAAGTTTATTTAAGATAAATTTATTAAACAAATATCGACAAAATACTTCACTAAAAAATCCATTTATGATATGATGTATATATATTTTTAGAAATGAGGAGTACATATGAAAACAATAAGAAATATAATTTTGGTAATAATCTTTGGGGCACTAATTGGATTTACATTATATATAGCACCAAATTACAAAAAAGATCCAAACGAAAATGTAACAAATCTTGTTATAAATTATACTAATGTTACAGGAAAAATGAATGGAAAAGTAATAATTGATGATAATGAAACAATATATTTATCTTTAGATGATATTGAAAATTATTATGATAGATATATTTTTTTTGAAAAACAATACAATTATATAATTGCAACAGCAAATGGAAAAACAGCATGTTTTGATATAAAAAATCAAACATTAACAATTAATGATAAAAAGGAAAAATGCAAAATTATAAATCAAGATGATAAGTATTATATTCCAATTACAGCTCTAGAAAGTGTATATAATATAAATGTAAAATATGTTTCAGATTATAACACAGTAGTAATTGATTCATTAGATAAACAGCTAGAAACAGCAAAAACAAATAAAGAAGTTTGGGTAAAATCTAAAAATATAGAATTATCAAGAACTTTGGAAAAATTGCAAGCTGACACAACTGTTTCAATTGTTCCAAATGATGAAAATAAGGATTATAAAGGTTGGACATTAGTAAAAACTGATAATGGAAAAATCGGATATATAAAAAGTGAAAATTTAACAGATTTTAAAACAGAAAGATCTGAAGAAAAAGAAGAACAAAAAACTATAAGTATAGCTTGGGAATATTTTTCAAAAGTAGCCAAAGCTCCAAAAAATGATATAACAACAAAATATGATGGAATAAATGTTGTAGCACCTTCGTTCTTTTATTTAGAAGATAGTCAAGTTAAAGAAAATGTTGGAATAGACGGAATAAATTACATTAATTGGGCTAAAAACAATAATTATGAAGTATGGGCAATGGTTCAAAACAACAATGATAGTAAAGCTAAAAAAGATGAATTTTCAAAATGGGTAAATGATTATGAAAAAAGACAAGAAATTATAAATCAAATTGTAAATTATGCTCAAGGATATAAATTAGATGGAATAAATATAGATTTTGAAAACATATACAAAACAGATAAAGATGCTTTGTCTAGATTTATAATAGAGCTAAAACCCAAGTTAGAAAATATAGATGTAACATTATCTGTTGATGTTACTGAACCAGATGGATCTGATAGTTGGTCTTTATGTTTTGATAGAAATGTCATAGGAGATGTTTCGGATTACATAGTATTTATGGCATATGATCAATATGGAAGTTCATCTAAAAAAGCAGGAAGTACAGCTTCTTATGATTGGGTAGAAAAAAATATAAATAAATTTATAAAACAAGAAGGTGTAGAAGCAAATAAAATAATATTAGGAATACCTTTATATACACGATTATGGAAAGAAAATGGTTCAGAAGTAACAAGCATAGTGGTTGCTATGAAAAATGAAGATAAATATATAAAATCAGAAACAACATGGCTTGAAAGTGCACAACAAAAATATGTTGAATATACAGATAAAAATGTAACATATAAAATGTGGATAGAAGATGAAGATTCTATAAGACAAAAATTAAATTTAATAAAAAAATATAATTTAACAGGTGCTGCTTTTTGGCAAAAAGGTTTTGAAAAAGACGATATATGGCAGATTGTTAAATCACAAATAATGGAATAAAAAATAAACACCTACATACAAATATTATGTAGGTGTTTTATGAATTATATAATAGGATACATAAATTGTAAAAAAGCTCTAAAATTTAAAAAATTACAAAAAATTATTGGTTATATTTATTTCAAAATTAAAGTAATTAGAATAGATGAAAATAAATTCGATATTGAAGTAAATTCCAATAAGTTTAATAAAAGAAGAATAAAAAAAATTGAAAAAATATTAAAAACGTACAATATAAATAAATTAGTAATTTCAAACGAAATAGATTGTGAAAGTAAAATAATTTTAAATAATCTTATAAAATCAAGTGAAAAGATTTTAATGAAAGGTATTATAAAGAATATCTTAAAATATATTTTTAAAAACCAAAATACAGATTTAAGATTTGAAGATATATTTATTACCATAAAAGATGATAAAAATAAGGAAACAATTAAAGATATAGCCAATGAAGCAAAATCAATAAACATAGTTACAGATACAATAAAAAAAATGAGAAGATTATCAATAAACTTAGAAAAAGAAGAAAATATAATTTTTTCAATTTCAAATAATTGTAAAAAAGGATTAAAAAGAGCTAAAACAATAATAAATTTTGATTATACAGATGAATTTTTTGAAAAATTTAAGGTTAATAGAAATGCAATAATTATAAATTTGAATGACCATGAGTTAAAATTAGGTAATTATTATCAAGGAGTAATAATTGAAAATATTGAAATTGCCTATAACAATAATGAAAAAAGCAATTATAATAAAACAAAATTATATGAATCATATATATGCAATTTAAATTATTTTTCAATACAAGAAAAATATAATGAAGATAATTGCATAATAAGTAACTTAATAGGAAAGAATGGATTTATACAAAATAGAGAGCTGAAAAAAGTTCGTACAGAGCTTGACAAATTAAGTAAAAAGGATTAAGATATTTGGGATTCAATATGATAAAAATAAACTTTTTTAAAACGGAAAGGAATGAACATATATGGAAGAAAACAAAGAGGTTATATTAACACAAGAAGGGTTTGATAATCTAGAAAAAGAATTAGAATATTTAAAAACAGAAAAAAGAGCTGAAATATCAGAAAGAATAAAAATAGCATTAGGATTTGGTGATTTATCAGAAAATTCAGAATATGATGAAGCAAAAAATGCACAAGCAGAAAATGAAGCTTTAATAGTTGAATTAGAAAATAAGGTAAGATATGCTAAAATAATAGATGAATCTGAAATAGATACAAAAACAGTACAAGTTGGAAACACAGTAAAATTATTAGACATGGAATTTAATGAAGAAGTAACATATACAATAGTTGGTTCAACAGAAGTTGACTTAACACAAAATAGAATTTCAAATGAATCTCCAATGGGAAAAGCTTTATTAGGAGCAAAGAAAAATCAAACAGTAGAAGTTCAAGCTCCAGCTGGAGTTATAAAATATAAAATTTTATCAATAACTAAATAACATAAAAAAACTTATTGCCATTTGCAATAAGTTTTTTTATGGGAACTTTTAAATAAATGAATTAAAGTAAGAGCTGTCATAAATTAGTGTAAAAATCTTGTAATTTACGTAAAAATTTAGTATAATAGATAACATAATTGGTTATTGGAGGAAATATGAAAAAAATTGTAAAAAATGCCATATTTATAGTAATTTTAATTGTAATAGCAATGTCAATATTCAATATTTCATATGCTATGTTAAGTACTGGCAATTTTTCAAAATTGTCAACTGTTAAAAATACTACAGTTTTTACAAAAGATAACGATGTTAAATATTCAAATTTACAAAGTTACAAAATTGAAAATAAAGACTACAATAATTCAGCATATTATCAAACAATTAAAGTAAAAAGAAATACACCATATAAAATATCATGTATGATTAAAACAAGTAATGTAGAAATAAATAATAATACAAAAAATAGTGGAGCAAAAATAAGTATATTAAATTCTGAAGAAGAATCTACAGCAATAACAGGTACAAATGAATGGCAAAAAATTACTTTAATGTTTAATTCAAAAAATGAAGAAAATTTACAAATAGCTTTTATGCTAGGTGGAAATTCAAATGAAGGATCTGCAAAAGGAATAGTATGGTTTGCAGATTTTAAAATTGAAGAAGGAACGGCAAACTCAAATAATAATTGGAATGTAGCATGTTTTGTATTTAAAAATACAGATGTAAATATAAATAAAAAACAATATAAATATGAAATGAGCAAAGACGATATTAATCAAATAAATGACTGTATGAAAAGATTTAAATCAACATGTGAAGAGTTTTCAAACAACAATATTACAATATCATACAAAATAATTGAAATAGAAAATCCTATAAAAAGCATGTCATATGATGGGAAAAAGGGATATTATATTGATTCAAAAGATATTGCTAAAGATATAGACAATTATTTAGATCAAAATGAATTTGACCATATATTTATATGTGCCCGAATATCAAATGATGAATCAAAAGAATTAATAAATAATTGGATTGGATTAGGTAGTATGGAATATAAAGGTATTGGATATTCAAATATAAGAATGCCAACATCAAGTAAAAGCTATGCCTTAAAATACGACGAAAATCTGAATAAATTTCCGGAAGAGGTTTTTGTTCACGAATTTTTACATACACTTGAGAAAAATTCAAATGAATATAATTTACAATGTCCAAAGCTACATAATAATGAAAATTACGGATATATAAAAGATGAAATAATAGGATTATATGATTGGTATAAAGATTATATGAGTTGTAATATTAAAAATGAAAATATAGGATTAAATAAGCAAATATATATGTACAAACCAGTACATGAAAGCAATTTTATAAATAGTACAAAACTAAATTATTTTGATGAACCAACAGGAACAGTAGAAAAAATAAAATCAATAATAAATACAGCAAATGTAAAAATATAAAAATGGAAGGAAATGAAATTTATAATGAAATTATCAGACTTTAATTATGATTTACCAAAAGAACTAATAGCACAAGTTCCGATAGAAAAAAGAGATGAAGCAAGATTAATGGTGCTAAATAGAAAAAATAAAACAATAGAGCATAAAGTGTTTAAAGATATAATTGATTATTTGCAACCAGGAGATTGTCTAGTAAGAAATAACACAAAAGTAATACCTGCCAGATTATATGGTAAAAAAGAGCAAACAGGAGCAAATGTAGAATTTTTACTATTAAATAGAATAGAAGGAGATACTTGGGAAGTAATGGTAAGACCAGGTAAAAAACTAATGCCTGGAGCACAAGTTTCATTTGGTGATGGATTACTAAAGGCTGATATATTAGATAAAATGGAAGGCGGAAATAGAAAAGTAGAGTTCCATTATGATGGGATATTTAATGAAATACTTGATCAAATAGGATTAATGCCATTACCACCATATATAAAAGAAAAACTAGAAAAAAAGGAAATGTATCAAACAGTATATGCTAAATATGATGGTTCAGCAGCAGCACCAACAGCAGGATTGCATTTTACAGAAGAGCTATTACAAAAAATTAAAGATAAAGGTGTAGAAATAGCAAATGTTACATTACATGTAGGTATAGGAACTTTTAGACCTGTAAAAGAAGAAAATATAGAAGAGCACGATATGCACACAGAGCATTATTATATAAAAAAAGAAGATGCAGAAAAAATAAATAATACGCGAAAAAATGGTGGAAGAATAATTGCTGTTGGAACAACATCTTGTAGAGTACTAGAATCTGTTGCAGACGAAAATGGAATGGTAAAAGAAGTTGAAGGAGATACAAGTATATTCATATATCCAGGTTACAAATTTAAATGTATTGATAGTTTAATAACAAATTTCCATTTACCAGAGTCAACATTAGTAATGTTAGTTTCTGCTCTAGCAGGAAGAGAATATATTTTAGATGCATATAAAGAAGCTGTAAATCAAAAATATAGATTCTTTAGTTTTGGAGATGCAATGTATATAGAATAATAAGTAAAAATATAAAACAAAAGGAGAATAAAGATGAGTCAAGCAATAACATATGAATTATTACATGAATGTAAACAAACAGGAGCTAGAAGAGGTGTAATTCATACACCACACGGTGATATACAAACTCCAGTATTTATGCCGGTTGGAACACAAGCAACTGTAAAATCAATGACACCAGACGAATTAAAAGATATGATTGATGCAAAAATAATATTATCAAATACATATCATTTATATTTAAGACCTGGTAGTAAACTTGTAAAAGAAGCTGGTGGACTTCATAAGTTTATGAACTGGGATAGAGCAATATTAACTGATAGCGGGGGGTTCCAGGTATTTAGTTTAGGAGATTTACGTACTATTTCAGAAGAAGGTGTAGAGTTTAAATCACATTTAGATGGAAGTAAACATTTCTTCTCACCAGAAAGCGTAATGGAAACTGAAAATGATTTAGGTGCAGATATAATAATGGCTTTTGATGAGTGTGTTGAATATCCTGCAACATATGAATATACAAAGCAATCAATGGAAAGAACAACAAGATGGGCTAAAAGATGTAAAGAAGCACATAAAAATACAGAAAAACAAGGTCTATTTGGAATAATACAAGGTGGATTTTATAAAGATTTAAGAGATAAAAGTTTGGAAGATTTAGTAGCAATGGATTTTCCAGGTTATGCAATAGGTGGAATTAGTGTAGGAGAGCCAAAGGAAGAATTTTTAGATATATTAAGATATACAACACCTAAAATGCCAAAAAATAAACCAAGATATTTAATGGGAGTAGGAACACCAGATTACTTAATAGAAGCGGCTCTTGCAGGAATAGATATGTGTGACTGTGTATTACCAACAAGAATTGCCAGAAATGGAACTGCAATGACATGGAATGGAAAAGTAGTAGTAAGAAATGCTACATATGAAAGAGATTTTACACCACTAGATTCAGAATGTGATTGCTATACTTGTAGAAATTACACAAAAGCATATTTAAGACATTTAGTAAAAACAAAAGAAATATTAGGTGTAAGATTATTATCAATACATAACTTATATTTCTTATCAAAACTAATGGAAAGAGTAAGAAAAGAAATAGAAAATGACAATTTGTTAAACTTTAAAAATGAATTTTATAGCAAATATGGCTATACAGAGTAATTTAAAAGAAATTAATTATTTCTTAGAAAGGATGTAAAAATGACGCTTATAGATGAACGCGAAGTAATGTTCGAACAAGAACGAAAACAAAAAATCATAAAGAATATTATAAAGATAATAGCAATACTAGTATTCATAGTAATTGTTTTATTGGTTTATATAAGCACAAAAGATGCAGGAAAATTAAAAGTATTAGTAGATGGAAATGAACAATCAAACTTAGATAGTCAATTGATTTTAAAAAACGAAAAAGGAAAAATATTAGAAGAAAATGGTGATATATATATATCAGTTCAAAAATTGGCAACAATGTTAAATTACGAATACTATAATAGTGAATATAAGAAAAAAGGTGAAGATAAAACAAAATGTCAAGTAAGAATACAAAATGAATATACATCATATATTGCAAATTCTAATAAAATGTATAAAACAATTGTAACAAAAAATACTGATGATAAGGATAAAAATAATACATCTAATACAACGAACACAAATGATGAACAACAAGTAAATCAAAATAATAATGATGAAGAATATGAATATTTTACAATAGACAATAATATAAAATATGTAAATGATGAAATATATGCAAGCACACAAGCGATAATGTTGGGTTTTGATGTATCAATATCATATGATACAAAAAAGAACACAATAGCAATATATTCGCCAGATTATATGGAAACTCTTGCAAAATCAAATAGATCAGATACAGTACCATCAACAGAATATGAATATATAAATAAAAGATTATTAAAATATGGAATGAGTATTGTAAAAAACTCAGATGGAAATTTGGGGGTTGGAAGTTATACAAATCAAG
>ERZ832317.4006-NODE-4006-length-14760-cov-3.120571_pt1 | contig 14760 bp, 8 predicted proteins | sample MGYA00519695_ERZ832317 | MGnify/ENA primary metagenome ERZ832317 (study PRJEB31850, sample SAMEA3708726) | human gut metagenome | biome: human gut; feature: human-associated habitat; material: faeces | place: China | collected 2014 ...
GGTTTTGCCGTTGCTGAAATACTCCGTACCTGCAAGCATATATACCTTGTTAGGATCTTTTTCTCCGAATGCAAGGCCGTCTATACCAAGCAGACCTCTGTCTTCCTCGCTGATATCGTAAGACATTGATTCCCACTTCTGAGTATCCTTATTATAACGGTATGCACCGCCGACGTCTGTACGGGCATAGTATAAGCCCTGCTCGCTTGTTGCAAATACGCCGCTTACGAATCCGCCGCCACCCATAGCTACCTGGCTGAACGTAAACTGCGCCTGCGCTGTTCCCGAATTGCCGCCCGATGTTGTATTATCGCTTGTCATACTGCTGTCACCACTGCCCGATGAGGTCACATCACCGCTTGACGATGTTCCCGAATTATCGTTTCCGTTACAGCCTGCGGCGCATATTGCTGTTGCTACTGCAAGTATGACCGCTGTTATTTTTCTGTACTTCATTTCTTATTCCTTTCTTATTAAAGCAGACTTGCTTAATTTTTATGTAAACCTTTACACAAGTATTATGCACCATTTAAGTTAAATTTGCAAGACTTGTTTTGCTGTTTTGTGAATATGTGATAAATCCTCGTAGCCACTATTGGTGATAATCACGGATTTTGCACCAAGAAAAATATGGGCGTGACTTTTGTGTGCTTATATAGTATAATCATATTGCAATCGAATACAAGCCCTGTCTTATCACGTTTACGGCAGGCAAACGGAAATGGAAATGGAAAAGAAAAATGAAAAAACGCATCATCTCCCTTATCTTATGTGCGGCAGTAATAATATCCGCCTGCGGCTGCAGTGCCGATAACGGCACCATGTCAGCCGGCAGCTCATCATCAGCTTCGACAGTATCTTCTGCCGAAAACGCATCGCAGGATACCTCCTCCGACAGCGGTTCGTCTTACGATACCTCGTCAGACACTTCTGATAAAACAAGTTCAGACAAGCAGAACAGTTCATCGGCTGACAGTTCAGACAAGCAAAACAGTTCATCGGCTGACAGCTCAGACAAGCAAAACAGCTCGTCCGATGCTTCTTCTGAAACGTCAAAGCCTTCGACAAACAAGCAGGAAAGCAGTTCTTCTGCCGTTACGTCAAGCAAGCCCGCAAACAACACAGGTTCAGCAACAAACAAGCCTGCGTCTGCAACCGCCGCCGATACCACCAAAAAGCCTTCCGCAACGACTACAACGAAAAAGCCTTCCGCAACGACTACCACAACAACAGCAAAGCAGACTGACGACAAGCCGCTGAGCTTTTCGAAAACCTATGAAGCGGAAAACGGAAAGCTGTCAAACGATATGTCCGTCATATCCGACGGCAACGCATCCGGCGGAAAGTCGGTAGGAAAGTTCGAAAACGACCGCTCCTACTGCCAGATTAAAATAAATGTTCCGTCAGACGGTATTTATGATATTGTAATACGCTCAATGGGCATCGGCGGTTCCAAAGAAAACGACATTTATACCGATGGTAAGAAGGTAGGCACTTTCACCAGCGAGAACAATAAATTCTCGGATTACACCGTAAGTGCGGTAAGCCTTACAAAAGGTGACCACAATATCCGTATAATCAAGTCATGGGGCTGGATAGAGCTTGATAAAATAACAGTAAAGACGGGTGCAAAAATAAGCAACAGCACCTATAACGTCACATCTTCGCTTGTAAACCGAAATGCCACCGCAAACACGAAGAAGCTGTACAGTTTCCTTAAGGACAGCTACGGAAAATATGTAATCACAGGTCAGCAGTGTGACGGCGGAATAAACGGCAACGAATTCAAAGCGATAAAAAATCTTACCGGCGACTACCCCGCCCTGCTCGGACTCGACCTGATGGACTACACTCCGTCAAGAACAGCATTCGGCGCATCATCCTCTGCTGTCGAAAAAGCAATAGAATTTGCCAACAAGGGCGGTATCGTAACATTGTGCTGGCACTGGAACGCTCCGACCGAATACCTTAACAGCACCGCCAACAGTTCTGACGGCTGGTGGGGCGGATTCTATACGCAAAGCAGCAAATTCGATATAGCAAAAGTAATGAACGGTCAGGACGCAAAAGGAAAGAAACTGCTTGACCGTGATATCAAGGAAATAGCTAAGCAGTTAAAGCGCCTTGAAAAAGCAGGCGTACCGGTTATATGGCGACCACTGCACGAAGCGTCGGGCGGCTGGTTCTGGTGGGGTGCAAAAGGCTCAGACGCTTACAAAAAGCTGTGGAAATACCTTTATAACGAGCTTACAAATACATACGGCTGTAACAATCTTATCTGGGTCTATAACGGTCAGAGCGCCGACTGGTATCCGGGTGACGAATATGTTGATATTGTAGGCGAGGACATCTATCCCGGAAATCACGTCTATGATCCTCAGGTAAGCCGTTTCAAACAGGCGATAAACTACGGCAGTAAAACAAAGATAACGGCTCTCACAGAAAACGGCTGTATCTTTGATATAGATTCCGCCGTGAGCATAAACGCACTGTGGAGCTGGTTTATGACGTGGGGCGGCGAGTTTACCGTTAACGGCAGTAATTACAGTGAAAAATACACCGAAAAGTCGGTCATAAAGAAAATGTACGCAAGCAAATATTCATTAACTCTCGGATCGCTTCCGAAAATCTATTGACATAAGCTGAAAACGCTCCGACAGGAACACCTGTCGGAGCGTTTTTGTTACCGTTTTTAGCTTACGATATTTTTGATATAATTATCATACCATAAGCGAGCATATCTTGTTGCTGTACTCAACGGGGTCTTCTATAGGCATACCCTCAACAAGAAGCGCCTGATCGTACAGAATCTCGCTGTATGTTTTCAGCTTGTCCTTATCCGTTTCATACAGCTTTTTCAGCGTTTCATAGATAGGATGCTCCGCATTGATCTCCAGCACCTTTTCAGCCTTTGCGTCATGCTCTGCGGGCATCTGGCTGAGCACCTTCTCCATCTCTATTGAAAGCAGACCGTCACTGGTCAGGCATACTGCGTGGGACTTCAGTATCTTTGACAGTCTTACATCCTTTACCTTACCGCCGAGTGATTCCTTCATGAAAGCAAACATATCCTTGCTTTCCTCAGCCTTAGCCTTCATTTCTTCCTTTTCTTCGGGAGTTTCAAGGTCAAGGTCGCCTGCGGATACTGACTTGAACTGCTTTTCGTTATAGTCGACCATCATCTGTAAAGCAAACTCGTCAACGCTGTCGATAAGATAAAGTATCTCATAGCCCTTATCCTTTACAAGCTCGGTCTGAGGGAGCTTGTCTATCTTATCGACCGTTTCGCCGCTTGCAAAGTAGATGTACTTCTGATCTTCCTTCATTCTTGAAACATATTCTTCAAGAGTTACCAGCTTCTTTTCGTATGAAGAATAGAACAGCAGCAGATCCTTAAGCAATTCCTTGCCTGCGCCGAAGCCGTTGTATACACCGAACTTAATCTGAAGTCCGAATACCTTCCAGAACTTTTCGTATCTCTCACGGTCGTTGCGGAGCATCTTTGTAAGCTCGTTCTTGATAGAACGCTCAAGGCTCTTTTCGATTATCTTGAGCTGTCTGTCGTGCTGCAGCATCTCACGGGAGATATTGAGCGATAAATCCGCAGAGTCAACAAGACCCTTTACAAAGCTGAAATAGTCGGGGAGCAGATCGGGGCATTTATCCATTATAAGAACACCGTTCGAATAAAGCTGTAAGCCCTTTTCATAGTCCTTTGAATAGTAGTCGAAGGGAGCTTTTGACGGAATGTACATCAGTGCGTTATATGTTGCTGTACCCTCTGCCTTTGTGTGGATATGTGCGATAGGATCGTCATAGTCGAAGAACTTTTCCTTGTAGAACTGATTATAATCCTCGTCTTTAAGCTCAGACTTGCTCTTGTTCCAGAGAGGCACCATACTGTTGAGCGTTTCTATCTCGGTATGTGTTTCATACTCGTTCTCAGTGCCTTCCTTGAGGTGCTGATGACTCACTTCCATCCTGATAGGATAACGGATATAGTCGGAATACTTCTTTACTATCATACGGAGCTTGTAGTCCTGCAGATACTCGTCGTACTCCTCTTCTTCGGTATTTTCCTTTATCTTAAGGGTTATCTTTGTGCCGACATCTTCCTTGTCAGAGTCTGTGATAGTATAACCGTCTACACCCTGCGAATACCACTTGTAAGCCTGCTCACTGCCGTAAGCCTTAGACTCGACAGTAACCTCAGACGCTACCATAAAAGCAGAGTAGAAGCCTACACCGAACTGACCGATAACGTTTATATAGTCCTTTTCTGTATCGGTATTGTCGTTCTTGAATTTGAATGAACCGCTGTTTGCGATAACGCCGAGATTATTTTCAAGCTCGTCCTTTGTCATACCGATACCGTTATCGGTAATTGTTATAAGACGGTTGTCCTTGTCAACCGCAAGGTCTATGCCGAGGTCTTTTCTCTCTATGCCGAGATTCTCCGTCAATGACTTGAAATACAGCTTGTCAAGCGCATCGCTTGCATTTGAAATAAGCTCACGCAGAAATATCTCCTTATGAGTGTAGATCGAATTGATCATCATATCAAGCAAACGCTTTGATTCTGCCTTGAATGCCTTTTTTGCCATAAAAATCATTTCCTTTCTATGCCTGCGCCTTATATCAGCGGCGATAATACTGAATTTACACCGATCACAACCGGTTTAGCACTCTATCACTCTGAGTGCTAAAATATATTATAACACTATTTTTATATTTGTCAAGAGGTGTTTTAAAAATGTTTGTAATTAAAACAAATCCGTGATTTCAAGCGGAAATTTTAACATCGGCTATTGACAATTGTTCATTTTTAAACTATAATTATATTGTTCGTAATTGAACAATATTATCTTTCGACAGAAAGGACGGGCATATGACCACAAGCAGCTTCTGGAATTTCATCTCTGCCGCAGAGGACGAATACAGCGTGTACAGAAAGCACATTATGGCAAAGTTTTCTCTCTCAGCCGCAGAAACGGATATAATTATGTTCCTTGCGAACAACCCCGACTATGACACGGCGGCGGATATTTCAAAGGTCCGCCGTATACTGAAATCTCAGGTTTCGGTTTCTGTAAAATCACTGTGCGAAAAGGGCTTGCTGACAGGTACTTATAAAGACGGAAACAAAAAAAGCGTGCATCTTTCACTGACGGAAAAGGCAAAGCCTGTGGTCACATACGGCAAAAAGGAACAAAGTGATTTTGCGGCTGTTCTGTTTGACGGATTTACCGATGACGAAATCGCCGCATTTGAAAGATACCATATTAAAATACTGGACAATATAAGCAGAAAAAGGAGCGATAAATAATGCAATATCTTATAACGACCGCCGTTTGCCTGCTTGCAGGTCTCGGCGCAGGTCTTGGAACAGGGTTTGCCGGTATGAGTGCGGCGGCGGTAATCACACCTATGCTTGTTACATTTCTCGGTATAGAGCCGTATACCGCAGTCGGCATAGCGCTTGCGTCAGACGTACTGGCAAGTGCGGTATCGGCTTACACATACGGAAAGAACAAAAACCTTGATATTAAAAACGGGCTTGTGATGATGATAACAGTGCTTATTTTCACGGTTGTCGGCAGTTTCGTTTCAAGCCTTGTGCCGTCGGTTACAATGGGCAATTTCTCGGTATTCATGACGCTTTTGCTCGGCATTAAATTCATAGTAAGGCCTGTAATGACCACAAAAGCCGATATGAGCGCAAGATCCGCAAAATCGGTATTGATAAAGTCAATCATCTGCGGTATTATGGTCGGCTTCATCTGCGGATTCATCGGTGCTGGCGGCGGTATGATGATGCTCCTCCTGCTTACAAGCGTAATGGGCTATGAGCTTAAGACCGCTGTAGGCACAAGCGTATTTATTATGACATTCACTGCGCTTACAGGCTCTGTTTCGCACTTTGCGATAGGCGGACTTCCGGATATGCTCCCGTTCATCCTCTGCATAATCTTCACGCTTATCTTTGCAAGAATAGCCGCAAAGATAGCGAATAAGGCAAGTCCGAAAACGCTTAACCGTGTGACCGGCATTATCCTTGTAATACTGGGAATTGTAGTTCTCGGTTTTTCACTGATTAAATAAATCCGGCAAATAAATATAACTAAAGCCACGATGATAAAAAATCGTGGCTTTGATATTACTGTACCTCTACCTCAGGCATTTCTTTCGTTTCATCCTTCTGTAAAGCTTTCTTCTCTCTGAATATAAGCGAGAAAACAGTTCTTACAACAGGACCCGCAAAAAAGAGTTGCCAGCACAGAGCCATAGGAAAATTGGTTATCGTTGTCTGAATCCACACCGCAATAACTTCGCTTCCCGCATTTTTGAACAGAAGAGTGGCGGCAAGGCTCATAAGCGGGCACATAAAGATAACTGAAATAACCGAGATACCGAGAACTATGAAAAACGGATTATCACGTTCAGGATTAATTATTTTAAAAGTCTTGTTCTTTGCTATCCTGCCGACTAAAAAAATATCAAGCACGAAAGCAATAGGTCCCATTATCACAAGCTCCTTGAAAGCAAGCAAAAACACTTCATTTGTCATGCCGCCGATATTAAGTGCTATATTATAGCATATCATGGCGTACACCATAACGAACACCATCATAACGGTAAACACGATTTCCTGAAATAAGTTTTTTGGCATAAAAAAATTCCTCCTGATAATAACAATTTACACTTTATTGTGTTGTTCGTTATCATCCGGGGGATGTGCGTTTCCAATTAGACCAATATTCTTTTTACGTTATAGATTTTAACATATTCCGTACCCATAGTCAATTGTGAAGTGAAACGAAAAAAGCACCGCTTTGGCGGTGCCTTTTTGTATACATATCACTTTTCCTTTTTACACTTTCTCGCTTCTGAATCTTCCGACAACATTTGCATTCTTGTCAATGTTTACCTCGAATCTCAGCGTACACGGCGAATAGTGAACATTTTCGCCCTCCGCAATAACCTCATAGAAAAATGCCAGAGCGCCTCCGTCCTCCATACGTCTTACTGCGCACTTGCAGAAGCCCTCGGCGATAGCCCTCTTTACATAAGGTATATCACGGTCGTATGTACAGAAATTGTCCTCCGTAACAGGAATATTAACATCCCCGTCAGAACAGCTGTTTTCTCTCAGCATAGTTTCAAGCGGTGACACTTTCTTACGGCTGAATTCCGCAAACGGTGCTTTCTTGGCAATTTCGCCCTTTCTTGCAGGGTGTCCGTTTATTTTCCAGCATGGACGTGTAACAACGACCGTTTCTCCTATATGGAAATCATTGTTGAGATGCTCGCTCTGTGCCGAATAGAAATCAAGCGTATCCTTGTCTATCACGACCTCTTTTGCCTTATCACGCACTATTCCGACAAGCTCAAGCATAGAAAGCAGCTCGCCTGCCTTTTCCATGCACTTTTCATCGCTCCATATCTCATAATTGCGGAAGTTGTTTCTCCAGTACGTCTTTATCGGCAAATCGCCTATAAGCGCCTGTATCCTCATTTCCCAGTCGAACAGTATACCGCTCTTACTGCGTATCTTGTTCTCCTTGATGGCATTGAGCGGTTCAAGCAGCTGTGCAAACGATGCAATATTATCCGCAATATCCTGCGCTATGTACTTTCTTGTATCGCTGGTCTTCTTTTTCTCGCTTTCTTCCTCAATCTTTTCATCGCTGTACTTGTCGAAATCGTCCTGTCCGCCGTCAGCCGTATCAAACAGTGAAAATACCTCTGAGGGATCGCTAAATGTTTTCTTTACCTCAGGCTCGTCATCCATAAGCAGATTTCCGAACAAATCCTCTACCTCGGCAACATTTTCATCGTGCTTTTCTTCGGTAAGCTGTACAGGCGTATATGCTTCGTCCGGCAGATCGAAGAAGTCCATAGTTCTCGGCTTTTCGTCAGCGTCAATCGGCTCGTCCGGAGTTTCGGACAGCTCATCGGATAATGTACTTTCCTCAAAAATACCGCTTGTCTGTTCAAGATCGTCGTCCGAAATATCTTCGGTGCTTCCGATGCTTCCGATGCTTCCGGTGCTACCGGTGCTGTCAGCGGTTTCGGATATTCCTATAAAGTCGCCGAATTCTTTCAATGCGTCCTCTACAGACTCAGCTGTACGAATAGAAGAAACAGGCTCGCTTGCGGTTTCCTCTGCCATTATAGCGTGGAACTGTTCTTCAAGCGACTTTTCTTCGCTATCGGCAGTTTCTTCCTGCTCGGCTATTTCTTCAAAAGCCTTTACTGCATCCTCGACAGGCTCGCTTGCGGCTTCTTCGGTGGCAGTGTCGTTTTGCTCATCGTCAATTTCAATTTTGCTATCTGTGGTTTCTTCCTGCTCGGCTATTTCCTCAAAAGCCTTTACTGCATCCTCGACAGGCTCGCTTACCGATTCTTCGGCGGCAGTGTCGTTTTGTTCGCTTTCAGTTTCGCTGTCGGCAGTTTCTTCCTGCTCGGCTATTTCCTCAAAAGCCTTAACTGCGTCCTCGACAGGCTCGCTTACGGGTTCTTCGGTGGCGATGTCATTTTGTTCATCGTTAATTTCGCTGTCGGCGGTTTCTTCCTGCTCGGCGATTTCTTCAAAAGCCTTTACTGCGTCCTCGACAGGCTCGCTTACGGCTTCTTCGGTAACGGTGTCATTTTGTTCATCGTTAATTTCGCTGTCGGCGATTTCTTCCTGCTCGGATATCTCATCAAATGCCTTTACTGCATCCTCGACAGGCTCGCTTGCATATAAATCGAAAATGCTCTCATCAATAGGCAGATTTACGTCTTCAATCTCTTCATTATCCTGTATAACAGACGGCATTTCTGCAAGCTCCTGAACCGCATTTGCTATCGGAGCGGATGTCATTATCCCCTTTTCAAGCAGCATCTGCTTCGGCATTTCGTCTTGCTCGTCAAAATGCTCCTCAACTGCCGTTACTGCGGGTAAGGCTTCTTCGGCTGTATCCTCGGCTTTTTTGCCGCTTTCGCCTGCATCCTCGCCGTCATTACCGACAGGCGATTCAAGCCTGTTGAAATGGTCGAATACACGCTCAAAGCTGACACCGGTATCACCGTCATCTTCACTCTGAGTGAATGTAAAATTGACAGGCGCTATCTCTGGCTCGGTTTCGGTTTCGCCGTTATCCCTTTCGGACATAGGCTTATACCGGCGTACAGCCTCATCAATGCGGCTGTTTATCGCATCGGTCTGTTCTTCCTCGCTTATAGGCTTTCTGATTATCTCCTTATGAGTTACCTCGCCGTTTTTCCATACGGTCAGGCTTTTCTTTCTGAGCGGAGTCTGCGTTTCCTCCAGCTTTTTCTTGGCGTATACAGCCGCACCTACGGCAGCCGCCGCACCTACAGCGGCAACAATCGCCTTACTTATCTTCATATATTATCAACCTCCCGGCTAACGCCGAAATATTATTCAACACTCTTTAGTGCCTCGACCATATTGACCTTCATAAGCCGTCTGTGCATAAACAGCATTACTATCACGGCAAAGCATATCGTTATAAGACCCGAGAATACAAAGCTCATCGGATGCACCGTTCTGCCGAACATAACCATATCAATTTCAGCCGTCTTTACAACAAAGTCAACAAGGAATCTTCCAAATATCATACCTGCCACTGTTCCTATAAGGGTAAGTATCACCGTTTCCCTGAACACATACATTGATACTTCCTTATCATAGAAGCCAAGCACCTTGAGCGATGCGATCTCCCTTATACGCTCGTTTATATTGATGTTCGTAAGATTATAAAGCACAATGAACGCAAGTGCACCTGCACTTACTATAAGAACCACTATTACAAAAAGCAGTGATTTGAGCATAGAACTGAATGTTCCCGCAACGCTTGTCTTGAAGCTCACTCCCATAACTCCGTCTATCTTCATAAGCTCCTGTGCAAGCTCGTCCCTGTCACTTTCGGTCATATCGTCGCCGTCCTCAGAGTTGAAGAAGAAGCAGTTATACGGCAGTCCTTCCTCGCCGCTAAGCTCCTTGTACAGCTTTTCCGTGATATACACATAGTGATGGGCGTAGTTTTCGCATATCTCGGTTACCGTAGCAGTAACTCGCTTCGTTTCCGACAAAGCTATCGTTACCGTATCGCCCTTCTTTATACCGCCGAGCAAAGATGCCAGCTTCTCGTTTATTATAACGCCGTCGTCGGTTACCGTGTACTGTTCGCCTGTCCGTCTGTCCTTTACCGTCACAAACTGTGCGATGGTTTCGTTGTCCGCTCCGCCGAATATATACGCTTCTGTGCTTTTCTTGCCGTTATATACCGTTATCTGCTTTTGATATATCCTGTTGCCCTCGCAGTCATAACGCTCAAGCATCTTTCCTATCTTCGCTGTCTGTTCGTCGGTCGCTGTATTGTCATAAGCGGTAATACCGGTATAATTGCTTATCTCGCCAAACTGCTTTTGCAGAATATCGTTTACGCTGTCATACACGCCGAATCCCGTCAGTACAAGCGCTGTACAGCCTGCAATGCCCACTATCGTCATAAGCATTCTTCTCTTGTAACGGAATATATTACGCATTGTTACCTTATAGCTGAACGAAAGCCTGTTCCATATAAAGCCTATACGTTCAAGCAGTATCTTCTTACCGCTCTTTGGCGTTTTCGGCCGCATAAGCGCCGCAGGGCAGTCGTGAAGTATGCCGCCGCACGAGAAATAAACTGTAACAGCAGTAAGCAGTACAGATACCCCTGTGGTACATATCATAAGTATATAGTCATACGGCAGAAGAATATCGGGAATAACGTACATCATTCCGTATGCGGTGATAATGATTGCCGGGAATATCTTCATTCCCACAAGCATACCCGATACAGCGCCCGCCGTTGCCGCTGTCAGCGCATAAAGCAGATATTTGAATATAATAGCGCCGTTTTTATAGCCGAGTGCCTTGAGCGTTCCTATCTGGGTACGCTGTTCCTCTACCATTCGTGTCATCGTGGTGAGGCATACAAGCGCCGCCACCATTACAAAGAACAGGGGGAACACCATAGCTATATTGCCTATTCTTTCGGCATTCTGACCGTATTCACTGTAACCCGGGTTATCATCACGGGTAAACAGATACCACTCCGGTCTGCTCGTCTTTTCGAGCTTTTCCCTGCCGTCGTCTATCTTCTTCTGAGCATCGGCAAACTGCTTGTCCGCATCGGTTTTTGCCTTTTCAAGAGCCTTCTTGCCCTCGTTATACTCCTTCAGACCCTTTTCATAATCGGCATAATTCTTGTCATACTCCGCTTTACCGCTGTCATACTTTGCCTTGCCAGAAACATACTGTGCGTATCCTGCGTCATACTGAGCCTTTCCTGCGTCATACTGAGCCTTTGCGCTTTCGTACTGTGCAAGTCCGCTTGTGTACTGAGAATATCCGTCCTCGTACTGCTTTTTTCCGTCCTCATATTTGGCATAACCGATTTCGTACTGCAGCTTTCCGTCATTATATTGCTTAAGCCCGTCATTATACTGTGCAAGTCCGCTTTCATACTGTTTCTTCTGCTTGTCAAGCTCCGCCTGCGAGCTGTCGAGCAGTTTTATGCCGGCATTATACGCCTCTTTGGTGATATTACCCTTCTTGTAGGAATCCTCCAGCGTATCACGGCTCGTATTTATCATTGCCTGCTGACTTGTTATCTTTGCGTTTGCATCGTCAAGCTGAGCCTTGCTCGACTTCAACTGTGAGTCTGCGTTTTCAAGCTGTATTTTAGCCGTAACAAGCTGTATATAGCTTTCGTCAAGCGTTTTCTTTCCGGCTTCAAGCTGCAGCTTCGTTTCGTCCAGTTTTTTCTTTGTACTGTCAAGCACCTCTTTTGTCGCCGTCAGGGTGGACCCGTTTGTGTCAAGCTCCTTTTTTGCCTCATCAAGCTGTTTTTTCGATTCATCAAGCGTTTTCTTGCCGCTTTCAAGCTGAGGCTTTGCTTCGTCAAGCTGTTTTTTTGCATCAGACAGCTTCTTTTCGTTTTTCTCTATTTCTGCGTATGCTTCGCCCTTCTTTTTATCAAGCTCTTTCTGCCCGTCGTCAAGTTCCTTCTTTGCGTCGCCTGCTATTTCGTCAAAACGCTCTTCTTCTCTTACATCCGCTATTTTCTGTATCTTCTTTTCAAGAGCGTCACGGGCGTCCTCATATTCATCGCTGTAACAGCTGTACTGCCTTAGTTCATCCGAGTTTATCATAACCTGAGTATATACCTCTGTCTTGAAACAGCTTTCCGGTATATAACAGATCATATAGACTGAACCGCTTCCTATAGTCGTGTTTCCACGCTCCACGTCGGATATATACATCGGCGATGCGAATTTTCCGACTATAGTAAATTCCTTGACCGACAAAGTTCCGTCTATATCCGTGTCTTCATCTCCGCACAGTGTCAGCTTGTCCCCGACTTTATAATGAGCAAGCAGTTTACCGCTGTCGATAACGCACTCGTTTTCTTCTTCGGGAAGTCTGCCGTCAACTATCTGCAAAGAGCTGTACGGATTGTTTTCGCCCGTTTTGTCAAGCGAATATACCCTTGCGACCTTCTTTTCGCCTGAATCCGTGTTGACGTATGCGTCCGTGAAATATCCGGGATAAACATCAACATCCGGAAGCCCTTTTTTCAAAGCGTCTATATCGTTATCGTCAAATCCGTATGTAGATACCAGCCTGATATCCGACAGGGAAGTCCTGTCGTAATAATGATCCGACGATACCTTCATCGCAGGAGCGCTCTGCAGAAGTCCCGCAAAAAATCCTGTGCCGATAGCGATTATACCGAATATCGAAAGAAAACGGCTTTTCGTTTTCTTCATCTCGGCAAACGCATTTTTCAGCATTGCATTTTTCATATCCGTTCCCTTTCCCCGCTTACCACTCTATTTCTTCAACGGGTGTCGGATGCTCGTTTACGACTATTTCGCTCACCTTACTGCTTTTCATGTGTATGACCCTGTCAGCCATAGGGCATATCGCCGTATTATGCGTTACGAGTATTACAGTCATATTTTCACTGCGGCAGGTGTCCTGAAGTAATTTCAGTATCATCTTGCCGGTGTTGTAATCGAGCGCACCCGTAGGTTCGTCGCACAGCAGCAGCTTGGGCTTTTTCGCAAGCGCTCTCGCTATAGCCACTCTCTGCTGTTCACCACCCGAAAGCTGAGCCGGGAAGTTGTTTATTCTGTCGGTAAGTCCGACCTTTTCCAGTATCTCTACAGCAGGGATATAGTCCTCCACCGTCTGAGTAGACAGCTCAATATTCTCCTTTGCCGTAAGGTTCGGGATGAGATTATAGAACTGGAATATAAATCCTATATCGTATCTTCTGTAGTCGATAAGCTCTTTTCTGCTGTAACCGCTTATCTTACTTCCGTCTACATAAAAACTGCCCGATGTAGCGGTATCCATACCGCCCAGTATATTAAGCACCGTAGTCTTGCCCGAACCGCTCGGTCCTACGATTATTGCGAATTCGCCCTTTTCAATGTCAAAGCTGACCTTATCGTTTGCGTTGATTATTATATCGCCCATACGGTACTGCTTTGTAATATCGCTCAGCGTAACAAAACTCATTGTAATTCCTTGCAACCTTTCGTCCGTTGTTTCCTGAAATCGTCACTCTATTAAATTATACCATTTTTCACGGTACAATTCAACAGCCGTTCTATATTTATTTATAGTGTATCCCGACATTTTTAACTCCCTATAAATTTCAATGCCGTTAAAATAAAAATTATTCTCATTTTACTTGACAAATGCGTTTGCTTATGCTACAATATCAATCGGAAAAATCCCTTATCAAGAGCGGTTTACATTTTCTGCATTAAAATGCAGATCGGGAGTCAGGCTCCGTAAACCCAGCAACCGTTTCGCTTGAGCTTTCTTTGCGAAAAATGGTGCTAATTCCTACGGCACGGCAAGGGCTGTGACCGAAAGATGAGGAGCAGGCAGTCAGCAAGCTCCGAAAGGGGCTTTTTTTAATGCAGTTTTACGCAGGTATATGCGTATGGGATACGGTTTAAAACCGCTATATGAAAGGAAAAATCAATGGCAAAATACTTATTCACTTCCGAAAGCGTAACAGAGGGTCACCCCGACAAGATCTGCGACAGGATCTCAGATGGTGTGCTTGATGCAATATTAGCACAGGACAAGAACGCCCGTGTAGCCTGCGAAACCTGCGCCACAACAGGTATGGTTCTGATTATGGGCGAGATTACGACAACGGCAAACGTTGACATTCCTGCAATAGCAAGAGATGTCATAAAGGAAACAGGCTACGATAACAGCGACTACGGCTTTGACTACAAGACCTGCGCTATCCTCACGACCCTTGACAAGCAGAGCCCGGATATAGCTATGGGCGTTGACAACGCTCTTGAGGGCAGAGATAACAATGAATTTGACACAGGTGCAGGCGATCAGGGTATGATGTTCGGCTATGCGTGTGATGAAACCGAGGAGCTTATGCCCCTTACGATTTCCCTTGCTCACGCACTTTCAAAGAAGCTCACAGCAGTAAGAAAGTCAGGCGAGATACCCTATCTTCTCCCCGACGGAAAGACACAGGTAACGGTAGAGTACGACGAGAACGGAAAGCCGTTCCGCTTAGATGCGGTAGTTCTCTCCACTCAGCACGATGAGAAGGTGACCCAGGAGCAGATTCACAAGGATATCAAGCGCTATGTGTTTGATCCGATTCTCCCGGCCCATATGATCGATACGAACACAAAGTTCTTCATTAACCCGAC
>ERZ832317.4019-NODE-4019-length-14719-cov-58.302441_pt1 | contig 14719 bp, 10 predicted proteins | sample MGYA00519695_ERZ832317 | MGnify/ENA primary metagenome ERZ832317 (study PRJEB31850, sample SAMEA3708726) | human gut metagenome | biome: human gut; feature: human-associated habitat; material: faeces | place: China | collected 2014 ...
AGTCTGCCCTTTATACCTTTGCCTGTTTCTATCGGGGTAGTCTGTTGCTGGCTCCTGATGCACTGAGCCTTTCTGCCTATATTGAAGCGGTGGAGAGTGGAGATGTATTGGACGGAACACCGGTGTATGAAGAGGGTATCGGCAGTCTTTCACCCATATATAATTTTGTAATGATGGTGGATATGGAGATGATGCTGAGTCAGCCGGAAACGTATGTGCGTCTGATACCGAACTTCTTCTTCCGCCAATCCAACTTCTTCCGTCACTTCATGCTTGCAGTACAGTTCACTTGTACAGAAGGGGTGGTTTATCCGAATATTGTATTGCTTTATAAGGGGGGATGATTAATCAGTCGTGCTGTAGTGTGCTGAGGGATAATAGGCACAAGGAAAGTCAAAATATACATTCACCACAGAATTACACAGATTGCTGCAATTGAAGATGTTGATTATCAATGTTTTATGGTAATATGCGTTAATCTGTACAATTTTGTGGTGAGTTATAACTTAGTTTTAGAACGGCAAGTCATCCTTTGCATCCCCTGCGAGGAATTCCGGTGCGGCAGTGGGAGCTGGCGGCGGAACGGGAGCGCCCGGAGTGGGTGCGGCAGTGCTTACGCGTTCTATCTTCCATGCGCGAATACTGTTGAACCAACGGTCTTGCCATTGGCGTGCGTCTATATCAAAAGATACTGTCAACTCTTCACCCATCTGAATATTGAACTGCTCTATTTTGTCTGCTCCAAACACGTCAAAACACATTTTACGCGGGTATTGACCATGATCTTCAATCACATATTCCTGTGCTTTCCATTCGTTACCCGACTTGGAAACTCCGCCTCTGGGCTGGAGTATAGCGATGATTTTTCCTGTAAATTCCATTGTTTTCTTTTTAAATGATGCGGCGAAGTTACAATTTTTTAGGAATATGAGACGAATATTCGGCTGTTTTTTCTTGCTATTTCTTTGTCGTAGGGAATTCTTTTTTTAACTTTGTCCGTCAGTTTGAAAAATATAAAAACGGTTTCTAAGACGTTAGCAAAATAAAAAACTTAAATATACAGAAGATATGAAATTTATCGTTTCGAGTACTGCGCTCTCCAGTCATTTGCAGGCTATTAGCCGTGTGATTAATTCGAAGAATGCGTTGCCTATTTTGGATTGTTTCCTCTTTGAACTGCAAGACGGAACCTTGTCTGCAACTGTTTCCGACAGTGAAACGACGATGGTCACTACGGTCGAAGTGAATGAAAGTGATATGGACGGCCGTTTTGCCGTCACAGCCAAAACCCTTTTGGACGCTTTGAAGGAAATTCCCGAACAACCGTTGACTTTTGAAATCAATACGGATTCCCTTGAAATCACGGTACAGTATCAGAACGGTAAATACAGCCTGATGGGGCAGAATGCGGACGAGTTCCCGCAGTCTGCCATGTTGGGTGACAATGCCGTACGTGTGGAAATGGATGCACAAGTGTTGCTGGGTGGTATTAACCGTGCCGTGTTTGCTACGGCTGATGACGAGCTTCGTCCCGTGATGAACGGTATCTATTTCGATATCACAACGGAGGACATCACGATGGTGGCATCAGACGGTCATAAGCTGGTGCGCTGCAAGACACTGGCCGCCAAAGGTAACGAACGTGCCGCCTTTATCCTGCCCAAGAAGCCGGCTTCGCTGATGAAGAATCTGCTGCCGAAAGAGCAAGGCATGGTGACTATCGAGTTCGACGAACGCAACGCTGTGTTCACACTGGAAAGCTACCGCATGGTGTGCCGTCTTATCGAAGGTCGCTATCCCAACTACAACTCTGTGATTCCGCAGAACAACCCTTATAAAGTGACGGTAGACCGCCTGCAACTGCTCGGTGCTTTGCGCCGCGTGTCCATCTTCTCTTCGCAGGCAAGCAGCCTTATCAAGCTTCGTATGCAGGAGAATCTGATTGTCATCTCCGCACAGGACATCGACTTCTCTACATCGGCCGAAGAAACACTGGTTTGCCAATATGCGGGCAATCCGATGAGCATCGGTTTCAAGTCCACTTTCCTGATTGACATTCTGAATAACATTTCTGCCGATGAAATCGTTATCGAACTGGCAGATCCTTCACGTGCAGGTGTCATTATTCCGGTAGAGCAGGAAGAGAACGAAGACTTGCTGATGCTGCTGATGCCGATGATGCTGAATGACTGATGAATATTAGCAATCGGATTATGAGCTACGAGCTACAAGTGGCTGCGCAATTATGCCGCACGGTACTTGTAGCTCGTGGCTTGTAAGTTAAACTTATAATTTATAGCTCATAGCCAGAGCTTATAAAACGAAAAAACAATGAAATTGAATCTGAAAAATCCGATAGTCTTTTTTGATTTGGAGACTACGGGTACCAATATCAACTCAGACCGAATTGTCGAAATTTGTTACCTCAAGGTATATCCCAACGGGAATGAGGAGTCCAAAACCATGCGTATCAACCCCGAAATGCCCATTCCTGCCGAAGCATCTGCCGTTCATGGCATCTACGATGCCGATATAGCCGACTGCCCCACATTCAAGGAAGTGGCGCGCAACATTGCCAATGACATTGAAGGATGCGACTTGGCGGGCTTCAACTCCAACCGTTTTGATATCCCCGTCCTGGCGGAAGAGTTCCTTCGTGCCGGTGTGGACATTGACATGAGCCGCCGCAAGTTTGTGGACGTGCAGGTCATTTTCCACAAGATGGAGCAACGCACGCTGTCTGCTGCCTATAAATTCTATTGCGGCAAGAATCTGGAAGACGCCCATACGGCAGAGGCTGATACACGTGCCACTTACGAGGTGCTGATGTCTCAGTTGGACCGCTATCCGGAGTTGCAGAATGACGTGGCTTTCCTTGCCGACTATTCCAGCTTCAACAAGAATGTGGACTTTGCCGGCCGTATGGTCTACGACGATAAAGGTGTGGAAGTATTCAATTTTGGCAAGTACAAAGGCATGTCGGTATCCGATGTCTTGAAGCGCGACCCCGGCTATTACAGCTGGATTCTGAACAGTGATTTTACCCTGAATACCAAAGCCACGCTGACCAAGATACGTCTGCGTGAAATGACTCAGAAATAAATGGCAAATATACTGAAAGGGAAGAAAATAGTATTGGGCATTACGGGCAGCATTGCCGCCTATAAAGCATGCTATATTATTCGCGGACTGATTAAGCGTGGTGCAGAGGTGCAGGTGGTCATTACGCCTGCCGGAAAAGAATTTATTACCCCTATCACGCTCTCTGCCCTGACCAGCAAACCGGTTATCAGTGAGTTCTTTGCCCAACGCGATGGCACCTGGAACAGCCATGTGGACCTCGGTCTGTGGGCAGATGCCATGCTGATAGCCCCGGCTACGGCTTCCACCATCGGCAAGATGGCGAATGGCGTGGCAGACAATATGCTGATTACCACCTATCTTTCCGCCAAAGCTCCGGTGTTTGTGGCGCCTGCCATGGACCTGGACATGTATGCCCATCCTTCCACCCAAAAGAATCTGGATACACTCCGCTCTTATGGAAACCACATCATAGAACCTGCTACGGGAGAACTCGCCAGCCATCTGGTGGGGAAAGGCCGTATGGAGGAGCCGGAGAATATCATCCGCCACCTGGAAATGTACTTTGCTGCCAAAGATGGCGACCTGGTGGGCAAGACAGTGATGATAACCGCAGGACCTACTTATGAGAAGATAGACCCGGTGCGCTTCATCGGCAACTATTCTTCCGGCAAGATGGGACTTGCCCTGGCAGATGAATGTACCGCCAGAGGGGCCAAGGTGATACTGATTGCCGGTCCGGTGCAGCAAGGCACTTACTTCCCGATGCACCAGTACCATGCGGTAGAGTCGGCGCAGGAGATGTTCGAGGCTGCATCCGCCGCCTTTGTCCATGCCGATGCCGCCATCTTGACGGCTGCCGTGGCAGACTACACCCCCGAACAAGTGGCGGATGAGAAAATCAAGCGCGAAAAGACCGGGGAGATGAGTTTGAACTTGAAACCTACCCGCGACATAGCCGCTTTCTTAGGCAATCTGAAGAACGATACAGAGCACCAACGGCGCCTCCTCGTAGGCTTTGCCCTTGAGACTCATAACGAGCAGATGAATGCGGAAGACAAGCTCAACCGCAAGAATCTGGACTTCATCGTGCTGAACTCCCTGAACGACAAGGGAGCCGGTTTTCGTTGCGATACCAATAAAATCAGTATCATAGACCACCAGGGAAAGACGGACTACCCCTTGAAGTCCAAAGCCGAAGTGGCTGCCGACATCGTAGACCGTCTGGTGAAAGATTTAAATAGTAAATAGTAAATCGTCAAATCGTCAATATCCTTATGTTGCGTTCGCTTTACATACAGAATTATGCGCTTATTGAAAAGCTCGATATCAGCTTCAGCAGCGGTTTCTCGGTGATAACGGGTGAGACCGGTGCTGGAAAATCCATTATTCTGGGCGCCATCGGTCTGCTGCTGGGACAGCGTGCCGATGTGAAAGCCATTCGTGTAGGAGCTTCGAAGTGCATTATCGAGGCCCGTTTTGATATTTCCGCTTACGGTATGCAGCCTTTCTTTGAGGAGAATGAGTTGGAGTACGAGGAAGAATGCATCCTGCGCCGCGAGGTGTCCGCTTCGGGCAAGAGCCGGGCATTCATCAATGACACGCCTGCTTCATTGGCTCAGATGAAGGAGTTGGGAGAACAGCTGATTGACGTGCATTCCCAGCATCAGAACCTATTGCTGAACAAGGAAGGATTTCAGTTGAATGTACTGGACATCTTGTCGCATAACGAAGAGGCCTTGTCTGCTTACCAGCATATCTTCGGAGCATGGAAGCAGGCACAGCAGGATTTGGAGGCCCTTGTTGCCCGTGCCAATCAGGATAAGTCGGACGAAGACTATATCCGTTTCCAACTGGAACAGTTGGAAGAGGCACACTTGTCTGCCGGTGAGCAGGAGGAGCTGGAGCAAGAGGCAGATACGCTGAGCCATGCAGAAGAGATAAAGGCCGGACTCTATCGGGTAGGGCAGACGCTCTACTCGGACGAAGGAGGCTTGTTGTCCGGGCTGAAGGAATGCCTGAACACGATGCTCGGCCTGCAGAGGGTTTATCCGGTTGCCGGGGAACTTGCCGAACGCATGGAAAGCACTTATATTGAGTTGAAGGATATTTCGCAGGAAGTGTCGGGTAAGGAGGATGAAATAGAGTTCAGCCCCGAACGTCTGGAAGAAGTGAACGAACGTCTGAACTTGATTTATACGCTCCAACAGAAGCACCGCGTTTCCACTGTCGGCGAACTTCTGGCGTTGACGGATGAATACGCCGCCAAACTCTCTGCTATCACTTCGTCCGACGAGCACATAGAGGAACTGAAAGCGCGTTGCGACGCTTTATATAATAAGGTGAAAAAGCAGGCTGCCGTCCTCACCAAGGCGCGTACTGCCGCTGCCCGTGAAGTGGAGAAGCAGATGGCTGCGCGGCTGATTCCGTTGGGCATGCCCAATGTCCGTTTCCAAGTAGAGATAGGTGCCCGCAAAGAGCCGGGCATACACGGGGCGGATACTGTGAACTTCTTGTTTTCCGCGAATAAGAACGGGGCATTGCAAAGCGTCTCCTCCGTAGCTTCGGGTGGTGAAATAGCCCGCGTCATGCTCTCCATCAAAGCAATGATAGCCGGTGCCGTCAAGCTTCCTACCATTGTATTCGACGAAATAGATACCGGAGTCTCCGGCGAGATAGCCGACCGCATGGCGGATATCATGCAGGAGATGGGTGAGCAGGACCGCCAGGTAATCAGCATTACCCATCTGCCCCAGATTGCTGCCCGCGGACGCGCCCATTACAAGGTGTACAAGCAGGACAACGAGACGGAAACAAACAGCCACATCCGTCGTCTGACCGACGATGAACGCGTGGAAGAAATAGCCCACATGCTGAGTGGCGCTAAGCTGACCGAAGCCGCACTGAACAATGCCAGAGCATTGCTGGAAGTATCAAATAGTAAATAGCAAATTGTCAAATAGTAAATACCCATATATGGTTGATAACAGTGAAATGATTTTCGGCGTCCGTGCCGTGATAGAAGCCATTCAGGCAGGAAAAGAGATAGACAAGATATTGGTAAAGAAGGACATTCAGAGTGATTTGTCAAAAGAGCTGTTCGCTGTCTTGAAAGGGACTTTGATACCGGTACAGCGCGTTCCGGTGGAACGCATCAACCGCGTGACGCGTAAGAATCACCAGGGAGTGATTGCCTTCATCTCTTCAGTCACTTACCAGAAGACGGAGGACTTGGTACCTTTCCTTTTCGAGCAGGGCAAGAATCCTCTGTTTGTGATGCTCGACGGCATCACGGATGTCCGCAATTTCGGCGCCATTGCCCGTACTTGCGAGTGTGCGGCGGTAGATGCCGTGATTATCCCCGCACGGAACAGTGTATCTGTCAACGCAGATGCCATGAAAACCTCGGCGGGAGCCTTGCACACCTTGCCCGTTTGCCGCGAACACAGCTTGAAAGAGACCCTGCAATTCCTCAAGAATAGTGGTTTCCATATTGTGGCAGCCACGGAGAAAGGCGATTACGACTATACCAAAGCCGACTATACCGGTCCGATGTGTATCATTATGGGTGCCGAAGACAAGGGGGTGTCCTATGACAACCTGGCGTTGTGTGACGAGTGGGTGAAGATTCCCATGTTGGGAACCATCGAGTCCCTCAATGTTTCCGTTGCAGCCGGCATTTTGATTTATGAAGCGGTAAAACAAAGAACCAACTAAGATATGAAAAAGAAATTGCTGTTGATGCTCACTCTCTGTTTATTGGCTCAGTGGAGTGTGGCACAAGCCCCGAAGTGGGTAGACAAAGCCAAACGTGCCGTTTTTTCGGTGGTGACCTACGACCAGAACGATAAGATACTGAATACTGGAAACGGCTTTTTTGTCACTGAAGATGGCGTTGCGCTTTCTGACTACACCTTGTTCAAAGGTGCCCAGCGCGCCGTTGTGATGAGCTCGGACGGGGCACAGATGCCGGTGGAGGCCATTATGGGAGCTGATGACATGTACGATGTTGTCAAGTTCCGTGTCGGCATCCCCGGAAAGAAAGTCACGGCACTCACTTTGGCTGCTGTGGCTCCGGCTGCCGGTGCGGATGTATATCTGCTGCCTTATTCCACCCAGAAGGACCGTTCCTTCACTGCCGGGAAAGTAAAGGAAGCTGATAAGATTTCCGGCAACTATTCCTATTATACGCTCGATATGCGTCTGAAGGACAAGATGGTGAGTTGTCCGCTGATGACTGTGGACGGGCAGGTCTTCGGCCTGGCGCAGAAGTCCTCCGGACAAGACACGGCTACCATCTGCTATGCCATTGACGCTAATTTCGCCATGTCGCAGAATATCTCCGCATTGTCTTATGGAGATATGTCATTGAAGGGCATCGGTATCAAGAAGGCATTGCCCGATACCGAGGAGCAGGCTTTGGTGTTCCTCTACATGGCTTCTTCCCAACTGTCTCCGGAGAAGTATATGGAGACTCTGAACGATTTCATTGCACAATATCCTGCCAGTGCCGACGGTTATCTGCGCCGTGCTTCCCAGCATCTGTTCATGTCCCGTGAAGATGCTTCCATGGATAAGGTTGCTGCAGACATGGATAAGGCTTTGGAGGTTGCCGCAAAGAAAGATGATGTGTATTACAATCGGGCCAAGATAATCTATAATTATGCATTGGGCAAGCCCGAGAAAGTTTATAAGGACTGGTCGCTCGACAAGGCTCTGGACGAGGTACGGAAAGCGATAGCCATTGACGAACTTCCGGTTTATGTCCAGTTGGAGGGTGACATCCTGTTTGCCAAGCAGGAGTATCCGTCGGCATTTACCAGCTATGATAAAGTGAATAAGACCATTCTGGCATCTCCGGCTACCTTCTTCAGTGCCGCCAAGACCAAGGAATTGATGCAGGCACCTGCCGAAGAGGTACTGGCTCTGATGGACAGCTGTGTGGCCCGCTTTACCCAGCCCTATACGGAGGAAGCCGCCCCTTATTTATTGGAGCGTGCCCAAGCCCGCATGAATGCAGACCAGGCGCGCAATGCCATGCTGGATTATGACGCCTATTACAATGCCGTGAACGGTAAAGTGAACGACATGTTCTACTATTACCGTGAGCAGGCTGCTTTGAAGGCCAAGCAGTACCAGCGTGCGCTGGACGATATGGCGAAGGCCATTGAATTGAATCCGGAGGATTTGACCTACCGTGCCGAACTGGCAGTGGTGAATCTTCGCGTGGGACGTTACGAGGAGGCGTTGAATGTGCTGAAGGCTGCCTTGGAGAAAGACCCTAAGTATGCCGAGGCCTACCGTCTGATGGGTATCGCCCAGCTGCAGATGAAGAAGGACAAGGAAGCTTGTACCAGCTTTGCCAAGGCAAAGGAATTGGGTGATCCCAATGTGGATGCTTTGATTGAGAAGCATTGCAAGTAAAGGGATGGGATAGAATAAAGGCTCTGCTTTCGCAAGCAGAGCCTCTGTTTTGGGGAACTCCCCCGTGTTAAATGAGTTAAGTCTAGGTATAACAGGTTATGAGTGAAATTACGTTGTTTTATTTATAAAATGCGTGGATTTCCGGAATACTGCATATACTTCTGATTTTTTTTATTTCAAAAAAGAAAATAGACTCGATTATTAATAAAAACAAACTTTGACAATTATGAAGAAAGTGATTTGCAGCCAGCAGGCACCGGGCGCCATAGGCCCTTATAGCCAGGCTATCGAAGCTGGCGGAATGGTATTTGTATCAGGCCAGTTGCCCATTGACGCAGCTACCGGAATGATGGCTGAAGGTGCGGAAGCGCAAGCCCGCCAGTCCTTGGAGAATATAAAGCATATCCTGGAAGAGGCAGGGCTGGGTATGGCGAATATTGTGAAGACAACCGTTTTCCTGGCAGACATGTCCTTGTTCGCTGATATGAACAAGGTATATGCCACTTATTTTGACGGTGCTTTCCCGGCACGTTCGGCTGTGGCAGTGAAGGCGCTGCCTAAAGACGCCTTAGTAGAGATTGAGTGCATCGCGGTTCGCTAACAAGTCGGCAACAATGAAACTGCTGCCTCCCACGAAGATGAAATCTTCCGGGAGGCTTTTTTCTTGTGCGGCCCGCACGGCGGCGGGTACGTCAGGATAGCAATGCCCTTTCAGGCCAGCTGCTGCGGCCAGCTCCTGCAGTTCGCTTTCGGGCAATGCCCGCTTCACGCTGGCTTTGGTGAAGTAGTAGGTCGCTTCCCGGGGTAGCAAGGCCAGTACCCCCCGTATATCCTTGTCATTCACCATGCCTATGACGATGTGTAGCTGTCGGTAAGTCTGTTGCTTCAGTTGTTCTGTAATGTAGGTGATGCCTCCCACATTGTGGCCGGTGTCACAAATCAGGGTGGGCGAGTCCTGCAGTTTTTGCCAGCGTCCCATCAAGCCCGTCAGTTCCGCCACACGGGCAAAGCCACTGCGCACTGCTTGTCCGTCCAGCCGGTAGCCGGCTTCTTTCAGTAGCGGGAGGGCGGTGAGTACGGTCCGGGCATTTTTCTGCTGGTAGAGCCCTTTCAGTTCGTATTCTATTCCGGGATAGTCCTCACGGTCGTTCTCTTCGGCAAAGTAGATAGGAGCACCCGTCGCCTGCGCTTTTTCCAGAAACACCGATTTCGTTTCGGGAGTGGTCTCGCCGATTACAACGGGGATACCGCTTTTAATGATTCCTGCCTTCTCTCCTGCGATTTTTGCCAAGGTGTCCCCCAGGAATTGGGTATGGTCAAAACTGATGTTGGTGATGATGCATACATCCGGACGGATGATATTGGTGCAGTCCAGGCGTCCGCCGAGTCCCACCTCGATTACGGCTACATCCACCTTTTCATCCGCAAAGTAGCGGAAGGCCATGGCAGTGGTCAGCTCAAAGAAGGAGGGGTGGAGGGGTTCGAAGAATCCACGTTCCTGCGCTACAAAACGGATGACGTATTCCTCGGGTATAGGCTGTCCGTTAATCCGGATGCGCTCCCGGAAATCCACCAGGTGGGGCGAGGTGTAGAGTCCGACCCTATATCCCGCTTCTTGCAGTATGGCGGCAAGCGTATGCGAGCAGGAACCCTTTCCGTTGGTACCGGCCACATGAATGCTGCGGAAACTGCGGTGGGGATGTCCGAAATGTTCGTCCAGGGTCAGAGTATTTTCCAACCCCTCCTTGTATGCTGAGCCGCCCACTTGCTGAAACATGGGCACACTGTTATATAAGTAAGTTAAAGTGTCCTGATAATCCATCTTTTATAATATTTAACGGAGAAGCAATCCTTTCTCCCTATTAATTTGTTATCTTTAAAAGCGACAAAGATAATGCAAACCGGACGCAATCAAGCTTGCTTGAAATTGCTTGCAGTGTAGCTTATCTTAAGCTTATGCAAAGGTATTAACAATTTAAATCTAACGTGTATGGGAGCTAAGAAAAATTTTGTGATTGATACGAATGTGATTCTTCACGATTATAACTGTTTGAAGAATTTTCAAGAGAATGACATTTATCTTCCCATCGTAGTCCTTGAAGAACTGGACAAATTCAAGAAAGGTAATGAGCAGATTAATTTCAATGCGCGTGAGTTTGTCCGTGAGCTAGATTTGATTACCGATGACAATCTGTTCACCAAAGGGGCGCCATTGGGAGAGGGCTTGGGCCGTCTGTTTGTGGTGGCAGGCATGGTGGACTCTCCCCGGGTACGTGATTCCTTTCCCGAACGCATCCCCGACCATCAGATTCTGTCGGTAGTGGACTGGCTTTCTACCAAAAAGCCTAAAATGAAAACCATCCTTGTCACGAAAGACGTGAATCTGCGCATGAAGGCGCGTTCCATCGGTCTGCTGTGCGAAGACTATATCAATGATAAGGTAATCAATGTGGATATATTCGAAAAGTCGAATGAAGTGTTCGAGGGTATTGACCCTGCGCTGATAGACCGCATTTATTCTTCCAAAGAAGGACTGGACATCAACGAGTTTGATTTTAAGGACATCATTCGTCCTAATGAATGCTTTGTGCTGAAGAGTGACCGCAGCAGTGTGCTTGCACGTTATAATCCCTTTACCCATTCGATTTGCCGGGTCAACAAGACAAAGAACTATGGTATTGAACCGCGCAATGCTGAGCAGAGCTTTGCTTTTGAGGTGCTGAATGACCCGAACATCAAGCTGGTTGCCCTGACCGGCAAGGCGGGAACCGGCAAGACCCTGCTGGCATTGGCTGCCGCATTGGGAAAACTTACCGACTACAAGCAGATTCTTCTGGCACGTCCCATCGTGGCTCTGTCTAATAAAGACCTTGGATTCCTTCCCGGTGATGCCAATGAGAAAGTGGCTCCTTACATGCAGCCTTTGTTCGATAATTTGAATGTAATCAAACATCAGTTCGCTGCCAATTCCTCTGAAGTGAAACGCTTGGAGGATATGCAAAAAAGTGAACAATTGGTCATCGAGGCATTGGCCTTTATCCGTGGGCGCAGCTTGAGTGAGACCTACTGTATTATCGATGAAGCCCAAAACCTGACTCCACATGAGATTAAGACCATCATCACCCGTGCCGGCGAAGGCACAAAAATGGTGTTTACCGGTGATATTCAGCAGATAGACCAACCCTATCTGGACAGTCAGTCCAATGGACTTGTCTATATGATAGACCGTATGAGGGACCAGAACTTGTTTGCCCATGTCAATCTGGTGAAAGGAGAACGTAGCCAGTTGAGCGAGTTGGCAAGTAATCTGATGTAGCGGATACCGCATTTTCCGGGGTAAAACTATTTCTATCCCGCTTTCCGACTGTTAAAACGGGGGAGGCGGGATGGTTCCTTTATAGACGATAAATAGTTGTTATAACATTTTTTTATCGATTTATTGTCTGTTTTGCCTAAAATAGTGTATCTTTGCCTCGCCTAAAACAAAACTGTCAAGCGAAATGAAGCGAAATTTTTTTCATCGGTATCTTTCCGCGAAAGTGCTTCCGATATGGACTATTCTATTAATTGATGTATTTATCATCGTCATATCCAGTCTGTTGGCCTATGCTCTTCGATATGATTTCAGAAGCATTTTTTTGGAATCCTCTACCATTGACAAGACCATTTTATGGACGGTTGTTGTCAATCTGATTTTTTTCCGTGTTTTCCGTACGTATTCCAATGTGTTGCGCTTTTCTTCCTTTGTGGATATCATGCGCATTTTTGTGTCATTGACGGTGTCGTATGCACTACTGATGATAACAAGCGTCCTGACGGAAAGCTATTTGGAGTTTAACCTGGCTCCGGTCAGCGTGCTGTTCATGTCCTATATCATCAGCTTTGCCATGATGGCATGCTCCCGTGTGATTGTCAAGACTTTCTTCGAGGCGCTGAACTTCGACGGCACCCACAGTGCCAATGTGTTTATTTACGGTGCCAAGGAAGCCGGGGTCAACATTGCCAAGGCATTGCGTGTCAATCTGCGCAACCACTACCGTCTGCGCGGATTCATTGCGGACGAACCTGAGCTTATCAATAAGGTGATGATGGGTGTCAGGGTGTTCCCCAACGATGATACGCTGATTGATGTGCTGAACGACCGCGATGTGCAGACCATCATCATTTCTCCTGCCAAGATGGAGGAACTGAAGAAGTCCGACATGGCTGACCGCCTGCTGGTGCACAACATCAAACTGATGACCGCGCCTCCTTTGAGCGAGTGGAACGGTCAGGCGCTGAGCCGCACACAGTTGAAGGAAATTCAGATTGAGGACCTGCTTCAGCGCAATCCTATCGAGATAGATATCCATAAGGTTGCCTCTCATCTGGAGGGCAAGCGTGTGATGATTACGGGCGCCGCCGGCTCCATCGGCAGTGAAATCATGCGCCAGGTGGCTTCGTTCAATCCCTATAAACTTATTTTAGTGGACCAGGCCGAGACCCCTCTGCACGACATCCGTCTGGAACTTCAAGACCGTTGGCGCGACATCGATGCCGAGACCATCATAGCTGACATCTCCAATGTCACGCGTATGGAGGACATCTTCAGGGAGTTCAAGCCCCAGTATATTTTCCATGCGGCCGCCTACAAGCATGTGCCGATGATGGAGGACAACGTTTCCGAGTCCATCCAGGTGAACGTATTCGGCACGCGCACCGTTGCCGATCTTGCCGTGAAATACGGTGCCGAGAAGTTTGTGATGATTTCTACGGACAAGGCTGTTAACCCTACAAACGTGATGGGCTGTTCCAAGCGTATTTGCGAGATTTATGTGCAGTCTCTTGCGAAGAAGTTGCAGAAGGAGGGAGGCCATGCCACTCAGTTCATCACTACGCGTTTCGGCAATGTGCTGGGTTCCAACGGTTCTGTCATTCCCCGTTTCCGCGACCAGATTCAGCGTGGCGGCCCGGTGACAGTGACCCATCCTGAGATAATCCGTTACTTCATGACCATTCCCGAAGCTTGCCGCCTTGTTCTTGAGGCCGGCAGTATGGGCAACGGCGGTGAAATCTACATCTTCGACATGGGTAAGCCGGTGAAGATTGTGGACCTTGCCAAGCGTATGATCAGCCTTTCCGGACGTACGGATGTGAAGATTGAATTTACCGGTCTCCGTCATGGCGAGAAGCTCTACGAGGAACTCTTGAATGTGAAGGAGCTTACAAAACCCACCTACCATGAGAAGATTATGATTGCCACGGTGCGTGAGTATGACTATGACGAGGTGAAGGAGCGTATTCAGAAACTGATTGATGTAAGTTACACTTATGACCAGATGAAAATTGTTGCTGCCATGAAGGATATTGTTCCGGAGTTCGTAAGCAAGAATTCCTGCTTTGAGGCGCTGGATAAGAAGAAATAAAAAGATAGCGGTATAGTATAAAATGAAAGGGTGATAACGTCATTGTAGTGTTATCACCCTTTCAATTTTATTGTCTTCTTGTCAGCCTTTTGTCTCATTCATGTGAAGAGAAGTATTTCAAGAACTGTGTACGTTCGAAGGTATTGACTCCCTTCGGGTCGTTTACGTTCAGAATACCTTTGAACTGGCTGATGGTTTCCATACCTTTGCGGTCCATCCACAAGTTGAGGAAGCGGATGTATTCTTCAATGATGGTAGCTGAATTCTGATAAAGCACACTGCATATCTCTACGGCCGAAGCACCTGCCAATATTGCCTTGACAATGCCTTCGGGCGAGTGAATACCACCGGAAGCGGCATAGTCCAGCTTGTTTACGGCTGCCGAAGCGATGCCTATCCAGCGCAGGGCTTTGGACAAATCGGATTCATTGCTGAATACATTGCCGGATACTTGTATCATTTTCTCAATGTTGATGTCCGGCTGGTAGAAGCGGTTGAACAGCACTACTGCGGCGGCACCGTTGGCATACAGCTGGTCTATCAGAGCTATCGGATTGGTCAGGTTGTCACCCAGCTTCATGATGACGGGTATCTTGGCCGTCTTCTTGATGTGGCTTAGGATGTCGATGTGGCGCTGCTCGAAGGTTCCATACGTATACTGTACATCCGTCTGCAGTGCAAGGATATTGATTTCCAGTGCGTCTGCGCCGGCTTCTTCTATTTTGGCGGCAAATTCCACCCAGTCGGCATTCTGATAGCAGTTGATGCTGGCTATGATGGGGATGTTGCAAACCTTTTTGCTTTCCTTA
>ERZ832317.4024-NODE-4024-length-14694-cov-8.177813_pt1 | contig 14694 bp, 10 predicted proteins | sample MGYA00519695_ERZ832317 | MGnify/ENA primary metagenome ERZ832317 (study PRJEB31850, sample SAMEA3708726) | human gut metagenome | biome: human gut; feature: human-associated habitat; material: faeces | place: China | collected 2014 ...
CTGCCGCACCTCGCTCGCCGTATCGGCACTTAGAATTATGCGGTATTGCCCTATACTCTAATTATAATCGGATAATCCGGCTTTTTCTCATTTTTGCGTGAAACGCCGGTTATTCTGCGTGAAATACGGCAGCGTCCGCCGCAAAAAAAGCGGAGGCTCACCGGGAGCCTCCGTGATAACTTGTTATGCTTTTGCGCCTGCTGGGGCTGCGGTGTTGCCTTAGCAGTTCAGGACAAGGCTGGCCGTCACGATGCCGTCCTGCAGGTGATAGCGGATGTTGCCGTCGTATTTATCGACCGCCATCAGGATGCTTTCAATGCCGGTGCCCTTCGGCTCGATCATATCGTCCACAATCACAAGGCCGGGGGCACAGGGGTTGCTGCACACGATCACGAGCTTTCCCTTTTTTATGCGGAGGCTTACCGTGATCTTTCCGTGGGAGCCGCACGCCGTACAGCCGTTGCGCGCGTTTTCCAGCAGATTGGAAAGGATCGCCACAAAGTCCATGTCGGCAATCGCCGTATCCTCGGGCACCTCGGCTGTCACCGAAACGGCAATGCCCTCCTTCTGCGTGCGGTTGTAAAAATTGTTCAGAATAGCGTTGACCGTGACATGCGGGCAAAAATCGATCTGGCTTGCGGTGTCCAGACTGTGGATAAATTCCTCAATATAATGCTCCGCCTCCTGCGGCTTTTCCTGCCGGAGCAGCAGCGCAAGATTCTGCATATGATGCCGGAAATCATGGCGCATGGCCTTGGCTGCCATGGCGTTTTCCCGCGCGGTGGCAAGCTGCCCCTGCAGGTATTGCACATTTTGGCTGATCAGCTCCATCCGCGCCTCGGCGCTCATGGATTGGATCGTGCCGAATACGACCCAGAGAACGGCAATGAAAATCACTGTGGTCGTGCCGAACAGCATGGAATATACGGTGTCGCGCGCATTGCGCATGATAAGTGCGACCAGCAGGGAAAACACAAATAGAAACAGCGCCGATACAAGCGAGATGGAATACCATGTCCGTTTTTTGTTCCCCGGCACCGTGCGCATATACGGGCGGGCATAGCGCAGGTACAGCAGGATCGCCGGTATGTTCAGCGCTGTGCGCACGATGCTGCGCGCGTATATCTGCCCAACGCTCGACAGGCCCGGCAGCAGGCTGTCACACAGCAAAACCGAAAGGCAGAGTATGATGCAGAAGATGTTGGCATAGGTGAGGATCAGAAACAGCTTTTTGCTGAAGGAGTCGGCCGAGGTGTACAAAAACAGCGCAACGGCCGGTACGATGGTGCCCACGAACGAGAAGGGGATCACATGCGGGGAGGCTTTGCCCAGCAGCATAAACGCCAGCAAGGTCCATACGATAAAGAACACGGTGTAAAGCCCGTAGAGCAGCAGGGTCTTTTTGACCGAATACTTCCGCTCGGTCATTGCGGCAAAGCAGGCGATATGCGTTGCCGCCATAAGCAGGGAGGTCATAACCAGATGATTCATTGCTATGCTACCTTTTCTTTCAAAAATCGGGCGGCGTGGCGAAAGCGTGATTGTCAGCCTAACATCAGGACGCCTGCACAATCGGACACTTGTGTAAAGGAAAGAGCCGGGAAATCTTTTTTCAGTTCTTCAACGACAAAGTAGATTTCATCAGAATCCCATGCGTCACCGGCCTTGCATTTGCACTGCTCTAAAGCCTCGCGTGTTTCAAAGGCAACATCACCGATGATGATTTTGCCGTTCTCCTTTAAATAGCTGCGCAGGTCTGACAGAAAGCTTCTCTTTTGCACATCCGTCAAATGATGCAGCGAGTATGTAGCAACAATATAATCATAGCGGCAGCTTCGCAAAGGCTCAACAAGCCCTTTTGAAAAGTCCCCCTGATATAAATGTGCATTTGGCATTTTCTCGGATGCCAGCGCAATCATTCTTGCTGAAAAATCCTGCCCATAGATGGAGCAGCCGTGCTCGTACAGTTTGGTTGTCAATGTGCCTGTTCCGAACCCAATGTCCAGCACAACGGCATTTTCTGATCCCATTATGGTCTGAAAAATGAACCCGAGCACCTTTTTATAACCGGCAAAGGGATAGGTGTTGCCCTCATCAGAAAGGCCGACCGCTTTGTCATACCCATCGGCCCAAAGGTCAAATTCCTTGTTGTTCAGCATATGTATATCCTCGATGACTTCTGATTTATCTGCTGTTCCCGGCGGGTTTGCCGTAAAAAGTGCGGTCACCCCTTAGCCCCCTCTGCGAGGGGGGCTCTGCCCGCAGGCGGTGGGGGAGAGAGCTGTACAGTAGCCCGGCAAACGGAAAGCAGTCAATTACAGTGTTTTTCATTGGCATGCGCGTAGTAAATTGTTTTGGGAGCATAACGCATAACAAGTTCCCAATCATATTTCAGCTTTTCGTTTTGTTCATAAGCAGCAAGATACTCGATAGGCTCCAAATCTCCAACAAAACATTCGCCGCTATCTAAAATCAGCGATATGCTGTCCGCACTATGGCTTGTGGTGGCAACAATTTCTCCATCAATGCCTATATTTGCAAGAAATGCTCGGCTTTCTTCTGTGCTGATGATGATTGCATTATCCTCATGAATGGGTTCATAAGCCAAGCTATGGTCTCTACCAAAAATAGAATCCGCAAAATGAATATGGGAATATTGCGTATCTATCACAAGAAGTTTAACTCCTTGATTCATCAATTCGCTTACCAGACCAATATGGTCAGGATGGTAATGTGTTGCTAAAACATAAGTAATATCGCGGATTTTAATATCGTGCGCCTTAATTGCCCTATAAAACGCAGGCAGTGTCCCTGCATAGTCTGTATCAACCAGTAAATTTCCATTCATTCCGCGGATAAAAAATGTGTTTGTATTCCCATATTTCAATTTGATTTGCATAGACACCACCTCGCCTGATCCCAGTCATCCGCCGCGCAGCTTTCCCCACAAGGCAGGCCATAAAAAGCAAGTCTGCCCCGGCGGCGCCGCAAACCATTACACTTTTTTTACAGGATACCGCACCCATGTGTGCTTGTCAAGGCGCGCTTGCTATACCCTGAGTGCCTCGGTTCTGCACAGCGGCTCGCAAAACAGGAAAAAGCCCATTGTTGGTTGTCACAACAGGTTTTTTCAATGTTTTATAGTGCTACTGCACAGTAGTGGTCATACGGTGGTCAAGAATCTTCCATACCCAGCACGCGGCGTTCCGGAAATATCTTGGAAAAATTGGATGATTCACTCGTAAAAGGTTGACGCGGCTGCGTTCGGGGGTATATCATATTTGTATAGAACCTTGCGCGGAGGGAGGAACGCACGGTGATCCGAATCGGCATTGTGGACGATGAAAAACAAGAAAGAGACCAACTGAAACAGGCGCTGGCGCGGTTTAGCGCGGAGAACGGCACAGAACTGAACGTACAGGAGTTTGACTGTGCGGCGGACTATCTGGCGGCGCAAGACCGAGATTTTGACATTTTATATCTGGACATTGATATGCCGCAGATGTCCGGCATGGAACTGGCCGAAAAAATCCGGGAGACAGATCAAGATGTCATCCTCATTTTCTGCACGAATTTGCAGCAATTCGCGCTGAACGGGTACAGCGTCGGCGCACTGGGCTTTATTGTAAAGCCGATACAGTGGTACTCCTTCCATATGTATCTGACGCGGGCGCTGAAGGCGCTGCAAAAGCGCGCCGGTCAAAAGACTGCGCCGCCGCACATTGTCGTCAAGGACGGCACCGTGACGCGGCTGCTGGATGCAGCGGAAATCGCCTATGTGGAGGTGCGCCAGCACGACCTGCTGTACAACCTGTGCGGTGGGGACGGTAAGACCGAGATCATCAAAAACCGCGGTTCGATGCAGGAGATCGCGGCGCAGCTGACGCCTTACGGCTTTGTGCGATGCAGCGCCAGTTATCTTGTGAACCTGCGCTGTATCACGGCGGTAAGCCGTATGAATGTCTATATCGGCGGGGCGGCACTGCCCATCGGGCGCACCTACAAGGACGCCTTCACCGAGGCATTCTCCCGATATATGGCAAAAAAGGAGTGGGAAGACCCGTGCCGGTCATAAATTGGATACTGAACCAGCAAATCCAGCTGGGTATGATTCTGTGCGCCTGCCTGTTTGTCCCGTGGGGGCAGCGCCGCAGCTGCTTCGTTCCGCGGTTGGCGGCGGGTGTATGGGCCTTTCTTGCGCTGACGGACACCCTGGCATTCCTGCCGCTTTGGGCAAAATTGCTGCTGTATACGACGCTGCTGTTTGACCTGATATGGTTCAGCTTTGACTGCAGCCCGCTGCACGCCCTGTTTTATACAACCTGTGCCTACGCGGTGCAGCACATTGCCAGTAAGCTGGCGTATATGCCCATTGTTTGGCTGGTTCACCATGGGCGCACGGACAGGCTCGATAGCTTTTTCATTCTGCTTTTCAGCAACCTTGTGGTCTGTCTGGTCATCTACCGGCTGCTCACCCTGCGCATCCGGCGCGGGCGCCTGCTGTTTGACAATGTCAAGACCGTGCTTTACTCCGGCTTTTTCCTGATTGCCGCGGTCTACCTGAGTGTTGTGCTGGAGGATGTCCTGGACGGCAGCGCAGAGTCCTACCTGACCGCCTATCTGGCGCTGAATGCGTTCTGCATCCTGTTTGCCATCACGATTCTGGCGCTGGAATTTTCAAATTGCAGCATCAAGAGTCTGGAACAAGAGAATGAAATGCTGGCGCAGCTGCTGGAATGTGACAAGCAGCAGTATGAGCAGGCAAAAAAAGACATGGAAAAAATCAACATCCGCTACCATGACCTGAAACAGCAGTATTCCCGCGCCACAGATGAGGAACGCGCCCGTCTGGAAGAAGAGATGAACAACCTGAACCTGCGCTATTTCACCGGGAATAAGGCGCTGGACATCACACTGACCCAAAAGTCGGCACTCTGCGGGCAGGCGGGTATTCAGCTGGTCTGCTCGGCAGACGGCAGCTGTCTGGAGGATATGAAGCACTACCATATTTACTCCCTGCTGGGCAATGCGCTGGACAATGCCATTGAGTGTCTGACGCAGGTAAACGATGCGTCTAAGCGGGTCATCACACTGGACATCAGCCGCTGCCGTGACATGGCGGTCATCCGCGTGCAGAACTACACCCCCGCACCGCCGACGCTGCGGGACGGCGCTATCGTCACAACCAAGCAGGATACCGAGGAGCATGGCTACGGCATAAAAAGCATCAAAAGCATTGCCGAGCTGTACGGCGGCGCGGCAGACTGCTTTGTGGAGGACTCGATTTTTTACCTGGTGGTCACCTTCCCCTGCGGGAAAAGCCAAAAACAAACTGCATAACCCAAAAGCGACTGCCGAAAGGCGGTCGCTTTTCTTCTTTGTCATTTGTGCCGTGTTTTTTGACATTTACGCCAACTGCATTGACCCGGCCAACGCTTCCCTTTATGATAGCTTTGTGAAAAAGATATGAACGGTTTCTGCAAAAGGGAAGTGCACAGCCCTTGGCAGCAAGCGCATCGTATCATTCATCTGTGACAGTTTAGGAAGGAGAAAAACCTATGGCACAAAAGGAAACCTCAAGCAAGTCCCGCCGTTGGCTGGGCTTGTCCGGCGCGGCTGTGCTGGTGGCCAACCTTGTCCTGACCGGAACGACTATTGCGTTCCAGCAGGAAGGCGAAGTCAACCATGCACTCGGCATCGAAGGCGCTGGCGCATCTTACGGCGGCACGGAGTTCTCCGCTGACGGCACTCTGTCTGACGCAAGCTACGAAAAGTACATCGAAGCCGCTTATCAGTTCTGTGAGCAGGAGGAGGAAGAGGGCAGCGTGCTGCTCTACAACCGCAACAATGCCCTGCCGCTTTCCGAGTCTGAGCGCAACGTCACGGTCTTTGGCCGCGGCAGCATCGACCCGGTGTTCCGCAGCACGGCAGGCGGTTCCTCCACAAACCCGGATTACCAGAAAACCCCCGTTGACGCCCTGCAGGATGCCGGCTTCAACGTGAACCAAACCGTGCTGGACGCCTACGCTTCCGCCGAAGCGCCGAAAGCAAGAAGCGTTTCCAGCGTGGGCGAATATGACCCGGCGCTGTTCACCGGCAGCGTCACCGACTCGTTTGCATCCTACGGCGATGTCGCGTTTGTTACGCTGTCCCGCTTTGCCACCGAGGGCAACGACCTTGCGATGGTCAACGACGAGGGCAAGCGTATGCTGGAGCTGGACGACAACGAGAAGGCAATCTTCCAGAAAATCAAGGATTCCGGCAAATTCAAGAAAACCGTCGTCCTGCTGAACTCCGTCTTTGCGATGGAGATGGACTGGCTGGACGAGTACAATGTTGACGCTGTGCTGTGGGTCGGCAACCCCGGCTTCTACGGTATGCCCGGCGCCATCCGCGTTGTGACCGGTGAGGTCAACCCCTCCGGTCACACCACCGCCACCTTTGCCGCCAACTCCCTGTCCGCGCCCAGCGCCGAGAACTTCGGTCTGCACGCCTACAACTACGGCAGCAAAACGCCCCGCGCGGCAGGCGACAGCTTTGTCAGCTATAACGAGGGCATCTACGTCGGCTACCGCTACTACGAGACCCGCTACGAGGACACCATCCTCGGTCAGGGCAACGCCGATTCCACGGTTGGCACCAAAGCCTCGACCGACGGCTGGAACTACGCCGAGGAGGTCTGCTTCCCCTTCGGCTACGGTCTGTCCTACACGAACTATGAGTACAACCTTGACAAACTGGACTACAACAGCGACACCGACACCTTCACGGCGACCGTCACGGTGAGCAACACCGGCGACAGGGACGGCAAGGCTACGGTGGAGCTGTACGCACAGACCCCCTACACCGACTACGACAAGCAGAACAATGTCGAAAAGTCCTCGATCCAGCTGCTGGGCTATGACAAAATCGACGTGGCCGCAGGTGCATCCGAGACTGTCACGGTCGATGTGCCCGGCTACTTCCTCGCGTCCTATGACGCCAACGGCGCAAAGGGCTACATCCTCGATGCGGGCGATTACTACTTCGCCGTCGGCAACGGCGCACACGAGGCACTGAACAATGTGCTGGCCGCCAAGTGCGGTGACGCCGTTGCGGGCAAGCTGATCGATCAGGACGGCAATGTCGTCACCGGCAACACCGCCGCCGTGGCCACCTGGACCGCCCCCAACACCGAGGTCGATACCCAAAAGTACCGCAACTCCCGCTACAACAGCGATGTGGAAGTCACCAATACCTTCGACAACGCCGATGTGAACTACTGGGCGAACGACGACGAAAAAATCACCTACCTGTCCCGCAGCGCGTGGGATACGACCTACCCCACCACGCTGGAGACCCTGACGGTCAACGATAAGCTGTACGATGGTCTGAATATGCAGACCTACGTCAAGGCAGCCGACGCCAAGAGCGTTTCCGACTTCAACCTCGGCGTGGAGCTGGATGAGAAGATCAACTTCAGCGATATGATCGGCGTCGCCTTCGACGACCCGAAGTGGAACGACTTCCTTTCTCAGCTGACGCTGAGCGATCTGCTCATCAACATGGGCGACTCCAAGGGCATCAAGGCTGTCAAGGCTGTCAACAAGCCCGGCTGCACCATCGTCGATGGTCCCGAGGGCATGAACGGTCAGTTTAAGTACGGCGACCGCCGCAACTGCACCGGCTGGGCTACGCTGCCCATCGTCGGCGCAACCTGGAACCACGATGTACAGACCCGCTTTGGCGAGATGTACGGCGAGGATGCGCTGTATGCGTCCATCCCCATCGCCTACGCGCCCGGCGCGGACACCCTGCGTTCTCCCTACTCCGGTCGTACCTCTGAGTATTTCTCCGAGGACGGCGTTCTCAGCTACTATGCTGCCAAGGCCGTTTCCCGCGGCATGCGCAACAAGGGTCTGATCGGTACGGTCAAGCACTTCTTCCTGAACGAGCAGGAAGCCGGTCGTCAGGGCATTTCCACCTTTGCGAACGAGCAGTCCATCCGCGAGATCTATATGCGCGCCTTTGAGGGTTCTCTGGCTGAGGGCGATTCTCTCGGCGTTATGACCGCTTACAACCGTATCGGCGTTATGTACGCTGCCGCCAATCAGGGCATCCAGCACATCCTGCGCGATGAGTGGAACTACGGCGGCTACATCATCGACGATGCTCTGACTGCGTCCGAGTATTCCTCCGCCCCCGAAATGCTGATGGCAGGCAACAACATCTTCTGCCTGGATACCGCCCGCCCGAACGAAATCGAGAAGCTGATCACCAGCACCGATGACGGCGACCTGCTGCAGAAGGTCATTGACTCCAACCATTATCTGTACTACATCATGCTGCAGTCCTCTATGGGCGGCTCCGGCGCGGAGGATGTTGTCGTTTCCGACGCAGCCCCGTGGTGGCAGACGACCCTGCGCGCTCTCGATGTTGTGTTCTGCGCGCTGGCAGTTGCCGCTGTCGTGATGTATGTGCTGCATACCTACACGGACGTTTTCTCCGAGGAAAAGCGGAAGAATCGTGCCGCCAAAAAGAATTGATGGAGGTGGAACCCGATGAATAAAGGCTTGAAAAATAAAGGGCTGGGCAGCTGGTTCTGCCTTGCCGCAGCGCTGGTCGCGCTGATCACCGGCATTGTATTCCTGTTCACACAGGCCACGGCCGCCCCTCTGGGTCACTCCGGCACGATGGCCGGCGTGGTGCTGCTGGTCGGTGCTGCCGTTTCGCTCGTTTTCTTCTTTGTTTCCGTTCCGTTCAGCGCACTGATTCAGGCGGTCATTTATAACATTGCCCTGTATCTTGTCGTTGTGCAGTTGTATTTCGTCTTTGCCGACGTCATCAACCATGTCACCTTTGCGGGCGGCAACGCCGGTCTGTGCGTGTTTTATATGGTCGGCACTTTCATTGCCTGCCTGCTCAGCGTGATTGCCTGCTTCTGCAAGCAGACGAAAACCGGCGAGGCAAAAGCCACCGGAAAACAGTTTGCTGCCGCCGGTGCGGTGGTCGCGGTCGCTGCGGTCTGCGTGGGCGGTTTCTCCCTGCAGAGCAGCAGCCTGCCCTCGGCCGACAATGCGGAGGTTGCCACCGATGCGGCGCAGACTTCTGCCGATGGTCCCGTTATGAACTACAACGACAACGAGTATGTTTCCAAGACGCTGGATGACCTTATTGCCATCCCGCAGGAAACCTGGGAAGCCAAGGAGCCGAACGGGGAAGTCGCCTACTTCTTCGAGGGTCAGTACACCGAAGGCTTCAGCACCCTCGTGGATCCGGCCTGTCTGGATATGTACTGCTACACCGACGGTTCGATGTGGGGTTCCTTCAGCGGTCCCAGCACCTCCGTGGGCGGCGACTCTATCTCCCATGTTTACGGCTACTGGTACAACTACGATGAAAACGGCGAGAAGAACTTCGTCATTCATCTGCTGGGCAACCAAGACGCCGACGGCACTGTGCGCCCCACCGATGTGGATGGCGGCGCCGATGCGGATGTCTTCATCTTTGACACCGACCACGGCGCATACAGCATGGAAGCCAGCCTGAGCTATGGCGTTTATGGCGGTGCGTTCACCCGCAACATCAACATCTACGGTCAGCCCTATGCCCCTGCCAAGAGCCTGACGATCGATGCCTCCAACCTGCGCACCTTCTACACGGGCGACACCTTCAACCCGGGTGAGCTGGTTGTGACGGCTACCCGCGCCAACGGTGCGGAGGAGTCCATCTGGGGCGGTCGCTTGACCTTCACCGGTTACGACAGCGACACCACAGGCACCAAGACCGTGACGGCCTCCTTCCTGGGTGCGACCGCTACGTTTGAAGTGCAGGTCGAGGATCTGGTCACCGAGCAGTACACGGGCAGCTATGAGCTGGTGCAGGGCGAGACGCCCACCGCAACGGATGCCGTGCTGCTGGTGGATTACTCCCACAAGGTCTGCACGCTGACTGCCGCCGACGGCTCTGCATCCATCACCGGCACGCTGGTGGATGTGCAGGACAATGCCCTTACCATGACCCTGAACGGCAGCGATGCCCTGACGGTGCCCATCACCGAGGGTGAGGACGGCAGCAAGCAGCTGACCATCCCCGCCCACGACGAAATCGTCTCCGGCTGGGGCTCCAGCACCACCTATTCCATCAACGAGGCTGTGGTCACGCTGGCGGCAGAGTAAGCATTCTTTGCTCTAACAACGGTATTTGCTGAATAAAAGCCGCGTCTGATGTCTGCTTGCAGGCGTTGGATGCGGCTTTTTTTATGAGAAGGGAAAACCATATGCAAAATGCAGAACTTTTGCTGAAAAAATTGACCTTGGAAGAAAAATGCGCGCTGCTTTCCGGCGCGGAAACCTTCAAAACGCGGGGTATGCCCGAACACGGCATCCCGCAGATCTGGCTGTCGGACGGTCCCCACGGCTTGCGCAAGCAGGCGGGGGAGAGTGACCACTTGGGGCTGAACCCCAGTGTTCCCGCCACCTGCTTTCCCACCGCGTCGGCTGTTGCAAACAGCTGGGATGCCGCGCTGGGCGAGGAAATCGGCGCAGCCTTGGGCGAGGAAGCCGCTGCGCAGGAAGTGTCGGTGGTGTTGGGACCGGGGCTTAACATGAAGCGCAACCCGCTGTGCGGGCGCAGCTTTGAGTATTTCTCCGAGGACCCGTATCTCGCGGGCAAGCTGGCGGCGGGATATATTCGCGGCATCCAGTCCAAGGGCGTAGCCGCCTGCCCGAAGCATTTTGCCGTCAACAGTCAGGAAACGCGGCGTATGGCTTCGGATTCCATCGTGGACGAGCGCACCCTGCGGGAAATTTACCTGACCGGGTTTGAAATTGCCGTCAAAGAGGGGCATCCCCGCAGCATTATGTCGTCCTACAATCTTGTGAATGGTACGTATGCCAACGAGAATAAGCACCTGCTCATGGAGATTTTGCGCGGTGAGTGGGGCTTTGACGGCGCGGTCATCACCGACTGGGGCGGAAGCAACGACCACGCGCTGGGTGTGAAAAACGGCTCCACGCTGGAAATGCCCGCGCCCGGCGGAGACAGCGTGCGCGAACTGCTGGCGGCGGTGGAAAGCGGGAAAATCGCTGAATCCGACATCGACGCCCGCTTGTCAGAGTTGCTGCCGCTGGTGTTTGATACCAAGGCTGCGCTGGACGCTGCCCCGCGCGAGTTTGATGCGGCAGCCCATCATGCGCTTGCCCGCCGCGCCGCCGCGGAAAGCCTTGTGCTGCTGAAAAACGAGGGCTCTTTGCTGCCGTTGGCGGCGGGTACCAAGGTGGCTGTCATCGGCGACTTTGCCAAAAATCCGCGCTATCAGGGCGCAGGCTCCAGCATGGTGAACTCGACACAGGTGGATGTGCTGCTGGATAAGCTGATCGACTCCGAGTTGAACGTCATCGGGTATCAGCAGGGCTTTGACCGCCACGGTAAGCCGGATGCTGCTTTGCAGAAATCCGCCTGCGAACTGGCGACACAGGCGGATACAGTTATTTTGTGCATGGGTCTGGATGAAATCGCCGAGAGTGAGGGTCTTGACCGCAGCAATCTGCGCCTTGCGCAAAATCAGGTGGATCTGCTGCAGGCTGTGGCGGCCGTCAACCCGAAAATTGTCGTGGTATTGTACAGCGGCAGCGTAGTCGAAACGCCGTGGCTGGACAACTGCCAAGCCCTGTTGTACGCCGCCTTAGGCGGTCAGGCGGGGGCGGGCACCGTTGCGGATGCACTGACCGGCAAGGTCAACCCCTGCGGCAAGCTGGCAGAAACATGGCCGTTGGCCTACGCCGACGTACCCAGCGCCGCCGACTTTGCCACCCGCCGCAAGACTGTGGAGTACCGCGAGGGGCTGTACATCGGCTACCGCTACTTTACCACGGCGGAAAAAGCTGTGCGCTTCCCGTTTGGCTATGGTATGAGCTACACAACGTTTGCGTACAGCGACATGGCTGCCGATGAACAGGGGGTCAGCCTTACCGTAACGAACACCGGCAGCGTGGCAGGTACGGAAATCGTGCAGCTGTATATTGCTAAAAAGAACAGTGAGCTTTTCCGCCCTGCAAAGGAACTGAAAGGCTTTGCCCGCGTAACGCTTGCCCCCGGTGAGAAACAGCGCATCACCATCATGCTGGACGATAAGGCGTTCCGTTTCTGGAATGTCAAGGCTAACCGCTGGGAGATCGAGGGCGGCGAGTACGAGCTGCTTGTCGGCGCAAGCGTGGAGGATATCCGGCTGTGCGAGAAAATCTCCGTGCATGGAACGGCTACCGTGCATCCGTATGAAGATGTGGACCTGGATTGCTATTATAAAGGGAATGTGCTGAGCGTTTCCGATGCGGACTTTGAAAAGCTGCTGGGGCATCCCATCCCGAACGGCAAAACCAAAATTGACCGCAATCTGACCTTGGGCGAACTGAACCACGCCCGCAGCCCGCTGGGGTGGCTTGTCTGGCTTGTGCTGACGATCCTGCTGGATGTCAGCTATAAACGCGGCAAGCCGGATCTGAACATTTTGTTCCAGTACAATATGCCCCTTCGCGCCTTGGCAAAGATGACGAACGGTGCCATCAGCATGGGCATGGTGGACGGCATTGTCATGGAATTGCAGGGCTTCTGGATCTTGGGTCTTGTGCGGGTGATTTATGAAGCGATTAAGAATGTGGTGCTGAATGCGCAGATGGAAAAGCGTCTGCGCGGCGCTTGATGGAGGTGCATTATGCAGTTTTGGAATAATTTTGCGGCAAAACACCCCGCCGCAGCCAAGTGGGTGCGCGAGGGCGGTCTGTTCGTCATCGTGTCGAATCTGATTACCGTGTTCAAGTATCTGCTGCTGCAATTTTTGCCCGCTGCGTTCAGCAGTCTGCCGGTGGTGGATTTCGGCTGGCCCGGCGTGGATGTGACCCTGTTTGGCGAAACATTCAAGTGGAACATCCTCGGCTACGATGCCGCCCACGGCGGGCTGCCGTACTTCTGCGCGTATATGATCGCCATGGTCATTGGCGAGTGCATCAACTTCCCAATCCAGCGTAATTTTGTGTTCCGCAGCAAGGGCAATCTGGGCAAGCAGATTGCGTGGTATGTGGTGGCGTTCTGCGTCATTACCTGCATTGTCAACTCCATCAACTGCGTGTGGGTCGCCGTAGCCGGGCTGCTGGTGCCGGACTTTATTTATAACATCGGCACGACGGTTTTGAACGGCGGCGTGTCTATGGTCATTTTCTTCTTTGTCAACAAAATCATCTTCCCTGAAAGCGGGAAGTGATTCTGAAACCAAAATAACATCAAACCAAAAAGCGCATTGCAAAAGTACATTGCAATGCGCTTTTTAAGTGTGTCCGAAGGGATTCGCCAAGCCGCGCCCTAGCAACGCCCCACCGGGGCGTTGCTGTCCCGCGGGACGCAAAGCGCGGGGCACGGGCTGTTCGAATTCCTTCTTTTACTGCCCCGTAAAATCTATGCAAAACAAAAAGAGCAGCACCCCATAAGGTGCTGCTCTTGGTGCGACCGGGAGAATTCGAACCTCTGGCCTTCCGGGTCGGAGAACTACGACAGGGTGGTATAGACTGACGATGAAACGTGAATTTTGTTGGTTCTGCACATTCGCCGCCAAAACAGGAAAAAGCCCGTTGTTGGTTGTCACAACAGGCTTTTCCGGTATTTTGTGGTGTCGTTGCACAGTAGTGGTCAAATGGTGGTCAAAATGCAAATAAACTCTGTAAGAACATACGGTAAAAATACTTTTAACAAATTTCAAAAAGGCTCATTTAATTCTATTTTGAATATCTTCCACCGAAGGCAACTGCTTTTCCAATTCCCCGGTAAGGTTACTCGTAACCTTATATTCGCTCACGCCGATAGGCTTTGATATGTCTTTTAAGGAGTATTCTGCCACGAGATTGTTTTTGCTCTTGCAAAGCAGTCGGCCGATGGATGGGTTGTCGACATTCTTCTTTAAAATACCATCTACTGCTGATAGATAAAAGTTGAGTTGCCCAGCATATTCCGGCTTGAACTCTCCCGTCTTAAGTTCCACCACTACATAGCAACGCAGATTCAAATTGTAAAAAAGTAGGTTAATATAAAAATCATCACCACCAACATTCAGGTGGTACTGATTTCCCCAAAATGCAAAGCCGGTTCCTAATTCTAACAGAAGTTTTGTAACATCTCGTACAAGGGCTTGCTCAATGTCCCGTTCCAGCATATCCTCTCTGAACGGAATGAAATCAAACACATAAGGATCCTTCATTGTCTGTGTAGACAGTTTGCTCTGTGGAGAAGGTAACCGCTGCTTAAAATTGGAAACCTTACTGTTTAAAACCTGTCTCTCGTATAATCCGCTTTCTATTTGATGAATAAGAACATTCCGGGACCAGCCGTTCTTTTGGCAAGTCTCCGCATATCAATGGCGTTGCTCACTATCAGTGATTTTATCAAGCAGTACAATATTATGACCCCAAGGAATTTGTGCAACAGCCTGTTGCACAAATTCTTGTTCAGAATAAGTGGCCGCAAATTTCGCCATATACTTCAAATTTCGGACAGAAAATCCCTTGTTCGCAGGATAATCAGCACGAATATCCATTGACAAGTTTTCGATAAAATTATTACCCCAAACTTTGTGGACGTTTATTTCCTTGCCTATCCACTATGAAACGCATCGGACATCGCAGACGCGCTTGCTGAAGTTTTCGCATTCTGAAAATGACGCTGATGACG
>ERZ832317.4031-NODE-4031-length-14666-cov-6.808021_pt1 | contig 14666 bp, 10 predicted proteins | sample MGYA00519695_ERZ832317 | MGnify/ENA primary metagenome ERZ832317 (study PRJEB31850, sample SAMEA3708726) | human gut metagenome | biome: human gut; feature: human-associated habitat; material: faeces | place: China | collected 2014 ...
ATATCAGTTCATTATAAAAAGCTTAGATTTTTGTCTTGACAACTGAACCACTATAAAGCTCCTAAGGAGAAAGCAACTGAAGTTGAAAAGAAGACAGAAGTTTCTAAAGACGCAACAACTGTAACTGAAAAAACAGAGGCTTCCGAAGAGAAGACTACTGCCGCTGAGAAGACAGAATCTCCTGAGGAGAAGACTATTGCTGCTGAAAAGACAAAGACTTCTGAAGAGAAGACTACTTCTAAAAAGACAAAGACTTCTGAGAAAAAGGCTACAGACCCAGAATGTGTAAAACCTGACAAGCCAGTAGTTGATGGTCCTACTCCAGAAGGAAAGAAGGATACAGATGAGGCTACAAAGCCTTCTACTGTAACATTACACTTCAATCAGTCTATGCCAGGACATGTTTTATCTGTCAGCAAAGCAAGCAGCTTTAACTTTGGTGGATATGCAAGCGACAAAAAAGCTACTGTAAAGGCTTCTTACGTTGGAACAGCTTGGAATGGTAAAGGATACTCTTCCAGCACACCTTCCTACAAAGCAGGAACTTATACAGAAACTTTATATGTTACTGACACAGCTTACTCTGCTACACCAATTTCAAGAACATATACAATCACAAGAGCTAACACTCATATTATCATCAACAATCCAGTAGATTGTACATATGATGGTTCTGCATTTGCTGTAGATGCAACTGTATACGATGGTAATAACAACGAAGTTACTAAAGCTAACGTAACTTACATCAGAGTTGATGGCGGCAAGTATATTTACCTCGGATCCACTGCTCCTGTTGATGCAGGTGCATACATTGCAATCGCAACGTATCCTGGAGATGCAACACACCGTCCATCTGCTGCAAACTCATTCTTTATTATTCATCCAAAGGCTATTAAGGTTAACATCGACTATAAAGAAAAATACGTTGGTGACAAAGATCCTGAACTTACTTATAAAGCTGAGGGTGTATTAGATGGTGATTCTCTTGGACTTAAGCTTACACGTGAAGCTGGCGAAAAAGCTGGTTACTATGATATCTACCCAGATACATCTTCTCTCAATCCTAACTATAAGTTAGCTGAGACTCCTGATGGAACAGATCACTTCCATATCATTAAGAAGGATTCTGGAGAGGAGCCTGTAAAACCAAGTACTGAACCTTCTACAGAACCAAGTACTGAACCTTCTACAGAACCAAGTACCGAACCTTCTACAGAACCAAGTACTGAACCTTCTACAGAACCTACTACAACTACTCAGAAAAAACATAACACTAAAAAAGCAACTACTAAAAAGAACAAAAAATCCAAATCATCCAAAACTGGGGATGCTTCAAACCCTGTTCTTTACATGGTTGTAAGTGTATTTGCACTTGTTATGTGTGCATTTATCGTTCTTCGTCGTAGAACTGACAGATAGTTCTGACAACTGAACTAATTAAACAAACTAACTAAACAAAACCCTCAGGATTTTCTAATCCTGAGGGTTTTAAAACATCATTCATAAAATTGGAGGAAATATATGGAAACAGCTCAGAACAAAATTGTAAAAGCCGCTTTATTAGGTGCCGGTACTGTCGGCAGTGGTGTATATCAACTTGTCCAGGAACGTCAGGAAGATTTTCCTCATATTTGTGGCACACAAATCCAAATCACTAAAATTCTTGTGCGTGATGCCTCGAAAGACCGAGAAGGTATCCCTTCTCCCCTTCTTACAGATAACTGGAATGAAATTATTGAAGATGACAGTATTTCTATTATTATTGAAGTTATGGGTGGTATTGAACCTGCAAAGTCTTATTTGCTTGAAGCAATGAAAGCTGGAAAACAGATTGTTACAGCAAATAAAGATTTAATTGCTGAACATGGGCATGAACTTTTAGATTCTGCCGAAAAATATGGCTGTGATTTCAAGTTTGAAGCTGCCGTTGCAGGATGTGTCCCAATCATTCAAGTATTAAAACAAAGTATGTCCAGTGAAAATATTACTGAAGTTATGGGGATCGTAAATGGTACAACAAACTATATTCTTACCCGTATGACACAGAGTGGTATGAGCTATGACGAAGCGTTAAAAGAAGCTACAGATTTAGGATATGCTGAAGCCGATCCTACTGCTGATGTTGACGGTCTTGATGCCGGTCGTAAAATCGCTATTATGGCATCCATCGCATTCCATTCTCGCGTTACCTTCTCTGATGTCTATATTGAGGGAATCCGCAATATTACCGCAAAAGACATTTTCTATGCAAAAGAATTTAATTCTGTCATCAAACTTGTCGGCATTGCAAGAAAAGATGAGGAAGGTATTGAAGTAAAAGTTCTCCCTATCCTTATTCCTCAGAATCACCCACTTGCAACAGTAAATGATTCCTTTAATGCTGTATTTGTCCATGGAACTGCTTCCGATGATACTATGTATTATGGTCGTGGTGCCGGAAAACTTCCAACTGCAAGTGCCGTAACCGGAGATTTATGTACCGTTGCAAGACATATGGTAGAAAATCACAACAATCTTCATGTATGCTCCTGCTACAAAGAACTTCCAGTGAAAAATATTCAGGATACCCATTCTCGTTTCTTCCTTCGTATGCAGGTAACAGATCGTCCTGGTGTCCTTGCCAACATTACGAGTGTATTTGGTACAAGTCAGGTAAGTATCGCACAGATTATTCAGAAATCCCGTCAGAATGGTCTGGCAGAATTGGTTATTATTACTGATGAAGTAAAAGAACTCTATTTTTCCGATGCTTTGAATATTTTGAAAAGACTTTCCATAGTTGACAGTATTTCTAGCCTAATTCGTGTATATTAAGAAAATTTTACATTCATTTCTTATAAATACCTTGAAATACCCGTTGACAAATCAATCGAAATTATTAAAATAGAATGGTAATACTAATTTTAACCCAAGGAAATAGGAGGACTTATTACTATGCGAAAAACCAAGATTATCTGTACCCTTGGACCATCAACGGATAAAGGTGATGTTTTAGAGCAGTTAATGCTCTCTGGTATGAACGTTGCCCGTCTTAATTTTTCTCATGATACTTACGAGAATCAGAAGAAAAGAATAGATAAAGTAAAAGCTTTACGTACAAAGCATAACCTTCCGGTTGCATGTCTGTTAGATACAAAAGGACCAGAAATTCGTCTTAAAACATTTAAAGACGAAAGAGTTACTCTTGAGATGGGACAGGACTTCTGTCTTACTACAAGAGATGTAGAAGGAACAAAGGATATTGTCAGTGTTACTCACAAAGATTTACACAAAGATATCCATGTTGGTTCCAGCATCTTAATTGATGACGGTCTTGTAGGATTAAAAGTAGTGGCTATCAAGGGGCAGGATATCCACTGTAAAGTAGAGAATGGCGGAACGATTTCTAACAGAAAGGGAGTAAATATCCCTGGTGTGGAACTTTCTATCCCATTTATGAGTGAAAAAGATAAAGAAGACCTTTTATTCGGTATCAAACAGGACGTTGACTTCGTTGCAGCTTCTTTCACAAGAACAGCAGACGATATCAAAGAAATGAAAGCGTTCTTAAAGGCAAACGGTGGCAAAGATATCCGTATCATCGCTAAAATCGAAAACTCTCAGGGTGTTGATAACATCGACTCTATCATCGAGGCCTGCGAAGGTATCATGGTTGCCCGTGGTGACATGGGTGTAGAAATCCCTGAAGAAGAAGTTCCAATCATCCAGAAGATGATTATCAAAAAAGTAATCGCAGCAGGTAAAGTAGTTATCACAGCTACACAGATGCTCGATTCCATGATGAAGAACCCTCGTCCTACTCGTGCCGAGGCTACTGACGTAGCTAACGCTATCTACGACGGAACAAGTGCTACTATGCTTTCTGGTGAGACAGCAGCAGGTGCTTATCCTGTAGAAGCTGTTAAGATGATGGCAAGAATCGCTGAACGTACAGAGAAAGAAATCAACTACCGCAAACGTTTCAATGATATGGCTAAATACACTGACCCAGGTATCACAGACGCTATCCGCCATGCTACCTGCAGCACAGCTTACGACCTCGACGCAAAGGCAATCATCACTGTAACTAAGAGTGGTTTCTCTGCAAGAATGATTTCCAAATACCGTCCAGGATGCGACATCATCGGATGCGCTATGGATGAGAAAGTATGCCGTCAGTTAAACCTTTCCTGGGGTGTTCGCCCAATCCTTCTTGGAGAAGAATGGGAAGTATTCGTACTCTTCGAACGTGCAATCAATGCATGTAAGAGAGATGGACTCCTTGAAAAAGGTGATGTTACTGTTATTACTTCTGGTGTACCAATCGGACGTTCTGGAACAACAAATATGTTAAAAGTTCAGGTTGTAGACGATTAAATACTAATTTGTAGATTTAATGTAGACGAAAAAAGAAACAATACCATATCCCATCTGCTCTGTAGTCGCTGTGTTTAAAATGTTCGTTCGCATCTTATCTTAAACACGCTCCGAAGTCGCATCTGGGATATGGTATTGTTTCTTTTTTCTGACTATCTAAATCCACGGTTGATGAGAATGGGGATTGCCCAAAAGTCTATGTTTTTCGTTTCTTTAGTCCATCAAATTAGTAGTTATCTTTTCTTTGTTTAGTTTTTCTCCTATTACTATGAAGATTTCCTGTCCTTCTTTTATCGGTTGTATAGTAATATTTTGATGTGTGGCATTAAGTTCGATCCACTGATCTGGTTTTGACTGCATAAATCCTTTTATTCGGAAGATATTCCCACATTCTTTGTCGTTAAATATTTGTTTTACTTTTTCTTCAAGTTTCTCTACCGGTATAGTTAAATTCATAAAATATAATGACTGAAATGCATCTTCTTCTGCAATGTCTTTTTTCTCATAATCTGCACCAACATAGCCTGCTGACTGAATTCTTTTAAAATCTGCATCAGAAAGTTTATTCCAATCTTTGGCAAAGATTTCTTTTTCAAATCGGCGGTCGCAATGGACAGATTCCATTGCTTTATTAAGATGTGCTTTTGTGCGCTCTATATCGGTCTCTGCTGCCTCCTGCGCTTTACTTAATAAAACAATGCCTGCATTGGCTACTTCCGATGCAAGGATGAATTCTGCGTCTTCTGAGAGATTCTCTTCAAGCATTGCATCTACGACCGTAATTACATTTCCTATTTCATACCATCTGTCAAGCGGAGATTCATGAAGGGCATCGAAGAATTCATCCATATCAAAAATTCCGGACGGCTCAATCAACACTCTGTCATATCCGCACATTCCCATTGCAATGAGTTTTGTGCGAAATCTTCTTCTATGACAATCTTTATCGCATCCACCTGCTACCATTTCCAATGTACATTTTTCTCCTGCAATGTCCTGAAGTAACATCATATCGACATTTACTGCCCCAAAATCATTCTCTAATATACCGATATTTAATCCCTGATCTATAAGATACTTTGCATATTTTTTTATAAATGTGGTCTTACCTGAACCTAAGAATCCTGTAATTAAATCTATTTTTACCATTTTATTTTTCCTCCTGTTTTGGCAAGGATATTATAACAAAAAAATGATTTTGATTCTATGCCAAAATACATAGATCAAAATCATTTTTATAAATATACTTATTTTTTATTTTTGTCTTATCAAATGTTTTATAACCTTTTCTTTAAAAAATTGTATCATCGGCCCATTGCAACATGCATTGATTATCGTTCCGATTCCTACAATACTCCACACGCTGTTTTTACCTATAATGCAAAACAGCACCCCGATCATCACTACTGTAATATCTGAACTTACTCTTGCAATATGAAATGGAATTTTTCCTTTTGTTGCTTTTTCAATAATAATAGCCACCGCATCATATGGGGCAACTCCCATGTCTGCTGTCATATACAATGCTACTCCCATTGATGCCATGAATTGCCCAAGTATTAATGCAATAATACGAAGCGGCATTGTTATATGTATCTGTGCAACGTCGTTTACCAGGAAACAAATAAAGTCTGCAATATATCCTACAAATACCATATTGATGATTGTCCCTAACCCTATGCAATGCCGCACCGTAAAAAATACAATAATTAGTAATACGATATTTATAACAAGTTGCCAGTTACCAAATGACCATCCAATAAATCCACTAATTGCAAGATTCATTCCGCTAAATGGATCAACACCAAAGCCTGCAATTCGAAGGAAAGACACGCACAGACCGATCAATAAAATACCTGTTACCATCAACAGAATTCTTATTTTAGATTCTATCTGATTTTCTTTTTGCATAACATACTACCCTTTTTATTTTTCTTTTGCCTTTAAAATATAAATTCTTGATTCAAAATCTGTACATGGAGTTGCATCACCCGGAACTTCTCCTGCCGTTACATCTGTTGTAATCAGACCAAAATTCATCAGTTCATCTCCATAATTTTCTGTTTTATTTAAAATATTTTCGTAAAGCATATCTGGATCTAATCCTTGTAATTTTATTCTACTATATGCCTGATTCACTCCATTTAATGTACGATAATATCCAACAATTGCTGTCTTTTTATCTTCACTCACAACCATCCAAATCGTCTCATTTCCTTCAAATGGACTTTTGAGTCTGTAAAAATCACCAAACTGAAATAATTTTCTATATTTTTTCATAAAAATAATCTGTTCTTTTACTTCTGCGATTTCTTCTTCTTTCAGACTATTTAAATCAAGCTCATAGCCAAAAGTACCAAAATAAGCTACGTTTGCTCTGGTATGTAACGGGGTTTTTCGGAATACCTGATGATTCGGAATGACCGACACATGACTTCCCATACTGCTTATTGGATAACAAAGAGAGGTTCCGTATTGAATTTTCAAACGTTCAATCGCATCGGAATCATCACTCGTCCATCCCTGGGGTGCATAATACAACATTCCGGGGTCAAAACGTCCACCACCGCTTGAACATGATTCAAAAAGTACTTCTGGAAATTCTGATGTCAGTCTCTCATATAAGTCATATACGCCAAGAATATAACGATGGAATACTTCTCCCTGACGATCTGCCGGCAGTGCCACACTGTAACATTCTGTAATACTACGGTTCATATCCCATTTAATATAAGAAACTTTTGCTTCAGATAAAATCTTTGCCATCATCTCATAAATATACTCTACTACTTCTTTGCGTGAAAAATCTAAAACATACTGATATCTGCCATGAGATGCATTTCTTCCCGGTGTATGCAAAATCCAATCTGGATGCGCACGATACAGGTCAGAATCTTTATTGGTCATTTCCGGTTCAAACCACAGTCCGAATTTAATTCCCATCGCTTCAATTCGCTCTGATAATCCTTTAATACCATTCGGAAGTCTTTCTGGATTTGCAACCCAATCACCTAAACCTGCATGGTCATCATTTCTTTGTCCAAACCATCCATCATCTAATACAAAAAGCTCTACTCCACATTCTTTTGCTTTAGAAGCAATTTGAACAAGACGATCTTCTGTAAAATTAAAATAAGTTGCTTCCCAATTATTATTTAAAATTGGTCTTGGACGGTCCCGCCAATAACCTCTGGCAAGTCTTTTTGCATACAAACGATGAAAAGTCTGACTCATCTTATTTAACCCTTGATCAGAATAGACCATAACCGCTTCCGGAGTTTGAAATTCTTCCCCTGGTTCTAATTTCCAGTCAAATCGATCTGGATTAATTCCTACAGTAATCCTTGTTACATCATGGGTATCTACTTCTGCCTGCATTCGGAAATTTCCACTGTAGATTAAACTAAATCCAATAACCTCTCCCGATGTTTCTCCTGCATTCGGACGTTTCAGTACCATAAATGGATTGTGTTCATGTGAAGAATTTCCTCGCATACTGTCTATTGCAGTAATGCCCTGTTCTAATATACGATTCTTTACATATCGTTCTCTAGACCATGCCCCAGAAAGCTGCATCCACACATAATCCTTGTCCGGAAGATCTAAATTAAGACTCATCATCGTCTGCAAATGTAATACTTTTTCTCCTTCATTACATATATGTGCGCTTCTGGCTATTGCACTTCCTTTAGAAAAAATAGTATATAATAATGTAAGTTTTGCTCCTGTCAGACTATCTTTTAATATAATTTTTAATGTTTCTGCCTCTTCCTCACTTTCTGTATAAGTTGCCGGAAGTCCTTTTAACGATGGTTTTCCCTTTAAAATCTCATAACCTACATACTTAAATTCAGAAATATTACTTCCATTTTCCTGCATAATTTCAATTGCCGGATGTCGATAATCTGTTGTTCCATAGACAGGATATTCTTGTCTTATATGCTCTAAAGAAAAGCTGCGGTCTCCCTCAAAAATGTAAGAAGTCATCGGACGACCACATTTTTCTACAAGGTAGGAGAAATCTGGTTTGTCATGAATTCTTTTTCCATAATATAATTGTCCCATATGTCCGTTTTCTAAGACACACATAATATAGCTGATTTCTTCGTTATATAAATGAAATGTTTTTGTTTCTTTGTGAAAAATAATTTTTTCCATAAATGATTCTCCTGCCTCTCTTTTTATTCCGTCACTATTTTTCTCTGTGCATGAATTTCATTTACTTTCTCTGTTACTTCTTCCATTGCGGCACCTTTTAACTTATAGCATTTCTTATAAATTAAGAAACTAACTACTGCAAGGATAACCGGAATGACAATCATAAGTACACGTATACCTAAAATAGTTCCTGCACTCTGTACTGCTGCTTTTGCATTATATCCTACAACCTGAAGTCCTACTCCGCTTAAGCCTCCAGCTGCTGCTGTTGCTGCTTTCATCAAAAATGTCTGTGCTGAACAGGTAACACTTTCATTTCGAACTCCAAATTTTACTTCTCCATAATCAATAACATCTGCCATACAGCATGTTGTAACTCCTAAGGAAAGTCCTGAACCAAAGAATAATAACGCACAACAGATTACAACAAATACTGCACTTTTTGGTGCAATGAATCCTGCGATTCCAAGTAAAATAAATCCTGCAATTGGAAGCGCACACGCATATGCATATACTTTTTCACGACTAATCTTTGTTGAAATCTTAGGGAAACATACCAAGCCGGCCATTTCAGCAATAATGGCAAATCCAAAAATAGAATATAAATATTCATTTCCACATACGCACTTGAAATAATAAACGGCGAAACTTTTTGCAATCTGTGTACAAAGGTTAAATGTAAGTAAAATTCCAATAAAAGCAAGTAACTGATCATTTTTAATAATGATACGGAAAGCCTGTTTTAAACTTGTTTTCTCTGCGTAAACTCCGATTGTTGATTCTTCTTTTACGTTAAATACAGTAATACCGATTGCTACGATAAAGATAACTGCAATAATTATCGCAAATAATGTATATCCTGTTTCTGCATAGAGATTTTTCTCCCCAGCTATTTTATTTAAATGATTAATGATATACAGTCCAAATGTTGCTACTGAGAATCCTGCAAGACTTGCAAAAAATCTTGGAATAACAGACACTTTCTCCCGCTCATGCGGATCATTTGTTAAGTTTGGAAGCCATGACCAATATGGTACATCCATGATCGTATATGTCATTCCATAAAGTATATACATTACCGATACATAAATATATAATGAAGTACCTGATAAATGAAAGCTATGGAACAATAGTACGAATGCAACAGAATTTAGTAATGTTCCAATAACAAGCCATATTCTGAACTTTCCAAACTTTGTATGTGTATTATCACAAATCATTCCCATTACGGGATCATTAATTGCATCCCATATTCTTGCCACCAGAAACAGCACACCAACAAAAGCTGGTGCTAAATATAAGGTATCTGTAAAATATAACATTAAAAAAGAGCCAACCAGATTACAAATGGCATCTTTACCTATCGCACCGATACCAAAACAATATTTTTCTCTTGTAGACGCATATTTATACTGCGGATGTTTATTTGTACTTTTTTGATTACTCATCCTTTTCCTCCTCCAGAACAATCTATCTCTTAATTTAATTATTTTTCTGAGGAATTTTGCGCGCTTGTTCCTAACTGATTACAGTATAACCCAAAAAAATAACACCCGTTAGCACATTTTGTTTGTAAAACCATTCAAAATGTTGTCTGTCGGGTGTTGTTTATATCATTTTATATGTAAATTATTTCTATCTATGATTTATAACTATCTTTAACAACTACAAATATTTTGTCTTTTTGTCTCCATATTCCTCCAGTTCTTTTTGTACACGTAATAAACGTTCCTTTGTTGTCTTTCTGTTTTCTTTGCGATATTTACTTGGTGTACCTCCCGTTTCCTGTTTAAATGCTTTTTCAAAATTTAAAGCACTTTTATATCCACAAGAATGTGCGATATATTCAATTGAAAAGTCCGTTAATGTTAGTTGTTCCTTCGCTCTTGAAATACGAAACTTCGTCAAAAAAGCTTTCGGAGAGATATTTAGACTTTTTTTAAAAACAGTATACAAATAACTTCGGTTCAAAGCCAGATAATCCGCTATATCATTTACCGTAATCCCCTGCGAATAATTATTCTTGATATAATCAATCGCCTCCTGAACATGCATACTTTCCGTTGTATCATCTTCAAACTGCCTCAATGTAATTTCTCTTGCAAGAACCGAAAAAAAATCGAACAATCTTCCCTGTAAATAATATAAATTCTCTGTTGTTGATTTTGTATGTTTCAACATGGAAAATACTATTTCTTTAAGTTCTTCTCCTCCTTCACACTGACAGACTAACTGTCTGCTGTTCAATCCAATATCCTGAATAAAACTCTTTGCTTCTGTTCCTCCAAATCCAACCCATAAATATGTCCATGGTTCCTCTTTATCAGCCTGATAAAAAGTCAGGCTCTCTGGTTCAATTAAAAATATCTGTCCTTTGGAAATATGGTACTTCTTTTCTCCAACCTGATATATCCCCTTTCCTCCCATTACATAATGAATAATATAATTTGGCCTTGTTGCCGGTCCATAACTATGCAGCGGTTCACACTCTGCATACCCACAAAACAACAAATGAAACTCTTTAAACTTCGGTTCTAAAAGCTGTAATACATAAGCATCTTCCATACGATTTCTCCATCCCCAATTACTTCTCACTACTATAACACCAGTAGAAGTTATCCTGCGTTGCATGATGCGCATCTCGCAATAAGAATGACGAATCATTCTTTAATACTTATAATTTATGACAAAATATTCTTAATGTCAAAAGATTTTTAATCATAACTCTTCTATAATACTTCTCTATAATACTTCATAAAGCGTCTCATACTTTGTAAATATATTCCATTTATAATTCTGAACTTTTATAGGATTTTACTTGATTGCTATAAGATAAATATTGAAATTTCCGCGAACTCTATTGTATAATTATAAAGTTTAATGATGCTATGTACTTTTGAAGTCTTCACACCTTGCTTTTGTGAGAAGAGTCTGTAAGTACATTATGAAAAACAGGAGGTTTTACAACATGCTTCGTGATGATTTTGACTTACGCTTAACAAATGAATTAATAGAAACTTATCTTAAAATTGCCTATGGAATCAAACCGGGATGCTGGCTTGATGCTGAAAAAGGTCTTCTTCAGGAAAATACGCTCTATCCTAAGTTAAAGCAGATGATCAACGATGGCAATATTAATGATGCAGAAGATATTCTCTATGAATATGCTAATCCAATTAATCCGGACATATTAAAAGTCGGTCTGTTCTTCTATTATGATCTAAACCGTATGGCTGATGCTGAACTTGAAGCGGCAGACTTTACTCGTGATGAAGTAAAAGAAGGCGTACAGGAATTACTTAAAATTTACGATCAGGAAAACTTTGGAACAATTTTTCGTTAGAAACCCGATCCTTTCAGGATTAATCCTGCATTTCTGACATGTGCTTTCTGTACCAGAGCGGTATAAGATTGCGCTGACATACGGGATTCTTACGTTCTTTAATCCCAATCGTCTGAAAGAATGTTTTCCACAGTGCAGTCATACTATCGGTATCTTTTGCTGCAGATTCTCTTGCCAGGAATTCTGACATTTCTTCTTCGGAAAGAGATGTCAGATAATATGGCTGGTCTGCTGGATGTACCACTGCTGTTCTTCTGTTATCATCTATGATCATCCAGTCTTCAGAAGGTAATCTATCCACAAAATGTGGTGCAAGTAAGGTAATGACATCACATTTGGGAGAAATTATCCCCACAAGTATGTGATGATTCATCTCGGTAAACCGAATACATTCCCGAAATATATGTGCTTCATTACTTGCTTTTCGTTCTAGCTCAAATATTTTCATTACGATCGGATTCTGTAGTGAATCGAGAATCTGCCTGCCATAATGAAATCCCAATATTAAAAAACGATAGATGCTATCAAGCTTCTCCTCTTCATCCGCTGCCATCGCTGCATGATATACCATCTGATATGCATGAAAGGAAATCTTTTGCTGAATCGTTCTTATCACACTCTCTGTTTTCTCTTTATCTGCCTCCACATGACGATATTCACTAAAAAGTTCCATTGTTCCAATCGGCTCTGTTCTTAACTTTATATTGTTATGTCCAAGATGGGATGCCCACGCTTCGTAAATACAGGTCATCATATCATCAAATCTATCTCTACATGTAAAAATTACCATATCATTTCTGCTTTCTTTAAGTGATGGGGAGTTCACGTCAAATTAAAATCATCAAATAAAGATAACTGTCTGTATGTTGTTGGATGCTCTATCTTCCAATTATCTTTCTGATTCGTCCCAATAAGCTGGCGGGTAATAAAGTCCTCTTCTATCGGTGTATGATACTTCATCTTACCTCGGCAGGTTATAAAATAAACTGCCCGCTTTAATACCACTCCCATCTTCTTGATATCTTCAAAATCAAGTGCCGCCTGTCTTCTTGCCCTGACAATTCGCCCTGCGGACTTATTCCCTATTCCCGGAACACGAAGCAACTGTTCATAGCTTGCCTGATTAATCTCTATAGGAAAATATTCCAGATGTCGTAATGCCCAGTCACACTTTGGATCCACAAATGTATTAAAATTCGGCCGGTCCGAACTTAGGAGTTCATCCGCCTGAAATCCATAATACCGAAGCAGCCAATCTGCCTGATATAAACGGTGTTCCCTCAAAAGAGGTGGTGCGGTTCCAATTGCTGGAAGTTCCGGATCATCATTCAGTGGCACATAGGCAGAATAGAACACTCTTTTTAAATCATACTGCTGATAAAGCCGCTGAGTCAGTGAAAGCAGATGAAAATCACTCTCTCCTGAAGCTCCGATAATCATCTGCGTACTCTGCCCTGCTGGTACAAACTGTGCCCCTTCTCGCTTTCCTGTAATCTGCAAAAAATGGGATGGGAGTGTTATTTTACTTTCTACTCCACCACTCATTCCATTTCCCATCTGCGATGTATTATCAGACATTGCCGCATTTTCTCTGCCTCTTCTTCCTATATTGCTATTCAAACTATTTTCTATACTACTATTTGTAGCGACACTCATACTATTTTCTGTATCTATATTACTACCTATATCTCTTTCTAACCTAGTTTCTTTGAAAAAGGCCGCATCATTTTGTCGCCTATTTACATTATCATTCTTCTTAACAGATTTCTGCGCGTCTTCCATTATAGAAAATACAGACTTCTCCTCAACAGAGGAAGTATTCTTCTCATTAAATATACTATTCGACAAATATTGATTTCCCTTCGCCCGCTCCATTCGGCTATCCTTACCAAGTGCTACTCTCTGCGTCTGTATCCCTCTCTGAATCTGCTGAATCGGCCGAATCAGATTCTTTGGCTTCTTATTCGGTGCCAGTCTCTTCAAGCCTTCGGCAGTAGGTAATTCCAGATTCACACTCATTCTGTCTACCAGAAACCCAAGTGCATATATAATATCATCCGGTGCCCCCGGTATCGCCTTCACGTGAATATAACCATTAAAATGATACTTATTCCGAAGCATATAAATCGCCTCATACATTCGCTCCATCGTATATGCCGGACTCTTCACCACCGCAGAACTTAAAAACAGCCCCTCAATATAATTCCGACGATAAAACTCCACCACAAGCCTGCAAATCTCTTCCGGGGTAAATGTTGCTCTTTCCTTCTCGTTCGCAGCACGACTCGGACAATACTTGCAGTCAAAAACACAATCATTACTAAAAAGAATCTTCAAAAGAGAAACACACCGTCCATCGGAAGAAAATGTATGACAGATACCCGCAGATACCGTATTCCCGAGATGCCCCTTCTTCCCTCTTCGACTTGACCCACTCGAAGTACACGCAACATCATACTTCGCCGCATCTGCTAAAATCTTTAACTTTCTCTCCAGAGAAATCTCTGTTTCTGTCATAGTATCACCTCTTTATAAACATATGTTCCGAATATTTGTTTGTGTACATTCTAACACACCTATCCTACAAAATCAAGAATTACTGATTTGTAGATTTGGTATAGACGAAAAAAGAAAAACTACCCTATCCCATCTGCTCTGTAGTCGCTGTGTTTAAAATGCTTATTCGCATCTTAAACACGCTCCGAAGCCGCATCTGGGATAGGGTATTATTTCTTTTTTCTGACTATCTAAATCTACGGTTTAACAACATGGAATGTGCCAGAAGGCTATGGTCTTCCGGAAAATTAAA
>ERZ832317.4045-NODE-4045-length-14621-cov-3.348208_pt1 | contig 14621 bp, 10 predicted proteins | sample MGYA00519695_ERZ832317 | MGnify/ENA primary metagenome ERZ832317 (study PRJEB31850, sample SAMEA3708726) | human gut metagenome | biome: human gut; feature: human-associated habitat; material: faeces | place: China | collected 2014 ...
CGTGAATTTATCCTCGTTCGGCCGCAGCGAACAAACGCCGTTGCAGAGCTGCTCCGGCAGCATCGGCAGCACGCGCCCCGGCAGATAGACGCTCGTGCCGCGCGCAAACGCCTCGCGATCCAGCGCCGTTCCCGGCCTGACATAGTGCCCGACGTCCGCGATATGCACGCCGAGACGCACATGGCCGTTTTCAAGCTGTTCAAGGCTCACGGAGTCGTCGAAGTCCTTTGCGTCGCGCCCGTCAATGGTGAACGACAGCAGATGGCGCAGATCCTCGCGCGTCGGGTCGTCCGCCAGATCCGCCGGGCGGCAGGCGTCCGCTTCCTTCAGCACATCCTCCGGAAAATCGGTGCGCAGGCGCATGCTCATCACCAGCGCGTCGAGCGCATAGGTCGCCTGCTCAAAGCTGCCGATGCGCTCCTCGACGCTGACGCACAGACCGCCTTCGTCCTCCCAGCGGGTGACATGGGTGCGGACAATTTCGCCGTCCTCGGCTTCGGCATGCAGGTCGGCGACGGCAATTTCAGCAGGGAGTCTGCGCTCGAGCGGCTGAATCACGCGCACACCGTCATGCACCCGCAGCACGCCCATGATGTTTTCATGCGCATGCGTCAGCACCTTGGCGACAACCACGCGGTCGCGGCCGATGCGTTCCGCCAGAACCGTATCGCCAAAGAGCGCTCCGCGCGCGTTTTCCTTCGCGCAGGTGTAAATCGTTCCGTCCTCGGCCTCCATGCGGATTGCGCCGCGAGCCATGCCGCGAACGGTCAACTGCACCGTTTGTTCCTTTTGTGTGCGCTGGGCGCGCATATCCCGCGCGGGGCGCTCAGAGCGCGCGCTCGGCCTGCGGTTTGAGTAGCGTGTGTCGCTTTTCATATTTCTTCTCCTGCTTTTATCTTGCCTGTTCGGGTCTTCGTTCAATCCATATTTTCAAATTGTTCAAAATTGCAAATTGCTCAAAAAAGAGGCCAAAGCATCTGCTTCAGCCTCTTTCGCTTTCACTTAGCCGATCATCGCAACGATGAGCGCGCAAATGATAAACACACCTGCGGAAACCTTCGTCGCCAGAGCGAGCTTACCCTCCATCGACTTCGCCTTGTTCTTTCCAAAGAACGTCTCGGCGCCGCCCGCAATCGCACCCAGGCCATTGGATTCGCCCGGCTGGAGCAAAACGGTAGCGATGAGGATGAGCGCGGTGATCACAAGCAGCACGGTGACAATACCGTTAAGGATCGCCATATATCTTCGCCTCCTCGACTCGTTAAGCGAATTAACGCTTGGAGAACTGCGGCGCGCGGCGTGCAGCCTTGAGGCCGTACTTCTTGCGCTCCTTCATGCGCGGATCGCGCGTGAGGAAGCCAGCCTTCTTCACCGCCGGACGGAGCTCCGGATCGGCCTTCACGAGCGCACGGGCAATGCCGTGACGGATCGCGCCGGCCTGGCCGGAAAGGCCACCGCCATACACGTTGACCAGCACATCGTAGCGGCCCTCCAGATTGGTGAGCGCCAGCGGCTGACGAACGGTCATCTTCAGGGTCTCCAGACCGAAGTAGTTGTCGATATCGCGGCCATTGATGACCACCTTGCCGTCGCCCGGAACGAGGCGAACACGAGCAATGGCCTTTTTGCGGCGGCCGACCGCCTGATACTGAACCTGTGCCATGTTACAAACTCTCCTTCCTGCTAATTACTTCACCAGCTCGAGCACTTCCGGCTTCTGCGCCTCGTGCTCATGCTCGGCGCCGGCATACACGCGCAGCTTGCGAGCCATCTGGCGACCCAGCGGACCCTTGGGCATCATACCCAGAATCGCGTGCTTCACAGCGAACTCCGGCTTCTCAGCCATCAGCTTGCTGTACTTGGTCTCCTTGAGACCGCCGACATAACCGGAATGATGGTAGTACACCTTCTGGTCGAGCTTCTTGCCGGTCAGAACCACCTTGGCGGCATTGATGACGATCACATGGTCGCCGGTGTCGCAGTGGGGGGTGTAGGTGGGCTTGTTCTTGCCGCGCAGAATCGCGGCGACCTGGCTGGCCAGGCGGCCGAGCGTCATGCCGTCGGCGTCAACAACATACCACTTGCGCTCGACGGTCTGGGCATTTGCCATAAACGTTTTCACGTGAATTCCTCCATTATCCTGAAAATCAGAATCTAAGGTGCATCGCGCTGGTCAGACGCTCTGCTAAAGCGCGCGCAGATTCTCCCGGGGCTAATCAGTCGAACATACGCATTGGCTATTTTAACCGCTTTCTATCCCTTTTGTCAAGGCTTTTTGCTGATTTTATCAAAGAAATTTGACTTCCTTCCCCTTTTCGCCTCCGTCCGCGACATTTTTTTCAAACCACCTTGACAAACGCCCCCGACCCGGATAGAATAAATGTCAAGTTCACAGCAACGAACCCAAAGATGATGATGGGAAATAATCAGGGGATTTCGTCCGTCAAGAGAGTCGGCGGCTGGTGCAAGCCGAACGGAACGCCTTTTGAAAACTCCTCCCGGAATCGCGCGGATGAAACGCAGTAGTTCGCGACGGATGACCCCGTGATCGGTCAGGCCTTGTCTGAGGCCGTGAGGGCTGAGTCATCAGCCGAATTAGGGTGGTACCGCGCTGAAAGTCATGTATTCAAGCGCCCCTATGTCGCTTTTTTAGGCGGCTGGGGGCGCTTTTTCGTTCTCCGGCCAACCGTTTTGTTTCATTTTGAAAGGAGAAACCCATCATGTATCAGGGCTGCAAAAAGTATATCCCGTTCACTCCCGTTTCTCTGCCGGATCGCACCTGGCCGAACAACCGCATCGAAAAAGCGCCGACCTGGTGCTCCGTCGATCTCCGCGACGGCAATCAAGCGCTCGTCACGCCGATGAACCTTCAGGAAAAGCTCGATTTCTTCAAGCTGCTGGTGGATATCGGCTTTAAGGAGATCGAGGTCGGCTTTCCCTCCGCCTCCGAAACGGAATATGAAATTCTGCGCGCGCTGATCGACGGCCACTATATCCCGGATGACGTCACCATTCAGGTGCTGGTGCAGGCGCGCGAGCATCTGATCCGAAAAACCTTCGAGGCCGTGCGCGGCGCGAAAAACGTCATCATCCACTTCTACAATTCCACCTCGACCCTCCAGCGCAAGGTCGTCTTCAAAAAGGACGTGCAGGGGATCATTGATATCGCCGTCGCGGGCGCAAAGCTGGTGCGCGAGCTGACCGAAGCCGATCAATCCGGCACAAATTTCCGCTACGAATACTCCCCGGAGTCCTTTTCCGGCACGGAAATGGATTTTGCCGTGGATATCTGCCATCAGGTGATGGAAACGCTCGGCGCGACGAAGGAAAACCCGGTCATCCTCAACCTGCCCAACACGGTTGAAATGTGCACGCCCAACACCTACGCCGACCAGATCGAATACTTCATCCGTCATCTGCCCAACCGCGACGCGGCGTTCATCTCCGTCCATCCGCACAACGACCGCGGCACGGGCGTGGCCTGCGCGGAGCTGTCCATGCTGGCGGGCGCGGACCGCGTGGAGGGCACGCTGTTCGGCAACGGCGAGCGCACGGGCAACCTCGATATCGTCACCGTCGCGCTGAACATGTTCACGCAGGGCGTTGACCCGATGCTCGATTTCTCCCACATCGACCATGTCCGCGAGATTTACGAGCGCTGCACCAAGATGCACGTGCCCGAGCGCTGGCCGTATGCGGGCAAGCTGGCCTTCACCGCCTTCTCCGGCTCGCATCAGGACGCCATCAACAAGGGGCATGAATACATGCGCGAATCCAAGTCCCCGTATTGGGAAATTCCGTATCTGCCGATCGACCCCGCCGACGTCGGCCGCGAATACGAACCGATCATCCGCATCAACAGCCAATCCGGCAAGGGCGGCGCGGCGTTCATCATGGATCACAATTACGGCTACCACATGCCCAAGGCGATGCATCCGGAATTTGGCGCGGTCGTGCAGGCCGAATGTGACAGAACAGGCCGCGAGCTGACGGCAAACGAGGTCTACGAGCTGTTCCACCGCGAGTTCCTCAACATCAGCGAACCGTATGCGCTCTCCCGCGCGAAGTTCTACGAGGAAGCGATTGCGGGCAGCGCGGCAAACGTCACCCATTTCTCCGGCGTGCTCAGCGTGCGCGGCCAGTTCGTGCAGCTTGAGTCCCGCGGGAACGGCCCGATCGACGCATTCTTCAACGCGCTGGGGCAGGCGGGCATCGAGGGCTATTCCTTCATCTCCTATTCCGAGCACGCCATTTCGATGGGTTCCGATTCGCAGGCCGTGGCCTACATCGAGCTGCGCGTACCGGGCGGCCGCCGCATCTTCGGCGTCGGCACGGAGCATAACATCAACTTTGCTTCCGTCAAGGGCATTTTGAGCGCCATCAACCGTTTTGAGAGCGGCATGGCTTAATTCAGAAAGCACACGCAAAAATCCCTCCATGATGATTTGGAGGGATTTTTTTTGACGGATGGGACATCGCGCAAAGCCGCCCGTTCGATATACCCCGAATGTTCTATTCCATCGCCGTTCTGCTCATCCGCGCGCAGAGAATCGCCATGTCGTCGCAGGCCTCGCCCGAGCTGACCGCGCGGGCAATCAGTTTTTCGCCCACCGATTGCGGATGCAGCCACGCCAGCTTGCCGATATCCTCCCGCAGGGCGACCTCGCCGCCGGGATATGCGTCGCGCACGCCGTCGGTCATCATCACCACCACGTCGCCCGTCTGCATCGTCATCCGGAGCGAACGGGATTCCACCTCCGGCAGAACACCCACCGGCAGCGTGTCCGCGCCGATGGTTCGCACCTCGCCGTCGCGCACGATATAGGAAGCGCAGGCCCCCAGCTTCTCAAACGCCGTCTCCCCGCTGTGCAGATCGCACACGCAAAGATCCATTGTCGCATACATCTCCCGCCCCGTGCACATCAGCATCAGCGCGTTCACCACATCCAGCGCCTGCGCCCGCGTGTACCCCGCCCGAAGGCTCTCCACCATCAGCTCAAGCGCCGCGTGGCTCTCCTGCCGGGCGCTGATTCCGCTGCCCATTCCATCCGACAGCGCCAGAACATGCCTGCCGCCCGGCAGGACGCGCGAAACATAGCTGTCCCCCGCCACGTCCTCGCCCGAGCGGCTTCGCATCGCCGCGCCGATTTCAAGGCTCAGCGCGGGCGTCTGCTCGAAAACCGCCTGCGTGCTCAACTGTCCCTCTCTGGCGCAGGCGCGCATCGGCACGCCGCAGGCGTCGCTCACCCATTTGACCAGCGACGCGCCCGCTGTCGCCTCCGGTTTGAGCAGCATCACTTCCATTCGCCCGGACAGCCGCAGCGCATAGGCAACGCGCACTTCATCCAGTCCCGCGCGCACCAACGCATAGCGCAGTCGGCGATACGCCGCGTCATCCGGGTGGATTTCGCCCAGCGTCCGCTCACAAACCTGATGCGCCGCGGCGCTCGTCTTTTGCAAAAGGCGCACGCATTGCCCGATGATCGGGTTTTCCTCTCGCGGCGCGCCAAGCCCCTCCATCATCCGCGCCGTATCCTCATACAGCCGCGCCCACGAATGGATCATGGCCGCGCTGCGAATGGCGACGGCCTCCGACTGCGTCATCTCCTCCGGCTCGGTACATTCAATCAGCGAGGTCACGCCCACACGGCGCATATTGGATAGGGCGAGAAACGGAAGCATGCCCGGCAGCGCGTAAGCGGCGCGCCGAATCGCCGCAAGATCGCCCCGCATCAGCGCCGTTCCCGCCGCCGCGCCGCAGAGCATCAGCAGCGCGCAGACCCATCTCCGGTGCGTCTTGATTTCACCCGCCAGAAACCCGCCGACGAGCAACATTCCCGCCGTCTGCGGGCTGCCCTGCATCAGCGAAACCACACCGCCCATGACCCCCGCGCAGAAAATCGCCTGCGCCGCGCCGCCGACATACGCATGTTCCAGCGTCAGGTACAGCGCCATGGCGGGAGCGAGCGCCTGCCCGCCCGGAAGGTCGGCAGGTCACCTACACGGACCTGTACGAATGGGGGCTCTCCGGCAAGCCGGGCAGCGCAGAGCGCAAGGCAAAGCTGTTGAACGCACTGGGCCTGCCGCCGCGCCTTTCCAAAAAGGAGCTGGTCGAGGCGCTGAACCGGCTGTATACCTTTGAGCAGCTGGACGAGATCCAGGCAAGCGCGCTGACCGAATAAGGATTCCGAGACCGGCAAAGGAGAAATGTTTCACTCCTGCGCCGGTTTTTTGTCCCAATGCTGGCGCAGCTGGCACAGCGCGTGGCTTTCCAGACGGGACACATAGCTGCGGCTGATGCCCAGCAGCCCGGCGGTCTCCAGCTGGGTCAGGGGCGGTTGCCCGGCCAGCCCGTACCGCAGCAGTAAGATCTGCCGCTCCCGCGCGGGCAGCGTTTCCAGCAGCTGCCGCACCCGCCGGATATCCTCCTGCCGCTCACAGCTGTCCTCCATGCAAAAGCCGTCCTGTATCACGTCCGCTAAGGTCAGCGCCGAGTCCCCGTCTGCCTCCAAGGTTTCCTGTAAGGAGACGGTCTGCCCGCTCTTGCGCTCCCGCCGGAACTGCATCCGGATCTCGTTTGCTATCCTCACCCGAGCGAACGCCGGACGGAGAATCGGAACCATCTCCACCGCCCTCGGGATCGTTGTCGTCCTCTTCCGGGTCTACCGGGAAGGTGGTCCAGTCGATTTCATCCTCCGGTGAACCGAAGAGCACCACATGCGCCACCTTGCCGTCCCACACCACCTTGCGCACCACCGTGCGGATGGCAGCGCGCTTCTGCGTCACGGTCATGTCGTCGATGTTGTCGTGGAACACGGTCAGCAGCTGCCGCATCAGGTCAAATTCCATCCCTGCCAGAACGCCTTCGTCCGTAAGGCTTTCCAATTCTCGGATGCGGGAACTCAGGGTGGCATCCTGTGTATTCAGTTCCTCGATGCGCTTTTTCAGGTGGACAGCAGCGGTGCTGTCGCTGAAGTCAGCCAGCGAATCGATCAGTGCATTGATCTTCCGCTGCGTCTCGGCCTGCTCTTTGCGCAGGGTGGAAAGCTTGGTCTCAAACTCGGAGCGGTTGCCGGCATGAGCCGACTTTGCCTTTTCCAACTGCTTCATAAAGTCGCTGGAATGGTCGGCCAGATGCTTGACCTGTTCGCAGATGGCGGCATCCAATAGATTGCCGTTGGCGTTGGGGACGCTGCAAAGCTCCCGGCGGCTGTGCTCCTTCAGCTTGCACATATAGGGAAAAACCACTCGCCCTTCTGCCGTTTTGCGCCCGGTGACCTTCGGGTACATCCGGCTGCCGCAGGAGCACCACAGCAGACCGGTGAGCAGAGCTTCGTTGCCGCGGGACTTGTGGTAGGATTTGGATTTGTTCCGTTCCAGCGATTCCTGCACCCGAATCCACCGGTTCGAGGAGATGATGCCAGGGTGTTCGCCCACCGAAACGATCCATTCGCTGATGGGATTGTAGACCGTAGCACGGCCTTTTTCCTGGTCGCTGCGGTTGTAGGCCAGCACGCCGCGCACACCGTCGAAATCGGACTCCGGGGCGAACAGTTCTGCCTCATTGTCCACAAAATACTGATAGGCGTCCTTGTCTGCAATCAGGTAGACAGGATTCTGCAAAATCGACTTGATGGAAAACCGGGTGAACGAACGCCCGGTTTTTGCTTTGATGCCCTGCCGCAGCAGCTCGGTCTCGGTCATGGTCAGGGAATCGTACTGCTTATAGAGGTCGAAAATTTTGTAGATGATCTCTGCTTCGTCCGGCAGCAGCTTGAGCTTGCAGGCCTTTTTGGTCTTGCCGTCCACCGTGATGCTCTTGACGCTCTCGGAGGCGTATCCCGTGGGGGTGGTGCCGCCCAACCAGCGCCCGGTCTTTGCCAGCTCGTGCATATTATCCCGGATGCGCTCTGCAATGGTCTCCCGCTCCAGTTGGCTGAACACCGATGCGATGTACATCATGGCACGTCCCATGGGGCTGGAGGTATCAAAGCTTTCCCGGATGGACACGAAGTCGATGCCAAGCCGTCCAAGCTCTTCAATCAGGCTGGAAAAATCGCTGATGTTGCGGCTGATGCGGTCCAGACGATAGACCACGATGGCACGGATCTTCCACTCTTTGGCGGCGGTTATCATCTTTTTGAAGTCCGGGCGGTTCAGGTTGCCGCCGGAAAAGCCCTCGTCCTCAAAGACGACCGCTTGCTGTACTGCGGCATCGCCGTAGTGGGTGCGGATATATTCGCGGCAGAGGTCGATCTGATTTCCGATGCTCTCGCCCTTGCCGGTGTAGCGAGACTTGCGGGAATACATTGCAATGGTGTCGGCAGTTTTGGCCATGAGATACTCCTTTCCTGCTGTCTGGTGGCCGTAGATGCGGCTATTGTAGCATGACAAGCCAGCTTTGCAAAGAAAAATAACGATAGTCATACATATTTCATCACAAATGGAACGGAGGCGTCAAGGATATAAACGGTCAAAAAGGGGGGGAAAACAGAATGTTTGATTATTTCTATGGGCAGTCGGGCGAGATGTTCTCGTATTTCCGGGTGCCCAAAATTTTATTCCGGGACATAAAATTCAAGGACCTGTCCACCGATGCCAAAACGCTGTACGGCATCCTGCTGGACCGCATGGGGCTGTCGGTGAAAAACGGATGGCTGGATGAGCAGGGAAGGGTGTATATCATTTTTCCTGTGCAGGAGGTCATGGATGCACTGGGCTGCGCAGACAACAAGGCAACCAAACTGTTCCGGGAATTGGAAAAGTTTGGTCTGATTGAGCGCAAACGGCGCGGGCTGGGAAAACCCAATCTGATTTACGTCAAAAACTTTACAGACCCACGTTTCCGGAATCGTGAAAAGAACGGTTCCGGTGCCGCGGATTCAGCGCAGCCGGAGACGGCAAAATCACGAGGAAATAAGACTGAGTGGAATAAAACCGAGGGGAGTGAACCTGATCCTTTCTCTTCCGATGCGGAGGACGAACCGGATGAGCGCACACGGCTGGAAGAATATTTTTCTCAGTCTTTGGAGGTAGACCTTCTGCTCCGGCTCTGCCCGGACGATGAGGACACCATCTACCAAATCGTAGATTTGTTGGTGGATACCTGTGCCACTAACCGCAAGCTGCTGCGCATTGCCGGGGACGATAAGCCCGCCGAGGTGGTACGCAGTCGCTTTATGAAGCTGAACGCTGACCATATCCGTTTTGTGCTCAAGTGCCTTGCAGAGAACAGCAGCCCAATCCGAAACATGAAACAATACCTGCTCGCTTCTCTGTACAACGCACCAACCACAATGCAGCTTTATTACCAGAACAAGACGAACCATGAATTTACGCATGGCTCACCGAGGGGGGTGATTTTATCGCAAAGAAATGTACTACGATTCTACAGCCGGAGATGTTGTGCTGTTTAGATGAGTTTGAGTTTTTTCTGCGGAGTGGATCACCTGATAATAGTCCTGCATGAGCTTTTGGTACTCCTGCTTCACAGTTTCCACACTGCGCAGGGCGGCATTGTCCGGCGCGTGGTCCATCGTCCATTGGACGACGCGTTGGAATGCGCTGGACTCCAAAATCTGTGCAACAAAGAGGTCACAGCTTTCGGATTCGGCAAGTCGCTTTTGGTCACAGTTGAAAGGAGAAATAATGGCGTTGCAGTGTGAAAAACTGCTGTACATGACACCGGCCGGAAGCCTGGATACACACAGATTGGGATAATCGGCAAGTCCGGAAATCGCCCGGCGGCGGGGAGAATGTTCTTCGTCGTCAAAAATAGTGCGCGAGATTAGTGTCCGTTCGCCGAGGGATTTCAAAAGGAGTTCTCTGGTCTCCGCATCCACCTGCAGACCAACAGGAAAAAGCGAAATCTGGTAGAGGAAGAGGCCGTTTGCTCTTCGGATAAACGCTTTGTGACAGTTGGAAGCTGCGCGAATCAAGCGCTCATCCAACGGAAGGATAATTTTTTGGAGGTCTGGGGCTTTTTCAGCAGCTGCGGTCAGCTTTTTGCAAACATCATCAATGCGGTCATAGTCCAGACCATCAGCGGTCTTAAACATGGAGCCGTGGACAAAAAAGAGATTATCGTCAAAGGGGAGGATGCTGCCAAGCCTGACCTGCTGGATCTTGAAGGAATCGTTTACATACTGCAGTACAAAAACAGTTTCCGTCAGAGTTTTCAAATGATCTGTTTTGATTTCGGCTTTTTGCCTTGGCAGGCAGGCAAGCCAGAAATGGAACAAGTTGAACTGCTTACTTTGCAAAAGAGCGATGTCCTGTTTGTCAGTACCATTCAGACGTGCGAGAACGGCCTCGATGTAGCAATCGTGGAGTTCGAGCATCAGGTCACTCAGAATACGGTTTCCTTCTTTTGTCAGTTCAGAGCGGTTCAGCCGCAGACAGCTCTTGGTATCAAAACCATAAATGTCAATCACGGCACCTAGGCACTGCTCGTGGAAGAGGAGATTGTCCTTTACCCGGACGCCCTTAAAACGCACCTCCGAGAGACTTCTGGATTCCGGATGGAGAGACAACTCCGCGTAGACGGCATTCGTTTCGTTCCAGAGCTTTGCGGTGGAGCAATCGTTTTCAAACTGGACTAGGTAATTGTCACGGCGTTCCCATTTGTCTGCTGCAAAATTCTCGCAGATGGGAATCAGATGTGTGATCGTCTGGCTCCCCACCGAAGGATTATTGCTTGAAACATGGACCGTGAAAAGCGATGTTCCGTAGTTATTGCTGACTTCGTCCAAAATCTGAAGTTCTCCCAGACAGTTTTGTGCTTCCATAGGGTCGTACTGGAAGTACCAGTAGTAAAAGGACTTGCCAGCAAACGTAAACGAAGGAGCAATGGGGACCTTGAGTGCGATGCGAATCGTTGTACCCCGGAAAGGTCTGCTGCCCTCTTTTTTGATTTGCAGGTAGCCGCCGTTTTGGTTGGAGTGTGCGATTGCAGTGAGAACTTCGGCGCCGTTGTTCGTCACAATCTCAAAGCGGTCGGCCACGAGGAAAATCGACTGAAGTCCGATGCCAAAACCTGCGGTAGGCCGCAGCCATTTTGGCATACACTGAATCTCCTTTTTCAGTTCGTCGGAGCCAGAAGGGCTGGCACCGACATTGCACATACGCTTGAAGGTATCAAGGGTGATACCAGTACCCCGGTCTTCGATTTCGATTTGTGTCACCTGATCCTCGTCGGTGCTCAAATGAATCTTGATGGGGTAACTATGATAAATCTCTGCCTGCAGGCTGTAAGGTTGCAGGGCTTGCAGCTTCTTGCTGTCCTTTTCACCGATCCACGCCTGGTAGGTGCCGGCACAAAGATCCCGCCAGAGCTGAATTTTGGAAGCATCCATGGCGTTCTGCAGCAGTTCACGGATGAACACCAACTTGTTTTCGTAAATGTTGGAGCCTTCAATGATCTCAAATGCCTTTTTCTGTGAGATCTCAAAGTGGAGCCCGGCCAGCCCTTCTGCATCGGGTACGCCCTTGATACACAGCTTAGGCTTTTCAAAGCGCGGTGCAAATCCCCCAAAGCCTTTTGGAACAAGAATGACCCAATTCATGGTCAAAAAACGGATCTCAGCTTCCAGCCAGTTCACAAAGCGGCGGGCTTCCAGGTAGGAAGGCTCGTCGGGACCGTCGCTTGCAAATTCGATCCGCTCAGGCGTGATCAAAAGATGCTTGGTGGCTTCATGCTTTTCCTTGTGTGCAACGGAACTTTCCGGCAGCCCGCCGATCACCTCTTCGGCAGCGGCGTTAAAGCGTCCGTTATCCACATCCAGCAGATCACCCAGCCGGAGCAGCATGGCAACAAAGCGGGGATGCGCATAGTCAGAGCCAAAACCGTTGGTCTCATACGGAAGCTCCAACACCTGGTCTTCCGGGGCGGTGTGACAGGCGCAGATCTCGCCCAGCAGTTGCAGCAGGCGGCTGCGCACCAAGCCGCTGTGTCCAAGGTCGATCTGCAACCCTTGGGCGATGCGCTCAATGTAGCTTTTGGACATGGCGGCATGTTGGCTGCGGAAATAGGCAGCGTCGATGAGCTGGACGCTGCGGACGATATGGAGGGGCCACAGTGCATCATCCTTCTTGCCTGCCTCCATTTTGCGCAGCCACTGTACTGCATTGCGCAGATCTTTGTCTTCGCCCTCGGCAAGCGAAGTGAGATAGTTTTGAAACGCCGGGTCAGACCAGGCTTTTTGTAAATCGCGCCACTGCACCACCATGCCAAGGTCGTGTGCGTAGGCGGCGTGAAGCACCAGCCATGTGTCCGTAGGGGACAGCTGGCTCACGCGGCTGCCCAGAAGCATTTCGATTTTCGATAAAATGGCTTCGGCGTGGCTGGCATCATGCAGGCTGTAATGCGGGTAGCGCAGAAGAACCGTTTTCAGCATTTCAGAGCAGCTTTTCCGGTTCAGGCTCCATGTCGCATACAGATTCTGATATTCCTCGTGGGCATCGCAGTAGGATTTAAGGTGTCGGTCTAAACTGTATTCTTCCATAGTTCCCTCCTTGTTGTGGTATTAAAACAAAAAGGGCATTGCAGACTTCTGTACAATGCTCTTGCTTGGGCAGAGAATACCGGGACATTCCAAATTACGGTGAACGATTGCAATCCATGCACAGCGTACTCCCGATCGAACTGATTTCCTCACGCATTTATACATTGATGAGAAAAGACGATGCTAATATTGTTTGTGCATCATAAGCATTTTTAACAAGTTCAAGTACAACCGTACATATCGAAAATCAGATGACCCAAATCGGGACAACGTAGTTATCCCGGTCCACGACCCCAACCTTGGGCTTCATGCAGACGATAGCACCTTTCCCACGCGGGACGGAAGCTTTATCCAGCAAAGAGAATACCTTCGTCAGCTCAGTGCCGGGGTTCGAGGTCTTTTTGATTTCGATGGGATTTAGAACACCATCTTGCTCCAAAATAATATCGATTTCTTTTGCATCTTTGTCGCGGTAATAGTACAGAAACGGCTCTCTGCCGGTATTCAAATAGGTTTTCGCAATTTCAGAAACAACATAGTTTTCGAGGATTGCACCGTTCATTGCACCATACTCCAGAACCTCTGCACTGCTCCACTTGGTCAGATAGCAGACCAACCCGGTATCATAAAAATAGAGTTTTGGGGTCTTTACCAACCGCTTCAGCAGATTATTGGAATAGGGGTGCAGATAGAAGATGATGCCCAGCGTTTCCAGAATGTGCAGCCAATCTTTTGCCTGCTTCTGATTGATGTCCGCATCCTGTGCAATTTCGGCAATATTTAGCATCTGTGAGCAGCGAGCCGCAACCGCTGTCATGAAACGCAGAAATTTCAGCGCATCGATGGCATCTGAAAGCTCTTTTACGTCACGTTCAATATAGGTGGAAAGGTAGCTACTGTAAAAAATCTGACTATTAGTATTTTTTTCGCTTGCAATAGCGGGCATGGAACCCCTATAGATACGCTCAAAGATACCTTTGGTATCTGCGGGCACAGCTTTTTCCTCACGTTTCAGCAGAGCATCCAAATCCACACGGAAGGGTTCGGTATCTGCACCGTTTATTTCTGACTGCGAAAGAGAAGTCATTGACAGTACTGCAACACGTCCGGCGAGCGACTCCTGTACCCCACGCATCAGCTTGAACACCTGTGAACCAGTCAGCCAAAAAGCACCCGGTTCGTGGTGAGTATCTGCATAGACTTTGATATAGGTAAATAGTTCCGGTGCATACTGAACCTCGTCAATCAGAACCGGTGGCTTATGCAGCTGTAAAAACAGTTCCGGGTCATTTTTGGCGAGTGCACGCTCATTCAGGTCATCCAGCGAGACGTACCCACGGGAACTTCCCTCCATGAGCTTTTGCAGCATGGTCGTCTTTCCCACCTGCCGGGGGCCAGTCACAAGCACAACTGGATATTCCTGCGTAACTTGCTGAACTACCTTTTCAAGACTTCTTGTGATGTAACTCATATCGGTCACCTGCTTTTGGCTGATTTTTCTTGTAATTCCATTATAGCCGAAAAAATTGCTTTTTCAAGTACATTCGGACGAATCTTTTACAGATAGATGTTTCTTCACAACACATAAAAAGGGGCTGTTGCAAAATAGCGCCAACGAAAAGCGGAAAGCAAAAATCTCATCTTTTTCCCTCAAAAAGAGTAGAATTTTTCGGAACTGAAAATGCAAAAAGCTGAGCACCTGCCTTTTCACAGATGCTCAGCTTTTCTATACTCATTTTTTGAAATCTGCCTTTGAGGCCTCAACATTCTGCCCGTTTTGTACGGTGAATGCGGCGGCTATTTTCAATCAGTCAGCTCAAGACTGGCAGGCAGTGATCAGGCTCATCTTGTAGACCTCGTCGGCGTTGCAGCCACGGGACAGGTCGTTGATGGGAGCGTTCAGGCCCTGCAGGATGGGGCCGTAGGCAGCGTAGCCGCCCAGACGCTGTGCGATCTTGTAGCCGATGTTGCCGGCCTCGATGCAGGGGAAGATGAAGGTGTTGGCCTGGCCGGCGACCTTGCTGCCCTTGCACTTGACCTGTGCCACTTCCGGAGCAACGGCAGCGTCAAACTGCAGCTCGCCGTCCACAGCCAGCTCGGGGTCCATCTCCTGAGCCT